>Ga0179593_1352136_pt1 | contig 31066 bp, 55 predicted proteins | sample CZODoug2_1_08_16_FD_185931 | JGI IMG/M metagenome (GOLD analysis project Ga0179593, IMG submission 185931) | Vadose zone soil fungal communities from Angelo Coast Range Reserve, California, USA - CZODoug2_1_08_16fungal (PacBio error correction) | ecosystem: Environmental > Terrestrial > Soil >...
GAAAAAGGAAAAAGGGAACTGAGAAAAACAGGGCAAAGCGGAGAAATGGGAAGGTTCAAGGGAGGGAAAAAAGTGGGGGGGAAAGGTAGATGGGGAGGACCGAAAAATAACGCATTCTGGGTGGCCGGGGGGGAGAAAAAAGAACAAGCGCGGTGTGGAATCTAAAATATACCTGGGCAAAAGAAGGGGAAAGGGGGAACAGCACTCAATGTTCGGGGGGAAAACTTGGGGGGACCTAATAAGCGACAAAAATCGGGAGTAAGGTGAACCAAAAGTGTTACATGGGTCAGGGGAAGGTCCCAGGGGGTAAAGGCCATGGTGCTTTCTCTTTTCTTAGTTTGACTGCCTCTGTGCGGGGTGAAAACTGATAGTGCGTGAGTACTGGGGGGGGGGGGGCAGAGTGGGGTGAACAGACTCCGAGCAGGGGACAAGCAAAAACCAATAGACCGTCAGGACAGCATTCAGGGGAAAGGCGGTTGGAAGGAATACAAGTGAAGGAAGCAATAGGGAAAAGGGAGAAGGAAAAAAAAGGGAAAAGGGGGGGAAGATGTAAACGGGTCGCGGCAGATCCTTGGAAAACACGCACAACAAGGGGGGGGCAAGGGGGAAAAAAAAAAAGACAACTGGTACGGTACGGGGTCTTTTGAAAACGAAAATCCAGAGGACTTCCGGGAAAAACGGAAAACTATATGCGTGGTTGGACGTTAAAGGCAGGGGGGAAGAATCAACTGAATAAAGGAACATAAAAAAATGTACTTTGGCGGGACTTCCGTCGGGTTAACGGGGCAAAAACGCGAAGTCACAACGGGGGGGGAAAAAGGAGGGAAGAAAAAATGCTTGCGGGAAACGGGGGGCCCAAACAAAAGTTGCAAAAAGGGTGAGAACAGTTGGAAGCGAGGGAAGGGGGCCCAGGAAAAGTAGTTTACGTGCCTCTCAGGAAAAACAGAATGGTGGGAAAAAAAGACGTGAAGGGGGTAAGCCGGACAGAACCACCAAATAAAAAAAAAAATAAAAAAAAAAAAGAAAAAAAAAAAATGACACAAACCAGACAAGGGGCTAGGGGAAAAGAAAAACTGAATCTTCTGACCAGAGGTAGAACAAATGGAGAAGAAACAAAAGATGAAGGATGAGGGGGGAAACCGTTTGAGGTGTGGAGGGAAAGAGCGGCAGTGGAAGGAAAAAAATCCGGTAGGCCAGAGGAAACACAAACAACAGAAGTCACGCCCGGAATATAGGGGAAAACTAGTGAAGATCCCAAGCAAATCGCCGCGGGTGGAAAAGTCGGAGCCGGGGGGGATGAAGAAAAAAGCTGGGGGCATAGGTGTTGTGCCACGCAAGCAAAGGAAAAAGCGCATGAGGGCAGGGACATTAAATGGGCGTGCAGAAGAAAAGGGGGGAAAGGTAGAAAAGAAAAAAAAGAAAAAAGAAGAAAAGAGCCTTCGTAAAATTAGGGTCCTCAGCAGGAGTGGTTGGGTAACGGGGGAAGCTAAAAGTAAACTCATGCAGGGGACAAAAAAAGAACCAGCTGGGGGTAGGAAAAGGGAACTGAAAGGGTCGACGGCCGAAGCGCGGACCAATGGCATTGGTGAGTGCGGGAGGGAAAAAAAGAATGAGAAAAGGTGAAAGGAGAGGAGAGCAAACTGGGGGGGGGGAATGAAAAAGTGTAGAGACAAAACACACATTGGGGGTAGGGTTTTCTTCCCCAAAAAAATCTACAACGAAAAACCGCGGGGGGGCAAACTCCCGCGCTCGTAATAACACCGAACGTCAACCGCGAGAACGGGGGTGGGGGACGGGGGAAATAAGAAAAGGAAAAAGGGGGAGAAAAAACTGAAGAACAAAAAACTCCGGATCTCGAAAAAAAAAAGGAGGATGGGAAAAACTGAGAAAATGAAGATCGTGGAAGGGGAAAAAAAAAAAGGGGTGTACACGAAGAAAACTCCCACCAAAAAGAAATCACTTAACAAAAGGCAAATATAAGCAAAAAAACGAAACCCACAAGAAGGCCCGCTCAAAATTGTGAACATCAATTAGGCTGAAAAAGGGGTACGTAGTAGGAAAACAGACATGGCGAAAAAAAAGTTGTTGGATTAAAAAAAGGGGCAACCAGGAGGGCCGCCGTTGTCCATGATTTACGGGGCAGAATCACGACGGCAAAACAAAAAAAGAAAAAAAAAAACGTGGAGGGTGGGGGCGGCAAGACAGGGGAAAACAAGGAATTGAAAATGTAAATCACAATTTCTTGGGTCCCACAAGTACACGCCCAGACGTTTGAAAGAAAAAAAAAAGAAACGAAACATGAAAGAGAAAGGCAAAACGACAAGTAAAAAGCAAAGGAGCACCAAAAGGGCTACGCTGGAAAACTGCACCGAAATTAGCAGCGCTAGGAAAGGGGGGGGCCACGTGTAAAGGGTAGAAAAGGGACACACAGGAAAAAAACAGGGCCCCACCAGGAAAAGAAAAAGGGCGACTTGAACCCCCCACTGCGCGTGGGGACAAATAGGCAAAAGGGAAAGCCAAAAAAAATCGGGGGGAGCGAAAAAAGAGCACGGAAGAAGGCGCTGAAGTCTTGCGCCGGACAACGCCTGGGCAAGCAGCAGGTGGTTAACGCAACAGGAGAAGAACTAAACTGCCCTAAGAGCCAAGCCTGCTGGGTGCGGACAAAAATGTGTGGAGCGCATACATGGGCGCAGGTTTCAAAAAAAGAATGACTTGTTAAGACCAGCACGCACCGGCGATAGTGGGAAGAAATCAGGAAACATGGTAAAAAAAGCATTGGACGGTAAGGAAAGGTCTTGTACCAATCACAACAAAGGAAAGGAAAAGGAACTGTGTATAGCAACCAAACAATAGGAGCTGCTGCTCAAGAAGGGAATTTCGGAAAAGGGGACTGCCCGTGCGGGGAAACCCGCAAAAAGAGAAGGGATGGTGATAGAATAGAAGGGAGATCGACGGTCGTGCCAAGACAAGAACAGGTAAGGGACCCGGGTGGGGCCTGCAAAACAAGGGGGGAAACTAGAAGGTGCGAAAAAACAACAGCGGGAGTCATAGCACCAGCAGGAAAAGAGACCGACCGCAGTTAGACGGAAAATATAAAATTGTGGCTAAAAACCGCGGGGATCCGTTGGGTAGGGTCAAAAGGGGTCAGCAGGGCAACGAGGGGGGGCCATGGGTAAAAAAATGTTGAATAGCAAGCAAAGAGGAGGCGCAAGCGGTAGGAAACAAAAAAAAAGGAGGGAAAACTCATGTAAAATTTTGGAAAAAAAGGACACAACCTAAGGTAAAAACATACCAGAATCCAGCGTAGGGAAGCATAACTCAGAGAGTCTACGCCACCTAAAACTCCTTTTCCCACCCTAGTCGGGGGGGTAGGAAGAGACAAGGAGTGGTGGAAAAAAAAAAGAAAGTGGGGTACAGGGGGAGGTAACTAAAACAAAAATCATAAGAGTGAGAAACGACTCCATGAAAAGAAAAAAAAAAAAAGGTAAAAAGAAAAAAAGTGACCAACAATGGAAAAAAAACCAACGAGGGCAAAGACAGCTCGGGAAAGTAAAGTTGAGAGCCAAATGAACGCATACGGAAGTCACTAAAAAAAAAATCTCGGGAGCACGGTAAAGGGAAAAAAGGAAAAAAAAATCTGTGAACAACAACGGGGTAAAACTAGAGAGGGTGTAGCAACCAGGGACAAAAAAAAGTGGTACAAGGGGGGAGTGGGGGGGGGTGAAGGAAGGGAAAAGGGAAATGTGGTGGGGACAGGCGATAGATCCCAATAAATGGCTGTAGGGGAAAAAAAGGCTGTTCAACTAAAAAAAATAAATTCACAAGCATCGCTGGGAAAACAAAAAAGGGGACTAAAAAAAAACACGGGGGACACACAACCAAATGGGTGTCGTGTGGAAAGCGCGAAAGTCAGGTCGGTTGATCAAGGTCAAAAATAAAAAAAAAAAAAAAGGGCGGGCAACCTTCCGGGGTCGCCCAGGGGTAAAGGGAGAAGGGGGAGGCAAATATACATCACGGGGGGGACTCCAGCACACCGAATTGGTCTTTAAAGAAAAACAAAGCGGAAGGGAACAATCGGGAGAATAGACGTGTGGGAAATGACGCACAACAAGGGAAAAAGTCAAGAGACGTGAAGCAAGTGCAAACGGACGGACGTGGAGTTTGTTCCAGGCTCGTGTAAGAGGGGTCTACGTATGTGGTTATAAAAGGAACACTACCATCGAAACCATTTACGGTCACGATCGTGGGGGGGGGGGGGGGGGGGGACTCTTACGGGTGCAATGTAGGGCCAGGAAAATTCAGAGGGGGTTGAAAAAAAAAAAATGAGGCACATTGTTATGGTGATGGCGGGGGCGCGGGTGAACCAAAGGGGAAGGAATTCCCAAAGAGAGAGGGGGTGCCGAAAAAAAAGACACGTGAAAACGGGGCTACGAAAAAGGGGGGAACAAACATCGCCGTAGCAAAGAACTCATCATCCCGGTAAGGAGGCGCAGAAAAAGGGTAAGGAAAAGCAAATGGGGAAAAAAAACGGCCCCAAAGGACATAGGAAAAAAAAAGGGGATGGGAAAAAAAATGGTTCTGGAAGGACTGGGTGAGTATCCAAGGGGGAGACCTGAAAAAAAGACGTGACGGGAGAAAGCAGGCACCGGTTTGAGGGGTGGTGTGGGGTATAGCAGCACGGGGCAGGGAAGGCAAGGGCACAAAAAAAAAAGGCGGCATTAACTCCAGCAGATACACGCGACAAACGAGGTGGCAGGAAAAATTGGGCTAAAAAGGGTCAATAGGCGTGAAAATGGGGGGGACGGAACAAAGGGATGGCGGGGGGGAAAGGGGAAGAAAACTCAGGAAAGGCGACAGGACAAGTGACCCCTTGGGGGTCCATTTCAAAGGGCGACCAAACTGCTCCCAGCAAAGGGGTAGTGAAAGAACCGAATGCAGGGGACGGGAAAGGTCAAGGCAAAGGGGAAGGGGGGGGGGTGGGGGAGGGGGAAAATGAGTAGGTCATGAAAAGGGACGAAACTCGCAATGAAGGCGGCGCGGAAGGGAGGTGAAAAAAAAAGGGGGCGTCAACCCAAGGAAAAAAATGGTTAAAAAAAAAGTGGGGGAAAAGGGGTACGGGGCGGCACGAAACGGAGTGAAAGGGGAAAAAAAAGACAAAACCAAAAAAGATGGGGGGAAAGTCTTGATGGGGGGGGATTCGACCGTGGTTGAACCAGGAAGCCTGGACGAGGGGGGGGGAAAGTGGTTCACCACAAAGAACACCCGTCATGAAAAAAAAAGGGCGAGCGGGAAAATAAAGGGAAACGCACGGGCAACGGGACGAGCAAGGGGGGGAGATGCATTTTAAAATTAGCCGGAAGGGCCTGGTAAACATCAATCCGTGGCTGGACAAAAGCGAGGAAGTCAAGGAAACACTAGTAACAATCATGGGAGGAAAGAAGCATCCGAACTGGTGGAGCAGGGAAAGGGGGTGAGGCTGCGATACACCAGAGCCCACAATGGAAGAGTCAAAGAAAAAAAGGAAAAAATGCTAAAAATTGGAACATAGCCGCGTTGAGATAATGTGAGGAGGGGTTGAAGGGACGAAGGGTCAAGGGCCGTGTGGGAAGAAGAATGGGGGTTACATAAATTGATAATGGGGGCGGTGCTGGGGTGGCAAACCCGGAGGAGAACTCTTCGCAGAAACAACGGGGTGCAATACTTGCTAAGGAGCAGTGCGCAAAACCAAACCAGGTAAAAAAGGGGGGGAATCGGTGGTATAAGACCGGGGGAAAAAAAAAAAGTCCCAGGGGAAAGGGACAGCTCAACCAAAGAAGGGCAAGCTCCAAGGGAGGGGAAAGGGGGATGGGGGGGGGGCTCACACCAGGGGAAAAAGGGGGAAGAAAGGGGAAAAAAAAACGACGCCGGACGACACAAGGTATCCACAAAAGTAGTGTCGGAAAAACTACTAAGCGGCAGTCCGCAGTTGAACTGGGGGTAACGGGGACAGCAGTACTCGGGACGTGAACCGATTGGGAGGGGGCCCAGGTAAAACGAAAAACAACTAGTGAAATCATAAAAGCGAAGGAACAGGACCAGAGACCTGGGAGATCGCAGAGGTATGGGTCGAAGTGAGGTACTGACAAGGCACAAAAGGAAGAACCAGCGGTGGGGCGACAGTAACGAGAGCAAGCATAACAGAAAACGTCTGCCAGGTAGATGGAGGGGGGGTTGGGGGAAAGGCAAGGAAATCACCAACCGCTGGGGGGGGGTGGAGTGACACAGGAAAAGTGGCACAAAAAAAAGAAATCGGGAGGTTTTGACCGGAAATCGGGTGGGGGGAAATGTTTTTACCACACCGCCCGAGACGGGTGGCCGAAATTGGGTGTGTCCGGAAGGAAAACAAGTCAGCTTTGAAGGATGCGAAGGCAAAAAGGGGGAGAAAAAAAACGATAAACCGGTTGGGGGTTGGAGAAAAAATCCATATTAAAAGCAGGCCGGAAGGTGCAGGAACTCCCCAGGAAAAAGGGGAGGAAGAAAGCTAAAACGGGGGGGGGTGGCCCAGCAAGCGAAGCTGGGGAGGGAAAAAGGATGAGACAGGGGGTACGCTGGACAAGAACGCTCAAAAAAAAAATAGAAAAAAGGGGGACGGGGCGAATATAGAGGGACGGGGGAGGACGCGGGGGAATAACGTAACGGACGGCGTTAAAAACACGAATAAGCAATAGCTCCCGGGCACGATACGGAGAGGGGGTGGGGGGGTATTGGGAAAGGGAGAATGGAGAAGGAAAGAAAGCCCGGACAGATAAAAGCCGCGTGTTCTCAAACTCGGGGAGGGCAGGGGGGTGGGGAAAAAATAAAAAAAGGAGGGGGGGGGGGGTCGGGGGGAATCGACTTTTGGACCCCCCAGTGGGACTCCCATGGCATGTAGGGGAGTGGTTGTAAACAAAAAACAAAGGAAAACGAAGAGACGGCCAGGCACTCCGCGTGATTCCACGAGGGGGTAGGGGGGTTTGGGTCAGGAAAAAGAGGGAGTGGAAAGGACAAATCACACTAAAGGGGGGGGCGGGGGTGGTGGCCCAAAGGGGCAAGCCATACTCCTACGACCGGGGCGATCTTAAAGAAAAAAAAAAAAAGAAGCGCTAAAGACTCGTCAGCAAGGGGGCCGGAACCCCAACCTAAGAAGACCGGGCAGTAAAGGGGCAACCTGTCAATGTCAGAAAATGAAAGCGAGTGGCAAAGAAAAGTAAAGGAAAAAAGGTACCTCGTTACGGTTCCTACCTCTGAAGAAAGGCGGAAGGAGGAGGATTCGAGGGGGGGGAGGGGAACAGTGGGAAAAAAAAAGAAAAACGCGGAAAATGGTAAAAGGGGGAAAGGGTGGAGTAAACGCAGGGAATGGTCGTGGTGGGGGCAAAAAAAGGGTCGGCAGAAATGGACAGGTCGGGTTGCATCAACGTCAACTGGAAGGGTGCAGGAAAACAGGTACAACATCATGCGAAAGGCAAAAGGGACTCTGGGGCCAAACCACAACACATTTAAAGTTAGACTACGCTAACGATCGGGAAGGAAGGGACCGGCATTGGACAAAAAAAAATTGGTGCCTTGTAGAGATAGGAAAGGGGGGTGTAAAACCTAAGAAGAGTGGGAAAAGATTGGTGGAAATAAAAACAAAGAAGTCAGGGGGGAAAAATCTGACAAGGGAAGCAAGACCAGGGGACACGTGCGTTATACTGCGGAAAAAAAGGAAAGAAAAAAAAGTGGAAGGAAAAAGGGTAATGGACTAAAGGGGAGGCGGGAAAAAAATGGAAAAACGAAGGGGGGGGGAGGTAAAACGACGAAGGAAGCAACCCTACCAAAATTCGTTGAACGTAAGCGGGGGTGGGGGACTGAAGACAAAAAATAATAAACTACAAAAAGGAAAACAAAAAGGGGAATAAGGAAAAAAACCGGCGGGGGAGAACGGGGAGTAGAACGTTCCAACTGAACAGAGGACCAGCGGGCTGGGAATAGAAAAAAGAACTACTTACGAAAGACCGTGGAGGTCATGAAGAGGGAAAAAGAAGGAGCATGGAGGGGGGACGAAGGCGCGGAATAAAAAAAAGTGAAAAGGTCACGAAGGGGGACGAGTGGTGACAAATGAACAAATCAAGGGAAATTTCATAACCTGTACCTAGAGTTCTGTCGATGGAAAAAAAAAAAAAACGAAGTTGGAAATCAAAGGAAGAACCGTGTCGGGGGGGGTAGACTGCTGACAGAGAGGGCCCGTTAACGTCGCCAACTGCCTTGAAAGCGGTTGACGGCACGCGAATCTTCCCTAGGGCAAACGTTGAGCCCTGTGGGCAAACCAAGGGGGAAAGGGATGGGGGGGGGCGCGTCAGAAAAAAGGGGTGGAAAAAAAAAACGGAAGAGGAGAAGGGTTGGGCGGGCAGACGTCTTCCCAAAGACTCAAATGAGAAACACGGTCGGACCAGAGAAAAATTAACCTTCCAGAAAGGCGAGGGAAAGAGAGAGAGAAACGCTTGAGGAGTGTACATGTGTCGCCCTTCTCGACAACGGGCGTACTGTGTGGGCTGTTACAGAACCTGCCGGACAAAGCGACAGCACAAACAGGAGCAGAAAAAAAAAGGAAGGGGGACGAAGCCGGGGACTGGGGGAAAAGGCAATGGGTAGCCAAGAAGAAGTGAAGGGGGCGCTGGAGGGAGTTGCCACCTGCCAGATGCGAGAAAAAGGCCTTATTCAGACCGGGTGTACCCAAAATGGGTGGTGTGAAAAATGTCGGGGGGGCGAAAAAAGGCCGGACAAAGAAAAGAAAGGATACCCCAAACCAAGCAAAAGGAAAAGGTCAAACATCGAGGGAAAAGCTTCAACGCAAGATGTGTGCGGGCGGGAAAAAAAACAATGGTTCAGGGTAGATGGGAGGGGGACGAGGAGGGCCGAAAGGAGGTCAAAAGAAGAAAAAACCAATGCCAGACGAGAATAGAAATCACAAAAAAGAGGGGAGAAAAGAGGCGGGGCAGTAGGTCGGCCGGAGGTGCCACCTTGCGAGGCCTCAATAAAAAGCCCACGAATGAATCAAAAACTCAAATGAGCAACAGGACAAAGGACAAGAAGGGAGGACGTGGAGAAAAATGGTCGGAAGGGGGGAAAGAAAAGCGGGAGCCAGGCGGGCGGGTAGGACTTGGAACAACGGGAAATCGGGGAAGATAAAGGCGGTGGTCAAACAAACGTCGAAGCTGAGATGAAACTGTGAAACACAAAAAAAAAAAAAAAAAATAAAAAAAAAAAGATAAAATAAAAAAAAAAAAAAAAAAAAAAAAAAAAAAAAAAGAAAAAACAAAAAAAAAAAGTAAAAAAAAAAAACAAACAAAAAAAAATAAAAAAAAAAAAAAAAAAAAAAAAGAAAACACCAAAAAAAAAACCAAAAAAATAATCTGGGGAGGAAGGAGCAAGGGGGGTGTTGTTGTGAGAAGGGGGGGAACAATCGGCACCAAACTGGCGAAAAGCAAAAAGTTCCCGGAGGGGTAGAAGCGCGTGGGACAAAAAGGGGGAATCCGAACAAAAAATAAAAAAGGGGTGAAAGAAAAAAAGCGCCCCGCCTGGTTTGGAGAGGGTGGTGCGTGGCAGGACGTAAAAAGTGTCAAACAAGCAAAAAAGGAATAACAAAGTTAGACGGGAAAGGGATATAGGGAAAGGATAACGACAAAGAAACGAAAAGGTTACAATGGGAGCCGGGGAAGACTGGAACAAGCGGTCAACCAGCCCGTCAGCGGCAGTGAGGGGGAGGACCCCGAAAAAAACGAACCAGCACCGTCTTCCTTCAAAAAGACGGACCAAAAAAGGGAAAAAAAAAACCCAAAGTCCGGAATCGCGAAGTCACGTTCTAAAGGAAAAAAAAAAAGTGACAGCAAAAGCGCGATAAACACAGGGGGGGCTCGTTTAGAAAAGGATACAGCAACAAAATCAAAACGCCATTCACCTCAACTCATAAGGGGGTTGGCAAGGGATAACGGGGTCAGAGAAGTCAGACAGATGTAAAAAGGGGTGCAAAAAGACCACAAAGCACTCCTGGGAGCCCCCCCTGTGGGGAAAAAAAAGGCTGAAAAGAAAAAGGGGGGTTCACCAAAGGGAAGGGGTTGGAACGCATTAAACAACTGCCCAAAAAAAGTGAGGCTGTCACAGGAAACAATGAAACTGGGGGCGGGAAAACGACGAAAAAAAGGTGACGGCCTGTTTGGGTGGAAAGCACCCAGACAAGAATCTGGGCGGTAAAACTCCATAAACTATGTGAATCGGCAGCAAACGTGGAAAAAGACCAGGGGAAAAAGCGACAGTAGATTGGTAAACCTGTAAAACAATAAGGAGGGGGGGGGCAGAAGCCGGGTGAAAGTTAAGGGTAACAAAACTAACCTGACTATGACAGCAAGAATGGAATTTTAAGTGGGGGGGGGAAAAAGGGGGACCTGTTGCTTGAAACCGGTAGAATAAAAATTCCTAAGGGGGTTTGGGAACACCCATAAAAGGGAAAAATTTCGACAAAAACAAGAGGGCAGGGAGAACACAACAAGGTTCACCTCTGGACAATGGGGTTAGTGTCAACTTGTGAAAGGAGGGGGGATAAAAAGGGGGGAGACACGGGGTCAAAGGAAAAGAGCATAAAAGATGCCCGGTCAAGGGAATTAAGCCCGACTAGATCATAAATGGGGGGGGAAAAAAAAAAAGGGGTGAGGATTGGGGCCCCGGTATCAAAAAAACTCGCCCCATACCTAAAAACATTCTAAACAAAAAAAACTCGGGTTTTGGGGGGGCATTAAATAACACGCAAAAAAAGATAGGAGAGGGAGAACAAGAAAAAGGGTGTTGTGACGCAATTGCGGTGAAAAATGGAGTAATCAGGGAGTTGTGCCGGGTTGGGGAACAGGCGAGGTAAAAAGAAAAAGCACAAAGGAGGGGAGAAATGAGCAGAAAATCTTTTGCAGCTCCCAAACACAAAGTAAACGTTTAAAAAAGACATCTCATTCACATAAAAAAACCAGTGACAAGCAGACCCCCTTAAAAAGACACAGAGCTGGGGAAAGTGGGGAAGTACTGGGGACGGGGTCTTCGTTCAAGGAAAACAGGAAAAAAGAATAAAATACTTCATCAAAAAAAAAAAGGGAAAGAGAGGAGGTAGGGCGGGAGAAAGGGGACGAAAAAATCACTGTCTGGTAAATTGAGTAGATTTTGGTAATGGGACGTGGGGTAATGTGGGGGGAAAAAGTAAAAAGGATTGGAAAAGGGGGAGTGTGGGGAAGGGGGGGGGGGGGCTTAAACAGGAAATTACTAGAAGAAGTTGGTCAAAACAAAAGGCTGGTATCCACAGTTGAAGAGGGAATGGGGCAAAAAAAAAAAAAACAATGTACAAGAACACAGACGTGAATGATAACAACCAGGATAAAAACTCGGGCGAGGGGGCCATGTGTCTGTAAGGGGGGGGGGGAAAAAAAGAAAAACGGGTGAGGGGGGGAAGGAAAAGACTAACAACGTTGTCAGCCCCCTTAGTGGGGAAAAAACAAATCACAGATAGAAAGGGGGCCTGTGGACTTAAGACGGGGGGAACTAGGGAGAAAAAAGCATCCAAGGAATCAGAAATAAACCAAGGATACAAAAAAAATGCAAAACAGTGGGGGTAAAAACGGGAGTGTTGGGCGCGACAATAGAGGCGGGAACGGAAAGGGGGGACGACACAGAAAACGAACCCAAAGGCAAAAAAAAAGAATTGATTAGTAAGGAAAAAACTTTGGTGTGTTAACAGGAACGGCGGGAAGGAAAAAAAAGACCGCAAAATCAAAGCACGGGGGGGACCATAAAGTGTTGACGTTTGGAAGGACAACTGCATGGGAGGTGGCCAAGATGAAAAATGGCAGGCAGTCCCCGGGACAGAGAGGGGTACATAGCCTGGGGGAGAAAGAAAAAACAACACGAAGCTGGGGGTTGGGAGGATCAGTACCACCGTGCAAAAAAAAATGACCGCAGGAAATGGGAACGACAGCATACAGAAATGGGGGGAGAAGGCTACAAGATTTGGGGGAAAAGACAAAAAAAATAACAGGGGGGGGACTCCACTGGGAAAGTCTGCTGAGTCGCCGAAATGAAAAGGGAAAATACGTGGGAAGAGGAATCAACTTGGTGCCTGCAAAGTTTGAACAGGAGGAATAAAAACTCATGTCCTGGCGGTGGCAACCCGCGGGAAACTGCAACAGCTTAAAAAAAAAAACGTTGGAACGAAGATGACGGCGGCTCCTCCGGTCGGAGGGTGGGGTCACAGCTGGGGGAAGAGAGGGCCCAAAAAAAACTGACACAGGGGGGGGGCAGCCGATTGACATCTGACGGGCGTGGGGACATGAGGGTCAGGGGGTTTCTTACAGCGCGAGAACCGGAACCTACGGTGTCGAGGCAAATCGCGGGAAAGAAGGAGGCAAGGTGGGTACAAAAGGGAGGTGCCCACTTGTAAGAGGGCGGGACATTTACCCATTTTGGGCTGGACGACAAAAAGTCTCAACTTTCTTGGGGAAAGTCAAAGTTAAAAAAACCAAAGCAAAACGAAAATGTGGCAGGGGCAAAAAGGGGAGGGACCGGGAACCGGCAGGGAAAAAAAAAAGAAAGGGACGGTAACGGAAGTGGCCTTGCTGATGCCAAAAAAAAAAACCGGGGGGACGGACGCATGGGCTCATTTAAAAGTTGATTCCCTGTGAGAGACCGGGGTTGGAAAAAAAAACAAAAGGGGGCAGGGGGAACGATGCAAAGTAAGTGGGGGGGAACCAGAAAAAGAGAATAGCACGGCCCAACCTGACTCCGCCTTCTGTCAAACCGGCCAAACAAAGGGAAAACAAACAAAAAAAAAGGTGTGAGGGTAAAGGTCAAACTCAATTTGCCTGAGAGCCGGGACAAAACAGAAGAAGGTACAAAGAACAGAAAAAACCTGGAAAGGAAAAAAGAAGAAGACAAACAAAGAAAGGGGGGAGTAGGAAAAAGAGAATTTAGGGGTCGGTAAAAGGACGTAAGATAAAAAGAAAGCCCGGGACTCCATCAAAAAAGCAAAAAAGAAGAAGACAACAACAGACGCACAGAAAAGGGCAAAATAAGGACAGGCCTAAATGGGCGTTTTTGAAAAGAAATCGTCAGCCGCGCCCCGTTGGAAGAGGGTCAGCAGGGAAAACAACCAAAAGGGACGGGACACGTGGGAAGTATTTTGACCACAGGGAAGAAAGCGAGAGAGAAAAGTTGCACAAAGAAGGTTTCCCGGAAAAAAACACGAAGAGCGAAGACAGCTAAGGGCCCCAAAAAGGAAGGAAGCGAACACAGGACGGGGGACGCAAAAAGGCATCGCGAAATCAATTGATGAAAAACGGATTAAAAACCCTCAGATTGAGAGCACGTGCCTCTGAGAAGATTGTGGCAAATAAAAAAAACAGCAAGAAAGAAAATGGGGAAAGGCAAAAGAGGGAAGACCGAGAAGCGGCCGCGGGAGACAGGGGATAAGGTTACACTTACTGTTGTTGTCTGTCGAAAGGTGAAGGGGGGCGACCAATCCAAAAAGGGAAAAATCAACAAAGGGTGGCCCCATGACCCCGGGACAAAAAGGCCCGCGGGAAAACAAAGCAAACTGAAAGTAAAAAGACGCGGCGGGGAAACAAAAGGGAAAACAAGGCTCGACGACCGCAGAAGGAACCAAAGCACGAAAAAGAGCACCGAATTGGCCCGAACGGGCGGCAGCAAAAGGAAAAAGCGGAAAGGTGTGGGGCGAAAGTCTGACAAAGGGCAGGACCCCCATTCAACAAAGGTGCCCATAAGAAAAACAGAAAAAAGCTGGTGGTGAAGGGGTCCAAAGTGGAACAGGGACACTAAAAGGGGTCTGAAAAAAAAACAGAGAACCATAACACAGTTGCGGCCCAACCGGCGAGTAGGGGTTGGGGGTGGGGGGGAAAAAAAAAAAATCGGAAACCGGCCGGGGGTACGTAACGCCCAGGGGGAACAGACGGGAAGAAGGGAGAAGGAATGGAGCAGGAAAATGAAAACTGGGGGGAGCAATAACCGAAGAAATGTCCAAATGTTTTAAGCGGCCCAAAAACCAATAAGAGGCATAAAAGGGGAGGAAAAAAGGGAAAGTGGGAAGTCGCAGGGACGGACAAAAAAAAAGTGGGTTCTCAACAAAAAAAATCCAAGATTGAATGGGTGATCTGAGGGAAGGGTGGAAACAAAAACTGCCGGGAAGGGATGAACAATCCTCCCGAATATTGAACTGACAGGGTCAAAAAAGAAAAAAAAATAAGTTGGGGGGAACGGGCTTGAGCGGAGGGGATAAGAGGGGAAAGTGAAAAGGGTAAGGGGGTCGGGTAAAAAAACAAAAAAAAAAAACAGATGGTTTTAACAAACCAGAAAACGGCAAAGAATACAAGACGGACTCTGAACGAGGCTCAGAAAGAAGGCTAACGGCTCGGTGGTTATTTGACCTGGAGGGGGGATAAAAAAAGATTTGGGAACGGGGCAAAGCGGAATCACCATGATGACTCGGAAGGGGGGGAGGGGGAAATTGTAAAAAAAATGGGAAATCTAATGAGGGGAGGAGGTAAAGTGAGGTCCAATTGTTGGTAAACAAACGGGGGCCAAACTAATCTCAACGAGCACACCATAACAAGGCCATCGGGTAGGGGGGGAAAAAACGGGCATGGGACAGGAAACCGCGGGGGAGCAGGGTGCCATCAAAAGGGAAAGGGGGTGGTTGGAAAAGAAGGGAGTGGGGAGAGAAGGGTGAAGGGGGAAAAAAAAAACGGGGGTGGTTGGTGGACTACGAAAAGAAAACATGGTCAAAAAGAGCCAAAAAAAGGGCAATAGGGTGGCATCCAAACACACAATTCATGAAACTAAGGACAGGACCAGGACACAAAAAGGGTACAAGGAAACAAAAAGGCGCGTAGTCAAAAAACACCTAATGATTCCCATACGAAAAAAGGAGATCAGATCAAAAACATAAAAAAGAAAGGGAGGGAAAAAGGGGGGGGATGAGGTCAGAGGGGGGTCGAGTAACCCAACAAATCACGCGGGGAATGATAAGTTTGGTGGGGGGGGAATGGACACTACGGGAATGTGTGGAAGTGAGGGAGAAGTGAAAAAAAACAGAGGGAAAGTTGAGGTGGGGAGCAGGGGAGGACTACGTGAAAGTTCACACACACTGGTCCATACTCACAAAAAAAAATCGCGGGGGGCACACCAAAAACCTTGATAGGAAAGCGCCTAGTAGAGGGGGGGAGGGAGAGGACAGCTCCTCAACGCGGGCATTTGTTTTCCACTAGGGGATAAACTTTGTAGAGTCCACAACGAATTAAAATCTTTCCCCCTCCGAATTTAAGGGTGCAAAATGGGTGGATCGCACATCAAAAAAGGGTCGAAGGACAGGAAGGATAGCCGTGTTTGCTCAACGCTGGATAGTTTGTGTGCGGGATAAGGCCTAAAAAAGTACTTGAGAAGAAGTGGCTCAGGGTCGATGTATAAAAGTTAATGGTTGGGAAAACTGGGGGGGGGCTACTCCGGGAGGCGGGCAGGAATGGGGAGAAATGTGGGGGCTAAAAAAAAAAAAGGGAAGAACTACCGAACAAGAGAAAACCGCATAAGGTAAATGGGGTGGGAACGAACGTTACGGCAAGCCGACAACTCGGTCAAATAGATGGAATGGGGAAGGACGGGCAAACAAAAACGGGCGGGGAAATAGATCCAATAAAAAAAACACTGGGTGAATGGGAGAACAGAAAAGCCAAAAAGAGGGTGTGGGAATAACAAAAAAGACGCGGAAGAAAAGGGAAAGTCAAGGTAAAAAAAAAAAAAAAAACAAACCTGCTTACAGGGGGGGGGGGGACTGCGCGGACAGAAATGAAATCGCAAAAGGAAGGGACAAGAACCAACAGATAAATGGGGAGACAAACTGTGAACCCATGTCCCTGGAGGCAAGGGGACCTAGGTAAAAAAAAAAAACAAGAAGCGGAGGGGGGAGACAGGAGGGGGAGCAGGGTGGGATGGGGGGGGGGAAGCCCTACTACACGAAAAAAACGAAATGCTTGCCAACGGGGGGCGGCAAAAAAAAGGACAGGTAGAGGGAAGGGTACGGATGGTGCGGAGGAATCAAGGCGTCCCAGGAGCAGGCAGACAGTTGACTCGAGGCCTGCGCAGTCTGGAGGTAAAACACAGGCGGGGCCCTCTGACGGCGGGGGGAATGGTGACCGTGTGGATCACAATGTCTGAAAAGACAAGAACCTGGAACAGGAAGAACAAAAGGGTCGGGAAAAGAAGGAAGACCCGCGTCGGAGGATTGGGACCTTTGGTCCTTCGGAGAGAGGTAATCACAGGGGTGGGGGGGCTGGGGAAAAAAGCCTCTCACGTAAAGAAAGGAACAGAAAAAAAACCTCCACAAAAGGGAGCGGAAGGAAACAACGGGAAAGGGAAAGGCGAGAACGGCAAAGGAAGCGGCCAGACAGCAACGGGGAGTCGCTTGGCAAACGCTGCTGTTCCGCCTCAATGGGGAATGAAAAAAGGATTAAAGGCTGCCTGAGAGATAACAGGGTGAACCAAGGTTTACACGAGTGCAAAAGGGTTTTCCAAGGAAGAAGAGAAACAAAACCGCCTGGGAAAGAAAAAAAAGCCAGAAACTTGAACAAAAAAAAAAGAGGGAGCCGTTGGAGCAGGAAAGGTTCATTCCGTTGGGAGGGGAAAACATTGACTGCAACTTGGGTGGAAGACGAGCGGAAGCCCTCCCAGCCACATGACCACCAACCTGAAATTCTCTAACCGACAAACAAAAAAAAGGGAAAAGGAACAAGAGCTGTCAGGGGGGGGGGGGGGGGGGAGGTTTTGAACCCTGGGGAAGCCGATAGGGGAAAGGACAAGAGGGGAAGCGGAAACGCGCTCACTACGAGACCAATAGCGGTGAACCATCAAAGGGAAACACCAGTTGAGACAACGGGGGACTACCAGGAGGGGGGGATAAAGTGGTAGACGCTCTTCTGACCGAACATAAGGATAGCGTGCCTTGAGGGGGGAACACCGGATCGCACCTGGACAATCAGTGGAACCACTAACTGAGGTTGACAAGGGGATGATACAAAAAAAAAAGAAACAGCAAAAAGGCCCAGAGAAACCAAAAAGGAGGGATCCGGCAAAAAGAAAACTCCAAAGACTTTGATCCGGAAAATGAATGGAGTTTGGCCGGCGAAACATTTGGGGGGGGGGGGAAAGGGGGAAAAGTTGCGAGACCAACCAAACAACTCTCCGACCCCAAAAAAAACCACAAAGTTAACAATCCAATAAGAGCGGAAAGTCGAGAGCAACGGACTCAAAGAACCATGCACAGGGAGCAGGGGGAGGGGCGGCGAAGGGGGGGGGGGGTCAGCAAAAATCTACTCACATCCACACATATGGAAAAGCAGGAAACATTTGTTCAGAGAAAAGGAACGAAAAGTGACAAAAAAAATAAGAACATCAGACGGGACAACAGTAGGAAGCAAACGCGGAAAAGGGGGGGGCGAAGAGATGCAACACAAGAGAAACCGAAGCCGATCTGCGTTTTCTTCAGGGGCAGTGACGTAGGTGGCATAAGAAAGTTTTTTTTTGTTGGGGGGTATAACATCGTTTAAAAGCAAGCAAGGATGGGAAAACTCAAAAGGAACACCTGAGCAAAAAAGCACCATTAAGTAGGGGGGGAGGGGGGTGGGTCATCAGAAGGACAGCTGCATATGGGGAGAACAAATAACAAAGAAAGACGGGAACAGTTTTGTTGCCAACCAGATCCGGTCCGTGTCTGGTTGGGGGGACCTAAGATCCCGGGAGGTGTTACGACTGGCGACCGGGGGAAAAAAAAAGGCACGAAAAGCCTTGAGGCCTGGAAAAGAGGATGAAGATGGGTCTCAGTAAAAACAAGGCGGGGGGCAAAATGGGGAGTGGTGTGGAGATTGGGACTAAAAAAATGCAAACCCCCAGAGGAAGAAAGGGTGCTCAGAAAAACTGCCAGTAAAGCGGCCGTCCGCAAATCAACGTCACACGAGTGAAAACGAAAACGGCAAAAGGGAAAAAAATCAGGGGGTAATGTGAACTCACAACAAAAGTGAGATTCAGCACGCAAAAAGGAAGGATACAAAAAGGACCCTAAAAACGAAAAAAAAAGGGTAGGAAAGGGGACACGGGAAAGGAAGTCAGAGGGGGAAGAACGTAAAACGGGGGCCAAACCAATAGGTTGGTAAAACAATAAAAAGAAAAAATAAGGGACACGTCCAGGGCAGGAAAAGAAAAACAAGAAAAGACAAGACGGGGGTTCATTATTGGCGGTGGGTTGGGAGAAAAGATAAAGAAAAATCAACACAATAACAATGTGCACATGTACGAAGAGGGGGGGGAAAGGGGAGGATAAGTGGAGAAGGTAAGACCACAAGAAAAAAAAAAATGGCGGAAATGTGTTGGGGAGGGGGGAAGGGGGACCCAACGCGACACAAATATGTTATAACTCCAGATGACATTTTGGCAAGTAAAAGAAAGGGGGCCATGAAACTAAAATGAAGGTGGCTGGGTAAAACAGAACTCCATGAAGACTGGAAGGGTCCGGTAGAAAAACTGCAAGGGGGAGGGGGTGGCTCGGCACCAACAGCAGGGGAGAGAAAACAAAAGAAGCGGGGGGGGGAAGAAACCACAACGGGGGGGTTGTTGGGGGGGGGGAGAATTAAACCGAAAATCCAGCACAAACAAAAGTTTACCAGAAAGCAATCAAGATTAGAGGGGGCAAAGCCCTCTTTGAGGAAAAAACAAACCCCCAAACTCAAACGCGGGGCAATGCACACAAAGGTTATCAAAAAAAAAAGTAAAGATGAGTTGCACACAACAAACACACAACAAAAGGGTCAAAAAAGGACAACAAGGGAGGAAAGGGGCAGTGGCAACAAGACAGCTACCTCCTCAGTCAAGACGAAATAATCTCCTCAACCAAAAAAGCAGAGGAAAGATGGGGAACCTGCGAGGGAGAGGGAGAAGCAAGAAGGCAAAAAAAGGACAGAAGGTGGAGAAATGAGGGCAAAAAAGTGGCTAGGGGAAGTGAAACGGATGTGTGGTGGGAGAGATTGTTAAAATAAATATGTGCGTGGGGTGGCGTGCTCGGAAAGGGTCTTACGGGGTACACTGTGGGTAACGTAGGGGGAAAAACAGCAAAGGAGCGGGTTGAAAATCCAAACCCCGAAAACACAAAAAGGGCACATGACCTGACAAAAAGAGAAAAAAGGGAGGGGAAAAGGGAACCTGAACAAAAAAGGGCTGCAGGAGGGAGGGGGAAACGTTGTTGCAAAAAGGAAAAAGAAAAGCTAAACAAAAAATGTTCCGAAGTGTCAGTTGGGGGGTTTTAAGCGTCCAAAAATCCTGCGAGGATATAGGTGGGAACAAAGGAAATGCAAGAGACAGAGAAATAGCAAAAGAAGGGAGAAACCAAACCGAGCACAGTGTTCGGCGGGACCGGGTGGGAACGGGGGTTTTCCGTGCGGGGCAGGGGAAAAAAACCGCGGTTGGAAAAGGACGGTGACCCGAAAAGAACCCGGGGGAAAAAAATGAATAAAGGGAATAGTTCTGAGACGTTTGTGTTGGCGGTCGGCCAGGAAGAAGTAAACAGTCCTGAAGGTAAAAAAGAAAGGGAATGGAACGGGGGGATGGGGGCACCGGGGAGTGGATGGAAGGACAGGAATCCACAGGGAAGGCTGGGAGCCGGAAAGGGAAAACAAAATGTGGGGGCTGATACAGTAAACAGACAAGAATATAAAGAGTGTCAGAAAAAGTTTGTCAGCACGAATATGGGGCCCGGGCCTCCAAAAAGGAAGGTGACTTAAGGGGGGACCGGACACCAAAAAAAGGGAGGAGGGGTAGCAAGGTGTGTAAACAAACAGAATAATTGCGGGGGAGGAGATTGTCTGAGTTCACTAGGAGCCCTGACGTATGCACACCGTGGGCAGGGGGGGGGGAGGTAACATGTCCGCTGGGGACGGTTAACGGAAAAAAACTGAGAGGGGGGGGAACTTGAGGCAACACGCCCCAAAAAAGGAATTCGCCGCGGCCGTGGGAGACTGAAAGGACTTGGACACGCTAAAAACGGTCAAGCGGGGAAAGGAACGGTCTCGTCCGGCAGGGGGGGGGTGGCGGCTAAAAACTCAAGAAAACGGCCGGTATATAAACTGGGGCCAGTGTCTGCATAGCACTGAAAGGGGGAAAAAAAGCAGTGCCTGCGAAGGGGAGACATAAGATCGCGGAAAAACGAGTGAACTCTATGAGGACAAACATGGGGAAGGAATACCTGTTTTGGTCAAATGGGGGCCAGCCGCCACGGCTCCGGCAGAAAGGGAAAACCTCAATGAAGGTGGCTCGGGGGTAAAGTAGCAAGGGGGTCAAGGAGCACGGGGCGGGCAAGCGCGGTGGAGCCTCGGGGCCAGGAAAGTGGTATGGACGGCGCTGCTCATTGAAAGACAAATGAGATGCTGATGTCAGAGAAGGGGGAAAAACCAAAAGGCTTTGTCGCCGATGCCAATCTGGGAACAACAGAAGAGAGCAAACGACGACGGAAAAGCGAGGAAGGTCAAACAACCTCGAGACAGAAACACAACTGGAAAAAAAAGGAAGGTGGGTCCTGGGGACAAGATAAAAACGGGCGCCTCTTGCTTTTGAGAAGAAGTGGAAAGGACGAACTTCACCACAGAGGGGGAACAAAAAAACCGCATGACACCGCCGGAGCCGAAACAAAAACAACAGGGGAAAAAGAAAGAGAATCCAGGAAAGGGGAAGGGAGAAGAGTGGGGTACCCTTGACGATCTTGAACGACGGCATCAGGTCCGTGTTCAAAAAGCAAAATTGAGCGAGAGACCAATTCTGGTTTAACGGACAAAAAGATCCTCAAAAAAACAGGATCAACATGGTGAAGAGAGGGGGGGGGGGGACAGAAAACTAGGGGGGGGAGCGGCAGTCCCGTTGTAGATCTGTCTCGGTGAAAATAAGTTTGCATCGTAAGCAATTTGGGACCGGTAAAACCCCAGGGAAGACGTATGTAACGTTTCAAAATAATCAAAAAGAAGGGGACAAAAGACTTTCTATAAGGAGCAAGGGGACACCGCAGCCAAAACAATGACCAACAGCGGTAAATACCAGACTAATTGGAAACAGAAAGATAAAAAAAAGAACCGAGGGTGGGAAGCTTAAGTAGCACGGCCACTTCCTTAGATGGGAGGAGAGCACGGGGGCCCATGGACAGGACCGTTGTAGAAGGCTGGGACAAAAAAAGAAGCCAGCAAACTCGAGGATGAAACGAAACCAAGGGGAAAAGGAAAACGAACGGAGGGGCTGTCGGTAGCGAAAAGGGGGGGGGGACTCCGTCATTCCGCGCCAAGCGGAAAATGGTTGAAAGTTGGGGCGAATCAATGAAATGGTCCCAGGCCCAACCACAAACAAAGCCCAATCAAAAAAAAAGGGGAAAAGGCGTAGACGTCACCCCGCTCCCTGCAAACAGCACAAGCGTTTTCAAAAGAAACGCACTGAGAGCCAAGGATGCCCTGGGAGCAAGCCAAAGAGAAACGGGAAGGAGCAAGAATTCCTGCCCCGCATGCGCCAGCGGGGGAACAGGTTTGGGGACGTTTATACTGGCAAGGGAACCGTTACACAAGAGCCAAAAAAAAAAAACCAAAAAGAGAGCCAGCAAGCAGGGGGGGGGGACAGGCTACCATTGTTGGCGCACCAACATCTTTTTACGCGCAAGGGGCAGCAAAATCCCCGGAGGAGGGCGAAATGGTGGCAAGAAACAACCGAGAAGGGTTTTCATGAAGGTTATGTCCGCCACAAAATGAATCCAAAGGGGCAAACCAAAAAAAAACTTGAAAGAAAACAGGAAGGATGAAAAAAAAGGGTCTCAAAAAATCAAAAAGGTTTCCTGGGAAAGCGGCCGTAAGAAAACTGTGGGGGGGGGGGGAAGAAAACAGGGCAAAAAAAAGACTGGGGAACTGCTCCAGACTCCAGGAAGGATTCAAACCCAATGTCACTAAAAAAAACGGGGAACGAGCCCTAACACCAAAAGGGGAGGGGGGGGGAAGTAACAACTAGGGGGGGGAAGTGATTGGGCCGCCGAAGCGTCAACGGTTCAAAGTCAAAAAAATTAATCTAAAGGGAGAAAAAATAACAGTCAAAAGAACGGGGACGTCAGGGGTCAGTTTGGCCGTGAGGTGAAGGGGGACACCGACGGGAAACGTAGGTCCGATCTGATGGTCACCACAAAATCAGAAAAAGATCCAATCCGACACAAGAGGATAAAAAAGTGAGGACCCGGCTCGGGGTGGGTTGTGTAGCGGGACATTAGTGCCAAGGGAAATAGGTGACAGATGGAAAGGTCCTCCAACAGAGTGGGGCGGGGGTTTAAAATTCCAGAAATTAAGGGGACGGGGCAAGAGGGGGGGGGATTAGGCGGGCATAAACGGGGGCAAAAAAACAAGCATCCAATTTGACTTTGTGTTGTGTTGGTTTCGGCTGGTTAACCAGGAAAGGAAGACCGCGTTGGAATGGCAAAGCCTCAAAAAGAGGGAGGGGCAAGGGGCAATGCAACACACAAAATGCGGGGGGGGGTACAAACATGTCCCGGGAAGGGAGTGGGGTGTGGAGGAATGAATGAGGGGGAAACAACGGTTTGGTGTACGCATCACAGAAAAAAACAAGAAAAGAAAAAAAAAGAAAAAGCACAACCACGGCTTGAAACAGAGAAAAAAGAAGCCAAAGTTGCACCTGCCAAAAAAAAAATCAACCAGACTTACCTTCTCGCCTGCGTTTTGTCAAAAGCCGGACACAGGATAAGGATGCCCAAAAAGTTAGGACCTTTCTCACGATTCCTTCACCCGCTGAGGGGGAGAGAGGGAACAAGGCACGGGGAGCGAGCAAATCGGCAAATAGCGAAAAATTAATCGATTCACACCAAACAACGGAAGAAAATAGTAGCGGAGAAAGAGGGTTAAATCAAACGAGGGGGAGACCAGGACAAGGCAAAGCGGCGTGATTCGAGGGGTAAATTGCGAAGGTGAGGGGAGGGGGATGGCAAAGTACTGAGAAGAGGATGAAGAGGGAGTGGACGTGTGTTAGGGGGAATAAGGATTGCAAGGAAAAAAAAACCGAAAGGGAAAAGAAGGAGAGGTCCCTACACAAAAGGGACTCGGGATTAAACAAAAACCATTTGGAGGGGACGGAAAACTATAAACAAGTGGGAAATGGGAAAAGTCAACAAAAACTCCGGGAGAGGTTAAGGTTTGGAATGAGTTTGGGACAACAGGGAAAAAAAAATGTAATACGTCTGGTGCAAAAAAACCAAAGTTCTGGTGGTGATGGCCGCAAACATCAAAAAAGGAGGAGGAAAAATGGCCATCTGTGATAAGCGGGGACTGGCTACAATCCGTCCAGGTAAACAAGCGAGAAAGGACCGGGCCCGCGAAACGTCAAAACGCTGGTCCGTGGCAAACAAACAGAAAAGCCAACAGGAAACATCTGTTGAAGGAGTAAAGGGGGAGAAAAAAACAGGAAAAACCCGGTGGCCGAAGGAGGAGGGGGAAAGGGTAGAGGGGTGTTGGGTGGGAAACGCTGAACGTAAGACTCAATATAGAAAACATAAAGATGGGTACGGGAACTTTCACAACATGGGCAGGGGTGAGACACTGAAGCCGAAATTAAAAACACTGTGGCCGTGATGGAAAAGGAAGAAACACCAGAATGGGGGGGGGGAATGGAGGAAGACGAACGGACGACGGGGGAAGGGGCAGGGCGGCTTATTGGTTTGGGGGAAAAATCAGAACGGGTTAACTGTGACAAGCCGCGGACAAATGCACCTCGAAGGGCGAAGTGGGTACAAACATAAAAATCAGAAATGACGACCAAGGGAAAAGGAAAACCAAGCTGGGGAAAAAAACTCTTCTGAGGTCGGAGTAAAAAGCCGGGAAAAAAAAGACAAAAAATGGCTTAGGAAAAGGGCCCCGTGGGTTTGTCACTCGTCAAAAAAAATGCGGGGGGGAAAAAGCAATAAGGCAAAATGCAAATCAGGACAAACAGTGCGGGCCCAAAGCCAACAGATCGCGTTCGCGGGCAGACAGGGGGGAAAAACCCAGCAAAGAAGAGGGGCAAGCAACTTGAATGCGGGTCGCTGGTGTGAGTGGGGGGTAAGCAACGGGGAAAGACGGCCATGGGGAAAAAGTGAGCTTGTCCAGGGAAGAGCTCCGACTCAAGAAATCCAACTGCGCTAGTCTGAGTGAAAAATACAAATGGGCGGGGAATGGAAAGGCCAAAATTCGGGGAGGTTAAATGGGTCTGCCGCTATCCGGGGCGATGGGAGGGTTGGGGGGTATGGGGGGGGGGTGTACGTCAACATCGAAACTTCCCCAGCAAGGGAACAACCCTCTAAAAGGCTGGTCGCGGTATCAACGGGAGGGGAGAAAGGCGGCGCTCAACTGGGAAGAAGAAGAGTACTTCTTCTGCTGGCCAGGGGAAACGCAAAAAAAGGGGCATCATGGGAAGGATGGCACAACAGTTAAAAAAAACGAGAAGGTGATCACCCGAAAAGTGCAGAAATGGAAAAAGGGAACGGGGGGACCCCAAGAAAAGAGGGAAAACTACACCTAGCCAGGGTTCCCAGAAGAGACAAACAGATGAAACATGGTAAAAGACAGGAGGTGTGGTGGAAGCGGGTCGAAGACTAGAAAAGGAGAAAGGGGCGAGCATGAACACACCGAGGAAGAACGAAAAGAAAACCGACAAACAGAAGAAAAGCCCTCCAGGAGGAAAAAAGGGAAAAGAAGAGAAGACAGGTGTGAAGGGGGGTCGGGAGTAACCAAAATGGGGAAATGGAAAGAGACAAACAAGCATGGTCAAAGGAAAGGGTAAAGCTCAGAAAAGGCGAAACATACTACGAAACCCGGGGGGAGGAAGGCAGAAAGGTGAACTCGAAGGGGTGGGGGAGAAGCAATTGAGTGCCAGTGGGCGAAAAAAAAATGGGAGATATTCTCGGCTGGGAACCGAATGTGGGTGAATAGAGGAGCAAAAGGGGTTGGGGGGTCGGACAACCGCACGGACGCCAGCTAGCCGGGAAAAAAAACTGTGATACAAAGCACCAAAAGACGCCACAAACACCACAAAAAATCAACGTAACAAGGGGCATCTTCCGATGCGAAAGCTAGGGGGGGGAGGAGGTGCACGACCCCCCCGCCGAAGGGTCGTACACATATGACCTCCTAGCCCCCCCCCACCACACACAGTGGGAGAATTAAAAAATAGGGAAGCCCCCTGGGGGGGAAGGAACGGGGAGTGGGGGGGGGGGGGGGAAAGACAAAATCAAAAAAAATAAAAGAAGGCAAAAAACCAAAAGGTAAAGAAAACTGCGGCTCGGCGGAGAGCGAGGACGCTACAGTCAGAAAGGATCGGGGGGAGGGGGGTTCAAATTGTCGAGCGGGGAGAAGGGAGTTCACATTGCCCCGGCCCCGAAGAACCAAGGGAGGAAGGCCAAGGAAACGGAAAAAGCTAAAAGAATTTAAAACGTCAACCCGTGCTGGACCGACCCAAATAAAGCCCACGAAAAAAAAGGAGACGCCAAGAGCCGCCGAAGAAAAAGCGGCCGAATACCTCTAAAACCACACGCACAGCAAGCGGAAAGCATTGGCGACGTGGAAAAAGGACAAAGAAGGAAACAAAAATCCAAAGGGGCAGACAACATAATAAGAGGCATGGTTTTCAGGCAACATTTACAAAAATAGTTCGTAAGGCAAAGAAACAGGAGGACGGGGAACACAGGTTTTTGGCGGCCATGAGCCCGGGTAGGTGGGGGGGTGGAAATGTGGTGTACTAAGGAAAAAATAACAAAAGGTGCCAGGGTCTCGGGCAAGCTTCACGGAAGTAAAAGAACGGGAAAAAAATGAGCCCTGGTGGGGGAGGAAGAGTCGATCCGTCGCAATAAAGGGGCCAAGGGGGAAAGTGTTTGCTGGATAAGGTTCACACTAGGGAATCAAGATGGGGCAAACAGTGCAACAAATGCCAGGGAATTCAGGGGGCAGGGAAATCGCAACCCCACGCGTGAAGGTAAAATCCACATTCAAAGCCAGGGGGAAGGGTGAACTGGGAAAGGTGGGGAAAAAGCAGTAAGTCGTGGGTTCAAAACGATGGACAAAAAAAAACGACCGTCAAATGGTCAGGGGCTGGGCCAGGCTAACGGGTGTTGTCTACGCAAAGGGAAGAATCACGGCGGGAAAAAAAAAAATGTTTCAAACCGCCCCGGAAGAAGCGACACAAGCAGGGGGGGGCAGAACTACTATGGAACTGGCTTTGGGGGGAGGCGGTCCAAAGGGGCGGAAAAGGTAGAACATCAAAGATAACAAGAGTGTTATGGGTTGTGTGAAGCGGAAGGGGGAGTGAGCTGGTGGACCGTTGGGGAAAGTTAATAAAAGCCTGGGGGCGGAAGAACACGGGTTTGGGAAAGGATTACTGGCAGGAACTGTCCTCTCCCACCATCAAAAACCACGGAAAAAAAAAGGGCACCATCAAATGCGGGCGGGTATGGAAAAACCTAAAAAATAGAGCGTTAGACAAAAAAAGGCTGAAAAATGGGGCGAGTGGGTTGTGGGTAAAAAGTGGGCAACGAGCACGAGGTGGGACAAGGAGGGACGCCCGGGGGGGTTTTTGTGTGTTTGCCAAGAACGCCTAAAAAAAAACCCACAAGACTACCAAGCAAGCAGAAGAAAATCAAGATCATAGCATTTGCAAACTAAAAAAAGAAACCGACGTCACTTATTAAAAAAATGTCCATACTTCCCAACGGGAAACAACCAGGCACCACCATGCGAGGGGTGCTGAAGCACGTGGAAGGATTCAAATTAAAGACACACTATCGAGGAAGAATCAGAAAACAACACAACGGGGCGAAAAGAGAGCGGAAGGGGGGGATGGGTAAAGGGAGGGAAAGCACGCACGCAATGCTGGGGAGTGGGAATTGGGGGGGAATGGACATGGAACGCAGGGGGATGGTGGGGGGGGGGGGGAGTCATGGATAAGAGGATTGTAGAAGGGTGTGAACAGGGGTTCTGGGCGGAGGAACTTGGGGAAAAAACGGTGCCGTTTACACCTCAAGAAAAAGCTTCAAACTTGCTCCTGACGGCTGGGGGGAACCAAATCGTAACCAGGTGTTTTGCGGTGAGTGTCAGGAACGCAGATAAGCTCAGGGAGGCATGATGCACCCATTCTTCTCAAGGATGGCCCGGGGTTCGGGGGGGAAAGTGGAGACGTTGGGGGGGGTATTGGCGAAACATCACTGGGGCAGGCCCCCCCCGAAGATGAGGAATGGGGAAAAAGACCGAAAAACATTACCGGAGGAAAGGGAAAAAAGGGACCCATACTGTCACAGTTCAAAGTTGAAAATATAGAAGGAACAACGGCGACAACACAAGGGAAGAGGGCGCAAGCAAGGGTGCAAGGGCATGTTGAAAAAAGACTGGAAGGGAACTGTTGGATTTAGTTGGTGTGAAAGGTGGATGGGGGCGGGGGAAAAATGTGGGAAAAGGGATAAAGTCTTTTAGGTGTAAACAAAAGGAAACTAGGCAACCAGGATGAAAAGACGGCTGAGGTAAGTCTGTGGGTTGTAAAAAACGAACAGTTAGGGCGCGGAGATTCTTCGACCACCCTCTTGCATGACAATGGGAGAATGGACTTTTGGAGAAAAAAAAAAAAAGTGGATTGGGGTGGGAGGCCCGGATGAGGAAAAAAAAAATTTCAACAGTGGCAAGTTCCTGCTTGCAAAGGGAAGAATATTGTGGGTGCAAAAACAGGTGGTTAAAAAAAATGAAAAGTATTAGGGCCCGGGAGTTATGAACAGTTTTTTTGTAAGTGAATATGTGCATTCGAAAAAACAGCAAAAGGGAGACAGGAACTGGTTGACGAGGCAGGGCGGGGGGGACAACAAGAAAGGATCTCCGCAAGGGGGGCGCACAAAAAAGGGGTAAATAGCAGTAACAACACGACAAGATCGCCCGGAGACACGCAAACGGTGAAACGCCCTCGCGGAAACTGTATGGTCGAAACGGTGGGTACCCTTTAAACGACGAACAGAACCGGGCGACTGATGGCAGAGCCGTTGATTGTGCTAAAGGGGCTGGGCAGGAAATGGCGTAAGATTACGGGAAAAGACCCCATAAGGCCGCGCGGGGGGGAGGGTGAACAGCCAAAAGGAAAGTTCGGCGGGAGTAAGGGGACTTCGGGAAAACACCTAGTTTGGCACCGGGCGTCAAGGAGGGGGAGGCGTCTGGGGGGTCCCGGTGGGGAAAAACTTGGAACGGTAAACGGTCACTGGCAGTTTCGGGGATAGACCAGGCATTGAAGGAGGTAAGGCAATGTGGGAACCAAAAAAAATGGGAACTGAGGGGGGGGGGAAAAGGGGTCTTAGGGACTACCTAGACACTTGTGATCACGAAATGGGGGAGAAGGGTCAGAGGGAAAATCGTATAAAAAAAGCCTCAGTCTTAAAGTGGATGTAACACGGGGATGGGGTGACTGTCGAAAGGAGGCCTTGGAAAAGGTGGGGTCTGGCATCTTACAAGGAAAAAAAAACAGGGCAAGGAAGAAACACAGCATACAAAGGGAAGTAAAAAAAAAAGAGGAACGGAAAGAACGAGCGGAACTCAAAAGCTGGTAGCCCTAATTGCCCTTGGGGGAGATGGTGACTGAGGTGGAGAAAAACAGGCAGAAAAAAAATGAACGAAGGGGGCCCGGCGGGCACTGGAGCGTCAGAAGACCGGGGTGGGGAAAACTCACGACGCTTACGGATGGAAAAAAAGGGATCAGGGTCAACCAAAATCAACGGCCCACAAGGCGCTTAAAAATCGGACACAGGTGAGCCACGCCCCTGCAAACGGTATTTTCAGTGAGAACTCGGTAGGATCATGAGGCCTGGGTCCGAAGGCCAGGAAAGGGGACCCAACAAACCTCCCGCCGACCCCTGGAACGTGAACACAGGAGGAAAAAAAAACAAAACCAACAAACAGGTGAGTAAGGGAAGGAAAGAAACGGAAGGTGTGAAAGGGATGCAAGGAGGGTGCAAATACAACAAAGGGAAACTCGCATTCAAAAGGGAAAAGCGAGGCCAAGGCAGCCTCAACAAAAAGAAACCATGGAAACCAGGAGCAAAAAGTGAAAGGAAAAGTTTTTGGACCAGACAAAACGGGAGCAAGGAAAGGCCGTTGTATCTTGGGACTACCATTTTGCAAGTCGTAAGCAGCGGGTCACAAGAAAAAAGAAGAGCCGCAAAAGAGTTACAAACCTTACAGGATCTGAAAGAAAAAAGGAGCCCCACACACAGCAAACACAAAGGCCACTGGAAAAAGAGGAACAACAAAATAGCACGCCCCCCCTTCAAGGGGAAAAGACTAAAGCAAAAGAAGGTCTTTTAAGGAAGGTGCCAAAAAGGTGGGCAAATGGCCCACAAACAGGAAGGGGGAGACGCTGGCAACCGACAGAACTGCCCCCAGAGAAAGACAGAGACCCACGAACCAAGTTAACCAAACCTCCAAACGAATGGACAGAGGAAACGAAGCCGAAGAGGGGGATCAAAAGTTTTATGAAAAGGAAGAATGGAAACGCAAGTCCACCCCCGAAACCAGGGACGGACAGAGCCATGGGAAATGCAAGCTAACCAACAACACCACAACAAGCTTTCGAAAGCTTACGCGCAAAGGGAGTAAGGGGACTGGAGCACCCAAGAACACAACCGGAGAAAAGTCAGGCTTGGACAAGCACCTGACACCGCGGAAGCAGAAAAGGTGTGAACTTAAACCGTCGCGAGGACAATCCAACGGCCACTGCCATCCAAGACGACATCATAGAGGGTTCAACTAAAAAATGGGAAGAACTGTTGAAAAAACAGGACATTCAAGGTTGCGCCCATTTACACGAACGTTCCCATAAAAAAAAAAACGGCAGTGTAAAAAGCGGGAAACAGACAGTTTCACCATTTCTGTCACGAAAAAAGGGATAACAGTACGAAACAACAAAGCCCAGTCGGGCCACAAAAGCACCGATGAAAACTGATTCTCAACACACAAACACACGGCAGGGGAAAGTAAGTGCCCTGTTTGTGGGAGAAAAATCAACAACAGGAACAAGAGTAAGAAAAAAGGGACCGAGAGAACAGAACAGGCACAGTAAAATGGTCAACGCGCGGATCCACTAACAAAGGAAGCGGGAAGAACTCACCCCCAACACATGGGGAAATGGGGAAAGTGTGCAAACCTGGATGGTAAGGAGGAGCCGGAAGAGTAGTGTTCTCAAATACAAACGTAAATGCTCCGAAATAGACAGCGTGAGCCCACCGTCTAGTGTCTTCCACAGGGAAAAAGAAAAGAGTGGTGGAAAAAAAAGAGGGCAAAAACGCCCCGGAAAAAAGAAGAAAAGAGAAAACTCTCAGGCCAAAAGGATCGTGCATCTCTTGGGGAGGGAACAGGGAGCGGGGAGGAAGAAGCGAGGGCCAGGAAATACAAAAGGCGTGGGGGGAGGGTACAAATAAAACAGCTGTGAAGCCAAAATCACAGGGGCAAAGGGTGCAGCCGGGCGTAAAAGCATCACCATTCGTGCGGACAAATGTATGAATGGGGGGAACTCGGTATCACCATAAAAACAAGGCACCACCGAAACAGGGACCGGGAACATCCCGCCCGGGGGTGGGAAAAATATGGCAGCGGCCAAAGGAAGTTCCCATCAAAAACTACACCAACCGACTGGTGTGTGGGGAGCGCCCACTCAGGGCAAGGGGGGGTGATGCACTGAATAGGGTAAACCGCCCAAGGGTTGGGTTCCACAAGGCTCCTCAGACAAAAACAACCAAAACGAAAAAGAAACAAGAAAAGGAATTAATCCAACAGCCATTTGCACTCACCCAATATCCCGAGGGTCACCTTAGGAACCAATGGGGGGGGGCAACAAACCCAAACAAAACTTTCCTATGCCGCATCAACGGGACCAGCCTGATTCAGTGAGTAAAAAAAACAGGGGTCAA
>Ga0179593_1731896_pt1 | contig 31066 bp, 54 predicted proteins | sample CZODoug2_1_08_16_FD_185931 | JGI IMG/M metagenome (GOLD analysis project Ga0179593, IMG submission 185931) | Vadose zone soil fungal communities from Angelo Coast Range Reserve, California, USA - CZODoug2_1_08_16fungal (PacBio error correction) | ecosystem: Environmental > Terrestrial > Soil >...
TAGGCGGAGGAAAAGCGGGGGGGAGGAGATGTGCAACCTAATGTATGATGAGAAACTCGCACAAAACCAGAATCAAAAAGGGGACAAGAGGGGAACGCGATACGGAGAGAAAAAAAATATAACACCGTGGCCCCAAACGCGAATGTAACGGGTTTAAAGAGGGGTCGACGGCCCCGGAAAGAGAGTTCGGAAGCCCCAAGGCCCTGAAAGAAGAAAAACCGGTTCAAAGCGCCGAAGAAAAAGGCCAAGATTTCCACCAACAATCACAGGAGGGCGCAAAACCGTTACAATTGAGAGATACACGCTAACCCGGTGTTGGGGGTTGAGAACACTTGTTTGATCTAACACCAAGGACGACCCTGGGAAGGGACCTTCATTGGACCAGCAGGAGAAAGTCCGTAAATGCAAAGGTCACCTTACCAAACCGGAACTCGCGAAGGGGGAAAAAAAAAGTAGGCTTGGGGGGAAATACGAGTGGGGGACTGTGCCGGAAAGTTTGTAAAAGGCCGTCGGGTAAAAAGAGTCTCAACGGAAAAAAAAAACCAATGGGGGGGAATGAGAAAACTCAGGGTCTCTACAAATGAAGTTCTTTGGGGGGGAAAAACAAGGGGAAAGAGATTCGGAAAAAGCTATGGAAGTGGGAAGGGTAGAGTGGAGTCAAAAAAACGCGGGTGGGCGGGCTCTAGGTTAGTAGACACCCGCTAATTAAGAGGTGAGCATCAACAGCCAAAAAAAAAAAAAAATCTTTTTTTTAAAACCGTCCTCTCCAGCAAAAAAAAAAAAAAATCGTGGGAGGGCGTTGAAGAAACCGTAAAAAAAAAAAAATCGCCAGCAAAAACACCTCAGCCGCTTTGCCCGTAGGCCAACCGTGACGAACTCGGAAAGAAAACCTAAGATGAAGTCCAAAACAAAGGCGGGCGGAAAAAACACGACTGTCCTCAAAGCCATCAACTCCTCGATAAGGGGGAAACCCCAAGGATGAGAATTCAGAAGTGTGAAAAAAGCTGAAAGGATTAAAAATTACTCTACTAAGACTGGAGGTGGGTCCAAAAAAACTGGGGAGACCGATCATGCAGGGGGGGGAACGGGCACAAGCATGGGAGCACTTACACAAAATGAGGAACAAAATCCCCAGTCTCAAAGATTGGAAAGCTCTGCAAAAGGGAAAGTTTTTACTTCGCATAGGGGGGGAAAAAGCTGCATTCCCAATATAGGAAAGTGGAGAAAAATCTCCAAAAAAAAAACACAGGGGGAGGAAATAGAGAGTGCTGGAGGGGGGAGAAAGATAGAATCATGGACAAGAAAAGGAAATGGGGGAAAAAGCCGGATATCAGCGGTTGCGCTGGGGTTCCTGTCGATGAGCGAAAAAGCCGTTGTTGAACTCCAGAAATCAAACAGTGGGGGGGGGTGCGAAAACTCACAAAAGTGGGGGAGGGAGAGGGAGTAACCGAATCAAAGGATCCACGTCCAACTTTCCCATCAAGAGGGGGGAAAGATCAAAGGGGACTTGGAGGGAGCAAGGTTCGGAGTCCAAAAAGTACGAAGGTACGTTGGGGGTTAAGATATGGGATTTTTCTACTTCCAAGAGAGACAAGAGGAGGTGTTTCAGGTTGAAAAAAGAAAGGCAATGAAGAAGGCCCTTGGTCCATTGGGAGGGCCTGTGGCCAGGGGAAACAACAGAGGAAAAAGTCTCAAGAAGATCCGCCATGTTGGAAAAGACTGTGGGGATAAAAATAGCTGTCCCTCACTAAGGGCGAAACCTCTGGAAGGCCACAAAATGCCAAACCCTCCAAAAGGGGGAAAATGCTCAACAACCATGACATTCTCTTTTTTGAAAAACCCAGCTTCCTGGGTAGATTGAAGGTCCAGGGGCAGAATCTCAAGGAAGACTAGAAAGGTAGCAAAAAAAAAAGGCAGCACCCAGTCACACTCCCCCTCCAGGGAAAGAGGATAAAAACAGCTGGTAAAACGGAAAACTTCGAAGAAATTTTGAAGTGACTGGAAACTGGGGGCCGTGTTCTTCGGGGGGGACGCCGGCGAAAAGAAGGTCCAGATTGGGAAGTCTAAAAGGAAAGGGGGTGAAAAAAAAAAAGGGGAAGGGACAATTGGGGGGGGACTTGTGTCAAGTTGGGGCCGAAGGGAGAAGAGGTGGTAAGTAGAGGGGACATCAATCGCTAAAAGGAAAAAGGCACTGGGGTCCTCCAAAAGAGCGAACCATCAACGGAGGAGGGCGGGGGGGTCATCAAAAAGAGTCGAGGAAGAAACGGGGACGAAAAACGGTATTGTGCCGGAAGGACGTAAAGGGAAAGAGTAAAAAACGCGTACGCTGTTAGATTATCACTCGGCTTGGACAGAGGCCAGGGCAGCAGGGAAAGAGGCGTAAAGAAGCCTCTCCAGGGAAAACGCCTCTAAAGGGAACAAGCCGGGCCTGACTGGGGTCTGCAGAAAGGCTAGGCAAACCTGGTGGCAAGTATGGGGAGGAAAAAGTGTTGCCCCTCAAAAAAAAAAAAAAAAAAAATATCCGCTCGAGCCGGTAAAGTAAGGCAACAAGAAAACTGGGTAGGGAAAAAGGGGAACCAAGGGACCGGGGAAACACCCCGCCGGGAACTGGGTCCAAGGGGAGCATTGGCAAAACTGGGAAAAAAAAAAGGTTTCGCACAAAAAGATGAGGGGATCAGGGGTTGTTGAGCAGACGACGACTCTTCGGCCACGGAGGGGAAAAGGTGTGAGGGGGGGCGAAGCAGAGAGCCGTCTGCAAGGGGAGCCGGGGGGAGAGACGGCGAACACAAAGACCTTCCTTTCAGGACACTACTAAAAAAACGGAAAACATGGGGGATACTCAAGGAGGCCAAAAAACTTATATAAGAACAATGGACCAAAGCTCTAAAAAAAAAAAAACGTAGGAGGGGGAAGGAGAAGGAAAAAAGTTACGGGAAAATGGGGAAGATAAGGCCTTCAAGGGAATATTAGAAAAAAAGGGCAAGTGTGAAAGCGGTGCTTCTGGGGGGAGCGGGGGAAAAAGTTGCCAAGGCCTTTTCGAACAAAACGACAAATCACGGGATCCCGCACCAGAGGAGCTCCGGAAAATCACAAAAAAGGAAAGAAGCTCTCCCATTGAGAGGGCGGGGAGATCTTGAAACGAAAAGCCAATCTGGGAAAAAACACGGTCCCGTGGTCTCATCAGGGTTGCTAAAAGCTGGGTGTGGACATGCGAAAAGGTCTCGTCAGTGGGCAAAGGAAAAGGGGGCGACAACAATGAAAAAAGAGGGGTACCCCTGGACGGGTATCAAAGAAGAAAAGGGAAGGTTAGGGGGAGCGGATTTCCGAAAAAGGGGCTGGGGGGAACCATAACAGAATAAAAACAGGGAGTAAAAGGTTTCTAGGGCCAACTGCAGAGTGAAAACTAGGGGTGTACTACGCGGGACAAGCAAAGGAACGCCAGGAAATTCACAGGGGGTCAAAACAAAATGGTAGAGGAATTACGGGGAAAAAAAAAGTTGGGCGTTGGGGAAGGAAAAAAATCAAAAAACCACTGAGACCATAAGGGGGTGCCTCTTCTAAAGTGTGGAAAAAGGTCTAGGTGTGGGGGAGGCGGCGGGAACGTCCAAGCGCCGAAGAGGCAAGGTTCGTTAAGAGAACGACTTAAAGAAGGTCAACGTCGCGAATGAAAAGGAGGCCAAAGAAATCACAAGGGGGTAAACGGACAAGGGAAGGAAAACCAATAGCTGCAAAAGAACCCCGTTGGTGGGGGGAAAAGGAGGGCCGGGTTGGGAGAAGAAGGTACTTGAAAACAGTTAGCGACGAACGCATCACTAAGGAAGAGGACCAGTTCGGGGGGGGGGCAGTGGGAAAAAAAAGGCAAGAGGTGTAGGGGTCCCAGCTGTAGAAAAGAGGGGTTGGGGGGCCCCGGAGGTTGATCAGTGGCAGGGCTTGAAAAGGGGGCTCTCGGAAGGTGAGGGGGGGGGGGGGGGGGGGATAAAGGATTCCAAAGGGAATAAACCGGGGGTCCCTAACAAAAACAAGGGTTGACGGGGGGGTTGCCGGGGGGGGGGAACAGGATAGTCGGCAAAGCTCGGTTGGGGGGGGAGCGAGGGAGGAAGGGGGGGGATAGTCTCAGCTATGGACCTAAAAGGTACTCCAAAAAGCCGAATGCATGCTTGGAAAAAAGACAAAGGGAATCTTTGGGTGAAAGTAAGTAGAACAATGGGAGGTGATTTGCCAGAAAGGTTTTAAAAAGAGATCCCACGGCCCTGGGGAAAGGAGGATCAAAGTGACGTTCGAAGACTCGAAAAAAGAAAAAAAAGAGGAGAATAAAGGAAGTACAGGTCTTTCGGCAACTAAGGAGTCGACGCGGTCAAGAAAAGTGAGATCGGTACCAAATCAAAAAAGTGTCTGGAAGAAAAACTGGGGTCCATCGGGTCGAAAGGAGGCCTACGGGGACGGGTAAAAAAGCGGGTCAAAACGCTCCCACCAAAGAACACTGAAATTATCCTGAAGGAGGGGGAAAAAACGTAAGATCGAATCCTTCGGAGCCTAAAATTCCAAAAAAGATGGAACCTTCAACGGTGTCCTGGAATGATTCTGAGATTTAAAAAAGGAAGAATGTCTCAAACTGGACGCGGGAAAGGCCCAAAGAGTACCCGAAAAAAAATGAAAGACAGAAAAAAAAATTAGTAGGAAAAAGGTATTGGAGCTCCGAACGGATTGTCCTCATTCAATGTCACCGGATCATTTGCAAAAGGGGTTCAAACAGGGGAAGTAAGCGGCACTGGGAAGCTGTGGGGACTGATCTGGGTCTCCAGCCTTGTAAACAAGACCAAGGGAAACAAAAGCATTTTGAGGGGGGGTACAAAACAGACAAGTCGGGATCGAGGGGGGAAAGAAACGGTAAAAATAAAAAGCGCAAACGCATCGGGGAAACGTATCGGCCGTGCTTTGAAGGGAGGGGTAAGTTCGAAATTTAAGTCTTTGGGGGGTAGCAAAAAATCTGAATACGGGAACGGAATTGGGGAACTGGAACAAACGGGGAGGGTCCAGCCTCGGGGAAGGGGGGGGGGGGGTTAAAAGGGAAGATAGGACCGGAATCAACAGGGAGGGGGTCATATCCTTGGGGCACAAAATCGCTTTCTAAAAGGCATCAAGCCTTCCAGGGGGGAGACAAGGGGGGGGATGCGGAAAAGGGAAGAAGACCTCCAAAAAATACGCTTCCACGGCCACCCACCGAGAAAGAGAGAAGATACCCTGAAATGAAAGGGGGAGCAAAATGAAGGCAGGGGGTTGGAAGCGGCCGGTGGTGGAATTCATTGGGCGCCCAAAGAAAATTTTTTGAAGAACCGAAGGAGGACCCACAAGAACCGAAGAGCCTCCACATGCTGAAAAAGCCCACTGTAAAAGTTCGAGAGGGGGTCCTGGGTTGGCTGAACTTGACACACTGCTGAATTCGGTCGGTCAGGGGGAGGCGCTTCGAAAAATTCCAAGGGGGGGGGTTGGGAAAAAAGGGGGGGCCTAAGGGGGAAAAAAAAAAAGGGGGGGGGGAAAACGTGCAGGATTATTGGGCGTCGGGGGAAAACGGTGGGGGGGTCAGTTTGCTCTGGGGTAATAGAGGTGGAATGGGGGGAAAGACTTCAGGGGAAGGTATCCTGATAACCTCTGGACGGAGGAAAGAAAAAGGTGCGAGCGATTGCAAAAAAGCTGGGGACCAAAAACAGGAGAGGAGTTCAGATGTCTACAGGAAGCCACGGTTGAAGGGCCGGCCTTTAAGGATGACGAAAAAAAAGGTCCCTGGGGAAAAGGGGTTTAGGGACATCTCGAGAGGGGGACGCCCCTTCAGGTCGAAATGAGGAGGACCAGGGGTCAGAAAAGCCCTGCAGGAGTTCCCCTCCCCAGGGACAAAAACGCAAAGAGGGCTAGTCGAAACCTCAGGGGGCGAGCCGATGTAGAGGAGTTGGGGGGATAAGCCCCGGTGGGGGGAAAAAAGTCAGGTAAGAAATTTGATCCCTGGGAGGGTTCACTAGGGGAAGACTATGGGGAAAGGTCCAAAAGTAGCCCAAATAGAGACCAGTGGGGGACGTAATGGGAAGTCCGGCCAGTCGCACTATTGGGGGGGGAAAAAAAAGGGGGATAAAGGTTTTGGGGGGGGAGAAGGGTTCGGAAATAGAAACGCGGCAAGGGGATGCTCGTTTGTGCCGAAAGAACGAGCCTCCGAAAAAAACGAAAAAAGGGGGGGGGGACTTCCTGGGAAAGGACATTCCCTCGTAAGTCACCTTAATAAACACGCCTCTTTCAAAAAAATGCCATGGAGACCCGGCCAGGAGAAGGTTCAGGATCTTCAGGGAACCATTTTGAACGACAGAGAGACAACAAAAACCCAAAGGGGAGGAAAATATCAGAGGGGAAACCAAGGGAAAAGGGTGGAAGGCAAATCTAATTGTACAGGGGACTGAAAATTCTTGGGAACGATAATACCACAGGGGGGTTAACTCTCTTTTCGTGTCCTCGGGGGGGGGGGAAAAAGGAACTCTTGGGTGGCGTCGCTGATCAACACGTCAAAACATCACGGGGATCGGGACGTGGCTCCGCCGGACAAGTCGGGGTCCAGTGGCCCGTCGAGTGGCAACGGATTAAAAAAAGAAGGATCACAAAAAGAGGGGGACTAGGAAAATATAAACCTTTGGGGAGACCCAAATTAAGGGGAGCGGGAAAAAAAGGGGGGGGGGGGGAAGTATTACAGTTCAGCTCATTGCGGGCCTCCAGGGGGGAACCTAACTCGGAAAAAGGGATTCAAAAGCCTCACGTATGATCCTGGTAAGGCCCAGGGAAAAAGGGGGTATCCTAGAGGTGTCTATCATTCCCTCAGAAGCCTGTAGGGCCAGGGGTAATCCCAAAAAAAGGATCGGAGGCAAGACGTCCGGGGAGGTAAAAAGGGGGGCTAGAGACCTGAGCAGAAGCACCAAAAGACCAAAAACACACCGGGAAGGGAGGGTAAGAAAAGGGGGACTCAGGACCTCAAAAACGCGGTAATTCGTCAAAAAAAAGGAAGGAGCAAAAGGGGGCCCAAGACGGGGCCCCGCGAGGATCAGAGTAAAGTGCTCGTCTCTGAACTCGATGACGGGAAAGGTGACGGGCAGAAGTGAGCCCGGAGGGGCAATAGGAGGAAGGGGGCCAAAGTCCAAGAGGCAAGATCCCCTATTACCATAAGGGGAAAACTGGGAAACTTTCAGATAAAAAGGGTCCCCGGAAGCCTTCACAAGTGAAAACAAAAAACCGTTTTATCAATTAAAAGAGAACTACAAAAAAATGGGGGAGTACTGAAAAAAAAGGGGGACGGCCCACTCGAACTGGAGGGACTCCGAAGGGGAGCACGGTACTCTTAAAAAGTCAGCATAGAAAAACGGCACGAGCAGAAAAGCGGAAAACTTTAAGGAAGTTGTAGAGTACATGCATGTTTCGGGGGGGGAGGGTTAAAAAATCCACACTCTGAAAAAAAAACCAGGGGGGAGGGAATTCTCTCCGCCTGGCAGGCAGAAAAAAAAAATCAAAAAAGCGTTGCACGAACCCAAGGAGTGTGAGCGGTGCAAACCTTGGAATTCATGGGGGGTGTGCAAAGGGATGGGACGGGGGGAAACTGAAGATTCTGGAGAAACAAGGGGGACCTCATGGTCCGGAAAGAAGGGGGGGCTTTAAAGAGGATAAGAGGCTCCAGAAGGTTGGTTGACTGTTGTCCACCGGAATGGGTAAATTAATAGGATTGGTTGAAAAGACCAGAAAAACGCCACGTGCACGGCCACACCAAAAAAACTTCATACAGAAAGGGACCAGGAGGAACAAAAGACTTAGAACAACAAAACGATCGGCGAAAAATAAAAAAACGAGGAGGGGAGCGCATCAAAAAGGGGTGGGTTACGTTCAGAAAAACTAAAACCGATCCTCCAGAGCAGCTCAGGTGCCTGGGATTCCAGGATCCAACTTGAAATCCTAGGGGGTCTAAGGGGGAGGTCTGAAGACTCCCGACCTGACTCAGGGTGGGGAAACAAAAAAAAAAAAGTCACACGTGTGTGCGCCTAAAAGGGGGGAGTTTTTTGAAAAAATTAAAAAAAAACTTCACGGGAATGAAAAAAACGGGAAACAAAAACTGGGAAAAAAAACGCCTCAAAAAAGCCGAGAAATAGATTAACCCGTGAAGAAATGATTCAGGGAGAGAAACTTCAAGGGGGGGTCAAAAAAGAGGGAAAGCCATCGTCTCAGAAAAAAACAACGGTATTGGGAGGGATATGAAAAAAAAAAAAAAAATGAGGACCATGGAAAAAATGGTATACATGCAGAGAAGGTATCGGCAAGGAGGCAAGGAGACGTTTGCGAAGGGGGGGCCTAAAAAGGGGAGTATTTAAAGGGGTCCTGGAAGGGGGGGAACAAATCACGAGATTAAGGTTTGTTGGGGGGCCGCAAAAGAAAAGGAGTGGGGGGGGCAAAGCATACAAAAAGAAAATTATAAATATCTAAGTTCAACAAGGCGTGGCATCGCGTGGAGGGGAAAAAAGAAAGCCGGAAAAATCTGGGGAAAAAGATCGGGGGGTCTGTGCGCGATCGGGTAGGTCTGGGGCTAAAAGGGGAAAACTGGGGGGAGGAAAAGTTCCAAGAAGGTCTGGGAGAAAAAGCTGTTGGAGTTGTCGATCGCCAACCTCCATCGCAAAAAAGGGGGGGCAAGGGCAGGAATTTGGGAAAAAAACCAAAGCGCGGCGAGAAACAAAAAACAAGCGACAAAGTATCATTGAAAGCGTAGAAACTACTCGAGAAGCAAGAAAAAGGCAAACCCACCTGGGAAGGGGGCCCCACCCTAAAAAATGAAGAAAGGATCAAAAAGAAAAGGGGCTCAGGGGGGAGGTCCCTTGGGGTTAGCTTGGGGGGAAAAAAAACAGAAAGACACCGCGCCCGTTTTGGGGGAGACCCGACCAAAAAGCTAAAAGTCACTAGAAAAATCTTCAAGGAACCAGGGACGGACACCAAAAAATCGAAGTTGTGGGGGTCACGGAAGTGGAAAAATGCGGGGAAGAAGGGAAAAACTCCAAGAAGTCAGTTAGGAAAAAAAAAAAAGGGGGGTTTTGGGAAAGCCAGAGGAAAAGGGGTGGGGTCACAGGAAAAGGGTAAGGGGTCTGTTGCTGCTCTAACTCATGGTTACGATCCGCGTTTCTCATGAAAAATCGCATAAAAGATATGGGGGAAAGAGAAATGTGGTTGGCTTGGATGACTGTTGGGTAAAGGGGGGAAGTTAGGGATTGGGTGGTGGTGGAAAAGTTGAAAAACCTCCCTCCCGCGTTAACAGGGAGAGGGGAAACTCCAAACTTCAACACAGCGCCTGGGTCGAAGGAAAAGGGAGGGGGAAACTTGAACGGGGGAAGGAAAAAAGCCACGGGGTGAAAAAAAAAAAAAAAAACTGACCCAGAGCATAAGGGGGCGGGACTTGGATCCGAACAAGAAAGGAGGGGTTCACACTATGGCTGAGGGAACGAAACACATATCACAACTTCAAAAGAGCCCGCGGCACCACAATGTTGTAAATGAGGAAAGAAAAACGGTAAAAGAAAAAAGTCTCAAAGCGGTAAACACTGGAAGGAACTACCAGAAGACTGTGTGGACGAGTGGCATGCTCGTGTACGATGCACGGGGAGGGGGGGATCCAACGGAGAATGGTAAGAAAGCGAGTGGGCAAAAAACGAATTAGTAAAACCCTTTAGGTGAGCCACAAGTACGGGCAAAAGATGAAAGCAGAACGCCCTGCTTACTGGCAACGTCGACAAAAAGGTCATGAAAGGGGGCTCGACATATCCCGGGCCACCATCGAGAGAAAGGGGAAGGGTATGAACACTCTTGGGAGGTTGCACGTGCAAAAAAAAAACGACATACCGGCGCGGGGGGGCAGGGGGCATCGATCTCTCATTAAATGACGAAAAAAACGTCAAAAAAAAAATCTAACGTTCAACACCAGTAAAAAAGAGGAAGAAAAAGGCCCAGAAAGAGCATGGCAATCGGAAAGGAGGGGGGCCCAAGGGGGGGAGATAGGATCTTCCTCATGGACGTGTGGCGGGGATAACTCGGGACGGCGTCACGCCGGAAAGGACCTGGCAGGATTTAAAATTATGCAAAAAGAATAGGCACTCTAGAGGAAAAACGCGTATCGGTGGGGGGGGGAGACAACATTCCGTTCGTGCAAACACACAAGCGGAAAAGTAGTAGGTGCAGAATCGGGCTGACAACGCCTGAAGGGAGCAAAAAAAATACCATGTCGTCAAAAGAGAAAAAGGGCCAGGGTTGGAAAAGCAAGGGCGGAAAAAGATGGCAACCCGTAATCACGGAAAATAACTAGCGAACGGCCATGGATATATCGGCAAAGGGTGGTGGGCACATGTGTGCCGAAAGGTGTGTTCAGGGAAAAACCCCGAGCACTACAAAACAACGGACAGCATGTGCTCATAGAGGGGAAAGGGGGGGGGGGGGGGGGCTGTGCGTAAAGTGCGTGTAGCATGGGAAAAGTTTTGACCAAAAAAAAAAAATCGGGGGGGAGGTCATACCCCTAGCCGGGGGGGGGGGGCCGGAAAAAAAAAAAAAAAATCTTTGGCGGAGAGTCTGAAAGGGGGGGGAGGTACTGTTTAAAAAAGAACCAGGCAAAAAGACTGTGTGTCCCCAAAGGGGGGGGCGGGTCCGGAGAGGACAGAAAAAAAAAAACGGGAGGGGGCGGCTTACGAGGGGCTGCGGGGATCTGTGACGGTGCCAAAGGGGGACAAAGACGAGAAGTGCCTGGTGCGGGGAAGACGCTGGCTCCGTGCGGGAGGGGGGGGTGGGACCAACAAGGAAAAGGGGGGTGACGCACCAAAGGGGGGAGGGGGAAAGTTGCCGGAAAACGTTCAAACGAAAAGACGTGAAAGGGTACCAAGAGGATGAAAAAAGCGAGGGGAGGAGCGGGGACCAATGGAAGATCACAGAAAGTAAAAGCGAAGCAGGGTCCGAGGTCTCTGAACAAGAAAAGAAATACGGAACCGTTGAGAACTGCAAAATGGGAAAAAGAGGAAGGGAGGGGGGGGCCCGAGAAGAAAATAGAAAAGACGGGGGGGGGGCCAAAAGCTTTGAAGAAGGACTAGAAACCTTTATTTTCGGAAAGAAAGTCAAAAATAACAGGAAATGTCAAAAAAAGGTGCAAAGTGGGGGGTTAAAAACAAAAAGGTGCCCGCGAAAAAAAACTCGGGGAAGAAGGGGGGGGGGCTCGGGAGATGAGGCAACCGAAAAAAAACCCTACAGAAGGGAAAGGGTCGAAAGGATCCCAAAGTTCCGAGTCTGAAAGGGACACTAGTAATTAAAAAGAAAAAAAAATCAAAAAAAAAGAAAACCACCGAAAAAAAAAAAAAAAAAAACAAAGGCCATCGAAAAGGACGGTGAAAAAAACCAAGGGTTTTGGGGAAAAAAAAGAAAAAACAAGGGTTGCAAAACACCACCTGGGAAAAAAGCGGGGAGGGAGATTGCGAAAACAATCAAGGATTGAACGCAAGGCCGTGGTTTGACCGCCGGGCAAAACAGAGATGGATTGCCGGAAAAGGTGGAAATTTGGGCGACGAGGTGAGGGGGGCGGCAAAAATTTGGGGAGCTTCCGGAGGAAAAAAAAATTCCTCCCTAAAACCATTGGAAGGAAAGTCTGGGGAACACAAAAGAATCAAAAGAAGTAGCAGGGGGGGAAAAGGGAACAAAGAAAGGGGTTGGGCTTAAAACACCTGGGGGGGGGTTAAGGGGGGGTGCCAGCTCGGAAGCCAGGAACTGTCGGGTCAGTTACGGCTATTTCAAAAAAAAAAGGGGACGAGGTCTCCAAACGGATGCAGCTGGGAGAGAGAGGGCGATTCGGTGCACGGAAAGGGATGAAAAAGTCGGAGGAGATCAAAAGGTTCAAAAGCAGGGGAGCAATCAAGAGAATGGGGAAAACCGGAGAAACCCGAAACCTAAAAAAGAAAACACAACAGGTACAGGGGTTCCTGGGCATAAGGGAACTCGAACCGGGAAAGGAACATCCTAGATAAAAAAGACCGGTCGTCACGTGGGAATATTGGGAAAAAGGTGAGTATGGGAAGGGGAAGAAGGGACTAGGATCCGGAAAGGGTTGTCTCTTGGGGGGGGTATCGGAAAAAAAAAAAAAAAAACACTTGTCGGCTGGTCTGGGGGGGGGGGTTGACTGAAAGGGCCTGCAATGCAAGAATCATGGAAAACCAGTAAGCCTTCGGACTGCGAAAATGTCGGCTGCATGAATCAAAATTGGGACGAGTGGAGAGTGTGCTTAAAAAAAAGAAAAGATCGAGAACACCGGGAAAGATATATGGGACCTCAATAATGAACTCATGACAGCTGGTCCGGGTCTAAAAGGGAAGGGAGGAACGGGTTGTTCATCTCGCAAAGGAGACGGTGTAAGGAAGGGGGGGTTTAGTGATCAAGAAGGGGTCAAACCGGCTCTGACTACGGCGGGGGTGGGGGGGGAGGGGGGAACAAAGAAGGGCAGGGGGAATGACGTATTACTAAAAAAAAGAAAAAAAGACACTGAATAGAAAAGACTTAGGGTCACGAAAAGGTCTTGCGACAAAGGAATAGTCGGGAACCAAAAAAGGGGACGCATTTGAGAAAATTGGGGAGGAGCCGAGACGAGACGTTTACATGGAAAAATGGCACGAGTACGAATCCCGGCTGCTCACAACTCAGAGGTGGGAAAAAGTGGCTAAGAAGAAAAGCCGCAAAAAGGTCAGGGAATTCACCCAAATCAAGAGAGTTTTAGAAAACGACGGGTTTATCGGGAAGAAAAGGGAACGCGCCTAAGAAAAAGATGCATTGAAAAAAAAACTAGCATACCGAAGGGAACTAAAAACCTTTCAGCGTGGTATAAAAAACCAAAGGTGGGAGCTGGAAGCCAGGGGAAAAAAAAAAAACTAGAGGGGAAAAAAAAAGTAAGGAGACCAATCAGACGGGGAGGCACAAAAAAAAGTGCCTTAGAGGTAAAAGGAGGGAAAATTCGCGCCTTGAGGGGGGGGAAAAAAACACGGGGGTAGAGTTTCGAGGGGGGGAAAGGGCAGTTAAGGGGAAAGAAGATCAACCCGTGGCGAAGGAAAACAGTTGGGGAAGAAGTTGGGGGGATGTACTTGGGGAAGGGGGAAGGGTAGGCATGGGCTCAGGGGGGGGTATGGTGGGAGGGGGGAAAGGACGACGCTAGACTTGAGTCACCGCAGCTCTGAAAAAACGCCTAAAAACTGCAGAGAGGGGTTCACGTCAACAAAAAAAGAGAAGAACTGGGGCAGGCGGGTCAGCGATTAAAGAATCAAGAGGGGGTTAGAAACCTTGAAAAGGTCACGAAGGGTGTTCGGTAACGCCTCGATAGTGGAAAAGGCAGGTCCTATGGGAAAGGAGGGTCAGGGATCCTAACCCCAACATATACCATCACGGAGTCAGGAATGGGGAGGGGGGATTCCGAAAAAGGGAGGAAGAATAAAGGAAAGACCGTGGATAGTTTGGGGGGGAACACCTAAAGGACGTTATCCCTAACCAACACAAACTCGACTAAAAAGGGAGGGGAAGCTAAAAAAGGGAGGGGGGAAAACAGCTCAGAGGGGGTGGGGGACTTAGGAAAAAAATAAAAGGGGGGAAGGGACTTTAGCAGAGGTTTTTACAAAAGAAGGTCGAGAGGCCCACTCTAAAAAGGAGATTCTAAAGGTAACGGGAGAGCCTCGTGGGGGGGAAAAAGGGGAGTGGAAGGAGAAGGAAAGCTCTTGCCTTGGACACCAACTAAATAAACAAAAAGGACCAATGAAGAAAAAAAGGAAAAACGCACAGAAAGGGGAGGTCCACGGTAAAAACATGGTCAAGACTCACAAAAGATTAGGAGGGAAGAGAGAGGTAATGAACAGGCAGAAAAAAGGGGGTTGGAAGACCATGCCGATAGGGGCCGGAAAATTTTCAGGAAATGTCGGGACAGGAGAGAAGGGACCGGGGGGAAATCCCACCTACGACCCGCTACGATTGCGGGCACTCAACCTGGAGACAACAAGAAAAAAAAAAAAAGGGAGGCTTTGGAAATCTGAAACTAGGAAGGGAGGTGGGGGGGGGGAAAAAAAACTCGGAAAAGGGGGGCGAAAAGGATCGGGAATTACCAAGTCAGAAGAAAGGGATCTGGGGGAAGGGACCCTCGACGAAAAAGGACAAAAATGGAAAGAGAGGATCAGGGGGAGGAGGGGAAAGGGGGCTGAACCTAGAAGGAGGAGGAGAGCGGTCAGGCGGGGGCCCTCCATCCTCAAAAAAAAAAAAAGGTCTCAAAATAAAGGTTGAAGAAAAGGAGGGCCGCAAAAAGATGGGGAAAGACAAAAAGCCACAAATCCACGGGGACTAAATGGAAAGCAAAAACGGTACGGAGAAGGGGGGGAGAGGCATCAAAGTCCGCTCAAACCTTGGGCCGCGGAAAAACTTTGACATCTCTATAAGTCTAAAAACGAACGGGAAAAAGTTCTTCACAGACCGAGCGCAAGCTGCCCTCGACCGGAAAAGAAGGGACAGATCAGGAACCTCTAAACGGTTCGACAAGGGAAGAGGAAAAAAAAGTACAGCGACAAAAAACCCGTGAAGGGGGTTAAATTCGGGAAAGGGAAGCTCACCAAAAATCTGGGAAAGGGACTGAGAAAAATCACGAAAAAACGAACAGGAAATCGGGCACCGAAACAAAAAAAGTTCACGCGATTTGACCGAAGTGGAACCCCAATCGGGGAGGACGAGGGGCTGTGATTGAAAGGAAAGGGGCCGCGGGGGGGGCCCGGGGGATGTTCTCTAAGAAAAAAAGGGGAATCGAGAAAAAACTGAATTCCATCCAAGGAGCGGGGGTACACCAGAGGGAAAGGTGTGGGCCCGGGGGGAAATTTCAGGGATCGTGGCTGAAAGAGTTGCTAAAAGGGACGGAGGGGTCACGCAAATTGGTTGCATAAAAGCTGTGACTAAAAAAATAGAAGGCATCCGAGGTTTTGACACGGGGAGTACTCAGCAAAGGCTTCGGGGAGTGAACGTTGAAAATAAGGGGAAAAAGAAAGCTAGGGACCCGAAGTGTGGGGACCAAACCAAACTCGAAGATAGCCGGAAAAAAAAAGGAAAGATAAAAAAAGTCGGGAAAAAAAAAAAATTAACACACATCAAAAGAAGGCCCACACTAGGATGAGGGGAAAGGTATTCATAGGGGGTCGAAAAAATTCTGAAAGTAACAAGAAGGGTGCTTGAAAAAAAGAAAAACCCCAAGAAAAATTGCACGGGAGAAGGTCTTGGGGGGGGGGAAGTAGGACCAAACGCGAATTAACAAAGATAACCACAATCCACAAAGAAAAAAACAAAGCAGGAAGTAAAACAGGGTCAGAGCATGAAGGGAACAAGGAAGAAAATAGATATGTCAAAAAAAAAAGAGAAGAACAACGGAGGGATGCTTGACGCCGGAAAAAAAGAAGGCCGCAGAAGCGTATCACAAGGGGGGGAACGCCTGCGGAAAAGAGGGAAAGCGGTGGAGATTTGTGAAGAAAAGAGGGGGGACACTTCTTTAACGAAAAAAACCCAAAGCCAATGCCTCAAGTCAAATGGGGGGGGGGGTTGAGAGACCAAACCTCGAAAGGGGGAAAATCAAATCAGAAAAAAGTCCTCAAAAAAGGAGCGCCCTGGACCGAAAGAATTGGAGAAAAAAAACAAAGTGCGAATCCCGAGGAGTGAGGACGAAAGTATCCTCGGGGGGGGGGAAGGGGAGCGGATCTTCAAAAAGACCGTCACAGGGGACGATCCGGGGGCCCAAAACAGGAAGGGGGGAAAGGGGAGAAGCCGGGGGGGGGGTCTAGATCAAAAGGTGGGCATGTGGAGGTGTTGCACGGACAAAAAAAATCTGGAGAGTCTAAAAAAAAAAGAAAAAGCGCCTGTTGGAAAGAAGGGAAGGGGGAAAATAGCTTCAAAAAGAAGCCGACCTCGCAAGTCCAGTCAAAAAAAAAAGGGGGTTGCCGCCAACGAAGGAATTTTGACCAAAAAAACCCCAAACAGAAAAAGGGGAAGAAGATAACAAGAGCCAAAAAAAGGGGGGGAGTGGATCTCCAGGGACGCCGACGGGGGGGAACCGTCGGGGACAAGGCCGGAGATCGAAACGTCTGTGGGAAAAAACCAGGTTAAAGGCACTTGGGGAGAGGTGGGGGGGTGGGAAGTTGAAGAAGGCACAAAAAATGCGCCAGGAAAAGGTCCCGAGTAAGAGCTCACCCGTTGCCAGAAACACATGGGAAAGGGGGGAAGGAAAAAAAGAGGGGTACTTGAAGGTGTCAAAAAGGGGGGCTCTTGTGAGGAATCAGGACAAGGAGGATGGAAGTCAACAACGCCTCGGGCTCAAAAAAAAAAAAGAGGAGACTCGAAAAAAAAAAAAGAGAACCCGCACGGAACCGCGATTTTGGAAGCCGGAGGGGAGGACGATCACGACAACGGCGAAAAACGGTGTCGGAGGAGAGTAGAGGAAAAAGGGGGGAAAGACAGTCAAAAGAGGAAGCTGAAGGGCCTCAAAACGCCTAGACCAAAGGAAAGTACGTCCAGGCAGCAACGGCCGCACCGATCTGAAGGCAGGAGGTCAGGTGAGAAAACAGCAAAACAAATCAATATAAAGATCTTGGAATTTGGGTCAAAAGGGGGGAAAAAAGCCTGCGGGAAAACCATCACGAAAAAAGACCTTGTCAGACGCAGAAAAAAAAAAAAGGGGGGGGTGTTCGGCTTAGCAGGAGGAAAACGTTTTTGAAAATACCTCTTAAAACGAAAAAATTTGGGGGGGTGCGAAAGCCAAAAACGCTATGGGGGAAGAAAAAGAACCGGGGGAAAAACAGCCAAAAATGAGGGCAAAACATCGTGAACCAAAATGGGATACGGGGGGAAAAAAAAAAAAAAAAAAAAAAAAATCACCGCAAGGGACCAAAGGGAAGAGGAAAAGGGAAATGTCCAGAGAAAAACACGGAGGGAAAAATTGGAACTGGAAACGCCTCTAAAAGGAAAAACACGAGGGGAAGGGCACCAGGGGAAAAAAGGACGTTCGTAGAGGGGGGGGGTGAAAAGGGGTTTTCCCAAACGTTGGCATGGGACCCTACCAAAACGGAAAAAAAACCCCAAACCAAATATCAGTCGGGTCTCGCCAAAGCGCCAAACAATTGGAACGTCGCGGAAAGGAAAAGTCAGGGAGCATCAAAAGGGAGGATTCTACAACGCAATCGGGAGTGCTCAATGCCGTGCCAAAAGAAGAAACAAGTGTGTCAAAGAAAAGGTCTCCTCGGGGGTCAAAAAAAGGAAAGGTCTGAAAAGAAGGAACCAGGATCAAAGAAAAAAAGAAAAAGGTAAAGCGGGGGAGGGGGAATGCTGTACGAAAGAGGTGAGAAAGAAAAAAAACAAAAGTATGAAAGGGCCACGGCCAGACTGTCGAAGGGGTACTTGTACTCGGGTCATACATAAGAGGGAGGATTCGCAAATCAAACCCCAACAGAAACTTTGAAAAGTCTCTTTAAAACCGGTACGCCGGTGACCGTGGGCCTTAAGGAAAAAAGAAAAATTCCGGGGGAAAAAAGAAAGGGGATCTTCGCAGGAAAAAAAACCCGAAGAAAGATCCGTTGTGGGAATTTAGAAAAACCCCGGCGCAGGCTTGTGATGAACACCCCGATCGGAAAACCTTCCCGAAAAAAGGGAAAAGGAGGGCCAAGAAAAAAAAAATATAAATGACAAAGAAAAAGGGGAAGCCCCAAAGACACTTCACAAGGGAAAAAAAAGGGGGACCTGCAAAGCAAAAAGGGGGGTTCAAGGAAAAAAAAAAAATGGGAAAAAAAAGCTTAGAGAACCTAACGACGACCAGGCACAGGAAGTGTCCAATCAGGGGCCAAGGAAGACTCTAAGAAGAAAAGATGTTAACGGAAGGGGGTCGAGAAAAATGCTAGGAGTTGGGCGCTTCAAGAAAAACTACAAGGGGGGGAGAAGACAAACGGAAATCAAAAAGAAGAACAACCTGTCTCTAACAACAGAAAGCGTTGGGGGAAAGGGGAAATGTCAGGGGGATTCGGGGGGGGCGGCAAGGCTGAGGTTGAGGAAGACTGGGGGAGAGTAAGGGCAAAATCCGAAAAACTATGAATTCAAAAACCCCTAGGAGGAGACCAAGAGGAATCAGGGAAATAGACGAGAAAAGGGGTGGGGTTAGAAACAGGAAAAATATACCATTCACAAGGGGAGGGTCGGGGGGGTTAAAGGGGGAATAGACATAAACCACTAGCACGCGGGAAGACAGTATAGCAAATTGGGGGAAGGCAGAGCAGAAGTAAAAAGAAAGAAAAAAAACACCGAGTCGAAAGTATACAAAAGAAAGACCAAAAAAAAAAGATCTTAAAAAAAAAAGGGAGTGCCGAAAAAAAAAGGCATCCAGCTGATACCTCGCGGAAAAAAAACCTTGGGGAAAAAGGGCGCAAAAACAACCCAAAAAAAAGTAAAGGCTGATCCTAGATTTGGGGGGTGAAGAATTCCGGAACCACGAGAACAAACCACGACACCAAAAAAAAGAAAACCTTCTCCGATCATGCCAAAGGAAGCATTAGTCGAGAAGGGCAAGGGAAAAAGCTTCGGTGCGGGGGCTCCAATCGAAAACTCTCAAGAATAAAACTAGAAGGAAAGAAAAGGACTGTAAACTAAAGAAGAGGTTTGAAAAGGAAGGAGATGAAGAAATGCGGGTGCATACGAAAAGGAAACGGCCGCCGGAAAGGGGTGGTTCCGGGGAGGACCGTGAGAGGGGGAACCCTGCTGTGGGAAAAAAGGGAGAGGGACTCCAGGGGCGGTGGGGGAAGGGACCAAAAAAAAGAAAAAAAAAACAATCGTTATACCCAGAAAAAAAAAAAGAAAGGCTACAAGAGGGATGGAAAAGGCATAACCAGGGAGGATCCGCAAGGAGAGACTCCAGGAGGCCGAGGACCTACGGAGAGTCTGTGGGGGGGGATCGGAATGGAAAAAAATTTCGGGGGTACTACGTAACTTGAAACGTGCCACCTCGGGGTCGGTGGGGAGGTCGGAAAACCCGAATGGGGAGGGGGGAGAAAGGCACCCTGTGGGGCAAACCCCAAGATCTCGGGGAGAATACTTTCAGAGGGGGGTGAGAAAAAAAGGGGGGGAAAGAAAAGAGCTCTAAAAAAGAAAAAAAGGCCAGTCCAAAAAAAAGGTCTCCCAGTAAGAGGTTTCCCGGGATCACACACTAAGGAATTAAGGGTGTGATATAGTGTGATGGGGAGAGGGGAAGGAAGCCAGAAAATCCCAGGGGGGGGAGAGACCCCGAGGTAATAAAACCCGCACAGCCGCGTGGAACACTCAATAGGAAAAAAGGGAAAAAATCTGGACAAAAGGGAACCGCAGGAAGAACGGTTGAGGACTTTCCGTAAGGGAGTCAATAGACAAAAAGGGAAAAAAAAAAGCCAAGGGGGGTAGGAAGAAAAAAAAAAAAAAAAACCAGTAAGAAGTGGGGAAAAGTCAGGGAAAAGGGTAATTGGAAATGTGGGAAAAAAAAAAAGGCTGTGAGGGAGGGTACGTCGCAAACGAGGATCCGCATCCTTGAAAGAGAAAACATCACCAGGAAGAAAGAAGAGCAGAGAGAAACGATAAAAAATCTCGGGAAAAAAAAAACCCACGTTAGGGGGGAAAGGGGGATCGGAAAAAGAGGGGGAGAGCAACGAAAACCTTCAAAACTTAACAGGGAGGGTTAAGAGAAAAAGGGAGGGGGTGGCTGAAGGAGACCGATGTCGGATTGCGGAAGGGGCTTCACACAAAGAAAAACCCTCCTCGAAAAAGAACAATAACCGAAGTCGGGGAGGGAGGGTACGCTGAAGGACTGGGAAAAAAATCTGTGATAGGGCTTAAGAAAAATCTACATTCGAAACTTCCGGGTGGATACAAGGGGGGGGGGGTAAAAAAAAATCGGAAAAAAGTCGGGGGGGGAAGACCCATCAGAAAGGGAAAAATTGTTTCGAGCCACTATCAAGGGACCAAGTGTGGCACCCCCTGAGGGGAAAATATCAGAGAAAGTAGAGAAAAAGAGGCCACGCCAAAAAACGATTTCCCGGGCTAGAAGGACAGAGAAAAAGAATTCGGGGGAGATCAATTGGGGGGGGGATCTTCAAGGGGAAAACCCAAGCATTCGTCAAGAAAGGACCACGACAAAAAAAAAAGGACACCACTAAAACAAAACGTCCAAAACAAAGGAGTCCAAACACGGGATGAAAAGGCCATTTCATCTGAGGAAAAACACAAAAACGAGGGGGGGAAAAGAAGGGGGGAAAAAGGGGTATAGAACGTGGAAGACCTGCGGAAGCTAGAAAATCAGTGGGGGGGGATGTTTCTAGGGGGGGAAAAGGGGAAAGGTGTGAAAAATTAAGACAGAAGGAGAAGAAAAATACCAAAAGACTCTCGTGGAAAGGGGAATCGCAAAGGGTGGTCCAAAAGAAAAAGCTAAGAGGCGAGGAAACAAGGGGGGGAAACGACGTGTTTCTCGGGCTAACAATACACGCAAAATCCCGGGGGGGGGACATGGAGGCCTCCTAAGTTAAAAAATGGCTGGGGGAATCTGGAAGAAAAAAAAATGGCTAAAGGAAGAGTTACCAAAAGGTATCAAAAAAGCGCGGGGGGGACGTAGCGTAAAAAAAGGGTACTACAAAGGAGGGGTTTCAACGGGAAAGAACTAAGAGGAACTAAGAGCAATCCAAGGGAACCGAAAAGGGAAAGGAAAAGATTAGCGAAAAGCAAGCCAGGGGCAAATCCGGCAAAGAAGAAAACTCACGGGCTCGAACGCCAAAAAAAGAAAAAAAAAAAAAGGTCGTGATCATGAAACAGGCCAAAGGGACACCAAAACTCGGGGGGGAAAACGCACGGTGGGAAACAGCGATTGAGCGATGCAAAAAACAAGGGTCTAAATGCACAAAAAAATCAGGGCGCCTTGCCTGGGGGGGAGGGGAGAGACGGTTAAAAAGAGCACTGAAAGGGGGGGGGGACTAAAGGGGCAAAAAAGCGGATCTTCAAGATCCAAAACAGAGACAATCACCAACCTGGAGTGAGGGAAAAAAACTAAAAGGTGACCAAGTTGGGGAAAAAAAGTCGGCCACTGGGGAAAAAAAAAAGAAACACACCGGGGGGGGGAAGAGGAGCAAAAAAAAAAACATCACGGACCAGCAAAAGTAGTGACCAAAAGGGTCAACCGGAAATTGCAACAGCGGAAAAAACGAGGAAAAAAGCGTCCGGAGGATCGTGGGAAAACGGGACGGTCCGTCGGGGTGGAGAAGAAAACCTGGAAGGCATCTCAAGGGGGGACTTCCATTCAAAAAAAAAAAAATCTACAACAGGGGGGGAGCAAAAAAAAGGTATTGCCGGGGGAAGGGGGAGGAAGACGGGGGGGGAAGCTTATGACCTGGGACAGTCGGACGTCGAAAAAAAGACGATCCAAAAAAAAACATCGGGGAAGGAAGACATAAAAAAAATGTTGCACGTTGAAAGGTAATGGGGGAAAAAATACCATTAAACCGATTGGGGAGAAAGAGAAACGTTCAAAAAGAGAAAGGAGCCCAAAAAAACAGGAAAAGCAAGTAAAGGAAAAAGAACTCGAAGTTCTCGAGGGAACGGAAAGGAAAAGACTTCGACGCAAGGTGCAACAGGTAAAAGACGAAGAAAGGAGAGAGAGGTGTAGAAAGGGAAAAAACGGTATTACTAGTACTTTAGTCAAAAGGGGGGGAACTCACCCCCAAAAAAGGGGCCTGGAACTTAACATGGAGGGTTTGGGGAAAAGGAAAGTCCACGTAAGGGGGGCCACCATGGCTCCAGAACTATCAAAACAAAAAAAGGGAAAACAACCAGGGGGGGAAAAAAAAAAATTAATCCGGGAAGTCCGGAAAAGGGGATAGTGGGCTGCGTCCAGAATCGATCCTCACAAAAACTAAGGAAAGATGGGAGGGCCGCACAGGAGAGAAAAACATCAGAGGAGATCAGAAAAGAAGGGTTTCAAGACATTCTTAGGACGTTGGGGGGGAATTAGAGGGGGATCGGGAAGAAGAACGTTTTGGGGGGGGAAACCCCGCCATGGGAGGAAAAAAGCAGTTGGGTTAGGGGGGGGGGGGGTCTACCAAAAAAGTGAGAGAAAGAGGCATCAAAATACCAAAAAAAGGGGTCAGAGGGAAAAAACTAATCGAGAATGGGGAGTGGCGGCCCGAAGTTCTAGTCGTGACCTACAGGTAAAGAGGGGGGGGGTGGAAAGGGGAGGGGGGAAAAATCAAAGGGTTTCTAAAGAAATCCTGAAAAAAGCTCTGGGCGCAGGCGAAACGTGTTGGAACGGGTCGCGCAAAGAAGAAAAAAGGGGGGGGGGCAGGGAGGTGGAAAGGAAAAAAAAAACAATATCGGAGGGCTATTTCGCAAAAGAGGGGAAAGAATTTTTTGTAGACCAGGGAAGAGGGAAAGCTCAAAGAGACAGGATCAAAACAAAAAAAAAAAACCCGAGAACACCCAAAACGGACATAAATACAAGTCTCCACAACGACTTCAATGGAGACGTGATAAGAAAAAAGCTAGGGGAATCTTTGAAAAAGGGAAAATCCTCTAAAACTACAAGAAAAAACAACGGGGGAATGAAAAGCTTCACGCACCGAGGGAAAAAAGCTCGGGACAAAACTTGAAGGGCCTATCTCGAAGGGGTTCACGAGGGTCCCAAAAAAAAAAAGAAAAAAAAATTCTCAGCGAAAAAGAGGGGGGTAGCCAAAGGTGTGGTAGTCCACCAAGGAGGGAACAACGGAAGAGTTCAAGGTGCCGGAGGGGGAACCCGGTGGGGGGGGGAAGGTTGCTTCACGGGGGGGGTTGTTAATAAAGAAGGGGGCTGGCAAACCTCGCGCTGGGGGGAAGGGGGGGGACTGGGAAAAGGGGGGAGTACGGACGCAAAAAAAAAAAAAGCTTTGGCCGTAGGAAAAAAAAGATAAAACCAGGGGGAAGGAATCTCTTGGCTTTCTCCCGGGGGCCAGTAGGGTGAAAGAAGGGAAAGGGAAAGCACAAAGGGGCTTACAAGGGAAACTCTGATCAAAAGATTGACGACATTAGAAGGGCACGGCTGAAATCGCCGCCCTCAGGCTCTCAACCAAAAAAAAAAAAAACGGGAGGAGAACCTTCTTGGGCGTCGTGAGGAGGAAGGAACTGTCTTTCGAATCTGTACAAACCATTGAGGAACAAAAAAAAAAGAAAACTGCGGTCAGAGGGAAACCTTCAAGGGAAAAAAAAGCGTCAAACGTCCCTGGGGAAAAGAGACCGGGGAAGAGACATAGTTCCGATGCAAGGGAAAAGGGGGCTCCCGGGAAACCTATCGGGGAGAAAGGAAGGGTTGGGGAAAAGAGGACTCAGTAAGCGACGGAAATTGGAAGCTATCAGGGAAAATCGCGAAAGAGGTAGCGCCTGGAGGGAGGAGGCGATGAAAAAGCTCGCAAAAGAAGAGGCCAAAAAAAAAAGCCATTGGGGAAGAAAAACGCACACATGCGAAGGGGATGCTGCAGAGGAAGGGGGACCCAGGACTCGCACACTCTAAAAAGAGATAGATGAAAGGGGGGGAAAAAAAAAATTTCAGAAAAGAAAAAAACGTTCCCTTGGGAAAACCTGTATCCCAATGGAAGTGCTCAGGAGGGGAGGGTCCTCCTTTAAAGGGCCTCTGAATGCCTGTTCGCCAAGCAAAAAACCTTCCGAAACCAAAAGAAGCAGAGCGCTAAATGGAAGGGGCTCCCCTCGAAAAAAGAGATACTAAGGTTACGAAAGGGGGGGGGGAAAAGAGTCGAAAGTCTTCGGGAAGGGAGACTTGTTGGGAAAAACGGTTCTCACCCATGGCCTGGGGATCGAAAAGACCGGTTCCCGGTCGAGGGGAAAAAAAAAAAAAAAAACTGGCAAAAAAAACCCAGAAAAGAAAGCGTTGACAAAAAGGAAGGGGAAAAAAAACAAGCCGCGCGGGGAAGGGGGGCGTGGGAAGTGCGGGAGGGGGTAAAAACAGGTGGGTATCACCGAAGGAAGGAAAAAAAGAAAAAGCGGCGGAAAAGTCGTCAAGGGGGGGGAACTGATAAAGGCAGGGGGGGGGGAAAAGAAGCGGGTCAAGATCCGACATAGACAATCCCAAAAGGACCTATGCGCAGGAATAGAAAAAATGCGATTACGAAACAGAAACAGGGGGTCGTCAACGTGGGAAGCCGCATTAAAACACAGAGGCCACGGAAAAAGTGCCGATTTAGAAAGGGGGTTTGTTGTTCCTCGGGGGGGCCAAGGACACCCCTGAAAGTCCAAAAGAAGGTTTGCAAAGAAGAAGACCGAGCGGCAAAGGGGACCGGTCACCTCGCCAACTAGCCAAAAGGGACCCCCTCAAAGAAACTGGCAGACGACAAGGGGGTAAAAAAGACCTAAAAAAGGAACCCAGGGGTGTGTGGGAAGGTTTGAAAAAAAAGTTGGGCAAGAAAAAACTGCAAGGAGCACGAAAAAGCCCGCATCACGAAGAAAAAGCTTGGGGGGGACACCGTGAAAACCAACGGGAAAAGAAAAACAAGTTTCCTAAAAAAAAAGGGGGTGGTGCCCGCCCTGTTAACTTGAGGGGTTTTGGGAAAAAACGCAGGGGGGGGGGGGTGCCTGGAGATCTCAAACAGGGGTTAAAGGGCCGCCACGTGACTTAGCTCCCAAAAAAAAAAGGACTCTACAAGGTTTTCAGGAAACCCGGAAAAAAGGGGGGGATTGAGGGGACAGCCTCCGGTGGGGGGGGGGACTGGAAAGCGGAGGGGGGGGGGCCCGATAACCTCTATGGGAAAACTATCCACCTCGTCAGAGACCCAAAAAAAAGCACTGAGGGGGGGCGATCGGGGGTGCCCCCAAAAAAAAAATCCAAAAAAAGGGGAGGATGGCGTTGGACCGAAAAGGCCACCGTTGCCCCACCAAGAAAAGCAGAAGGGAAAAACACGTGAAAGGAAAAGAAAAGAGAGGGAACACCACGAAGGGGGAAATCTGGGGTCGCGGGGGCAATACTGAACGTGACGGAAAAAAAGGGGTCAAAAGAAAAACGACCGGGGGGAGGCTCAACGGAAGAGTTCTGTGTGAGAAGGTCGTATTACTCAGGAAAATAAACAAAAAGACAGAAAAAAGACAAGTTCGCGAAACCAACAAAAAACCCAACCGCTGGGAAAAAAGGGAAATAAGGGGGGGTTACCACAAGTCCAGGAGAAGCCCACGATAAGGAAAAAACTGCCAGCTCAGGGAGAACGATCAAGGAAGGGGGCGAATGGGTTTAGGCCAGAAGGAGCAAAAAAGAATAGGGGGGAGGCTGGAAAGCACATCTAGAAAACAACAACAACGGGGGGAGGGGGGAGGAAGGAAATCAGAGATGGAAACGCAAACGTAATATAGGGGAAAAAAAAATGCAGCTAGATGAAGGAGGAACGCCGGAAAAGACTCCACGAAGGGGGGGGCCGCTTGTGGGGGGCATATAGTTAGTGATCCGAAAGAACTTGGGGGGGGGCCGGCAATTCCGCAGGGGGAAGGGTTGCGAGAAAAAAAATTCGGAAAAAGGGACCCGTCATCATCGTCACTACTAAGAAACGTTAGCAAAGAGAGGGGCGGAAGGGGAGAGGGGAAAATGCCGCCAAGATATTCTCCTACGGGGTGGTTTCTGCAACAAAAAGCAGCGTTCGAGAAGGGAGACACCCCCAAATCGGGCTAAAGGTGGGGGAGGAAAGGGAAGGGGGAGTCTTATACACTGTGGGGTTCACCCAAAAGAAGAGGAGGGGGAGGGTCAAGCTGTGCAAGAAGATTGGGTAAAGGGACGAGGGTTAAAAAAAAAGACCGAAAAGAACTCAAGGAGTCCCACCCAAAAGTTGGCCGCCAACCCTTACTTGACCCGGGCCAACACCAACTAGGGGAACTTACAACTGGGGAAACCAAAAAGGGGGGGGGGGGGGGTGAGAAAAAAGTGCGCGAAGGGTTTGAAAAGAGAAGGGAAAACACTTAAAAAAGAAAAACGCGCGCAACAGGCCCTCTTAAAACGAAACCTGTCCGTAAGGGGGGGGGGGACCAATTAAAAAAAGAGGCGTGGAAAAAAAGGTGACTGAATTCCGGTTCGGAAGGCAAGCGCGCCGCAGGGAGGAACAAATGTGGTGTATCTAACCGTGGGTAAGGGGAAAACGTGGGTCGAGTAGGGAGGATCCGGCGGGCGCCCCGGGGGGGGAGAATTTGGAGAGGGGGAGAGGAAAACGACTTCGTCCACAGAGCGCCCGCCTCCGGGGGGGACGCTCGGCATCCGCCGAACAGACGTATCGAAAAAAAAAGGAAAAAAACGAACCAGGAAAAAAAATCACAAGACGGCCCACACTTGAGGGGGGGGACGCCCCGGCCAGGGCGGTAAAGGCACGAACACCGGGTTGAAAAGTCGAGAAGCTTGGAAAAGTTCGAAAAAAAAGGAGGGAAGTGCGGACTGCGGGGACTCCTCCGTCTCAGGTCCCCAACATCTCCCATTAACGAAAGGGAACTGCAGGGGGGAGGGGAGACGTATCCGAGGAAATCCGGAGGGGGAAAAAGGGGGGAGGTGATACCACAAAAGGGGCCAACTCAAAAGATAACCCGGCCCGAGGTGTAAAAAAAGGGGTCAGAAGGGAAAAAGGAAGCCCAAAGGGGGAGATTTTGTCATCGGAAAAGAAAAAAAAGGGAAATCAGGGGGGAAAAAAGGGTTCTCACAAGGAAAAAAAGGGGGAACAATAGGAGGGAAAAAAAAGGGGGTCTAAAAAAGACTACTAGAAAAGGGCAAAAAAATCAAAAAGGGGGAGGGCAAGAAAAGGAGCTCGGGGGAGACGGGCCGTGGTAGGGATAGGGGGGAAAAAGCCCAGAAAAAAGGGTTTTCAAGGAAAGAAAAAAGCCAAATAAGTGTGGGAGAAAGCCGGCAAAAAAGCGGCCTCACCAGGGAAAAAACATCTCCTCGTAAACGGAGGAATGGAGGAAAAAAAGGAAAAGAAGGGGCGGGGCAGGGGGAGAAAGACCTAAAAAAAGAAGGGCCGGGGACAACGTGGAAGCGTTCACCGGGGGGAAGAAAGGGGAAAGAGCGCTTTTGGGGCCTGTTCAAACGCAACGAAACGGCGAAAAAAGGGAGCGCGAAGGAAGAAAAAAAAGGTCCAGGGGTCTTTGCAGAGGAACCCGAGCCATCGCCAAGGCACCGGAGCCGTGGGAGGAAGGGGAGGGCCAAAAAGGGAAGCTCAAGGGGGGCGCAAAACCAAGGATGCCCTCTGGGAAGGAAATTCTCGGCGCTGGGTCACGGGTCCGAAGGGGGGGGGGAGGGGGACGAAGACTCTGGGGAAAGGGTATCCAAAAGAAACGTGTAGCGTGAGGGGGAGGGACTCCAAGGGACTGGGGGGGAAATCCACCGATACTGCGAAACAAGCAGATTAAAAACGAACGTAAAAAAAAAAAACGTCGGGAAAAATTGAGAGGGAAGTGCATCTCAGTCAGGGCTTAGGAAATCCCACATCCGGACACCGAAAGAAAAAACGCCAAAGGGTGTCCGAGGGGAAAATACCTCAAAAAACGTTAAACACGGTCGTTCCCAGGGTGGAACAAAGGTCTTCAAAAAAAGTGGGGGGCGCGCAACTGGGAAGGGGGAAGTTCAAAGGGGGGAGGGACTGTGGTCAAAGACGCTCGCCGTGACTGGGGAAAAAAAAAGAATCGGCCAAACGAAGGGGGTCAGATGGGTAAAAAAAACCGAGAAAAGGCCCAGGAAGGGGAAAAGACACACGAGAAAAAGCCTGACAAAGGACGTTGAAAAACAAGGAAAATCCAACCGGAAAGTTTTTGGGAAAAGGGGGGAAACCAGGGGGGTTGGAAAGGGAAAAAAAAAAAGCTCGCGGCGAAACACGACCCCACGAACGCAGATTGGTCAGTCACCTGGAAAAGACGCGCGAAGTGGGGAAGCTTGTAAGAAAACGAGGAGAACGCTGGGAACTAGCCGTGGGGGGGGGAGTCCTTCCGTTAGGGAAGAACAACGGGATAAGGGGGGGGAGGGGAAGCAAATCCATGGAACTTTTGAAAAAAGCTGGAGGCAGGAAAAGGGTAGGAGCAAGGGGGTCAACAAGGGAAAGGGGGGGGGTGGGGGGAGGGGGGAAACTCTGGTGGGGGGGGGGGGGAATAGATTCGCTTGGGCTCAGGGCAAGCTATGAAAAAGGAAACGGTCCCGAACAAAAACGATTAAAATGGGGAAAAAAAAAGCGGCCCTCTTAGAGGGGGGGGGTGCATTTCAAAGGGGAATAAAAAATGGGAAGGACCGGAAAAAAATTGAAAAAAAAAAAGTATCAAAAAGGTTCCCCAGGTAAGAGGGGAAAAGAAAGCAAGAATCCAAAAATGGACCCTAACTCGAAGGAATAAAACAAAAGATCAAAGATTTCGAAAGGAAAAAAAAAAAAGGCGTGAACATCCGTTTCCCCGAAATGACCCCTATAGGAGCAACGAAGGGTAGCGAAACGTGGAGGGAGATCAAGGATCGTGGTCAGGGCAAAACCCCCAGAAAACACTGAGGCCGAGCAATGGGAAAAAAAGGAAAAGGGGGACCTAATATCAAGGAGAACCATCTTCAAAAATCAGAAACGGCCAAAAAAGGGCAATCAGAGGTGAACCGGAAAAAAAAAATTCGAACTCAAGACACAAAGTGCAGGGGAAAAAATATATAGGAGGGGTCCATGAGGAAACTCAACTTTCAACAACAAGAAAATAGAGGGGTCTGGGGAATAAGGGGGGCCATCTTGAAGGATGCCGCCGGGAGAGGGAAACACGCCGGCATGCAAAGACAAAACCGGTTGTGGGGGGGGAAACCTGATGGATCAAAAAAGTTGGGGAAATTCGAGGGAAGAAGGTTCTGGGGGGGGGGACACCCGCTACACTTTGAGTTGATAAAAGGACGCCACCGGGAAGAAGAAAAAAAGGAGCAGGGGGTGGGCCAAGTTCAGGGAGGGGAAAAAATCCCCGTGGGGAAAGAGATGTATCATCCTGAGGGGGGGGGGGGGGTGTCCTTTCAAGAGAACTTAAGAGTTCGTGGGGACTGAAAGAAGACCGCGGCAAAAAAAAAAAGCTCACGATTGGGAAAACGATCGGAAAAGAAAGTGGGCAGGGGAATTACCTTTTGCAAGGAAAACCAGATAGGGAGGAAAAAGAAGGGCGTCAAAAAGAAAAAAGAAGGGCAAAACCGCCCGAAGTCCTCTTCCAGGGAGCTGAACGCCAACAAGAAAATTTCCCGGGCCTCCACCAAAGACTTATGAGGGGGGGGTAGAGAAAAATGGGGGGGGGGAGCGGAAAGTCCACTGGAAAAGAGAGAGAAAACAAAACGAGGAACGCACATTCCTCGGGGGCCTAGCCCCAAATCGTGCACGTCAGGACCGGAAAAAGGAGGTCAGTGCGTTTCAAAGAGGGAAAAAGCAGCGGAAAGAAAAAAAGGTAAAGTTGAAAAGGGGGGGGGAGCCTCACCACTTTTTCCTGAAAAGAACAAAAACGTTAAGAAATAGAGTGTAAAAAACCCGTGGGAAAACTGTTCCTCTGGGTATTTATCTGCCGAAAAGGAAGAAGGGTAATTGGCGGTCCCTTCATCAAGTGGGGAAAACCTCGTTGAAAAAAAAAAAAACAGACAAAAAAAAAGTGTCCTTTCAAAACTTCGAAACCCCGAGACCGACTCAGGGGAAAGATCGCTTTAGGAGCAGAAGGATTTGGGGGGGAGGCCGGGGAATAGTAAGGAAAAAAGGTACCTTTTTGAATCTTAAGAGAAGCAAGTCGTTGGGAAAGAGCATCATAGGGACGAACGAAAAGGCATGTAAAAATCAGAAAAAAAAACTTCTACGGAGGAGGGGGACCTGCCTCAGCTCGCGAAAGTCAAAGCTGGTCGCCAAAGGGACAGCACAAGGGATTCAAAGGAGCGCGAAAGGGGGGGGGGTTCCAGTTGGGGGTGAAAAAAAGGGTCACAAAAGGGGGGACCCTGCCAGAAAGAAAGCCAGCCCCGAGAATTGTTACCCAAAAAAAGATTCACGGAAAGAACTTTAAAAAAAGAACAGGTAGGGTGTCAGACAAAGATTCGGCCACAGAAGGAACGGTGCCAATGGTGGAGAGAGCGGTTGAGAGCCAAGACCGAACATGCAATGGGGACGTTGGGGTAAACCAATCGCGGAAAAGGGGGCACCACGACAAAACGAAAACCACTGGGGGCAAAAGGGGGGAAAAGAACGGCCCGCACAAAAAATGGCCGTCCCAAAGGCGTGAACCTGGGAAGGACTCAAAGGGAAAAAAAAAAGCTCTAAAAGGAAAAAAACGGAGGGGAAAGGGGACAGGGAGGGGGGACTACTTGGGAAGAGGAAAGAAATTTTTTCGGGCAGTGGGAGACCCCATGAAGTGGTGAAACGAGTCGTGTCAAAAAGAAGGAATGCAGAGGGGGTCTCCGATCAAACCGAAAAAAAGAGCGAGGGAGAAGAGGTCCTGGTCTACCTAAACCGAAGCAATTCGAGGGGTGAAGATGGCAACAGGGGGGAAAGGGAACGATCGGGGGGAGGGTACTCAAAAAAAAACGCACTTGGGGAAGACTACAGTCGGTTCACCAAAGGGAAAAACACCAAGAAAAAAGTCGTTCAAAACAAAGGTGGAAGGGGCTTTTCTCCAAAAACGGGAAAGTCGACCACTCTTTAAAGAGGGGAAACCCCAAAGGGGGGGATCAAAAAAGAGAAAGGAGCGTGGGAGAAAAAAAAGGGGCAAGATACGAACCAATCAAGGAGGAGCTTTCTCCGGGGGGGGAAATGAAAAGAAGGCAAATATTCAACAAGGGGCCCTGGAATGGATAAAAAAAAAAGAGGCGGGGCAAAAGAAAAAACATCGAAAGGTGTGCGTCAACCAGAAAATTTTGCTCGAATTCTGAAAGCAAACGCCGGGAGGGGAGAAAAATCATGAATGCCCAAAGAAGGACAAGTTTAAAACTGGAAAGAAAAAAAAAACGAGTCCG
>Ga0179593_1604921_pt1 | contig 31062 bp, 18 predicted proteins | sample CZODoug2_1_08_16_FD_185931 | JGI IMG/M metagenome (GOLD analysis project Ga0179593, IMG submission 185931) | Vadose zone soil fungal communities from Angelo Coast Range Reserve, California, USA - CZODoug2_1_08_16fungal (PacBio error correction) | ecosystem: Environmental > Terrestrial > Soil >...
CTTCCTAAAGCGTAACGAGGTGAACGGTTGAAGGGTCCGGGACCCAGATATCCCCAGGAACTCAACTTGTAAGTAACCCTCAAGAAGACTATAAGACTCTTGGAGGGGGAGGTTTAGAGAACCTGGGAGGGGGGGGACCATTATATCAATAAGGGTCTGTGAAGGACGTCAATGTCGGGGAAAATCCGAAAAAGGCTGCTGGTGGGTGAACATATCGCTTTTAGCTGAAAGAGTAGGCTATAAAATCCAAAAACTATGGGAGAGTCCAGGAAGGAATGTCATAGGGACTGATAGAGCAAAAAAGTAGGCGATTCCTGGGGACAGGCGGGATGAAGAAGGCAAAAAAGGAACTCTGGAAAAGGACCTAACGGCAAAGCTGAAAGAAAAAAATCCACAAAGTGGAAAGGAAAAGGCCGGTTTGTCTGAAAATAACCGAAGGGAGCAAGAAACTGGATCCAGGAGTTACTAAAACAAGAGACTAAAAGTTCTCAGCGAGGATTCGGGAAATTGAGACCTATCTAAAATGTGGAGGGAATATAGTGGGATCTCAGAGAAAGGACTGAAGATCTAAGAACAACAGGGAGCCTTCGAATTCGATCACGGGCCGACTTTAGCTGCAGAGAGGATGGGGGCAGGCCACCTAGAAACGATTAGAGTCTGGGAGGGGGGGATCCAAGAGCGAATCCACAGCCAAAGGGTGCTTATCGAACGAATTGGGGTGGGAAATTAAAAAAGTCCCAGGAGCCTCACGCTGAATACGCGGCTGGGGGGGGTTGGCTCGTGGAAGAAAACGGTGGTCGCCGCTGTAAAAGTTCCGAAAAACTCTAAGAAGCTTCAACGATCTATGGGGGGAAAAGCTGCGAGGAAGATTGGAGGGGGCGCAAATCAAAGCGGGTAAGGACGGTAATTGTTGGGGGGAGTCCGAAGACCGTTGTGAAAAAAGGGGTTATGAACGCTGGGGAGGCCTAAAAGATTCCAACGGAAAAAGAGAAAAAATAAAGAGGGCCAGTGGAAGTCAAAAGGTCGCAAAGAAGGGAGAAAGCCGAAGGAGTGTTGTAACAGGTCGAGAAGCAGTAAGGACCAACCCACAGGGCAACCTTTCGAGTGCGGGAGGGTTCGACAAGAGGGGTCGTAAACAGGGTCGCCAGGTACTAATGATGGATCAAAGCTGAATCGAAAGACGCGGAAAGACGACAGGTTCTACTCGAGGAAACACGTCCGACCGAAAAACGAAAGGAAGGGGAACTCATTACGAAAAAAGTCAAAAATCAAAGGGGGAACGCAAAGTAAGGGGAAAAGGCTTGAAAGGATACGATGAGGTTGGCCGCCTTTTTCCTTCCTGCCAGCAACTCAAGATCAGGAGCCTCGCACTAAAGGGGCTCTTCTAAAAAGAGACCTAGTAGAAGCGCGGACCTGTACGGGAAAAAAACTTCGACGATTATACCTTATTGAGGGCTCAAAAATCTAAGAACTTCCGCACCCGTGGGGGAGGTTCAAATCTCGTCCGAAACTATTTCGGAAGGAACTTCGTCTGAGGTTTTCGTCAACCCTCCGGAAAACTTCTACGTTCCTATGGTTCTGGGGGAAAACACTAAAAACACTGTCGCGTTCGCCAGGGATCATGCGATAAAATCAAATACTAGAGAAGTCCTAGGGGAAAAAGGAAAAGTTCGTTAGAGTTTCCTGAAGAAGTATGGTGAGACCCGTTCGGGGGCATCTCGGGAAAACAGGCCAGAAAATTAACCGCAGGTCCGGAGAGTCACACCCCTCTGGGGGTTTGGAGTCGTTGGTGAAAAAGACAAGGACCGGCAACAGCCTCGGTGTCAGAAAAATTAAAGGCCGCAGGTTGAAAGTTGGAAAAGGTCTCAAGCGGAACCGAACACGAAAAACCAAAGAGTATCAGGGGCACACGCGCTGGGAATATGGGATTCGCGTAACCGGTGCCTGAAGGGGGGGGGGGGGGGTCCTTAAGAGGGATCCGGCGATCACCCTACTTGCACGCCGAGAAGAAAAAAAAAAACGGGGAGGGTGCTCTTCGCCCTGAACTCCTTTCAGCGTTGAAGGACTCTGATCGCTCTGACTCAAAGTTCAGGGGAGGGTTCAGGCGAGGTACGGTGAAAAAAGGGCTGGAAAAGGCCACTCGAACTTAAGCGGGGGCGAGATCAGGGAAAAGACTGCAGAGGACCGTCAACCTAAAAAGAAAAAAGGATCTAGATAGGGAGAGGTGAGAAAGGGGTTCGGGGCGTGCAGGGAAAGGAAAAAAGTGCTTCAAAAAGATCTGCGCGCGGAAGTCGTAGTTTCCGGAAAAGGGGGGAGAAATTTGTGGAGTTATGGAAGACCTGGCGTGAATGTCGTGAGAGGACCGACAAAGTCGGAAAACTAAGGGGCGATAAAATGTCCTGGAGAAAGGTTGATGAGAGGATTCGAAAGCGGAGAACTCAGGGAGACGTTAGAAAAAAAAAATCAGGGGGGGATGATCATCGAAAAAAGTTCCCCTAAGGGGTCACATCTACGGTGAGAAAGAAGTTACTCGGAAAGCAATTTCAACTAGAAAGGGGAAGACGAGCCAGAAAGAAAAACTAAGCGAAAGGGGGAGGGAAGAAAACAACAAGGTAGAATCCTGGGGGGGTATACTTCGGATGAGATGCATCGATTAAATAGTAGGCTTCTCGTCTCACTTTGGAAAAGGTTAAGCTCCCAGAAAAGGACACTTGTTGGAGTCGATTTGCCCGGGCGATACATGGAGGCAAGAATCATCGGGGAAAAAAATGACAAAATGACGAAAAAAAAGTCTAAAAGGCAGGGAGGAGAGGTTCAACAGCCGGACACCCTCAAACGGGAGCTCATGACTCCTCTTTGATCCTGCTCGCTGGGTCGAGGGAGGAATACACTGGCCAGCACCGGGCCATACACACACTAGAAAGACTATAAAGACACCTACTCGCAAGAAAAAAGGTATGAGATGTCACTGATCCGTCCGCACGCCAAAAGGACATTTAACAAGAAACGTTCGAGCAGGGAAGTTGAACGGGAATCCGTGGAAAAACCTGCAGGCTGCAGTCCAAAAACTCGAGAGAAAATCATCATTGGAGTCTCTAGGACCTGCGTCAAAATCAAGAAGAGACTAGGAAAAAAACCTCGGAGCGCTCGGCCGGCACCAACGACGGAGAGGGACTACCGAAACTTCTATTAACGGTCGAAAAGGGAAGGACTGGAGTAGGGGAGAGGTTGGTCGCGGCGGATCTACTTGAGGAAATCATAGAAAACTGGGAGAATTAACTAGGGTAACAACTAGAGAAGCTGCTCAAGGGGGGGAACGGACAACTGGTTCGAAGTACGAAAGGGCCAAGAAGAAAATAGGAATAAACATTGGTTCTTCATGCGTGAAAAAGGAGGCACAAAAATCATCGAAAGGCCCTTCAGTCTGCCGGAGTAAAAAGTCCTGGGGGAATCGCCTGCTTAGAAACAACAATTTCAAAGAGGGAGTTCCTCTTCAAGCCTCTTCGAACCCTCGATTCTCTAGGGACAATGCTCGTCTTTTAAAGGGAAAAATCGAAAATTTCAAACCTAAGGAGAAAACTCTGGGGGAAATTCTCCTCGCTGCCATGGTGGGGAAGACTCCTCGGTTTGCTACTTTTACAGAAGTGCCTTAAACCTGTGAAGAACAGAAAAAAGTGTCAGAGTGGGCCTTCCCGGGGGTGACGGAGTCCCTGAAAACGAAGAAGAAAGTTCTAACTGGGAGACTTCTCCTGGAGCTTTTGGAACTTGGTGCCGAAAAACATTGGAGCAGCATTCAGAAATTTCCAGGAAGGGTCCCGGTGCCCGCGACGGCCACTCTCAATTGCAGAATCCGGACTCGTGAAAAGCCTGAAAAGGTTCTAGAGGGACGTGCCGAGAGGGCAGAAGGATCCACTAAGTACGGGTGGAGGTACCCTCCCCGGGAAAGAAGCTTTCAATCGAATGAAGAAAGCGTCCGCCGACTGCGGAGACGCACACCAACCTGGGGAAGAATTATCCAAAGAGTCTCGCCGGGCGGAAGGAACTTACGCCAGGCCGTTAGCCGCCGAACGCCCAAAGACAGCAACCGGGAGACTCCGGGATACCGCGGTAAGTCCCGCACGGACGGCTGGAGGGGGACTGCAAGGAAATCACACACGAGAAATTCTGCGCAGACGTCGACAACGCCTGTTCACGTCAGGGAAAAAGGCAAGAAGAGAGAAGTTCGTGAGAAAGAAAAAAGACCTGTGGGAAGCTTCAGTGCCTGCGTTTCGAAAAAAAAAAGAATCCAAAAGGGGGGCCGGCGTCGGCAAGCTCCAAACCTGTCCCTACGTTAGGGGAATCGGAAGGAATCACGAACTCTGGAACCCATCAATAGGGGGACTAAGAAAGCCTGATGAATGGGAGGGAAAAATTTAGGGAGAAAGCTTCTTGAGAAGCTGCGACACCACGTCCTATGGAGAGTGAGGATCTAAGAACACTAAAAAAAAAAGAGAAAAAAGGCTCTTCGAGTAACTGAAGAAGTTGAAGGGATTATAAATGGAACTGAGCCAGGGGGAAGATCGGAAATATCTGAGCGCGCCGCGGTATCATCGCAATCTTAGGCCAAGAACTTGAATTCCCAATGCCTACCGAATAAGCCTCGCGGCATATGCGAAAAAAAACCAAAGATTCTTCGTCAAGGGGGAGAAGGGTGTCCTAAAACAAGGACATCAGGCCGGAAGCCAAAGGAGTGACGAAAAAAGAATCGGAGGGGGGATACCTGGGGAAGAGGGAGGCTAAAAGAGGCCGAAAAAGGGGGGCTGTGTTCCGAAGGGGGGGGAAGAAAAAGGAAAGAACACCTTGAGAACGAGAGGGTTATCTGCAGGGCCCGTTAGTCTACGGATGGATGGGGAGCTTTAGCTGGAAAAAATACGGTGTGAGGGACTCCGACGGAAACCGAGGGAATCCAGGGAGGAAAATCTTTCAGAAGTATCCTGTCGGAAGGAAGAAGTATGAGCTCGCCGGAAAGGGGACCATTGTAACTGAAATCTCTCAGAGGTTAGGGGGGATCAGGGTAAAGCGTAGAAGTCATCTACATCAGCTTCTAGGGGGGGCCGATGCCCTCTAAGGAAAAGATGAACAAGGGTCCGGAACACGCCGGGTCGGGGGTCTGCCGTCTTTACTTCGCCATAGTGAGAAATCGATAAAGTCCATAAATACCTCAACCCAGGGAACGTTCTCCGTCGGCCCGTTGGCTATGGAAGGGGTAGTCCAGGAAAACTCCGGGGGGGAGGGGGAACCTCTAACCAGCTTGTTACAATCTTCGGTAAAGCAAAGGAAAAAGTAAGTCGGAAAGGATCTAGACTCTAGTATGAAAGAATTTACAAGGACGGATGAAAGTCTATGTGTCACTTTGGCACCTAGACTCACTCAGGATAGAGCTCCTAGTAGGCTTTATTCGTAGATCAAGTCCCTAAGATTGTAATTCCGGAGAATGTCGGGGAAAAAAACTCGATCTCCGCCAGATTCGGGAAGGAGGCTGCATCTGGGCAAGTAAAGAACAAATATCGGGGAATCCGAAGAACGACAATCGGGAGTGTGGGATGCGAAAGGACTGTGAGGGGACTGTAAAGATACGTGTAGCTAAAATCAAGGCAAGCCGGAAAAGAAACTAGACAGCGGCTAATTCATGAGGCAGCCGAAGCGGCGAGAAATTGGGGGGAGGGGGAGGGTTTTGGCGATAGGCCGCGGTCAGCAAACTCGGAGGTTCGGGAAGGTTACCCGTCGAGGTTACAAGGGGGGGAACGTGGTGCAACCGGAACTGAGCTAACAGCGTCCAAGGGGTCCGCGATGATTACTAACGGGAAAAGGAAATCCGACTAGACTCAAAAGAAACTGGCTAGGGATGTTTGGGAAAGACGCGGTCAAAAATAAGCCGACTTCAAGGTCCGGGAACGACCGTTGTCAGGCAGACCGGCCAGAGGTCGGGTCGTAATCCTCTAAGAAAAAAAGATCTGACACGCAGGGCGGTCCGGAGCAAAAACAGGGTAGCTTCAGAAAATCTGGAGGGGGGGGGGAAAGTCTCAGAAGGAAGGGAAGATAGGGCTCCCGCAAAAGGTTCCTAAGTCCCCCGAACAGGGGGTTGGCGGCTGGAAATCAATCGATAGAAAGGAAAGGGGGGAAATGTAGAAAAAACGGACCGCAGAAAGTCGAGTTAGGGTGAACTCGAGGCTTTATGGGAATTCCAGTCGCAAGGAAAATAAGAAAATCTCCCTAAGTTGGAGAAAAGGCCCGCCGAGAAAAAAAAAGACTCTTGAATCAACCGGTCTTTGCCGACGTGTTCTAGACACGCAAAGGAAGTTTATGGAACACAACAAAACTTCGGAAAAAGGATCCCTGAAAGGGGCGGCGTTCAGAAAGGACCTCGATAGACTTCCAGCTCGAGGAAGTCGACAGGCTGTGGGATATAGGTTCAGGTGGCCATCAAGCGGGCCAGCAAGGAGTGCGTCGGGGGGAGTGCACAGAGCTGCAGGAAAATATCACGCGTCCGCGCGCATCGGCTACGTACTTTCCCGTAGACGTGAGACTCCTGAAGGAATTCGGGCGTGAGGTGGGAAAGGTTCAGGGTAAAGGCCGATGAAAAAGCGTCTGAAAAAAAAATCCTGGATGCATTGGAAGGCCGGCGCTCGGGTGCGGTGGGAAGTCACACAAAAAAAAACTGATGAAACGTCCAGGGGGGTGGCCTCCTTTGGAAAGAGAAGTGGCCAGGGAAACGTCGAAGCTGTCAAAAGTATCTAACAATCAAGCTGCCCGAGCATCCAAATCTGGGAAATGGAATGTTTGAAGAGTCTGGCAAAGGCTAAACTGTCTGCCTTGATTCGGGGGGGACTCAGACTGCGTATCACTCAGAAAAAACTTGCGGCGACCGGACAGGGGAAATCTCGAAGATATTCTAGTCACAAAGTCTTTGACGGAAAGTCTCGCGCGGCTTCGTTTTGGTGAAAGTGGTGACTCGTGAGAAAAGGGAATGCTTGGTTACGAGGGGAGAAGCCACCTGCAGATGACTGGGTCGAGAGGAGGCTCTGGACAGACCAGGTCCATGAAAATGGTACAAAAAGACAAAGAAGGGAACGGGTACAGGAAGCGTGGGGCTGGAAGTGAGACTCTGGACAGTGGTTAGTCGGGGGGGGACGAACAACGTTCTTAAACAAAGCCAGCAATCCAGGCTCCGGTCACTTCTGCCTGTTCGATTGATTTAAGGTGTGTGCTGGGAGAAGTCGAGAAGGGGGGAGTGTACAGCTAGGGAGCGATCCGTCTTAAAGGAAAAAATCTACTCGAATTTCTTAAATCAGAAAAAAGGGACATATGGGTCTGAATCTCAAAAATCGTTCCGGGGAGTCCTGGATAAAGAGAATCGCATTTGAGGGGGGAAAAGTTCCGGGAGGCTCATCAGTCAGAGGTCTCCACGAGAATCTGTACAAGATCATGAGGAAAAAGAAAGATGACCGAAAGTCCTTCGCATTGAAAAGAAAAAAAAATCGCGGTAGCTGCAAAAAAAGGAGTCCTCAGGAATAACAGTCATCGCGAAGTACTGACCATTAGATAGTCTGAGGAGTAGCTGAAAGGGAGGAAGGGAGTTTCTTCACGGGCTCGGAGAGAGGATCAGGCTAGTCTAAGCTCAACTAGGGAATCCCGGGACGGCCTTAAAAGGGAAAAGGGTAGAGGAGTCCCAGGGGGGTCGTAGTTGCAGGCTCTCTTGCGTCTCCGGAAGGTAGGACCATAATGCCAATGAAATAAAAGGGCGAACTCTAAAATGAGCCGGGGAACGCAGAAACGACCTCACCTTAAAGAAGGGAAAGCTCATAGAAAAAGAGGGGCGTCTGAAGACCGCCCTGTCGGAGGTCAAAAAAAAAAGGGGTCTAAAATCTACTGTCAAGAAAGAAGAACAAAGTACACAAAAGGGTGTGTGAAGGCTGAAGACCTTCCTCAAAGCGCCACAAAAGAAGGGAGCACAGCAATCTCTAGATCCAGGATGAAAAGTTTGAAGCTTACGCGAATGTAAACGGGGGGGAAAGTGCAAGGACTCTACGCTCTGTATATGGAAAATGCTGCGAGGGTATCCTTAAGCTAGGGACTGCAGGGCTTTCCAAAAAGAAGAAAACGACACGGTCCGAGCGTGTCAAAAAAAACGCGTCCTCTTCAAAAAAGGATAATCCAGAACCTCAGGGAACCCGAGGACAAAGTCCGAGGAAGAGAGAGCAAACGAAAAAAGGACCTTGGTGGGGAATAACCACAGGATCTGACGTGTCGAGACGGCGTGGGGGAAAATGATCCAAAAGGGTGAGAGCTGGAAAGGGACCCGGGAAGTAAAGCTGCAGGACTAGGAAATGACGAGACAGAGGGGAACACCGAACCGCGAGCGGGGACCGGTGTATGACGACGGGGTTAAAAGGACGGTTAATGAGTCGTGGCGGCTTCGGAACGCAAAAAAGCGGGGAAGGAAAGAATAGGAAACATTCCAGTGCGATAAGGGAAAGGACCCACGGGGGCGTACCTTCCTTCATATCTTCTTTAGCCGTTTATCATCGCAGGAAAAGACGTTAAGGAAAAAAAGGGGGTTACTTAACGTGAACCCAGTCTCATACCGGAGTACTTGAGTATGGAACGGACTGTCGAAAACTCTGAGATTCTCTTTCGGGAAAAAGTCTTAACAATCAGGAAAGGGAGTTAAAAAAAAAAAAAAGGAGTCGGTAAAAGGCTGTTCCGCGCCAGGGTTCTAAAAGGACTCAGGACGTTTCAGTAAAAGGACTGGGAAAGCTCTGCTCTATTCGGGGGGCATTCACGACTTCATACAGGCTTGCCCGAGAGGTCTTGAAAGAAAGAGCCTTCGAACGAATAAGGACTCCATAAGAACGTGGGCCGAACGGGCCGTGGAAGCTGACTCTAGGGGGAAAGTCTGACAAGTGAGATTCATGGAAGGATGCCGAGTTGTCACGAGGTTTCTTAAGGGGGAAGGAAAAAAATGCTGAAAAACACTCCCGCCCTCATAGAGGTCTGACGAATCTAACTTCGGAGTTCCCGGCGAAAGGTCGTGAGTCGCACTGCTAAAAGTGCTGAAAGAGTAGAGAATCCGCTGAAGCAAGCGAAGTCCTGCAAGAAAAGGCTTAGGACTGAAAGTTCCAAGAAATTCGTCTTCACAAGTTCCGATCCTGTCAGGTCAAGGAGCTGTCTGCTCTAAATAAAGGTTAAAGAAAAACCTGACTAGGAGAGGGGAGAACTTAGTAAACTATTAGAAGTCTACGCCCGAAAACCTGTTCGAAAAGTACACTTTGAGACAAAAAGGGGAAGTCGACCGATGCATCCGAGGAAAAGGGTGTCTAAGGGAAAATGCCAATCCGGTCTGAAAGCCGTTCAAAACTAACCTTAGCTATCTTCGTCGGGAGAGGGGGAAGCGAAAACCCCCCCCACGGCAAAGACAACGCCGTCATCTTCGTCGGACTCGGAATCCATAAGTCTTAAAGCTTCGTAGAAAATCTAAGATGGAAACCGGCCTGTGAACATTCTAAAATAACCCCGGTACACCCAACCGCGGGGTCAACCAAAAGAACCGGTTCTTCGAACCGAAAGCGTCAGCGACAAAATCAGACTAAAGAAAAAACAAATCAGAGCGTAAAAAATAGAAAAACGCAAACGTAAAAGACTCAGAGAAAGGGAATGATCCGCGGCCTTGTCTCAGTCTAAAAACCTAACCGGGGATGCCTCGTCGGGAAATTGGAGGATCTTAAAAAAGTATCCAAAAGGAGGACAAGAGCTTCAGAGAAAGCGGATGTGCCCGGGAGAGCGAAGATGTAGTCAGAGCTTTCAGGGACACTGGAAAGAAAAAAGTCGAGCAGGAAAAAGCAAGAGCAGCGGATAATCCAGAAGGAATCGAAATCGAGAATTGCAAGGAGGAGAAAGGACCTCTCGCAGCTAGGACGCTCCAACGGCGGCGGGCGGAACTTTGGAAGCGTCGAGTGATACCTCCGGGACGATACAGGGGGCAGATAGCTTAAGCGAGGGTGTCTCTACTGGAAATCGGAGACCCTGCAAGTCGGATCGATTATTCGTGACGGAAAAGAAAAGAAGTACCAGAGCGCACGGGGGGGCTGGAACTATTTAGGGTTTCGGGGGAGTGAGGATTGGGGGGGACTTCTTAGTTCTTTTGCCCTTAAAAGGGGTTTCGAAGGAAATAACCGACGAAACCAGCTTGCGATTCCAGAAAGAAGGATCATCGAAGTCTTCTCGTTCGACCAAAAGGAAACTGATGGAAGGTCGCGCAGGCTGTGAAAAATTTAACTTGGGATATGGACATATTGAAAGGAGTGAAAGGAATAAAAAGTTCGGAAAGAAAAAACGCGCCATCAGAAGGAGAACTTCTCTAATGACGGGATAAGAAAAGCCACGGATATGTCGTTGCAAACTTCGAAAAGAACAGGGACTGGTGGAAAAATCTGAGGTAGCCGGAAAATCCCACAGGGAGAAAGAAGGATAAAAACACGGGTCTAGTCATCTAGTCGTCACAGGGGGGGGTCTCCTGTGTAGGTTAAGGGCTCTAATTAGCGAGGTTACCGAAAATCAAAAGAGGGGACTGAAATAATATAGTAAAGATATTCAACGCGGTCCGCCATGGTAAAAAAGAAGGGTTGTCTGTCCCCAAGAAGGAATCCTTACCTAAAAGGCCTCTCTTGATCTCCAAGGATTGATAGCATGAAGGGTCACGGGTAAACGGTCTGATGTCCACTTAAGGCAGTGCAATCGGAGCGCTCGGGATCCTCAAAGTGCGAAGAACTCGATCGCTCAGGAGAAAAAGACTCCGTCGACTGGTAAATCTCAAGGGCATCTCGCTGGTTTTAAGAAAAGGGGGGAGACTGGGGGTCGCGAGAGTAAAAGCCTCTGCGAAAGTGGCGAAGGAGACTGAGTCCGGAGAAGTCCTGAGGGGAGAGAACGAAACCTAGTCTAAGGGGAGGGGGAAGGATTCAGTTTGGAGAAAGCGAGAAAGAAAGGTATTCGGAAAAGGCGGGGGGAAAAGATTCCCGGAGGCCGCTCCGCGGAAACTGGCTTGCTCTTGGGTGGGGGCAAAATCTGGGTTGGGGCTCTGAAGATCTGTCCCAAAGAAAAAAGGCCGCTCGGAAGTACCAAGGGGTTATACAAGCCTCCTAGGTCTAGGGACTTCCGGACTTGTGACAAGGAGAATCCGAAGGGGCGTAGGAATAGTGTCCAAATATTCATACCTGACACGAGGGAGTTAGAACCTACTCAGGAAATGTTCTTTAGAGGGGGAACCGTCGGCGAAAATTCCAGCTTCGGAAAAGATCAGGGGACGGTCAGCAGCTGTACTGGGCGAAAAAGAGTCCGGTGAAGCGGTCGTCTTGGGAAGAAAGACTCCTCGTGCGAGGAAGCCCGCCCAAGAGAAGACGTCCCGCCGAAAGAGACATGGGTTTGCTCGGAAAAAGGGACTCTAAAAAAACGCCAAAAGTCGAGGGACCGGGCAAGAGGAAAGTCGAGTTCGGAACGCCGCGAGGAGTGTGGAAGCCTTTCGAAGGTCCTCGCCGTCCGGGAAATCAGAGTCGAAATCGAGAAGAACCTTGCGATCACAGGGAAGAAGAGCCGCTTCTCAGGTGAAGAAAAATGCCAGCGAAATGAGGTATTCACTTCTAAGTCGAAACTTAGGTTGACTCCTACGCCCCACCGTCAAAAGGAATTCACCGGGCTTCGTGAAAGAATCCAGTTACCAATCGGCCCTCGCTCGGAAAGACCAAAGAGTATTCTTTGATCTAGGAGTGACATGATAAAAGCCTGTAAAAAAAAAAAATCGGTTGGGTATTTCCCTGTGACTGAGGGTTCAGCTGGAGTAAAGATCTAGGGGGACTACGAGGAAAGGGAGACGGGGGTCCCACGGGAGACCAAGTCAACAGGATCTTGGAAAAGGGAATGTAAGAAAAGGGAAGGGGTCATTTAACATCAGAGAGAAAAGGCCTCTTCTACCAGAGCCTCCTAAGAAAAAGGGGTAAAACGCGTTTTCGGTGGGGGTGCTAAAGGGAATACTTGAAGGAGGGGCCCCTCCTAGTTTGTGCTGTAAGGCGGGGGTTAACAGTTTCAAGATAAAAGGGGGAGGAAAGCATGATCAGGGGCAGATCAGCAAAAAAAAAAGCTCTCGTGGGGATCCCCCGGCTTTACCTGGAAACGCTCGGAAAAGTATCAAAACGAATCCAAGGGGTCACGAAAGGACCACTAAGTGATAAAGGTCTAATTCCACTTAGAGGGTCTAAGGAAGAGTATCGAGAAACTCCGTCGGGAGAGGGGAAGGGCTCGCTCGAAGAGTTGGGGAAAAGGAGGTCCTCGTCAGAAAAAAACTTCGAGTTCTACGTGAAGGGACCGCCCTGGGGTCAAGAGAACGACTAAGAAAGAAGTCGCTCAGAAAGCGCATGGGAACCCAGTCCCCGGTCGACAGCGGGAAGTTATAAATTTCGAAGGTTGGGGGTTGAAGGTGCGGGGAGGGAAACCGAGCCCGGGCTCCAAGGAAAAATCATCCTGCTGCGAGGAGACTCGCAGGGCTATGCTGTGGCGGTAGGAGCTGTCGGTCGACGGACTGGAAAGAGGGAACCAGGGGAGAATCGAAAGGACCGACGCAAACAAGGGGAAAAGCGGCTGAAAACATCTTCGGTGAACGATTCGCGAAGGAGGGTGGGATGGCTCAAAGATCGGAATTTGTGCCACACCGGGGGACCGGGAAATGGTGGTTTGTCCTTGTAGGGAAAGAACGGCGCCGAAGAAGAGGAACCGCTCGAAGAAAAGAGGAGGTAACTCACTTGTCATGGAAGCGCTCGAGACTGCATAGTTTACGGAAAAAGGACCGTGGAGGATCCTCAAAGGAACGGAAAAACATCATCAGAGAAAAAAAGGGGTAAAAACGACAAAACAAAGAAAGAGAAGAGGAGAGTATAGTCGGATGGGGCTGGTCTCTCGTCAGGCGAACTCCCGCGAGAAGTTTTCCTAGGGGGGGATTAAAAGAGAATGCAAGAGTTACTCGCTAAAAGATTCTTCCCAGGAGTTCCCCTACGCGGAGGAGGAGAAGTCCATGGGGGAAAGAATGAAAATTGCGAACTCTGTGAGAAGTCTTGCGCTCGACCTAGAATAAGGAGGGAGAATCAACATTAAAAAAGGAGAAAAGAATTTCATCGACTCCTCTGTGAACCCTGGAAAGATCTTCATTGAGGGGTCAACGGGAATTAGACTAGTCAAAAAAAGAATCTACCACACTAAAAGAAAGACCTTCATCCTACGAAAAGCAACTTACGTACTGAGAAAAAGAGGTCTGGAAAAAACACTGGTCGGGAAACTTCCCGCCAAAGGAGGGGGACCCATTTAAAAAACGCGGCTCAGGGAAAACCGTATATGCTGTCGCCTAGGGGGGGGGTCACCTTCTCGCTATCAGACACTGGGGAAACGCCTAAAATCGGTAGCAGTTGAGCCGCCCAGTTCCGCTGAAAAGTAACCCGGCCGGGAGATTACAAGAAAAAGAACAGAGTACAGCTCTAGAAGAAGAGAGAAACCTAACTTAGACCAGGGGGAAGAGACCTGGAATCTCTAAGCTTATCTTCAAGCCCCGCAATTTAGCGGAATGTCGGGGGAGCTGCTTATCACCGAAAAGAATAAGGAATTGAAGAAGGGTTGAAAATGACGCAGACTGAGGGTACACGGACAAGGAAGCTAAAAGCGGGGAGTCCGGAAGGGAATACTGGGTAAAGGAGGAATTCTCAGGGTCGTCTTTGACTGGCCACTATCGTCCGCGAAGGACGTTCATTTCTGGCTGAAGGGAAAAGAAAGTTAGAAACTCCACCAACAACTCTGTCTAATTCCTCACTGTTAAGACAAGGAAAGGAATTTCTGAGAACAACGGGTGAACCACAAGGGGGGAAAATTTTCGAACTTGCTCAAAAGTCTCAAGGGACGTGATTGAGAAAAACGGGAAAAGTGAGGAAAGCTCTAGGGTAAAAAAATGCGCGGTCAGACTTGGAATTAAAGCAACAAAAAACCCTACGAAGAAGGGGAAAAACTGGCCTTGAATACTGAAGGGGAAACAGCTGCAGGCAGTCAACCTCGTGGGCTACGGGGTTGCAAAAGGTTCGCGTATTTCAGGACCTGAAAGGAAAAGAATTATCGGTCCTTCCTGAACCTTCGGGAAAACTCAATAAGGAAGTTCAGAGGACGGCGGGGGAAAGTGGAAAAAGGAGCCGGGACTCTCGATGAGGGGAGACTCTTCTGAGCTCAGGACATGGGCAAGGAGGTGGGAGGGGCGCAGCGAAGAGCCACTAAAATCGGTCAGTCTACTAACTCTAAGTCTACCAGGTCCTGCTGGGAAGAAGGAGGAAAAGGAGCTCGGGAAGAGGTGCCGCCTTAAAAAAAAGAGCCACCTACTGAAGACGTGAGATTCAAAAAAAGTGCAGGGAAAGTTCTACGAACAATTGGATACTGTCCTAACCGGACTTCGTACGAACTAAAGGGCACCAGTTTTAAGGTGTTTGAAAACTAAAAAGAGGAGCCTTATGGGGGCCCCCTAAGGGGGACTCGAATTTACCACATCTCTACCATTAGAAAAGGTTCCGAAAAGTGAGGCGCTTCGTGAAGGAGACTTAACATTAGAGACTGAGTGGAAAAGCACCAAAAACGAGAAGATCCCGGGCGAAGAGGCTCCGAAAGAAGTCAAAATCGCGACCACCTGACGTCCAGAAGTAAAAAAGTTCGGACGAACGAAATAAAAGAATTAAAACTTTTTAAATTGGGGTCTCGAGTTTAGTCAAACCGGGACCCAGGAATCACTGGGGGGGAGGGGGTGTGTCCGATTGTGCGTCGGCAACCCCCCAGGAATTTCTGTCAGTCAAGGACAAAAAAAGGGGGACCGTTAACAAAAGATAGTAGAGCTTCGGAGGGGGAAATAACCTCTCAATATCCCACTTCATCAAAACTTCTCCGTCATCGGGGCGTCCGAAGAAACCGTAAGGGGGGGCTAATAACCAATGACAAAGACCGAAGGACGTGAGCTCTATATACCTAAAGGGAACCAGATACACTTCTAACTCCCTCTCGTAGACTTAAGCTTTACAAGGTATCGGAGGGTCTTCGCGCAGAATCAAAATAAGGAGTTCGTTCCTTATCTTTGCCAAAAGAAAGCTTTCGGGGGAGGAACCACTGGGGGGATGAGTGTGGATCACCTTCATCTAACGTCTCGAAGGGTGAAAGGAGGCAAGCTACGATCCCGAGGTGAGTGGGCGGTCTACGGAATACCGGTCGCGTGTAGGAAGAGGTCTCTCGCGTGGTCACGTCACGGGCTCCAAGGCCGAACGTGTACGAGGCTGAACTTTTTTCTTGGTCAGACGAAGTCCTTCCTAGGACCTACTGCTTGGATTTGTAGAGAAGTACGAGTAGGGGGAGGTACTGGTCTGCGTCGATTGTCGAGAAGAGGCGGGGAAGTTTAAAAGTGCGTAGCGACGTTCTCCTCTTGAAATGCAGCGCAGAAAAAAGTCCGTAGGGCGGTTGACACCATGTGAGGACCTGGTCGCGGTAAAACCTTAAGACGAAATCTCAGGAAGTCAGAATGGGGAAATGACTGAGTCAGAAATGGAGGGATGGGGCCCATTATCAGGGACGGTAGCGGGTAGCCCCGGGGGGGGTATCGATAATTAGAGGGGTGTTTATTTGTTACGCCTAGCACTTCTATCCGATGGGAATGCGTCTGGGTTACGTCGGTCTCCCTGCTGCTTGGTGTGACGCTGGGACTCATAGGCGTGTGGTGCAGAGGACTATCCTAGACCAAAAAATAGCTTGGTAGGGGGCATGCAGGAACCTTTTGCTTGCTTGCTGGGGGGGTCCAACCAAACTACTTGCGTGGTCAGAGGAAAGTACGTGGGGGGGGAGAATTTCGGAAAAAACTACCGTATTCAAGTGACGCCGTTTCCGGCCTATATCGGAGTTAATCATCTCAAAAAAATATTATTGAAAAAAAAGGAGACCGTTGAAGGAGTAATAGAAAGAAATCTCTTACGGCAACCCATCAGCTGAAACCTAGAGACATCAAAGTAAGAGCGGCAAGACCAAGGACTGTAATACTGACACGGAAAAAAAGGGGGGGGGAAATTCTCAAAAAAGACTGTGTCATCCAGAAAAAATTACTAAAGCGCCCTAAATCAAACTTACAATTACTCCCTACAAAAAGACACCGCTACAGGACGGCATTGGCGAGTCTTGTGCTATTCGTCGGCAAGAATTCGAGGTCTACTGTAACCTCGAATGGCAAGTACCCTTCTCACAGAACCGACTAAGAGAAAGACGATCTAGACGAACTCTTCAAGAGAGACAGGCCGTTTACACAAGGGGACTGTGGGACCGGAGAGAAAAAAACTAAAGTCCTCGGGGAAAGAGACCCGCGTGCTTCGGGAGGAGATGGAAACGCACGAGGTATGAAGGTAAGGGGGGGACAGGGCAGCGGAGGAAGCTGCTCACCCACGGGCTCTTATTGCGGGTGGAATCGAACACAGCTATCTGGAAAAGACTAGATCCAATAAAACCTCGAATGCAGGTCTATCAGGGGGGGACTACGCGGGGGTTTTTAGACTCGAGGGGAGCCCGAAGTTTTGGGAATGGAGAAAAAAAAAAGAAAGTTCCGGCCGGGCGAACGGTGAGAAAGAAGCGAACGAAGCAGGCTACCGTCTGACACTGAAAAAAAAAATTTGGGAAAGCTCGAAAAGAAGGCGGTCGAAGAGGGGGGAAGAAGATGCAGGGAAAAAACGAACGTCGGCGGGGAGGGTCGCTGGGGAAGACCCGCGGGGAGGGGTTTAAAAAGGGGAACGAGGGAAAAACGAGAGGGCCGCGCGAGGAAAGACGGGGGAAGGGAAGTAAAAATCAAAGCCGAGGAACTCTGGCCGGAAGGGAGGGTCCCGGGGAAGCGGATAAGAGGTTGAGGGAGGGATGACAAGGAAACAGTAAGACGCCGGGAGGGCGAAACTCCTGTCGAAAAAAGTTGCAGGGGGAAGTTGGTAAAGTAGAAACAGCCAGATAGGTCCTCTACGTCCCTTCGCCTGTTCAGGACCCGGGGATCTACAAAAAAGAGTCTTGAGGAGCTGCACATCGGGCCGCAGGTAAGAGTACACGGGTACGAAAATCTAGAAAAGATTGCTGTCGCAAGGACCAGGGCTGGAATTCCTCCGGGTCCTATAGGACTTCGGGGAAAATATCTCAAAATTCATGGAGAGAAACGAGGGGGAACTCGGGGCAACTCGACCTCAGGAATTCTAGTCTCGAGAAAGAAAAAGAGTTTTTAAAAGAAACGGTCTCATACTGAGGGGGAAACTACGAGCCGGACATGCTAGGATGGACAAAGCCATGAATAAAAGGCCAGGCTTCCTTCTGACTCCTAAGCCTGGATCTTGGGGGATACACGGAAGGGAGCATGTCTTAGTCGTGAACTCCATATGGAGAGAAAAAAGCACAAAAAAAAGAAGTAACAGCAGATCTTCACGGGGGCTTTCAAAAAACCATGACCCCGATCCCCAGAGCGAGACTCCACTAGGCCGAAAAGGAATGCGCTGAAGGGAGGCTGCTAGTCAAGTTCGAGGAACCCGATAAAAAAGGTTGTAAAGGTGTAAAAGGAGGGGAAGGGAGGGCAGTTCGAAAACTATTTGATCGGTCGAGAAACTGCAAGATCTGGGAATTGCAGGAACCTACGTAGTCAAAGACGGAAAATCGGGCTTGGGGGGGGGAATTCATTAAGAGTGGGGAATTCGGGGGCTGGAAGAATTCCTTCGCAGTCCGGAGGACCGTCCGAAGAAGGTTGAGAATTCCTTGAAACTCTTTCCGGGGGGGGTGGGGTAAAAATCGAAAATGTAGCGGCGAGGGAAAACCGAGTGGGGGTCGGCAGTCAGATGTCCCTCCGCAGGGATAAAGCGGAGGCATCAACGGGGAAAAGAGAGAACATAACTAGACCCAAGACGAGGAGACGGGGGGAACCAGTTACCTTTTCGCATAGTAATCCCACCAATGCTTATAAAAGAAAGGTCCTGCAAACAAGGAAGGTATACCGAAGGATAACCCTACGGAGGCCGAAAAAAATCCCTGACGGCGGAGCAGCTCGAATTCTCCGGAAAAAAAAAAGAAGTTCGGGGAAAGGGAGGAAGCGCAGCTAAAGGAAAGGTGGTTCGGACTCTTCTCCAGGTAGAGTGGAAAATGTCTACGGGACGCAGAGTAAGGACACGAAACGTGTCAAGAGAGGGTGCAGGACAGGAAAGCCGCATAAAGGGAAGCTCCGAGCATTGTTGACCGAAGCATATAAGTACTAGAGAAAGAGTTCTTCAAAGGTGAGTTGGTGAGGGAGGTTCTTTCAGGATCTTACTAAGAGGCCGATTCCACATCTCATAGGATCGGAGGCAAAAAAAAAAAAAAACGTTCCAGGGGGAGAAGGGATTAGTGACGGGAAAGTATGCTAGGGTTGTGGTCGAAGGGAACGCTTCTTGACCAGAGCAGACGGGCCCTACGCAAAAAGCGAGAAAAAAATCACCATCAAAGGAAAAATCGTACATCTTTAAGGGGGTAAGAATGGGGAGACAAGGAAGAAACGGAGTGAAGGGAAACTTGGAACCTTCTCAATTCTCAGTAAAAGCCCGATAGGAACATCCTCAAAAAAAGGAAACTCGACAGAGGGGGATAAGCGGTAAAGGGGGAAGCCTCGTTGAAGGAAGACAGAGCCATGGATCTTTACTCCTCTAAGGGCGGACCTCGAAAAAACCGACTATCGCCCGAAAAGAAAGAGGAAGGACTTGAACTAAAATTAAATTGTGAAAAATGGATAAAGAATAAATCCAAAAAAACTCTCTGCGAAAGGGGAGGAACAAAGAAAAAAGGATGGGGTAATCTAAGGTCGCGCGCTGTTTCTGAAGGAAGCGGTCTGCTAAGAAAACGTGAAAGGTGTCACTGTGAGACAGGGACTATGCAGGTCTCGCGAAGAGGGGATGAGTTACCGGATGCAGGTCAGGCGTCTAGGGAAGATTTCGGCGGAAAAGAAGGGGGGGGAAAGACCATGAAAAGAGAACGGGGAGCTCGGCTAAATGCGGCCAGATAAGCTTGGGGCTCAGAAACATTCCTGAAAACAAGGCAAAAGGGAAGATCGGATAGGAAAAAAAGCAGAGGGGTTCTGAGGTAAGCAAATGGTGACCTAGGGGAGGGGGCGACCGGTTGAAAACCTCTCTAAGAAAAGGCTTTCCACAGGCTTCAAAAAAGAAGCTCTACGGAGGGAACCTACTCCAAACACTGTAACGACTGAATGAGGGGATCTATCCGATGACTGTTAAGAAAGTCTTAAAAGAGCACGACAAAAAACTTGTAAGCACTAATCCCGCTGGGAGGATCTGTATCCCCAAAAAAAAAAATATTCCAAGGGAAAGTGGACGGTAAACAAAAAAAAAAGGGAAGCATTGGACAGAACTATCGGGTGCTTGTCAGGGCGCCTGCAAAAGAATAAAAAAGAAGTGAACTGACCTGGGAGAAAGGAATAGAATCAGGAAATTGGACGAGTCACCCGAGTCAGCAAAATCGAAAGAAAGGAAGGAGAATCTCTAACTTCAAAACTGTATCTTTTTGGGGAACGGACTGGAGAAGCGAAGCTCTGAGAAATCAAAATTTACGGGGGAGGGGAGGGGGGAGGTTAATCCTTATCTGCTGGTAAAGGAAAGGGGGGATCAGGTCATTTGAAAGAAGGTTATTAAATCAGGGAAGTGAAAAGAATACACACAGAAGACTTGGGCGGAGACAGCGATCCTTCAAGCGTCGCCGTGATCTCTTTTTAAACTAGAAAACCTGAGGAAGACCAAGGGTGCCATTACAGAGAGAAAGAAACGTCTGAATATTAAGTGGCTAGGACCCCACCATCACGAAGGTCTAAAAGGGCTTCATCATAAGGCAGATCCGGAGAATGAGCAGAGAAGGCTTACAAGCACGGGAAAAATGAACCCCAAAGGAGGAGTCATGAAGGAATACTAAAAGTCCATAAAGGGGCGAAGCAAAACATTCTAGGGTTGTAAAACCTGTCAAGTAAGGTAGAAGGGGCAGCGGTCCTGACCGGAAATCGTTCTCAGGGAGAAAAACCATGAAAACTTAACAAGCAAGAAACGTTAAAGAGGGGGGTCTTAACGGGGAGGATCAAGTAGCCATGTAACTAAGCACAAAGAGTCCCGGGGACGAAGGGGGTCTGACTTTAAAAGGGAGAAATATGTTTCCATTAAATTAAAAAAAACTTGGGGCCGGGGCCTGTGAAAAGAAACTTTGGGAATACGATTAAATAGAAGAGGGGAATCTAAGAAATCTCTCAGGAGAACGTCTTGGTCGAAAGAACCAAAGATTATAGGCGTGTCCGCCTGGGGAAGGGCGTGGTCAAAAAAAAAAGGAGCTTATAGGCCTTTACAGGATAAAAGACTAGAGTTAGCAGGGTGGGGGGCACAATCGCCCATTCTTTTTCACCAAAATCTCGGGGAAATTAGGATCTACTTAGGATTAAGGGACTGGTCCAAGGAGGATATGAGCGGAAACAGGTGTCCCTCGAATGAAGACCTTCCTCTAGTTAAAAAATGAAAAACTTGAGAAAAAACTTTCGACGGCGATTGGGTGAAGCTAGAAGGAAGATTCTCTTAACAATCCGAACCGTCGTCTCGGCCTACTCAGAAAAGCAGAGAAAACTTGGGAAGATTGAAGTGATTTGGTGACCAGCCCGACTGGACGAGCGGGGGAGCAGCTGGTGACCGGATTGGAACAGAAACCCTTTGCCAGGGTCGCAAGGGGGGAACGGGGGTGAAACAACGCAAGCGAGAAAGGGAACCGGTCATCAGAAACGGGTCTTAGGTGCGAGAAAAAATGGCCGGAAAAGCGTAGGGAAAGTTTAGCATCTTAAAACCCCGCCTTGGCCGAGGCCGTTCTGGGAAGGGGATCACCGGCTAAACAAGAAGGGGGGGCATCTGAGAAAAGTCTCTCAACCTCGGTGGGTTCTTCAAAACGAGCGTTCAATCCTGGACCTGGGAAAGGGCGGGTCAAGAGAGGCTTTAAATCTGGGGGAACAACACCCAGACCTTAAAAACTCTTCGGAAAACCCCATACATCACTAATTGAGACACAAGGGGATCGGGGCAGAGACTAACCATACGGGACTCCTCCCGAAGAGGTTCCTGCATCAGTGATGGGTAGCAGGAACCGTAATATCAAGGCTCAGCCAAGGTAGCAGGGATCAGGAAAGGGAAGGCGCTCGTCAGGGAAGGCCGGGCTCTACAGGTATCCTGCCCCATTCCTCAGCCAAGAAAGAATGCTAGGAAGGATCTAAAGTACCTAGAACCGGAGAAGAACTTCTCTCAGAGAGCTGAGCTCTATTCTTATAATGAAGAGGGATAGAGTACGGATATCTAGATAACGGAGGGGGAAAATTTCAGGAGAGTCCCCGAGCTGGCAGCTAGCCTCGTCTCGAAAAGAAGGAAGGTAAGAACTCTGCCGGGGTGATTTGAAAGGACATCGGCTGAGAGGAAGACACCCTCTCAATAGGAAAATCACTAAAAAAGTCGCTCTTGGTTAGCGAAGATCTCCGGAAACTACAACTTTAGAGGGGCAAAAAAATGTATACGGCGGAGGAGATAGTTCGTAAGGTCCAAGAGTATCCGGGAGAGGGTACCTCTTCGTCTCGTCAATCTTCCTCTCGACTAAATCGGACTAAGAGTAAAGAGATCCGAGAAAATAATTCCGGGAAGCATTGAATAGGGCGGGGGGCTTACCTGGGGGGGTAAGGGGGGACCCTTCGGGGATGTCCAGTGGGACGATCTTGGAGTCCGTAAGTGCGAAACCCTCATGCGAAAAAAAATTGAAGGGAGCATAAGGGTTAAAGCTTCCACTAAGAAAAGGAGGTTGTGCACAATCGTAGGGTTAACAGAATGTGGAACCTATCTCTAAAACAACGATTATGAGAAAAAAAGGATCAGTTGAAAGGGGCCAGAGTCTCATTCTACAAATCAGCAGGAAAAAAGAAAAACTGTGTGAGAAAAAAAAAGTCTAAGCCAAAAAAAGGGGAAATGTGGGGTCGCAGAGGATCTTGCCAAGGGAAAATTAGTAGGAAGGCGGCGGGAGCAAACCTTACTGTGAAAAGGAGAAAATTAGTCCGAAGGGAAAGAAATCCAGTAGAAGGGGAAAACAGGAACTCCAAACAAAACTACCGATGAAGATTCGTCAGTGAGGGAATGCGCTTATTCTGGAAAAAACTAAAACCAAGTGGTCTGAGAGGAAACCGGTACACTTAGAGAATCCCCATTTACTAGACTTAACATACTAGTACGGACTTCACTCGTGGAAAAAGGGGCCGAAAAAAAGAAATAAACTGGACGTGTAGGAAAGGGGAGTCCGTTCAGAAAAACGGCTTGGAGCTCGGCAATCTGAAGATGTATCTATAGAAGGGGGGGGGGCGTGAAGAAGAATCGATGGAAGGGGAGTCCTTATAGTAAACACTGGACAAGCGAAATGAATCTAGGAAGAATCCATAAGTATCGGTCCATGGGATCCTAGGAGAAAACTCGAGAAGAAAGATCTAACTCCCTCGACTAAAGAAAGCCGCTCAAAAAAAACAGCTAGAGAAAAAGTGTGGAGAATGAGTATTTGAGATCGAGAAGCGCCGGAAAAAAGATACTGGTGTGGGAGAAGACTGGGGCTCACTACGAGTTCCGCCACGACTGGCCGAAAAAAAGAAGCTCCTTGAACGGGAGAGAAAGGATATAGGAGGAAAAAAAGAGAGAGCCGAGAAGTCGTCTCCTCAGTGGATGATGCCGGAGAAAACGATCTACGGGGATTGTTATGGTTTTAGAAAAGGGGACCTCAAAGCCGGATGGAACTTTGTTACGAAGTTTTTGGGCACAAGAAGGCGCGGCCCCAGATTCCAAAAGAATTATAGAAGAGTGACTACGAACTAAACCCCCTCCTAGGGAGATTTAGGAAGGCAACCTAATAGAACGTCGGGGGTTCATATACGCTATACGGGATATTAGGAGGATGTTTTGGCCGCAGGGATTGCCTCCCGACCACTCGCATAGTCAGCTAACCCTACAGCAACGATTTAAACAGAATATTCAGGTTCCTGACGGGGGAATTTGTGGGGGGGGTCGACCGGTCAATCTGCTCTAACAGGCCCCGCAGGGGGAGTCTCATCTAGAATTACAGCAGGTGAACCGCCGGGTGAGTTGAGGCGCAACAACCATGATACTTTTGACTAGTCAATCTTCCGCATTGGCCAAAGGTCTAAAGGGGCCTAGCAACACGGGCAAAAATCCCATTCTTGCCCGGAAAAAAAAAGTCCTATCGGAAGGGGACTGCTCAGAGACGGGGAGAAAGTCCCAAGAAACGGATAGGTACCGCAGACATTCCCGCAGGAAAAGGGGGGGATAATTGAGGGCAAAAGAAGAAGATTCTGCTTGTGGCGAATGCCGGTTAGAAGTTCTTCCTAGAACCGGGAAAGGAGTGAAAGAAGACTTAAAAGAAAGCTCCCCTAATCGCAGAGGGGGAGGAAAGAAATAAACTGGGGTCGATATCAGCTTCGGTGAAAGGTAAGGGGGATCGTGGACAGTAAGGGTTCGCCAATGCGTCAGGGGCGAAGATCTGGATGGAAGCCGAAGGCACAAAAGAACGAGTAACCCTGGATATCATTCACCGTTTTATTCTGTTACACTCAGGAAGGGGAGGCTCAAGAGTTTGATTCGACTCCCACTAGCAAATAAACTGGTACATGCAGACGATCCGGCTCGGTCTTCCGGAAATCACTTCGCAAAGCCCAATAGCAGGGAAAGGGGGTACAGGGGGCCGGATTGGGGTCATCTGTCAGCGACAACGAGAAAAGCAGTTCGCTCAAGAGCTCATCTCGACGGAGCGGAGAATAATAGAGGGAGATCGAAGTCGTAGGGAGGGAAAGGAATTCAGCATGGTGAAAAGTTGGGTCTTTCACTATTGCGGGAGCTCAAAGGAAAAAAGACGTGGCCGGAGGGGGAGGTTAAGGCCACGTTCTGGGGCGTTTGTGCATATCAGCACGAAACTGGGAGTAGAAAATCCTGGGGGGGGGAAAGGTTTACATTCCTAAGTGGGGGCTGAATTCTGGTTCCTCGATCACGTCTCTCTCTCAGGAAAAAAATAAAAAGGCACTGGAAAAGGGCTTAGAGGGGGGAAAATCGGCATGTAAGAGGCATAGGAAAAAGGACGTCATATAACAGTTTATCTTCTGGAGTTCCTTAACAGGGGCGGGATCGAGAAAACCCTAAAAGGGGAAAAGGGGGAGAAAGAGTCCCAGCGGCGAATGTCAAGGAGGAATATCATCTCCGATTATGAGATACTCTTCAAGTTCGAAGTTATCTAAGGGACTTCGTAGGGGGGGGGGGTTGAAGGAGAAATCGTCAAAGATTTGAATGAGTGATATTTACTGCTTAGGAAACGGCCATAAACTGCTAGGTTCGGAAGGGGAAAGCTCACCATGGACAGCTAAGATCAGGCAGTGTCCAATCGAGCGCAGGTGACTGCCAGCCCCTCGATAACGTAAAAACAAAAACAAAAACAACGCGTTAGGGTCAAGAACGAAACCCTTGTGAACATTACGGTGTCTTGCAGGGAGGGTAATAAAAAGTCCACAGCGAGAGAAAATCTCGCCTCAATGAAGGGAAAGGTTCGAATTGGGGGATTTCCGTAGAGTAGTCGATTTGTGTGGAGAGAGGGGTGACGGTTAACCTCTTCGTGAAGAAAAAAAAAAGGAAGACCTACTAAAAAGGGGAAAAAGGTCGTACCAGAAAAGAGAGGCGGTCGATGAGACAGAGTCTTGCCTGGAGGGGGGGTGTAAGACTGTTTAGGAGATAAGGATGACTCGGAGCGTAGCCTAGCTGCCTTCCGAAAGGGGATCTGTAAGGAAAGGAGTCAGAAAAAGAGACCTCTGGAGGTAACTCACTGGTACAAAGCGAGCGACGTCAGATACCTGAGAAAGGGGTGGCCACTCGACGATACAGAGAGAAAAAAAAGGGGGAAGGGTGACATAACAAAGCAGGGAAAGGAAAGTCAATGAGACACACAACAAGGAGGGGAGGAAATATATAGACTTTGATATACAGGTCGCGATTTTCTGAAGGCTAAAGGGAAGAGGGAAGAGGGGATCGTTCTACACGGGGGAAAAAAGGGGTCAAAGGGGAAGAGGGGGCGACGCCGTACCTGAGTGGAGGATAGGAAAAGTTCTCCGATTCTTCCCAGGATTCTGGGGTGGGAAAGGCGGGGGAACGCTTCTTGATGGAGGAAAGAGGTCCCTACCAATGAACTGCGAATCGTAACGACAAAAGTACATGCTCTTACTAAGAGGAAGGGAAGCCTTTTTGGGGGGAAAGAGAACATGGACTGACACCCTCAGCCAGATTAAAAAAAAGGAAACCAAAGGGTGATTTCCGAGAATTGCTTCCTGGTAAAGGCATGAAGGATCCCTCTACTGGCACGGTCAAAGAAAGGATGACAACACACGTAAAAAAAGGAAAAAAGCTGTCCTCCTAAGCAAAGCAGAACGGCCGTGAAGATACCTTCACCGAAAGAAGGAGCTGGGCTTCGAAAAAGGGTCTCGAGTACACGCGCCACATAAAAAAAATTTTGACAAACACTCTAAAAAGCCCGGAGGAAGGGCGATCAGTGAAGGATGGATGGACAAGGTGTACTGGGTCAACCGCGCTGAGAGGGGAGAAAGGAGGTGACTTGGAGGTAAAAGGGAAGCCGAAAAACGCTCTGTAACCCGGCACGGCCGGAAGGGGGCGTCAACCAGGGGAAGGGAAAACTCCTGGAGACAGACCCAAAAACTGCTAAGAGACGATCGATCGAGCACTCCAAATTATAAGTCCTTGATAGAGAAAAGAGGGGGAAGATGCTCTTCGGCCGCAGGGGGGTAAAAAGGGGAGACGGCGTGATACTTCTGTTTTCGATGGAAAACACCTCCCTGGGAAAAAGTAAAAAAAAGGATACACGGGGAACGCCTTGACTGCAAGAGCCGGTGGAAGAAAGAGGACTAGCGGGGGAGAGACTGCCGACTTGGTACCTTCGCAATCTTACGAGAAATAGATCCGCTGGCCAGGACACCTGCACCACCATAGGAGGAAAAAAGCGACGCAGGAAAGAGAAAAAGGGGAGGAGGCTATCAACACCAGACCAGCAATAGTTCCTGGCCGCCTTATGCATCATGTTGTGGCCGGGCTTAAAAAAAACGGCGGCCGACATCTGCAGGAGAACAGTGCCGAAAAAACACCAATCAAAACATTTCATTACCTTTCTTAAAATCCCTAAGCTCGAAGGAACTTAGGAGACAAAAAAAATCTGGAAGAGGAGTATCTGAGAGCGAACAGAGAAAACTTCTAGAGTCTTTGCTCGAAAAGGGGGGGAAACTTAACAATGAAGGCAAAAGTCTAACCGCTCGGAAACGTAGGGGGCCCTGACCGTGGAAGGGGGGGGGAAACTAAAAAGAAGAACTCATAGGCGACATGCCCTTTTCCTAAAAGAGATTTGATAGACTATGATTTCCTAAGGACCACTGTTCATGGAGCCTTTAAAGAAAGGATTTGGACGGTAGGGCCATACGTAGCAGGAGAAACGAAAAGAAGCATTCGCTCGCAAAACTTGCTGGTGGAAGGGGGGGGGTCCCGAGAAGGGGGGGGATCTCGAGGAGGTGAGAAAGTCCTAGAAGTTCGGCAAGAGGTTTCTTGATCTCTTACATTCCCCTGGAACCCAAAAGAGGAGGGAAATCCTGGGGGGAAAAGGCGCCCGTCCTTTCAATCAAGAATCTCTCACTTCTAAGAAAGAGATTCGGAAAAGGAGGCGCGGACCTTGCTAAGGAGACTGACTACAGGGAGTCCCTTCTTAGCAAGCCTCTACAAAAAAAACCTAAGAACGGGGGCGGGGGGGAAATCCGGGCACGAACGCAGGCGACTTGAAATAAGACAGTCAGATTGTATCTAGACCCGAGCTTAAACCGAAAGAGCTAAACGACGCCTGTAGTGCGTAGCCCAGGACGGCTCAAGGGTACTTGAAAAAGGAAGGCCCAAACATGAGCCGCCGACGGACAAAGTCTGAACAAACGTCTACTCAGAAAATAACTCCTTGGAAAGAAGGGTGGAGCGGTACACGGAGGAGGGGGGGGGGGATTCCTGGGAAGTCAAAAACATAAAACTCTCCTAATACCTTCTGCGGCGAAATGGAAAAAGACACGGAAAATCGTGTAAAAGGATAGGAAAGGGTGATCTGGAATTCGCGGCCCAAAAAAGGGCGTCGGTAAAACAAAAATCTGCAGAGGGACAGGAAGAAGCATCGGGGTAGAGAGAGGGGGGGGTAAAAAAGTTCTTGAAGAGGCCAGGGAAAAAAGAAAAACATAACTTCCAGTTGACTAACCACGTCAAAGATACAACAAGGGAAAAAAAGACCGTCTAGAGGGGATCGGAGACGGTCATCGTATATAAGTGGAACGAGCCTTATAAAAACTTCTCTGGAGACTCTCCTTCTTCCTTTAAAAGGAAAGACGTCTTTCGCTAAAAGAAAAACTAAAAAACGAAAACCACTATCTCACGGCAAGAGAAAGGATACCACAGTCAGAGAAAGCTATGCATCGATTTCTTAGGGGATAGCGGAGTCAAGAGAAGGATCTCGTCATGCAAAGCAACTGACCAGCGAGCTGCTGGGGAGGGAAGTCTAGAGATTGATCTATCGTAGCGATCCGGAGACTAACTAGAAAACGAGGTGACATGTGCCATACTGCTTCTGAAAGACAGAACTCTCACGGGGGAGGAGCTCACCAAGCAGGGAAAAAGGAAGCGTTTTGCCAAAGAGTCGATTCATCACGCCGAGCTGTATCGCGACGAGTAGTCTAGCGTCAGGGGAAGAGGATCCGGGGTTATCGGTCTCGCCTTTAAAAAACGCCGGGGGAGAGGGGAAGCTCGAAAAAAAAGGGGGGACGAAGGAAGGAAGACGCAAGGCATAGGAGACGCGTGTCAGGGTGGCTACATTTTCCTGCGGATTAGTTAAAATGCGATGGAACAAGGTGCCTCCCCAGGAAAGGGGAGCATGGCAGCAGAAGTACGACCCTTCTGTGGGGAGGGAGGAACTTACGTGGCTGACTGGCATTCTCAGGATTCGATCAGGGAAAAAAAAAACGCGGCAGAATTCAGACGCCTCTTTAAGCAGAATTATCTCATCTAAAGGGGGAGTAGGGGGATCGAGCGTCCATAATCGCGTCGCTCACACAATCGCTGCGTCGGGGGGAAAAATCTTATGAGCGAACACGGAGGGGAAAAAGGCTACAGAGGAAAACTGCATCGGGGGACCTCACGCACACTTCTCTGAGGGATGCGCTATACCTCTGGAGGAACGATAATATCCACCGGAAAAAACTTAGACGCAACAAAAAGGATCCTATCAGGAGGGGGAAGGAGCCTGCGTCAAGGAAGGGAGGTCTTACGGCTCAACCTATTCGCGAGGGGAAGAAGGGGAAAGCTAAGAGCACCTGGGGACCTTCTCCGAGAAAAAAGGGAATTACTAAAGGGGAACCTTAAAAAGAGACCTCGTCAACCAAAGGAAGGTGACACATAAAGAGACTTGGCAGGGGGGAAAAACGTTCTCCTGTGAAGGAGTGTCAAAATGTACTCGGCTGAAAGAGAAGAGGGTTCAGCGAAAAGGGAGGAATCATATGGGAAGGGAGCAGAGACTTCTTATCAGGGAGGGACGAGGTCCATGCTCTCAGACGATATAAACTACAACGCTCTTCGGGGCAGTGCTCGAATCAGCAAACGATCGAGAGATACGATCCTTCGAAGGAAAGCCCATCACCGAATCGCGCGATAGGGTGTTAGAACGTACTTTGAGGGAGTCGGGAAATCCTGCCTAGAAAAGGGGGGGGGGCGAATTGTCTCAAGATATTTCCAGAGAGGCTTCTACTAAAAAAAAAGGGAAAACGTACTTTCTTAAGAAGAAGGTTCGCTTTGAAGAGGACTCCTGGGTGTAGTGCGGGAAGGGCTGTTGTGACTAGGGAAGGGTGCAAGCTTTCAGAAGGGAATGGGTACGTGGAAGTTTCAAGAAAAAGGAGTTCAGGTGGGAAGTTTATTCACGAAGCTGGCAAAACGTCGTGAAGGAAAAGAGTAACACAGTTCCTCTTCTGAGGGAAAGAAGAAGGGGATAAGAAGAAAGACTTTCTCAGTTTCGAAAAACTTTCAAAAAAAGACCGGCGTGTAAAGAGAAGATCAGGAGAAGTCGGAGTCGGCACGGGGAAGAAAATCCACGGGCCCTCCGATGAAAAGGAGGGCTTAAAGAAGGGGGGAGGCCGTCTGAACGGGAAGGAAGGTCAGACGGAGGGGTAACAGAAGGGCTTCAGGCCGTTACTCAGGGATCGGAAAGCACGGGGAAAAAATCGCAACTACAGTCTGGGGTCGAGCGGGGGACGCGTCTATGGAAAATCATTAAAAAGAAGATTCTGAAGAATCAAACAGGCTTCAACGCAAAGCCGAACAGTACTCTAAGGTTGGCGCTTGGGGGGGGGGTGTCCTGCATCGAGGGAGGGGGTTGTGGGGGGGGGGGGGGGGGGGGGGGGGGGGGGGGTTGGCACGGAAGAGTGTATAAGAGGCAGAACCGCCTTCCGACATTGTAGAGGACTCAGAATTCGGTAGTTTGAGCAGTGGAACTGGCCTCGACCCGCAGAAGTCGTGACAACTTCTATTGCAGTCGGGCATCTCCAATTCTGCTAAAGAAAAAATCGAAAAAGGAGCTCTAAATGCGCCACGGGGGGGGAAACGTCCATTCAATGAGGTGCGTCAGAATGTCTACGGATGGAGACTCCTACGCCCCACAGGAAAAAAACAGAAATAAGTTCTGCGGGAAAGGGAATTACCATAGAGAGGGGCGCGTCTTAACTCGCCACGGAGAAATGATTTACTTCGCTGAACAGGAGTGTTCGCAAATCACTTCTGGTCCAAGAAAAACGGTGTTGTGAGAAAAAAGGTTTCACAAGATAGGAGGGGACTAAAGAAAGAAGAGATCTCTCCATCGCGAACGGGAATGCTGCTGCTAAGCCAAACGGAAACTCTAGTAAAAGGAGAGGGGAAGTCACTTCAGGAAGAGGGGGGGGTAAGGTTTGAGGGTACAGGGCGCATCATGCTCTTACACTTTAGAAAAAGAAAACGCTGATTCAATTCATTGAAGCCACTACCTTTCTGTGGAAATCTCGCGTGAAAAGTTGCTCTAAAAATCCCACTAAAGAAGGGGGGGCCTACGACAGGTGAAGAGACTATCGGGTGGAAAGATCACTTAGGACCCCTTCTGAAGAAGTCAGAACCCTGGAGAAAGGAAACGGCGCCAAACCGAAAAAAATGTCCCAAAAAAAGGAGGGGGTTCTCATAGCTCTTCATATAAGGCTGATTTAAGGAAGGCGTTTTGGAGCCTCAGGGAGGATCCCCAACGGGATAAAAACGCCAAGTCAAGACGGGGCTAACGGAAAGATCATCTACGAGGGTCGGGGTCTCTCGAAACATAAATCTTTGACCGAACGGGTCGGAGGATTACTAGGAGGGAAGTGTTTTCGGCTAGGGTCCTCAGTCTAAGTCTCTGAGGGCACTGTGACTGTTAAAAACGGGGAAAAAATCTCCCTAATTCGAAGGACGGGAGGTGCGGCCGGGACATCAAGAAATTCAGCATGTCCCGATTTTGAAAGGCCGAACAAGGGGAACTTGAGGAGGCAAAGTTCGTCCAAAGCGACCTTGTGGTAAACGACTTCTCCTGGGAAAACGGGGTGAATGGTCGGGTACTCAGACCAGAACAGCTCATCAAAAATCCAGAGAGGGAAAAAAAGGGGGGCCGGTAGAGTGACATTTCTTATAGGGGGAAAGTAGCGCGGGGGGAGGAAGTGTCAAGGAAAAGGACCCGGGAGAAAAAAGCCATGACACGGGGGGGAAAGAGAAATGACCGACGAAAGAGGGGTGGGAAGGGCCCATTTCGGACACC
>Ga0179593_1731822_pt1 | contig 31058 bp, 38 predicted proteins | sample CZODoug2_1_08_16_FD_185931 | JGI IMG/M metagenome (GOLD analysis project Ga0179593, IMG submission 185931) | Vadose zone soil fungal communities from Angelo Coast Range Reserve, California, USA - CZODoug2_1_08_16fungal (PacBio error correction) | ecosystem: Environmental > Terrestrial > Soil >...
CTGGGTGCCCGTCTACATCGGGCCCCACTCACACAAAGCCTCCCCTTGAGACTGGTTCACAGAAAAGGAAAAGAGAAACAGTAGAAGGCGACGAAAAGCCCCAGCTACCGGTCGGAAGGATAAGAGGCTCCTGAATTTCCGGCGAGGGGGGAGAAAAGGTCCTGGATGGGACGGTCAGGAGATTGGGGGTACTTCAAGGGGGAAAAGGGAGGCCAAAAGCGACACTGCATCTTGGGGCGAGCAGCCATGGCGGAGAATATGCATGACAGATTCCTTCAAAAAGGCAAGTCGGAAAAGGAATGCAGGACCTATATGGGGAATGAAAACAACTGGAGCACGGGGCAAGAAAGAAACCGCGTCCGTCATAAGGAATCTAGAAAGAAACCATCAATTCAGAGTAATTAAGCAGGACCCCCCTCCTTGAGAACCATGGACAGGCGCCATTTACCCCACATACTCCCCTCTAAAAATTGAGAAAAAGAAGGGGTTTTTCGGCTGAGCATTCTCCGCTTTCCTTTTTTCAAGGAAGGAGGGACAGGGAGGAACGGAAGAAGAGTTCGCCCTGGATGGGTTGAGTGTGCAATAGTCTAGGAATCAGGAAGGGTCTGACATTTCAGATGATAGTGGGAAAATGCGAAAAAGATATATAGATGTGTCGACACTTGAGGTCATGAGGAGGATGGAGGCTTACAGAGGGACGGTTGGGGAGCGTCTGATAACTGGCCGCTGACAAGCCCGTAAAGCGAAAAAGTCCTGTTCGGGGAGGTGAGGGGCGACCTTTTCATGTCATCCTGATGCAAACTTACCTATGGGAGAAAGACATTGGATACTTGAAGAACCCGGGGGACCCGGGCTGGTAAATCCTGCCCTTTTGAAGAACTGGAGGCCTTGGTTATCCGGGTTTGGGAAAGAAGGCTCCTTCGAACTACGGGACAAACTGGTCCAAAAAGCCAGAAAAAATATGAGGAGAAGGACCAAGGGGGTCTCCGGGTCTCCGTGCGAAGGGCCGGAAAAGACCGTGCTCATCGGGCCTGTGGAAAAGAAGGTGGAGAAAACTTTCTCTGAAGGGTTAGTCTGAAGAAGAAGGGACTGCCACGTGAAAGGGAAGACCGCGAATGGAATCTTGGAGAGAACTCAGGACGAACAGGAATCGGAATAAAAGGAGGGAAGGAGAAGGGGGCTAGCACACGATCTGATCAATTGGACGCCGCCTGTCACGGATGAGGGAAACCCAAGGAAGTCGGGGGTTCGGGGGCTTGAGTCTAAAGGGGAAAATGGGAAAAAAGTTTGAGGGCGTCCGGCTCTAGGTCCTTGGGGAACCAGAGGGGAAACTTGGAATGAGCAGGAAACTTAGGGGCTGGAAGCTCAGGGAAAAATCTAGGCGGTCGCACAAAGCAAAGGTAACGTATGAAAGCTATTGCCGCCACCCAACGGGAACTTCAGGTGAAAAAGGGAAACACCAAAGGAACCAGGTACTATCCTCTGCAACACAAAGTGGGATAGAAGACGAAAACCAAAAACTGATGGGAGAAAAAAGAAAAAAAGAGAACGGGTTCGGAGTTCAGCTCAGACTGGATCTAGGTGAGTAGGGTCTTGTATGGAGAGGGGGCATCACTTCGTGGGAGGGACGTCTTTCCAAGGGAGGGGGAAGAAGAATAGCTGGAATATCGTCAGGTCAGCAAAATGAGATGTGGAGTGGGGGGGAGGTAACATGTTCATCCTAGTCCACGGAGAGAAAGGAAAGGGAACGCAAGAAATGACAAAAAAGGGAAAATTTGGGAGACCATGGACCGAACAGACGTTTCCTTGGGGGGGAGTGAAAAGTCTCCTCCTAGGGGGGAGATAGGAATTGAAAGGAATTGGACCCAGTAAGAAAGATGTAGGGAAAAGGTCGGGTGTCGAGCGACCATAGGTACGATGCCACCCCGGGGAAAGGGGGAAAATCAGGGGAGCCAAAAAATGAGTAGTTTCCCAAATAATACCGAATGCGACGAGGAGCAAAACTGGGATGCTGAGATTCAAACTAGCTCCAGGATGGGAATTGGCATCCAGGCCAAAATGGAATGGGGACTTCTTAAGGAGAATGTGGATTGTATGCCATTTGGGAAGAGGGAAGTATTCTGCGAAGGATCACCTGCTTGAGGAAAAAACATATGGGGGGGGGTACCCTAACCTGGGTGACAGGCAGGGGGAAAAGAAGGGGAAAGCCACGAAAAGCACGGCGCTGTTATGAGGAAGAAAAAAAGGGAGTCAAAGAGTCATACGCCCACATAAAGGTGTAACCGGAAAGAACTCCGAGCAAAAAAACAACAGCTGCGATCAGCTTGTGGGAAGGTTCCAAACCATAGAAAAAGGAAAAAAAAGGTACTGGAGGGGGGACTATCGGATCAACCAATGCAAAAAGGGTGCCAACCGGCGACCAGAGCGGGTTCGCATGGCACTCTGACCAAGGGAAGAAGAAGAGGACGGAAGTCATGCTACTCTTAAACTTCACACAAGAAGGAGCTTAGGGAAAGTCGATGCCAAACGTAAAAAGAAGGAAGGGGGAGAAGGACTATCTCCGACACAAAAGAGGGGAGAGTGGGGGGGGGACCATTCGCTGTACTGGGGTTCCGGGGAGGGAGAACTGAGGGGGAAAAGCTACGTCAGGCTGTGCTGTGATAGGGAAAATGCCGGTTGTCTCCGCTGCAAGACAAAGGGTTGGAGGTCTGAGGGATAGGCCGTGAGGGGGCTATTCGGGAAAGGGAAACCGGGAAGGGCGGGCAAGCATGCCTCCGGGCGCCCGTGCCGTGGTAGAGCTAACAAGAGAGAAAAAGTGGGGGACACGAAAGCCCAATCAGTGCAGCGCGTCGGACACTTCATTGGACAGAAGACGGAGAAGCGGGCCGGGTTCCTTTGGAACGTAGGCGGTCAAAAAGAAAAGGAAAAGTGGGAAGCAACCTTGGAGGTTAAGGGAAGGACCAGAAGAAGGGGGGAGAGGACGGGATTCATCCGTTTTGAGCCGGGACAAACTGCCGTGCGTACGAGAAAAAAAGTATTATTAGTAAAAGAGAGTATCTAAGAAGGAAAAACGGGCAAGAAAATAAAACGGAACCCCTCGAAAACATCGAAAAAAAACAAAAGGATCACTCATAAGACGGTCTCTTCCAAACGCAAAGACGCAGAACCCTTCTACCGGGTAAGCTGAAAAGGGAAGGAAAAAACTCAAGATAAAGACTGTAAGTTGGACACGAACGAGAGGAAGGGCACCTTGGGGGAAGTAGTAGCTTGGTCTTGAAGGCTGTTTCGGGCAAAGCGAAAAGGAAGGCGGCGATGAGGTCTATTCATTCTTAGCCTTGAGAAGTCTGGGCAGCGTAATCTGGGAAAACAGGCGAACAAGACCAGAAAAAAAAACAGAAAAAAGGACACTTTAGGAACAAGAAAAAAGCAAATCCACCGTTCCGACCGCAACAAAGGACCGAGGGGTTAGCTCATGGACCTCAAAAGAAACGGGGGAAGGAAGAGCACTGGAAACGAGCCCCTCTCCTATCACATTGTGAGGAGGAAAAATAGGAAAAAAGAAAGGATGTTACCTGGAAGGAATTAAGGGGGCCAATCCCTTCCGAAATGCGGGCCTTTAAGGTGAAAGGATCGAAAATCCTTAATATGGCGATTGCGGAAGGTTGAAGCACCCATGAGAGGGGTCCGGAAACAGGTCAAAAGGGGAGGGGGATTTCGGGCATACGGTCAAAAGTCGAGTACGCTTATCGGCTGCTGAATGGTCCTGGGGGGGGGGGAAAAAGGCCGGAAACCGAGGGTCCTGGTGGGGTGTTGAGAGTCAAGGGTCACGTTTCAGCTGTGGGTATAGTCCTAGAACGCGCCTTGGATTCGGGTTCCCTCGTGACGAAGAAGTCAAAATGAATGGGACCGGCAAGTTCCTACGCGGAGGACAGTCCTTTCATGATGAAGGGTGTGGGGGGATCAAAAAGAAGGGTACCTTCTCCTGACCGAGAGACAAATAAAAAAAAAGATACACTGAGCTTATAGAACGGAGCGGTCATACGGACTGGCCGCAGAACCCGAGAAGTCGCCTCCTGCAGAGTTGGGAAATGGGGAAGGGCAGTGAGGAACTAAACCGTGCACTAAAGAAGGAAGAAAAAGGTCCATCAACGCGGGGATCGGGTCCGCTCGAATAGGTGCCCGACGAAAGGGTACTGGGCCTGCAGAAGAAAAAGTACTAGGATCCTCGAATGCGTCGGGAATAAGGAAGGATGGAGTCACGCACCCCCAAGTACCTTCGTGGAGGATCTAAATCCACGGGGGGAGGGGGTTCTTTCTTCAGTCAGCTCTCGTTCCTCCGCCCGGTGGGAAAAGAGTAACCAGTACGAAAAAGAAAGCCACAATCATCAGGCTTGAAGTCTCTCGCCCAAGACCGGTCTCCTCAAGAAAAAAAAACAATCAATACGATAACGCCAAAAAAAGGAGTAACCGTCCCCCCGGGGAAAGCAGGGGGGAGGCCCAAAACTCGCCAAGACCGGATGGCCACCATAAAAATAGAAAACACCCGTTGGGGTAGGAATAGGAAAGACAAAACCGGAGGACAAGAGGAAGCTATCGCCCGAAGAAAAAAAGGGTCGCAGGAGGGGATTCAGAGGTGGCGATTTTCCTTGGCGCGGAAGAGTAGGGGGATAGGCCTGGGCACGGAGTATCGGATACGTCTTGAAGCTATTGTCGGGGAAAAACAACACCCCAACAAAACTGCCGAGAGTTTGGGGGAGCAGGCGTCCAGCCTGACGCTGGTTAGTAGGAAGAATGGCGTCCCTCTTGGGAACCACCGGGAGCAAACGAAAAGAAAATGAAACCCAGGACGTGCCTTCTCCGCCCGCGACAAGGGGCCCTTTGGGGAGTGCCCCCAACCGCCGACGGGGGAAGCCAAATAATTAAGGGATAATAATTAGTAAGGGAAATATTTCCCAGGACCAACGCGTGAACCGGTGTCTGCACCCTGATCGCGAAGAGGGAAGGCTCGGTGGACACCCCAAGGACTGTCCATCAGTCCTTGGCAGTTGAAGGGGAACTTAAGGAAAATCCCCCGAGCATTCATCAAAAATTTAGCCTGACAAGGGGCGCAGGCAATTGATGGCGGCCCAGCCCGAGAGCGACGAAAAGGGAGGAACTAAACTCGGGGCCAGAAGATCTGGGGGGCTGACCAGTTGGGCACTCAGTGGGCGGCTTAGGAGAAAGGAGCCCCCCCGGATCCACAAAGCCGAAGTAACCCCTTGTGACAACCCGCAGGCCGAAAAAGGGAAAACCCAGGGAAACCGGAATCTTTAAAAGCGTAACAACTAATCGATGCATGGGGGGGGGGCTCGAGAAATCATATTACAAGTCCACGGTAAAAAAGAACCCACCTCAAACAGGAGCAGACGGCTTCGGATCAGGGGATTGATCTCTGCATTCCAGAAGGAGAAGTAGAAATTCTTTAACAGAATCAGAATCATCCTGAAATCGAGGGGCCGGGCGATGTAGAGGGGTGGACTCAATGGAAAATCTCCGGGGGAAAGGGAACTAGCAAGGAAAAGTTCTGGGCCAATACAGTCACCACACTCTCAAGCCAGAACGTAGGGGGACAGAAGGCACGTGACACAGCGGGCGCATAGCCGCCTCAAAAAATCTCGGGGAAGAGAGGGATATTTGGGTTCAAAAAAAAGGGGGAAAGATGAGAGGGCGGAGGTCATGAGCTCACTTCACCGCGGGGGGGGCTGTTCTCGAGAACCTGGGCTGCTGCTGGATCACGCTTTGACCACGGTTCTCCGGGGGGGGAAAATTGTAAAAATCGGTCCAGGGACCTGAGGGCCTGGGGGGCGTACCAGCCGGATTGAACGGATTCAAAATGACGAAGAAAGAACGAGTCAGTCCAAGAGCTCGCGACGATGAAAGGGGGGGGGGGGGGGAAAAGCTCGACGACAACATCGCCTCCCATTGCCATCATTCCTTTCTCAAAGGTCATGCTGGACTATGGGGAGTTCTCTGAAGCAGAGGGGGATTCCCGGGCATTAATCGGGACTTCCATCGGAGGTGGGATCTCAGAAGAAATTCCAAGGGAACATGGGGGCGGTTCGATTGTTGGGCGGGCGGGTGGGGGGCACCGTCGTTCCGTGGATCAATCGCTCAAAAAAAACAAACAACTTAAGAAAAATAGAGAATGGGGGATCGACAGCAGCCCCGCTACACCGCCCCGCAACCCTCCACCCGTCATGCTCCAAAGGGGGGAGCTGGCCCTCATCCTGGACGACGCCGCCGTGCAACTTTCCAAGAGGAAAAGAATACATGCCCCAAAGGAAAGCGCTCTCTCCCCCCCAAAGAAAATCGCGCCTTATTGTCCGACGCGCTGATGGAAGGGGGACGACCTTTCGGAGGCTGTTCGGCACAGTGGAGGTGAAAAGGGGTTGCGACAGGAAGCGTCTGCGACCCTCACAAAACCGGAAAAACCCGCGAGGCATCTTCGGCAAAAGACGTCAATCCCGTCGGGCTCAGTCGGCAATCGCCCAGGCAAAAAAAAAAAAAACCCGAGATACAAAGTGGGAGACCCGGGAGGGGGTGAAGAGACACCGGAACAGCAAAGGTCCTTCGAAAAATCACAGAAAAAATTCTCCTGACCCGAAAAAAAAATCCTGGAAGAATAAAGGCAGGCCATCTCCGGACCCCAGCCGCCCGAAAGAACCCGAGTTTTTGTCGGAGAGTCTAGAAAGCCGTTAGATTTGTCACGTTCATTGGAAAAAAAACCTTGACAAACTGAAAATTTCGGCACAGGGAGAGTGGGGGACTGGACAAAGTCTCATAAAATGCAGTTTCGAAAAAAGGGGTGTCAAAAGGTGCAGACGAACCCCACTTAAGAGGCAAACGGGGCAACGGACAGGAGGGGGATGGGGAAAAGTTTCAAGACGTCTCCGGTTCAAGTGTGGAGGGGAAAGGGAGAGGAAGTGCTGCAGCCGCGAGTCCTGGAAGGGGGGGTCGGCGGCTGGACCGGGAAACGTGATAGATTCGCCGACCTGATCGCAAGAAAAAAGGGAAAATTCAACGTGAACTTCCCCGGGCTGACGTGGCGTGGCCGGTCCAAAGTCCCGAAACACCATGTTTCCACGGTGATGAGGGGGGGGGGGGGACTCCTCGACGATACGCAAGAGCGGGAAAATAACGCAATGCCAAGCAGGACGGGGAAAGGGAACTCGTCGTCTCTTTCAGGACTGGCATTAGGCCGTGCTCATCGACCGCCGGGCAGAAGGGGGGGTTGGTATCATAGCGCTAGTGAGGAGGGGACCTAGCCGTCAAAAAGGGAGGGTCACTGTCCAATGGGGCAAAAGCACGCTAAGACCCGATCTGGCTCGAAGAGCCATGTCATAAGGACAGCACTCTGGTAAAGCCTACTCAGGAAAGAAATCTGTCTCGGGAGGCATCCCTCCGAACGGGGAAGGGCAAAAAACCCACCAATGGCAAACGGGAGCTCGTCGTCGAAAATCACTTGGACAACCGGGAAGGAAGTCAGCTGCGGACGGTCTCTCTCCGGTGGGGGACCAAAGGAGAACCATGTCCAAAACTAAAAGAGTAAGGGCTGAGGTTATCTGCTCCAGCAGAACGAGGCCGTAAACACAAAAAAAGGCGTCGGGGGGGGAAAAAAACGAAGTACACGAGGCCACGCGAAAGCGTCCGCGAAAGAAAAAAGCGCCATCAAGTCTTCCAAGGCCTAGCCTCGGCGAAAACCCAAAATTGGTAAAAAAGAAAAAGGAGATCCAGCAAAGAAAAAGGGGAGAGATATCGATCTCCTACCACGGGGCGCGGGGAGTATACTGTGATGGCGATTTGGGCAGGGGGCTCAGCTCTGAAGGTGAGGATGGGATCGGGCCGTACGTAGAAGAGGAAAGAGGGCGGGAGACTGCCTCTATTTGACCTGTGGAGAGTAAAAAAGGACCGCTTGTAGTGGATACTTACCTGGTCAGCCGCGGGCACCAAAGAGAGCCCGAGCGCAGATCTAAAATCGCGAACCCGGAATTGTGGTAATGACTCACAAGGAAAAGAGGTGCCCTTGGTTGAGCCCGACGTGACAGGCGCTGCAAATCCGGGGACAGATCGGAGTATGAGGGAAGGGGGGGGGGGTCCACAGGACTATGGTCTATGACCTGGTTCGGAAACTAAGCGGGACCAGATCGACTGCTCCCCCCGCGAAACCCCGGGCAGAATTGGCAGTTGTGCCGGGTAAAAAAAGATCCGAACGACGATGAAAAACTTTCAGTGACATGAAAGACAGCCTTTTGATGGCGCCAACCCGAAGACGCGAAGGGCGGGAAAGCCAGACGGGCGGGCCAGTTTGTCCCTCGCAAAGTACGAATAGCCCCAGATTCCAAAAACCAAAGGGTGACCCCGGGCAAGGCGGCGACTTTCAACAACGCACCCGTACGTTGGAAAGGGCCGCTGAACCCGAACCAGTCTCAAGCCTTTCCGGGAGGCACACCCTCGAAATATGACATTGAAAGGTCCACGCCCGCAGCACGCAACGAACGAGCGCCAGGCTGCGATTCACTGTAGGGAGAAAAAAACAAGGAGCGAAAGGTACCCTTAACGTGCCCTCATCGCCGAAAACTGCCACAGGGCGGGCCGACCATCTCGTAGCTGGGGTGGGTTGGAGGAAACTCCGGGGAGAAGACCACTGCCTTCCGGCTTTAGTCAAACCAGGGGAAACCACACTCCAAGGGCAAGGCTCGGCGAAGGGCAGGTCCCTATCACGTGAAAATAGACCGGGCTGAGGAAAAACACAACGATCGGACGTAGAGTTGCGTAGTTGGGGCAGGAAGTGATGGATTCTCCCGGAGGGCTGAGGGGACTAGTCTTACAGGCCTGGCTGGTGCTGTGACTCGACCGGCTTGCGCTGGTTTTCTCCGCTGTCCCGACGGAAAAGGGTAGGTCGTGCTTCTTAGGAGGGCGGCGACCTGACAGCCCGAACAGCGGCGGACGATTCTTAAGAACAACTGTAGTCCATTCGGAGAAGTCCACGAAGGAGCAGGGGGGGGGGAGGACTACAATACTGTGAAATCTCCGAAAGGCCAGAAACTTTGAAAACTCTTACGACACTATTGGGCTGGAAACTATGGTGCCAGTTAAAAAATCCCCGTCGCACGTGGGAATCTCGTAGGGCATCAGGGGGGAACGGGCTCTTTAAGGGGAAAAAAAATTTCACGGGGAGATCGGTCGGGGTGCGAGGGGGTGACGCGTTGTGACCGGGGGGGGGGGGCACCGGGAAAGGAAAAATCTATCAAAACAACCACTTAGAGGATGGATATAGTAATCAGGGAACCCCGGCCCTGCTAACTCGAAACAACCATCAGACCTCCCCGCAAGGAGAACTTTTCATCAGACGGCTCCCAACACAGATTGCCGACGAACGTGCCCCCCAGGAGGGGGAAGGGGGGGGAAGTCTCGAAACGGCCCGCTCCTAGGAACTAGTGGCACTCTCGTAACGGAAGGTGTGCCTGGGCTGCACTTGTGAAAAGTGTCTTCTAAGGGTTCGGAAACATGTCTGCGTGAGGGAAAAGTCTAGGCATTGACGCAGACCTGGAGGCGCAGGTCGTCGGGGGGCAAAGGCAGCTATACAAAAGAAAACCAACACCAGGAACAGGGGGGGAACAGAGGTCAACGCTCAGCCCGTGAACCAAACCACCTCCTCGGAAAGAAAAAAGTTATTGTCAGAACTCAGGTGAAAGGGAACAAGACTACAAATTGACCAAATACTCCCCGATTCCCTACAACGAGAAATAGAGGGTTGTTCTGATCGTCTCGAAGTCAAGGTCTCTGTGTAAGGGCTTGGTTCCCGGGGGGGGGGAGAGAGCCCTTCCTAGGGGAGTCCCTTTAAGTGGGGGCAAAATCCGCGTAAACCGGAAGGCAGTGCATCAGCGAGAAAGTTGCAAGGGCGAAACAACCAGCTAAGAGATTGTCGAACCGGGAGGGGGGGCGAAAGGCGGCGATCGTCAAAGAGTAGAGCGGCAGGGAACTGCCAAATAGGGGGAAACTTGCGCAGGAAAGGTCCTTGTTTCTTTTGAAGGGGCGGAGGGGCCGGGGGGGGGCACGTGTCTCGGAAGGGACGAATACCCAAGCCTGGGGATTCGGGTCCTCGGGCCAGGAAAGCCCGCGTGGGGAAGGGGGGGTCAAGGAAAGACAAAACTGGCCTGGGGCTGGAAGGCTCTTGAGAGGTGGTGAGACCGGCTCTTCGCCTAGCATCCGCACTAGGACAAAATGGCTCGGCACTCCATCGCTAGCGTCTACTGCCTTCTTTACTTTCTTTTCCTGGAGCTCGTAGCTTAGATGTCCATGGCAGAAAGTTGAAGAAATCGTCGTCCTTTTTATCGTTGGTCACCTACGAGGGGAAAATAAAAGGTCTGCACTGGGGTTGCTGGTGGGGTTGGCCAGACGTGCGAGAAAAAGTCGATCGGTACCTCGATCTGAGGGGGGGAATAATAGAAGACACGGAGGGGGAGGGCCGAACTGAAGCACTACGATCTGATCCTCACGGCAGGAGAAAGTGGACAAAGTTCTTAGGAAAGAGACACCAGTGCACTGGTCGTTATCGGAGTTTCGTGAAAATTCCAAAGTAACCTGTGTAGGGTCATCGGGGAGGGGTGGTTCTCCGTTTGCCACGGCTGAACTGGACGTCTCAATCAGAACAAAGAGGGTCAAAGTGCTCTTCTGCCATCAAATCTGTGGAAGAAATAGGTGAATAAGAGACCCCTAAAGATCAGCCCACCCGAAATCGGAAGGGCGATCTCAACACCGTCCGGGAAGCCCGCATAAGAAAAAGGGAGGGATGGGTAAAGGCTCCTCGTCAAACAACACACGGGTAGAGTGGGAAAAAAAAGGGGAAATATCGACAAAAACGGGGGGCCCGAGGCTATGATGAGGGGGGAGCATAGGTTTGCCTTGGGCGGGGCGGACAGGGACATTTTGGGCCGGCCCTTCTGGGAGTCGGACGGACCGGGACCGTGAGGACGGCCGAGGGGGGTGCTGGCGGAGCTTCAGGGTCAGCCAAGGACTGTGTCGTAGTAGTGTTTTGCAGCCCCAAAAAACCGGAGAGCACGATATCAGACACCCGCCCTACTACACTTGGGCGCCTCCAACGCGTGGGGGGCCATGGGTGAGAAAGGCAGCCGGGGACGGCGGACTTCCACAGTGTGGGGGATCAGATCAGTGCTGCGGGAAGAGGCCCAGTAAAGGTATTGAGAGGGTCGGCACCAATAGCGGCGGGACGCGTCGCGGTGCTGGGGACCCCGGAAGGGCCCCCGAAGGCCTCATGGGCAGCGGTACACGCCTACAAAACAGTATCCAAACGTCTACAACTGCTTGCGATTCTAAAAAAGGAGGGAATGTCATGAGGCTTGTCACCACCGGAGACCACCTTCTTGCCTTCTCTGTCTCATCGCGGGCTTGGGGAGGAAAGGGTTTGAACCACGCGGGCAGGCTTCGGCGGGCGAAGGAAACCGCCTGATTCAACCGAGAACCATAAATGTGGGGACCGGACCGGCGGAGAAACCTCGGTCCAGCCCGGGGAAAGAGGGTTCGTCGGCAGGAACCACTCCCAGGACGAAGTTACGGGAACGCCGGATCAGATGACGTGAACCCCGGATCCCGCCAGCCACAAACCTCGGGACGGCTGGAGAAAAAAAAAGGGGGTCGATCTCGGGAACAGGCGCAGTCAAAGGACCTTAGACGTCTTAAGGTGAGCCTACCTGCCGTTACCGTGGGGACGAAAAGACTCTTAGCGGGGGTTGCACGTCAGAAGGGGAAGGGCCTGCACTGAGAACTCTTGGACACATCGTCACAGAGGGCCAGATCGGCAGGGAAGGGAAGGTCCCTAATTCCGGGGAAAAAAAAAGAAGGCCTAGCCGCCTCGCTCTCGACACAAAGAAAGTGATTCAAGGAGGGCGGAAGGACCAAGGTGCATGTTTCCTGGATTCTAAAGGCGGAGGACTCAGAGGGACGCGGCCGGCGTTGCTGTGGAGAGAGGGGCTGGGCGGTTCTCCGCTGTCCCGAGGGAGAAAGGGGGGGGGGTGGCAGTGGGTTCGGTCCGGTGCGGGAGGGAATGCACGCTCGACGGATTGGCGAAAAAAGAAGGCCTCTAGTTCGCAAGGCTGCTAGAAGGAAGATGCCAGGGGGGAAGGGAAGAAAAGCGCGAAAAGGTTGAAGACTGAGCGGGGGCCTCAGGGCGGTTCAGCAGCGCGTCGACACTTCAGTGGGACAAACCGAGCCGAGTTCCGGTCAGCCGGGTCAACGAGGGGAGGGGTGCGGGGGAAAGTCTCTTCGTAATATGGCCCGATCCAACACCTGATGTTGCGGGTGTGCAGATGGCGGGCGTGGGGGAGGTGTAAGAAGAAGGCGGGGACCCAGATCTCCTCCTCAAAAACAAACGGTGGGAAAAAAGGCACGCCGGTGCCCACACCGCCCCGACCCCCGCCCCCGAACTCCACCGTGCTCCTGCATCCTTAAAGCCGCAGGAGAATGTGGGGGCCGAAAGAAGTTCCCCCAACGCTCGGGCTAAGCCCCCGTCCACACTGAAGTGTCCGAGCGCTAGGGGGCAAACGGGGGACTGGGCGAGCTGGCGGAACGTGTGAGCTGGGGGGGGCAAGCGGTATCATTCTTCTGCAGCTGAAAAAGAGCATTGCGGGCATAATCTCGGGCAAGAGGTGCTGCCCGTCGGCATGACCGGACCGCAAAGCCCTAAGAACGGACCCTGAAGTCGTTACAGAAAAACCAAAGCCAGCAACAGGTCAATAAACCGCACCATCCTTGAGAGCTGAAGGGGAGAAAGGAAAAAATCCCCCCTGGGAGCAATTGCAACATACAGAAAAAAATAAAAACCGCTCGCCTCGCGATCTTTGGTCGGAGAAGTGCGCCCGTCTAGGGTGTGCCAGGGAATTACCCTGAAGAAAAGTGAGTAGTGTGGTGAACTGCAGAAGGCCGGAAAAAGGTGGGGGCTCTTTAGGGCCCAAGGAGAGGTGCCATACTAAGAGAGGTGCCGGCCCGGTGGCAACGGCGGGGGGGGAGGCGCGATCGGGGAAGGGTGCTGGACGGTGACGCTATCGGCTGCAAGGGTTGGGAAGTATCAAAGACCGTGATCATCGGCTGTGGTGTTGGCGAGGTCTGTGCTTGGCTGGGGGGGGGGGGTGGCAACGGGAAATTGGATGCGGTGGGCAATGATGGAATTCGGTTCCGCAGGGCCGAAAAAACGCGGTGAAAAAGGGAGGATGGAGACCGGGAGGCCGTCCCTGTGGGAACCAAGAAAGGGGAAGGTGAAAGTGTGGTTGCCATCAGCCGGCTCCTTCAGCGGAATACGCCGACGAGAGGAGGCAAGTCCCGCCACTGAAAAGAGGAAAAAGGGCCTTCGTCAAGGGGCGGACTGGGCCGCCATGCCAAGCCTGCGCGAGCGAAGTGCTTTGGGAGGCGCTTCGGGCTTGGGGAAAAGACGCCGTGCAATCCAAGGGGGCCGTCGGGGGAACGGGAAGGGGAACCGAGAAGAGATGGGGGTCCTCTGACTATCTGTTAAAGGGGGACTCAAGACAAGGACTGGCCGGCCGCAAAAACGATACTCGACATCGGAGGGGACGCTGTTCACCTGCGGCAAGAAACCCAAGTGCACTTCGTTATCGAGGGAGGCGAAGGCGCCAAGGGGAAAGGGACTGGCGGGCAGCTGCAAGCGAGACGTGATCTCAAGGGGGGGGGGGCCCCCATTCAAAAGGACGTCTCCCGAACACAAGCGTCAGCGAAAGGGAAAGACAGGTGGTGCCGAAACTCCAGGGGGGACAAGACTATCCAGCTCCCCAGTGCCAGAAACCTCCACTCGAAAGAGGGGGCCTGGGGTAATCGCAACATCACCCCGTATACTGTTCCTAGAGGGCGACCCCGGGTTTTATGGGACGCAACTCTCAACACCAACAACTGTGGGGAAGAGGGCGGAAACGGCCTAAACTCCGAGGCTAGGAATCGGTCTTCAACGTTACGATTTTCCTTTCGCGGCCTCTTGACGGGGGGAGATATAAGAAAGTAATGGTGAGGCGATACGAGGTGCCTCACGTTCGCCTCGATTTGAGGGAACCGAGGAGTAGGTCATCCGCTTGTTAGTGAGGGGCATTTCCCTCGGGTCAAATGAGAGCGGAGCGCACTCTGACCCGACCCCGAAAGTAAGTGTCAAAAAACGCATATAACAGGGGTTGGACCGCCGCAGCCGTGCCTTCTTCTCCCGAAGGTGGAGGGATGATCGTAGGGCGGCCGGAGGCCCAGTCGCGTGGGAGGAGGGAAAAGGGGGGCAACCGGGGGTGAAGAATCTGACTTAACGCGTTTCTGGCCACCCAAACAGTGTCCCCGAGCCGGCCAGTTTGCACGCGTATGTCCAAGATCCGAAGCGCCTGATCAAAACGGTCGAAAGGGAGGCCAAAAAAAAAATCCGGAACTTTGGGATGCAGAAAACGCGAGCGGGCCTGCTCGGAAGCAGGTGGCGGGATGTCCGAGAGAGGGACGAGGAGTAAAGGAACCCCTCGACACCTGAGAAAAGGGTCAGGCCGGCCGCGGTCGACCGTGCCCAAACCAGCCCGGGGAGGATTCTGAGGCAACAAACACGAATCCCAGAGTCGAGGCAAAGCCGCCGATAGGTGACACGTGCCCCCGGTGAGGAAGAAGAAGCAAACCAGGACCTAAACGACTAAAAGAACTTGGTCGAATCTGGCAAAGGCGAGCTCGTAGAGAACGTCGCCAGCAATCGCCGAAGCCACAGAAGGGGGGTTGCCTAAAAACTCGGAGGGTTTTCTCAAAACGCTCCTTGGGAATGGAAAGAGCCACACCGGCTTTCGACCTTGCACAGCGACCACAAAAAAAAGAAAACTGCTCTGAAAACGGCGGAAATATAATGCACGTGGACAACTCCCGGCTACGAAAGATCCGACACAACGATCGCAGGATCAGAGAGGGTGCGTATTGGGGGGAAAGAGCTAAAAAAGGACCAAAGGAGTTAGAATGAGCTCCTCACGCTTCTTCACCTGCTTGGGGATGTGATACACGGTCTGCAAGGGAGGGGCCGCTGTCACGACGGTCGCAAGGGTTGGGGGTGGGTCTTCTAGCAGTGCGGAACTTTCCTAACGAAAGACCAAGATCTTACTTGCTGCGGGAAAAATCGGGTCACCAGGCTACTCGTCCGACTAGCTAAGCCGACGCTTGGAAGAAGAGCCGACCCCAGAATCCTAACTGATAGCCTTCGGACACTTTCATGGCGGGACTATGGCAAAGGGAGAACTATCTAGGCGATCCCGGCAAGGAGTCGTCGGAACTTCTGTAGCTTCGTTCCTGTAATTGACAAGAAAAGAACGGTGGAACGTGGGATGGGGCGATTTTAGGAGGGGTCGGTCACCGGCGTTACTGTCATCTAGAAACAACCCGGATGAGGATTAAGAGGATTGAGATAAGTGAGGAGAGTGGAAGGCTACCGCCAACCAAAAACATCGCACTACCCGCATCGCACCGTACTCACGGAGATTACAAAGAAGGGGGGAGCACAACAAGTATTTCTAAGAGTGCACCCCACCAAAGACCCTGGCTGCCGTCTAAGATAAAAAACCAAAAATTAAGTTGTGGCCGAAACTGGCACGGTGAATTACCGCGCTTTTCGAAAATGTAAAAAGAGTCTTCAGGAGGCAGACGAAAAGCCTGCGACCGAGGAGTCCATAGAGAGAATCCTCTTGGCACAGGGTCTTCATCTCAACAGGCCTCAGAATAGAAGCAAATAAGAAGCAAAAACAGGGTAGCCCGGAAGTACTGAACAAGAAGTCAGCAAGGTCTCTATAACATCGAACAACACCCGCCGTCTTAATATGGAACAGTACAAATCATGATCGGATAATCCAGCAACATTGCAGAGAAACTGGAAAAAAAATAAGCCTCTCATGATCCCCGAGGTTCTGAAGGCGGCTACGGCCCCTTCATTTGTCATTAGGGAAAAAAACCCTGCAAGAAGACACTGGATTGGGGTGGGAAGTAAATGGAACAGAAAAGCGTGAAGTATGGGAAAAATTGCCATGCCGAACCCACCAGATATGTTTCGGAAAAGTTGGAGCGGGGCAGGAGGAGAATGCTGTCTATCTTTAAAAAAATTTAATGTATAACTGAAAGTGAATCGGTCGACAATCCCGGTCGCAATTTTCCTGGCGGTTCTTGCGAGGCTGGACCGGGGCACTTGTCTCAGAGGGGGGATGGCAATGCAGGATTCTGCCTCCATTGGAAGGGTACGCGGCCGAAGAACACCCAGGGCTTGGGACTTGGAGGCACGGTCCGTGAAAAAGCGGAAAAAAAAAGGGGGGAAGACAGGGTCCCCTGGGGTTTTTCATCACCCGGAACTGGGGATAGAATACGCCGCCGCGATCTTATTGAAACTGGCGCCCGCCAGGATCTTCGAGCATGAGGACTTGCGCGAAAGAAAAAATTCTTTCCGCCACAATTCCGAGAAAATTTAAAAATCGTCGCGGCAGAAGTTTTAGACGGAGCGGAGGCCGTGGCCCAGCTATCAAGGTGCAAAGGGAAAAAAGGAATGGCGGGGCCCTGTCAAAATGCAAGAATTCCGTAGAAGTTGCCGACCATTTCCGAAGCTCGGGGGAAGGCGAAAACTACGGATAGTATAGAACAAGGTTTACCAAACTCAAGGGAGGATGAAGCCATCACCCAAAACCTGTTTATCTCATTGCGGAGGAGCCAAGTGGACCTTGGGTATAAGACCGTTCTCGAAGTGAAAAGAAGAAGGTGGTGCCACCAGCGTTTGTATCTCCTCAAGAAAGATTACTTCCTAGGGCTCTCTGCAAAGCAAGGAAGGGTCGAGCCGAACTACCCATGGGGGGCAAGACGATCCTCTCCCAAATTTCCGAGAAAGCCGGGGGCTGCCTCTCCCCAGGAAAAAAAAAAAACAAGGGAATCCAGCATGTTCCCTATCCTCTCTCCCAGGCGGTAGGCCTAGAGAGATTCAAAGAAAAAAAGGGATTAGTGAGATCTGTAGACCTACGGACGGAACCGGAAAAGCGTTCTTCATAGTGATTGCTATTTTCTTACCTTCGATTGCGGATTGGCGAGGGGGTTGAAACGAAGTCTTTTCCCACGAGGGCTTTATAAAGTGAAAAAATGGCGGGGATCTGGTAAATTCATACTAGCTTTGTAGTGGAGTAAGGATGCAAAGGGTTTTTCAACCAAGGGAACTAAGAAGAAAGGCCTCCCACCAGGTCATTTGTCTGCCTCCCAAATAACTACGGTGGGAGGGGTTGATGGACAAGAGGGAATTGGTTAACTCCGATGTCGAGGATCAGTCGTAGGGCACGGTCTTCCAGGTCTTACCCTCCCTCGTATTCCTATTGACTGGTAGCAAGAGGACACGAGAGTGCTTTCCACCCGTTTAAACGTGTTCAAAGGGTTAAACCGAGTAGTCCCACTACCCCTACTGGATGATCAAAACGGGTGCCGCGGCCTAGGAGAAAGGAGGCGTGGATTTGGGAAAAAAAAGGATACCTCGGGACTGGAAGAAATCAAACTACAGACTGGAACTTGTCGTACCAAAGTGGGCTCGAGCCGCGGTCTTCTTTCTTCAGAAGAAAACCTTGAAAAAAAAAAGAGACCGAGGAATCAACGTTCCCTCTTAAGTGACAAAAGGCCTGCCGTCTTCTGAGAGTGCACCGGACGCGTTTCTTCTGCAACGAGAAGACCCAGAATCATTTACGTGCTCCAAATGACAAGACCCCGGTCTCAGCCCTCCTCCCGAAAACGCAGACCTCGCAACTGCGATCAGGGCTGTCGAATCTCGAGCCGCACTAAAGAGGGAAGTCGTTACTGGTCCTCCAGAACCGATGACCCCCGAAGTTTCCCGTATTAGCTGGTTGGGGGGACGAGGGACAAAATTGGGGAAGGGTAACGATCCACTTCAAAAAAACCCGTTAAAAAGAAGATGCACAGCGTCACACACTCTCAAGGGAAGACGGCGGCAGGGAATGGCCAAGGTCCCTAACACAGGGGGACGGTTAAGAATACAATCTCTCGCAACACAACCGGGGGGGATCGAAGGGCTGTATTGGGTTCCAGCGCATGCCTGGGGACTTTGGCAAGACCTGCTGAGTCATGAGAACCACTCTAACTAGTCGAAAGAGGGAGGGGTGGTGGGGGTAAAGAGTGAAATGGTCTTCGACTGGGGGGGAGAAAGGTCAGACGGCTGCCAGGTGTTCGGGAGTCGGGTAGGCCGGGGCGGTCGGACGTTGGGCGAGTGAACGGCCTGAGGCAATAGAGGGGGACGGAAGGTGGACTAATACGTAAAAAACAAAAAAAAAGAGAGCGCGAGATGGTTGGGAGCTTGGCGAATAACGAACGGCCGAACAGCGCGCCAGGACAACGCTTCAGAGGGGGGCAGACACTGGTCAGGCGGAGGTGATAGAAAAGCAAATGGTCCTGTCGCCGGTGTGGCGTCCTGCTCCGACATATGGAACGCCCGGCTTCTTCTTTAATCAAAGAATGGGGGGGGAAAAAGTGTTCTTGTATGGGGCGGGCGTTGCCGGTTTGCCTGCACGCTCGTTCCGGAATCAATCAAGCACCCAAAAGTATGGGAGAAAGGTCGATCTCGTAGCCCCCGCCGGTTCCCAACTACCTCCCCTCCCGCCACCCATTTCCCCCCCCAAAACCCCCAAAAAAAAGGGGGCACACCCTCCCACTCAATCTAAAAAGGGGTCGAGACTGGGCATTTACACGGACTCCTCCGCGAGTTAGCAATGTCGGTTTGAGAAACGGCGTGAATCTCTCGTCTAAAAACCAAAATCTGGAAGGTAGTGTTCCGACGCGAGCTACAACTTTGAAGAAGGGACTTTGGAGGTCGGCCAGGTACGTTTCTGATCTTGCGCAAAGAAGATAGGGTCAAGGAAAGAACGCTATTCAGTCTTAAAAAATCCGCCGCGGGGCGGGCCATTTCTTCCTAAAAATGTCACCGCCTAGAAGCCCATGACCCACCTGTAGCCCGTGGAAAAGAATAACAACCAAATAAGCCAAGTGACTTCAACATCAGGCCGCGGAATGGTGATCTACATTGACCTGCCCTCGGGAAATCAAGTTCACATATGTGCCAAGAAACCAAAAAAAAAGGACTCCTGATCCCCTCGGGGGGCGCGAAAAATATGCATTAGAACTTGTCCCCCCCTGAAAGAGGTTCGGGGAAAGGGGGGAGGGTTTTTCAGAAGGCCTAAAGAAGGAGGCAGTGTGGAAACGTCTAATGTAGCCAAACCAACCCTAATAAGGGTCGGAAAGGAGGTGATGGAAAGTGAGGACGATCGTTCATGAGAAATCTTGGGAGAAAAAAAAGGATCGGCTGGAGAATGTCCTAATCGAAAGCCCCGTGATACGCAGGCAGCGGAGGTCATGGGAAGGGAGGCCTGTCTTAAAGGAGTCTGCGGGGCGAGCAGCCGGAATGAGAGACGGGGTCGGTGAGGGGGGAACCCGTCCCCGGAGGAAAAAGGGGAGGACGGGGTGTAAAAAGGGGGAAACCTCCCGTGTTGGAACACCAGTTCAGGGTGGGTGGCAGAGCCCGGTCTCCTTACCTAAAGGCGCGCGAGAACTGTCAAAAAAACACGCCAATGAGAAAAAGAACAGGTAGAAGGGGGTCGGGGTAAATCCTTTTAAGGGTCCAAGCCTTATCGCCGGGAGAATCAGGACCGGGCAAAATTTTTTGATAATACGATTATGGTTACGACACAGGAAATTTCAACTTTCAATGCGAAGTGAACGGTCACCGGGTGTGGTGCCAGAACCGCGGAAGACCGGCGGGCAAAGAAAAACGGAAAAAAACGGTTTTGGCCGCAAAAGTGCAGCACTACGCGGTAACTGGCCGCGGCCGCCACTAAAAATAATCCTGACAAAGGCAAAAAGGAGAAGAAGCCTGGGGGAGAAGGAGCTCAACTCACCCCCAAGTTCACCTTCGTGATCTAAGGTGGCCAAGTGTGACCCTTGTCTTGAGGCAATGCGATGAACTATTTCCTCGCCGTGAAAAGTCTGTACGTCTCCAGCCAAAAAACAAGCTGTAAAAGAAGCTCGACCCCAGATCGATGCCGGCACTCCGAACAGATTGAGACGTACTCTCCCAAACGAATGGGGGGAAGGACATACAGCAAAACAGAACGGGCCGAGACAAGGAAAAATAGCAGAAGTTAAAACTAAAATGAAGAATCGCCCCCCTTTTTTCGTCGAAAAAAAAAAACCAAAAAAGGAGATGAAAAGAGAAAGATAGGAAGATCTCATACCAACTTTGCGCCTGGAGGCAATGCGGTCTTCATACTTTGGCATGTGTTCAATTTTCGGTTGAAAAGGGTGGATTGTCCTCTTCCTAGGAGCGGATACGTCTTTCAACAAGATGGCTGGAACACCGCCCTCGATGCTGGCTCATAGTCACGGAATGAAGATTGGGTGGGGGGGGGGAAGTAATGTGGAACCTATGGCTTCTATGAAACACGCAAGCTTCGCAGAGCCCGCCACTTGTCTCATCCGCCATCGGGGGCCGGTTGAAATGGGGGGTTAAAAGAAAAAAAAAGGAAAGTCTTCTCCCCCTATTGGAAAAAGATAGAGTGCTGGCGTCCGTCGGCCCCTAGTTAGGAAGGACCTAAAAGGCAGAAATATCTATCTTCCAGATTACGAGTGGACTGGGAAAAGTGCCGGGAAACTAGCCTTGGAATTAGTGAAGGTGCCCACGCCCAAAAAAATTAGAAAATTTCCGGAAAGGGTGGATGCTCCCGCTAGGAAAGAATGGGAAGGGGGAAAGGAACAAAAAAGGACCTCTACGAAAAAAGTGCTGCCCTGAAAGCTAGGGATGAAAGAGGAAACAGTTTGGTGTTTTGGTCCCTCTCGCTCGCGCCCGTATGAGAAGGGAAAAGGTTAACAATAGAAAAAAATGGAAAGAAACGGGTTACAACCGGCCTAGGCGTACCTTGCAACGACCGTACACCCCGGGGAACGAGGTTCTCTTACCGCTACAATACCAGATTGAGTCAGGGCCAAAAAAACTCATCATATTCACTTGCCAAGAGCAACCTCCCAAAACACCATACCCCCTCGAGGCGGCTTGTTAGGAGGAAAAGCCAACCGATCATCAAACTGAAAAACAGGAAAAAGATCGCCCGAATGCGCCTTCAAAAACAGTTACCGGCCGAAACCAACCGAGTAGCTGGTGCTGGACTAGAGGGGGGGGATAACTAGCCCCCTCGGGAGAAGAAACCGTCCCCTCTCCAAGGCCGAAGATAGTCAGGGGCCATGTCCATAATGCAAACTGACAAATAGTCAGACTAAAAAAAAGAAAAGAAAGATCTGTTATCATTGGCTTAGGGGGGGAAAGAAGGGAAGGGAATGTGACCTTTATCCCTGAATTTTGAGTTGGATCATAGCCGGAGTTGAAAAAGGTGAAGAAGGCTGAGGTACCTTTTCGGCTAACCAGACCGGACTTGGGCCAGTTGGTTTACTTGTCGTCTGACATAGGGTTTCGGTCCTAGTCAGGGAAAAAAGGGAAAAGACCCTCGTCTTACGGCATTAACTCGATCTCAAAGGCGGAGAGACGACGAGCTGCACGAAAGCTCGAACTACACTGTCCCAACGCGCAGAACGAAAAGAAAACGTGACCAAGCACTTCTTCTAAATTCAGAGGAGAGCTGGGAAGGCGGAAGGGTTTAGGGGGCACTTCGTCGGGGAGATGGACAATCAGTCGGTAAGATTCAAAAGATCAAGGGGGTGGGGGGAGGGGCATTTGTTTCGTTCGTGGGGGAGGGTAGAAGGCAACCGGCGTGCCGTGATACAAGATCGCAAAAAATAGGAGGAGAAGAAAGGGGCTACTTCCACTCAGGGGCCCAGAAGGAGACCTGACAAAAATCGCACAATACAAGCATAAGTGCTCTGTCATCCTTAAAAGACTGGAAAAAGAGGGGAACAAGAAAGTTCCTACTACGAAGGAACAACGAAGCGCGTGTGGACACCCTCTCCATCGTCCAGCCTTGCCTACTCAGAAAAAGACAGACTATTTCTGTTAAATGAATCGGCACCGTGGGACGTTTCTATCTGGGGGCGGAATCGTCGTATCAAGAATGAACCGCGAGGCAAGAGGATAACATAGGCATGGGGGAGGCGGGAGGTATTCATCTAACCCATTTAAGAAAAAGAATCCGACCCCAGACACCACCTGATTAAAAAGTCGTTACTGGGGGGACAAGCAAGTCTCGCAGCACATCCAGTCTCGGAGAAGTGGGGGATCATCAACAGACTCCTTATCTGAAGGGGGCAGGAACGCCTGGACAAAAAATACGAGGAAGACTGAAAAGGTTGCTGAGTGCTGGCTAGGCAACTAGTTGGGACAGAGGGGGCCGTGTTAAATGAAGGATCAAGTAGGCAATTGGATTTTTTGGGGAATCGGGGCGCGAAGGAAGTGGCTAGTTCAAAGACAAAGAAGGTTACTACAAACAAACATCGGGGGGAGGTGCGCCCCTTTTTCAAAGGGCAGTATTAAAAGGAGAATTACAAGACGTCTACTTTTAGCTACGTGGCCTAGATACGAAGACAAAAAAAGAGGTGGTTTTTCTTTTAATAAAGGGCGGGCAGTGACGAAAGAATCTCTGAGGCGGTTCTATCATTACCTAAAAAAAAAGCAAGGATTCTTTTTCCTCGAAGGCGAAAACGGGATTGGACGTGGGCTTTCAATTCGGTCGCCCGCCCTGGGTTTCCACCATGTGAAAAAAAGGACCTGGGGAGGGTGGTGGTTGGGTTGGTTTTTAAGAAAAGGTACCTTCTCCCGAACTCCCGAAGGCAGACAAAAAGGGGCCTCAATCAAATCGGAGGGGAAAAGGCTGAGCAGTGCCGCATCGTCGCTTTCACGGGAGGGACATGGGCAGGAGGAGCGGGGAAAAATCCTCCTCCTGCATAAAGTTGGGGGAACTTAGGCCGATTAGTATTTTGGGTGGGACTACTCAGTCAATTGCATTAGGTTTAAAGGTCAAACCGGGGGTTGTTCCAAAACATCTAAGTAAAAGTGGTAAGCGGGATCTGTTCCCTAAAATTTCAAACAAAAAGGAGGAATTGGGCCGAAGGAGAAGAAAAAAGGACTGATGAAAAGGGGAGCGGCGGGAGCATCGCATTTAACCTGCGAAGCGGTTCACTCAACCCCAAGCGTCGTTATCGCGGGGGAGTTCCATTGGGGGGCCGGTTGGACTTGGCGGCGTTCTAATCAAGTGCACCGGAGAGGTGGCTTTGATACATCGGCTAACCCGGTGACCCATCCAAGTCAGCTGCCATTGAAGCTCTTGCCGAAAGAGCAAAAAGTTTCTCCTCAAGAAAGGAGGCAAAAAAGCTACAGCATCTCCCAATGGAAACTAGGCCCAATCGCGCCAACATCGAAATCCGGAGAAAAAAAGGGAAAATCTCCATCAAAGTAAGAAAGATTCCTATCCTGCACCCCTTTTTGGCGGCTAGATCATAAAGGTTGGTATAAGGGGGGTCCTACACCTTTGTCCAGCTAGGGGTGGGATTCAAGAGGTTCTTGAGGCGGGTCACTGGCGCTTCCGCTTGGGGAGGATTGAATTCATCAAACTGAAAAAGGGAAAGGGACTTACTTCAACAACACGATGTAAAAGGGGCGATCGTGTTGATTGCAGCATGCAGTCAAGGTAGAAGAAGGGGATGGGTATCTTAAACGATGTACGCAAAGCTTTGTCACCACCGGAACCACTCAAGCAGATTCCTCACGCAACGTGTAGATAAGACATATAACACGGGGGAAAAATTCGGCAAAAAAGCCGCAGCCGTTAGGCATTCCTGCTCCCTCAGAGAGGAACAATAGGTAGTGCTTGGCGGACGTCCCGGTCCCGCTGACTATAAAGGAGGCGGATCTATCTTCCAGAGAAGGAGGAAGAGGCAACACAGGTGACCGAAAAGTCCTTTAAGTGTCACGTGGAGCAAGCACCGAAGCCGCGGTGACAAAATCAAATGCCTCAAACGGAATAGAAAAAAGTAAAGAAAAGGTCCTTTGGGAAGATAGATAAGCGACCTACTGTCAAAAAGAAATCGATCCTCGGGCTTTCGGACCAGTTTGGGAGAAGGAAGGGAACTAGTATCCCCTTCTTAGAGCCAAACAAATCACGGCCTCTGAAAGGGTGACCACACGTACGTCAGACTTGCCCGACACAACTGACGGTTCGGGGGGGAAACCCATGAGAGAAAAGAAGACAGTTAAACGAAAGAAGCAGTGAACACTTTCCCTCGGTAACTAAAGAAACGGCCTCACCATTACTCGAAAGGTCTGGTGAAAAGGGCTCTTCCTCATCTCAGAAGAAAAACCGGGGATTGAACGATAGACCGCACTCAATCCAAAAGGAAATGGACGGGGCTACCCTCTTTATCTTGGTATGTCAGAAGGGAAGGAAAGATCCACTGCCGGGCTGCTTTGAAAAGGAAAAAAAAAATTAAAAAGTAAAAAGAGACAATGGCCAAAGGACTAGGGGGGAGGTACAGAAGAAGTAGAAAGACGGGAGACGGCAAAAAAAAATAGAAGACAAAGTCGTCAGAGTATTTTTGGGTCCAGATGCCTTAAAAGGGGTCCCTATGAAAGGGGATGGAATAACGGAGTACTCGTGCCTGGCTTTAAGTCGAGTAGGTAGAAAAAGCGGAAAAGGGCTCCAGGGGTCTTGGGAGGGAATCCGGAGGATTGAAGTAAGTAAGAAGACCAAGAGGGATGGCGGATGACCTCGAGGCGCAAAAAGGAGAAAAGGAAGGAACCTTTTAATGGAGGAAAAGAATACAGGGGAAGAACATCTGGTCCTCCCATAGATTAACCGTTTGCATTCAGAGCGTCACACTTAAGGCTTAAGGTCAAAGAGGTAATCTTCTCGAGTCTAAAGGAAAAAGAAAACTGGAGGAGGAACTAAGGATGGGGGACCCTTATGCGGGATTCCCATTAAACGGGGGCGGGGGGTTGGGGTAGGGTGATCCTTTCACCAATGCCGGTAGAGATCTATAAACGAACAAACACTTAAGGTGGGGAAGGGAGATTGATCTCACGGCACGTCCTGGTCAGGCAAAAGAAGCTAACGCAGCAACCTCCCCCCTCATCAGACCGAAATGAGATTACCGACGCCTGGGAGGCTCTTTCCACCTCATGGGAAAAGAAACGTGAAAACGGCTACCTAAAGCTCGAGGAACTAAGAGGCCCGCTTAATTTCAGAGACTGGGGAGGGGGGAATGGGGAGGATGTTCGAGATGGGTTGGAAAAAGTGAGTTCGAGACGTTTTCGGCAGCTAAGTTGCGGCAAGGCACGAGAGGCATGGGGAAAAGGGAGCCGTCCTAGCGGTGAAGGATTCAGGGATAGGGACATCAAAACCGATTCTAGAAGACCTATGCAGACAACAACCAACCTAAGTTGGACAGAACAACCGCCTCCTCCCATTGGAAAAAGGGAAGGAGGAGACTTGAGAATCATGCTAAACTCCGTGTACAGTGCACAGTCCAGCGACTGGACCAAAAATAACCCCTCGACATGAATCAGAAATCTATCGTGGGTCTGATAAAGGAAAGAAAGTGGTTTTCACTGAAGGATTGACCTCTGAACCCGGGGGCACAGAGTTCGTACCTGGAGGTGGTGACGCGTGCAATCAAGGACGAAATAATTTCTCGTTGATAAGGGAGTGGGGGAAGGAGAAAGAAACCAGCGAAGAGAGGGTCAAGGCCAGGTACAACAGGCGCAGGGGATTCTATTCGTGGCGATGACGTTTAATAGAAGGGTTTATGATCTTATTCAAAAGGGAAGGGTTAAAAGGATAGACAACCCAGGGGGCAGACGGCTATTTCCTTGTGAGGGTGCGGGAGTTCCTGAAGGGAAATCTGGAGGAAGTCTATCCGACTGATGAAAGGATTGGGACCCGCGGTCAAAAATAAGGGACGCCTTGATATGGGAAGTGCGGTCACTTTCTATCTGACAGGAAAAAGTCAAAGGGTACACAACCGGGGGGGGGGGGGTGGAATCATCCTGGGGACCTTCCCTAAACGGAAGGATCTACAGGGGGGAAGGAAAAAAAAAGGGGCAAAGCAAGCACATCTGATACTTCTAGGACGAACCGGTCCAGAGGGCAAATCAAATTCCTTCTCGCCGGGAGAAGGAAGGAAAAGGGACGAAAGGTGGTTATCATAGGCTCTTCTTGATTCGGGGGCAAACTACTCCGGCAAATGGCCGAATGTGGCCACGGCGGGGGGGGAAAGCACACTAATTCCTAAAGGTAAACTAGCATGTTGGTGCCCCCACGCAAGTATAGGAGGGAGTGACTTTTACGGCGCAGCCAGCACGATCTGAGTCTAAAGGGGAATCGAGTTATCATGCAGTGGCTGGGGAAATAAGGAGAAACAACACAAAAAGGGAAAGGGAATATCTAGGGCGTTCCCTGACTTTGTCAAAGGTCTTCAGGAGAGCTCGTTCTCTCAGGTTGGCCCCAGCGGATGTAATGTGTCATCAAAAAGATCTCATCTCCGGAGAGAAATTGGGAAGGGAGAAACGACACGAAATGGAAAGAACTATCCTTATCCTACCCCAGAGGCCAGAAAACAATCTAAACTAAAGAAACCAGGAAAAGAAAAGTAGGTAAGCCAGAAGGACCTAAGGACTGCAAACCGTTTGTAGCATACGTCTAAAAAAAAAATAGAGGAGGGGGAAAAAGAGAGGGGAGCGTCCCACAACGGGGATGTGAAGGGGAGGGAGGAAGACTTTGGTATTTCAGGAATTTGGACTGTGGGCGCGTCAGGATTGCAAGAGGTGGCGGTATCCTAAGTAAAAGGATTCTTATACTCTTGTCCAAGGCTTGAAGAGGAACCTCGATTTGACTGGGGGCGCGAGAAAAGGGGGGAAGGAACTTGGCTGGAGACTTGTGTAAGAAAAAAACAACGGTCAAGAAGTAGCTAAAGGAGGTGAGGGGGAAGAAAAGGAGAGAGGGTGAGTTAGAACAGAAGATGGAAGGGGGGGTGGGAAGGGGGGGAAAGAATAAGAGAGGGAGCGCGGAGAGAGTGTGGGAGGGGGGTACCATAACGGGGGGGGAGGAAGGGGATGGAAGGTGAGGAGGGGGGGGGGGGTAGAGCCTGGGATTGGAAGGCGTAGAGGTGCCCGAACAGTGTGCGCAGAGTGAGGGTAGGGTAGAAGGGGGGGAACCCTTCCTCACAGAAGGGGATGGAGACCTTGAAGAACTAAGACGGAATTTGTTTGTTTAGGGCCCGAAAAGAGTGTGAGAACGCACGAGGATCATAGACGTTAGGGAGGGAGCGGAAGCAATCAACTAGTGTAGGGGGAAAGGGGTACCCTCGAGAGACCAGATCGACTTGCCGGGGGCCCACCCCGGTACCGGGGTTGGCAAGAGGGAAATTTGCCAGGGGGAAACAGGGAAGGGGGGAACGCAATCCAGAATCTGCGGTATTTCGCACTAGGCCCGGAGGGAATTTTGATGTGAGAGGGGCCAAAGGAGAATCTGGGATCTTTCCTTCAAAGGCGAGAGTTAGGGACTTGGGTTGAGTTACCCTTTTGTGGGCGAGGGAGGGAGGGGGGATTCAAGGAGAATTCTTTAAGAAAAAAGAAAAAAATGTCCCGAACCTTGGAAAAAATTCCGTTCCGTTCTACCTAAAAAATGACCAAAAAGCAGGAATTTTCCTGAGGGTGTTAAGGTGAACAAAGGAACCAAGGATACCATTATTCGCATAAGGAAAGAGAACCAAGCATATTCACGGCCACGTACGCCAAGAACGCACCAAGACACAGGGGGACTCTCAGTCTTCGGAGGGAGTGTGAGGAAGGCCAAATCTCATCAGAGCCTCCCGGGGGTGAAGGAATTTAACGAGCCTCTGGAGGACCGAACTTTGAGCTCATGAGATTGTGGTAGGAGGAAAAAACTAAATGTGCCCATGAACGAGAAGGCAGCGGGAGGGCTTCTGGAAAATATTTCAAAGGTCAAACAACTCCAAGTTCCTAACGGCTATCGGAGGATGGGCCGGGCCAGGCAAGAAGAAACGTTGCGTCCTATCCTCAGAGGCCGACACAAAAGGATCATTAGGAAGCGGGGGGGGGGGGGGGGTTCCATGGGAGAGGGAAGTGTGGAAGTAGACTCACCGGGATTTCTTCGGTCATGAAGCGCACCGGGGAGACTGGGGGGGGATGGGTACCTTTGGTGGAGGGCAGGGGGGGGGAAGCCGGAAAGAGGAGTCCATGGGTTTTATTGGGGTCTTGTCTTGCTAAAGGTTGGCGATGCCGAAACGAAGCTGCGGACGGATTCTTGCGAAAAAGAATGCCTAAAAAGAACGGCTTACGACGAAAGGCCTTTGGAAAAAAGAGCTAAACAAGGTTGCCTAAGCAGCCAAGGCCTGGAAGCATCGGGGGTGAAAAAAAATGGGGGGAAGAGGGAGTTGCCGCGCACGATTTCAGGGAAGGGGGGGGGAACTTTCTACAAAGAGGGTGGTAAGCAAGGGAGGTGTAAGGGAAAAGACAGGGTTTAGATGCGGGGGGAGGGGGGCTGGGGTGGCTGGGTTCTTGGTGAGAAGAAACCTGAAGGGTTACTAGTCCAGTGAAAAAAACACCAACGGGGGAAGGTAGGAGGAAAATATATAGTTGGGTAGGGAACGCAGGTTCCCTTCTAAAGCCCCGCAATCACCGCAAACCATATCCCCCTAACTTGGTAGTACACGAGAACTAGTTCCACTCGTTAACTACTCCTGGACCAGTCAAAATGGAACGGGATCTCTATCAGATCAGGACAAGGCCTTTTCCGACGCGGGCTTTAAGGGGGGGTACTGAAGAGGGAGGGGGGCCTGTTCGGGGAAAAGGGGGTCGTTCTATCTGGTATGAAGATAAATCAGGAAGGGGAATCATTCCTTTCTAAAGAGCTTCTTGACGCATCGCCCGTTGTCGGAAAGGAGGGGGATCAGGCCCAGCCTCACCTAAATAGAAGAAAAAAAAACCAAGGAGACCTTCGGGAAAAAGCTTATACAACCGCCGGGAAACTGAAGAAAAAGAAAAAGACAGCTGAATCAATTTATCAAGGACCGAAGGGAGACCAGAAATGAAAGCTCCTTTAAACAAAATACTCAGAGAAGGACCCCAGTGTGTACGGAGGGATTCTAAAGGAGGAAAGCTAGTTTGGAAAGGGATTAGAAAATTGATACCCTGCCAGGGGCGCGGGAGGGGGGGGAGAGGTGAAAAAGTCGCAGCCGGAGGGGAAAATCGGGGGAACAAGGAGAAGGTTGCCCAAGGAAAAAAAAAAAGCTAAGTCTATGTTTCCGGAAAAGGGGAAAGTCTTAAGTAGGCTAGGTCTATCGTGAAAAATGAAGAAAAGAAAGGTTATTCGGAGGACGCCTGGCAAGGACAAAATTGGATCTCATCCCTTCTAAAAGTCAGGGTTGCGGAGTTCTTTCTTCTGGGCACGTGGAAATCGGGGGCCGGGGGTACCTGATTCGAGCAGGTTCTCGAAAACTCGTCCCCGGGGAGGGACGGAGAAAAGGGGAGAAGGGGAGGCCTGTCAGGGGTGTAAAGGGTTTCCGGAGGTGGGTGTGTGGCATCAAACGGGACAGAGAATACCGCCGCAGGGGAGAGAGTAAACCAAACTTGTCAAGCAGGACTCGAAGGAGGAGTCGGTCGAGTCTGGGAAGAAGAAAAGGATGTAGCGGGTGAAGGAGGCCTCCCGGTTCAGAGGGTCACTGACTCTGGGTAAAATCCTTTTTCGAATCGGGTTCAGAGTTAGGGAACACTTCAACGGGGGGGGGAATAGAAATCGAAGTCCGAAGAGGGGGCGCGCTCGAGATGGCGAAGTGGGAATCGTACTAGAAGGTTTAACCAAAAGAAAAAGGCTCCTTATCCTCTGAATCGGGGAGAAATGGAAGGGAAAAGGATTCAAGGGGAGGGGGGAAAGAACCAAAAGGGCAAATTCTTTAGGGTTGGAGGAGCCAATTTTACCGAGAAGGCAAAGGGCGACATTCTTTCTAGAGGGGGACTGTGTGACGACAGTCATGTCCTCCATAGAACAGGAGGGAAAAAAGAGGAAAGGGGGAATCGAGGAAAAAGAGCAAGGGGATCTAACGAACATCGTGGGGGGGGAAATAAAAAAGAGAAAGCAAGAGAAGAAAAGAATTACGATTCCTACCAAGGAATGGGAACCCAAGAAAAATCGCCATCAACCTTCTATCCAGGAGAAGATGAGACCCCTTTTTTTATAGATCTATCTCTGAGAAAAAGAAACAACAGGGGGATTTATTAACATAGAAGATCGGGGGGGAAGATTGGGAAAGGGAGGCGGGGCTAAAAGGTTAGTCGATTTTTCCTGGTTGCGAGGAGGGAAGGTGGGACTGATTTGCCTCGGGCACTTAGGACCCAAATGGGGAGGGGGGAAAAAAGGGAAAACCGGGGGGCCTCTATTTTTGGGCCAGGGAAGGGGGAAAAAGCAGCTGGGGGGGGGGAGGGATCCTCTCATTGTCAAATAAGCAGGGGGAAAAAGAGAGAAAAAATCGAGCAGCACCTCCCTAAGGTCCACTCAGGGCCCAGAGAGAAGGGGAAATGGTTGTTGAGTGTAAAACTCAAAAATGAAAGGGGGCCTGCTAACGAAGGTTCTATTAAGAATAGCGGGGGGCAGGCCCATTCCGAAAGTAGTGTTGGAATCGTAAAAATAGAAGTGTACCATAAGGGACTGAGGGGGGGAAAAGGGGTAGACCGTTGAAAAGAAGAATTTTCAGGTGGCCTTGAAAAAATTCACCAATCGAGGGGGAAAAGGGATGATTCCACTTCGAGATGGGGGCTCCCCGTCGACGAAGGGAATTTTATTGAAAACAAGAAAACTAATTCTTGCCTGGATAAAGAGGGAGGGGGCTTAAAAGTGGTTTGGAAGAGGGGAGGGGCGCGTGCGTATGACGTCGGCGAAAGGGGGACAAAAAACCGGGCTTGAAAAAAAGAAGCACCTTCCCTTAAAGGTTACAAAGTCGCCTGGGGCGCAAGGTGCCCCTCC
>Ga0179593_1484630_pt1 | contig 31052 bp, 44 predicted proteins | sample CZODoug2_1_08_16_FD_185931 | JGI IMG/M metagenome (GOLD analysis project Ga0179593, IMG submission 185931) | Vadose zone soil fungal communities from Angelo Coast Range Reserve, California, USA - CZODoug2_1_08_16fungal (PacBio error correction) | ecosystem: Environmental > Terrestrial > Soil >...
AGGAGATAAAAAGACCTGGTACAATTTTGATGCGGCTGCGAAAATACTCAAGGGGGGAAGGGGGGGGAAAGGGATTGTCAGTCGATAAGAAAAAGGGGAGGAAACGCTACACTTTCAGGAGAGGAAGAAGACCTTACAACCGTCTAATAAAAAAACGCCTTGCAAATTCTAGGGAAAATGGTCGAAGAAGAGGAAAGAAAATCCGGCACAGGCGTCGCAAGCAATCAGAAGCGAAGAAAGACATAATGCTCACAGGTGCAAACTCCCCGAGTAAGAGCCATAGCAACACATTGAAGACAGAGGAAACATGTTTCAAAAACATCACAAAACAGGAGGGAGGGGGAGCCGGAAAACAAAAGTTTGAGGCGCCAGCAGACGCTCACCCAAAAAAACGCAGCACGGGCGCGGGCAAAGCGGGGATGGGAGAAAACAGCATCAAAGGGAAGACAATGCCCGCGTAACGGCCAGCTGCAAGGGGGGAAGGAAATGAGAGACCAGCAGATCAACAGGAATAGAAAAAAAAAGCACGAGCGCCCAGAGCGGTAAAAGGGGGAACCCAGATCGCGACCTAGAAGGGGGGGGAGGGCCGCGCAGCTGCTCGAAATGACGGATCAGTCCCCAGAACAATTACCATCTGACGCAAGGGCGCAATCTGAGGGGAGAGAAATTGTTTGGAAAAGGAAATCAGTGGGGGGGGGATATCATGTCAGAGTTATGTGTACCATTAGTCCTAAAGGACGAATAACAGAGGTGAATCCTGCAAGATCATAAAGGCCGTCAACAAGGGAATCTAGAGGAGATGATGCAATTTACGCGGAACGACTTCGAAAAAAAAAGAGGGAGCAGGGCGGTTGTGGTCCTCAAGGTGAAAAAAGAAAGCAGCGGGAACAGGGTCGTACATTCGGCGCCGCCTGCGTTAACGTTGGGAGAGGAACAACAAAACCGACAAAGCCTTGGACCGCCAAAGAACGTCGGGAGGGGAGGGAAGGTCGAAAACGTGACCAGAACCTACACGATCCACAAGTACGTTAAAAAGAACTACGCGGGGAGAAAGACTGCCAAAGACAGCCGATAAAACAACAGGAAAAGAAAGATACTCGGAGGCGTAACGTGCAAAACGATCCAAAGGCGGAACCAACTGACCAATTTAATGAGGAACCTCTAATCCGTACCCGGGGGGAGAGGAAAAAATCCCCGATCTGGTAAAGCCGGGAGGCATCAGTATGGGAAAAGCCTGTCCATCATCAGAACAAAAAAATGGGTCCAAAGGGGAATGCTGGCGGGGGGGACCCACTCGAAAAACAAGCCGGAAAATCAGGGAGTAAAAACCCTGAAGGACTGTAAACCAGTGTTCGAAAAGAACTACTCGAATAGCGGCGCGACCCAGACACAGCAAGGGAAAATAGTGCAAGAAGGGGGGGAAATGAAAATGCCGGAACTAAGAAGGGCGAGCCAGGGTCACATCTGAACGGGGAAAAAATTCTCTGGGGAACAAAAAGAAAAACCTGCGACGGGAGCGCGGAGAAAAAGAGAAATCTGGGGACTCTGGGAACGGGGCTCTTTTCAAAAAAAGCGGGGGGGGCTAAGTAGAACTATTAAAAAAAAAAAAACAAGGCTCAATTCGTCGAAAAAAAAAACAAACAGACTGACAGAAAGATGAAGGAAATGTCGCTGGCGCCGGGTTTGGATACTATGGGAACTAGAAGAGGTCTGGCATAAGCATACCAGGTGGGAACTCAAAAGAAAAGAAAATACAACAACACGGAGAGAGAGCTCGTTTGCCGCCTCCTACAGGGAACTCAGCAATCGGTGCCTCATTCGGACGGGGGGACTACCAGCCGAGCCTGAGCGTTGGGATGGATATCGGGGGGGTGCAGTTCCTGCACTGACATCTGGGGGGGCAGAGTGAACCGACCTGAAACACCACCGGAGAATACCGAGCAGCATGCCATTTACAAGATGGGGAGTTAAAGAAGGCACAAAAAGAGGATGGTTCAAATGGAAGGACGACCATGGGAACGGATGGGTGACCTTTAAAGTGAATCGCAGAGTTGTCCATATTACGGCTCCCAGACCGTTGAAAGGGGGGATTATGGGCCCCGGGGAGGAAGTTTGTCTATACGGGGACAGGTGAATCGAGGGGAATGGGACGACTTGTAGCTAAGTTTGAAAAGGTAAGGTTCATCTGGCGTTGCACTGATGGGGGGGAAAACACGAATCACTATGAAAGGAGAAAAGGGGGGTGTGGCGGAATCTAGGCCTTGACCGTAAAGGGGGGGACTGCAGAGGAAAATAGTCCAAAGATCTAACCAAAAATTGAAACGTGGGACCGGGAGAGGGGGAATAGTGAATCTAACGGGGGGGGATGGGACAAGAAAGGAGAATCGTATCCGTCTACCCGTCTAAGAATAGGAGTAGGGGTCTGGGCCTGACGTGCGGAAAGCGGTACTGAACCACCGAATGAAGCGGTATCGAGTGCAATTTGTGGTGAAGTAACGGCAACGTTTCGACCGAAAGCAAGGGAAAGGCTCGCGTTGTTCTTGACTAAAGGGGTACGTAAAAAAAAAAGTTCGAGAAACGTTCAAGGAAGGGGGGGGGGGGGGATAATAGCAGGGAAAAAGGGCTTTGCTAACGGGAGAAGAACAAAAAAAGGAAATGTCGAAATAACTGGTTTTCGACGGGGGCGATGTCAGGAGGGAAGGGGGAATCAGACGCGATTGGGCACAACAGCAGGGTGACGGGAAACGGGATTATCAGATTCTTGGGGAAAAAAAGGAGGGGGGATGCGGTATATAACCGGGGGCAAAAGAACATCTTGGGACCTGAGAGCAAAAAAACACGCTGGACGTGGCCAGGAAACGTTTGAGAGAACGTCGCTCATAGAAGGGTCAGTCAGCCGTATCGAGCAGGGTATTGAAAGCATAATCGGCAGACGTCGTAGCTGGTTAGCGAAACCTCAGACAAACGAAAAAGCCGCGACTGGGAGACAAGTTGCCGATCTTGAGGAGCTTGTGGGGGAAAGGGAGGGAAAGTCCTGTCAAAGAAAATGGGTAGAGACACAGGGGACATTCAGCTAACTTGCCGTACTTCCAGGAAAGTGGGGGAGAATAAAAGGCTTTGGGAATACTATCAGCGTTGCGTCCTGGAAAAGGGGTGGAAATTTAGGGGCTGGTGATAGAAGAGAAGCTCTAAACCGGTACCTCGGATGGGAAAGGGAATAACGGTAGGAACAACAGGGGTTGACCGGGACAACACGCAGCGTGCGTTTGAGCTTGAGAAAAGAAGGGAAGGGGACCAGGTGCAATGTTTAAGAAAAAGATGGGGTCTGTAAGGAAACGCGTTGGGATGCTTAGAAAGACAAGGACACGGGACTAGGTGGGGCGATTCCAGGGATGAGGGAAAGACTCCCGGGTTGAAGAATCTGGCTCGAAGACAAGGAGTGTTGCATTCAGATGTTGTTAACGGGGACAGTAGGCAAGCGAAATTCGCCGCACGAAAAATTGTACCGATAGGGGAAGACACTTGACGACCCTCACCAAAAGGGGACGTAAGTTAAAGCAAAAAGGAAAAAGGTATGAACGCCATTTGCGGCTATCGCATCTAAAAAACCAACAAAAGGAGGTCAAACAACATGGATGGCCACCGCAAATCAAAAGTTCACTTCGGATGGAGGGAGAAGTAGAAACTACCAAAAGGGGGTCATCGGGAAAAAAGGGTACTGGGGCCGAGTAAAGCTCGGGGGAGGGCTCCGAAACGGCGCGGAAAAACTACCGTGAAAAAGAGAATTAACCAAAAACACCGTGGGCTTCTAGAAAAAGAGGGAAAAAGTCACCGCGCAAACGGAATAAGGAAACAATCGGCAGGGCGGAGAGTAACAGAAGAAGCAGCGGAACTGACAGCCATTAACAGCAACCGGGACCAGTGCCCAGGCGAGTAGCAAAAGATAAAAAGAAAACTTAATCAGGGAAAAAAGGGGTGGCACACACGAAAAACCGGCGGCCTGGCGCCGGGGAGGGGGGGAAAAAAAGGGAGTCAAAACGAGCGCGCACGCTCACAAAACAACCAATAAGAGGAGGGGTCGAAAAACGCAAGAGGGGGTCCGCCGAAAAAGATTGGGAACACCGTTCATTAAAGAGGGTAAAGGAACTGCTTGAAATGCAGCCTTGAAAAAAGCCTATAAAGAAAGGAAAAGCGAGAAAAGGGGGGGCAAACAACCCAGAGCTGCAAGTGGGGGAAAGAAAATCGGAAGGGAACCGCTACCTGTAAAGGAGACACACTTCCTACCTGCGCGAGTCGAATCAAGCCGAGTCAGAGAGGGACTTACACAAGGGAAAGACTGTGAGAGAAAAAAAGGGTGGGCAGTGGCCAAAGACAGCCTTGGTTGGGGTATCATTAAAAAAAAAAAAGATGGGTTACCTGTCGTCAACCATCGTGTTTGAAGGAAAGAAGAAGACATCAATCCCACAGAGAGGGGAGGGCAATAGAGGCACGCTGATTAAAGCAGACAGAAAAAAGGGACTAAAAAAAAAAGAGGTCGCCGGCATTGTTCAGGGTGGAAAGGGAACCCCAACGAAGCAAGCCAGTATCGAAACGAGACGCCTCGGTTAACGTTTTCTCGACAAAAAAAAGTTGATGGGATAAAGAAAAAACGCGAACGAGGGGGGAGGTCGTAGACGTGACAAAGAAAAACAGATACCATTTCTCTTCCGAAGAAAAGAATGAAAGGAGGGGGAGGAACCTGAACAGAAATTGAGGACTGCAGCAAAAAACTCCCTAAGAGGGAAGGAAGAGGTCGTACTGCATAAAAACGAGCGAAAGGAAAATAAGCAAGTGACAGATACTATCTGATCCGGGTTCATTACCGTGGCCGCCTTATCTGGCAGAATAAAAGAGGAGGAGTAAACAGTCCTGTCCAAAATACGATGCCGTGCCAACACCGTTGGGCTGAGAAGGGAGGGAACGCTGGTATGTGGGTGGACCCATAACTGGAAGCCGGAAAAGAGGAAAAACAGGTGAAAGCTAAAGAGAAAAAGCTCTCGATAAAAGAGGGTCTCTACCAGAAAAAGCAGATCAGGAAAAGGAGTTAACCTGACTTTCTCGGAATACCTAAGGAAAGGTGAACAGGCCCGCTGCAAAAAAAATGCGGCTTAAACGGTACACGCCCTGCCAGGGAGAGACAGAACGCAGGTCAATGGAAGGAGGAGGGGGGGATCAGGCTGATGCCGAAAGGCAAGGTCCCAAGCGTCCCGCGCAGGTCCGCATCAAAAAAAAGGATAATCAGCTGGGGGAATGCCAGATCTGCTTGAACAGGAAACAGCAAGGAGCCGCTGCGCAGTAAAAAAGAAGGAAAACGGGCGCAAGGAAAAAAAAACAAAAAACCAAGAAAAATGAGAGAGATAAGAAGCCTGAGAGGAGGGGAAAAAGGTCAATCTCTATGCCTCGGGAAGAAGACCCTGGAAAGAGAGGATGGGATTTAACGCGTTCTGCAGGATCGACTGCCTGGGGGGGCTGATCGGGGGGACCTGAAGTGGTCTCGGGAACGAAGACCAACTCGCATAGCCCGAGCAGGCTCAGAAGGGGGGGGGGGAAAAGAAAAAAAGGTTCATTCTTGCAAAAAGGCGTGTTCGGTGGGGAAAAGGGGTTCCGCGCAAATTGGCAGCGGGGGGGGGAGGGGGGGACCTGGTCAAAGAAAGAGTTAACAACAAGGCAGCAAAAGTGGAAAGGGGGCGGATGGCCGTAAGAGGACGTCTGTCTAAGAAGTGTGAGAGTCTAGACTGGGGTTAAACTGGAAAACATGGGGCCAGGTAAGGTTCAGGCTGGGAGTTTAAGGGGTCCGCCCCAAAGAAAGGGGTGAACGAATCCGGTGTTGGAAAGGAATCGGTACTCGGAAAATGGGGCACAAGAGATTTATCCGGAGGCAAGGAGAGGGAACGGGAGGTGAATCAAAAATATGAACGAGGGGAGACATACAGACTGTCACAGTGGTTCAGGTAACGTCCAGGAAGGGGAATGCAAGAAAAGTGCCAGAAGAATAGAATCAAGGGGGGGGGAGTGCCTTCCTGGGCGCGGTAGGAAGGGGACTGTCAAACAAGACCGTAGGGGGATCGAAGACAACGTGGGGGAGAGGGGGGTGATGTAGAAAACAAACTTTAGAAACCGAAAAAGCCGGAAGGAAAGTTTTCAGGTGCGTCGATCACAAAGGACACGGGGTGCGAGGAAAAAGTTGCAAATCGCGAAAAGGTTCATCCGGCCCCTACGGGAGGGGCTTAAAAAGAAAGCCACAACTCGCAGAAAAACGATCTGTTTTCGACGTGTCAGGAGGGGAGGAGGGAGAAGGTGCTCACAGGACCAGATGCCAAAAAGTCGCGGTTTCACAAAGGAAAGAGTATTGACGGACAGCGGAACACCAACGGTTCTGAAAGTGAAAGTAGAAGAAATAAAATATTGGTCGGTCGAAAAACACCCCGCTGGGAAAGTGAACAGGGAAAGGTTGATAGAATCCGCGTCGCTCGCGAAAGGTGAGGGGAAACTCCGTAACGTCATGGGGAAGTGATGGACTGATCGCGCATGTCTAGCATCTCGTTGGAGGGAAAAGGAAGAATGTCGAAAAAGGAGAGCGATCCTGGGCTCAACGGGGGGACGCTGTGGGGTGTTTTGGGGGTGGGGGGTGTGTGAGGGAGAGACGATTGGTGCATTTCCGGACACGGGGGAGAGAGGGGCAGCGCGACGCATAAGCGGGAGAGGGCCGTACAAAAAGGTTACATTGGACAATGGGAAAGAGAAGGCGAAAACAATAACGTTTGAAGAAAAGAAAGCTGCGTGTGGCTGGGTGACGCTGCTCAACTGAGAGTACCTGGGTTACAGAGGCGCCCAGGACCATGTCGATAAGGTTGGGGGGAACCTGATTGTGAGAAACATCTGGGAAAGTGGATCATTGCTCTAAACGAGGGAACAGGTTACCTATGGGGGAAAAAGCAGGGAGGGGAGGCGATACGTGGGGAACTGTCGACCTCAAATTTTCCAGTGGTTCCCGCTAAAAAGAGAACGAAACCTAGGGGCTGGGAAAGGGAGAATCTTCAAAAAAATAACCGGGTGAGGTGAATGAGCGAGGGTTGTTACAGGTCGTCTGCCAGCGAAAGGGGTAGCAAAAAGAGCTGGTACCGGGGGAACAGAAAAAGGGAAGTTTCAACTAACCCTGCCGTGCTTATATCCCCTCATCAAAGAGTTAAAAGGGGGAGGGGGAGAGCAGCAATCGGAAACACAAACGGAGGGAAGAAGACAAGAGAGAGATGCGATAGAAACCCAATAAACGGGCAGCGGACGGGCTGAACAAAAAAAAAGGGTGAGGTAATAAGTGGGTCTTTTTCAATCGTTAAACAAAGGCGCTGAAATCCGAAGAAACGGAGAGGGAAAGGAACTACGGAAATTCCAACAAAAGTGTCTCGCCAGAGCGAATGGTAAATCGCTGTAGACATTCCTTAGCAGGAACTACATCTGGAAAGGGGGAGGAAGTTCGACCTCAGACGCGCCGACAGCATCTGCTGAAAAAGGAAGTGTAAACCTGCCGCGGATGAGGCCAAGAAACGGCACTAAAGTGCTAATAAGGAAAAGAACATGGGGAAGGCACGACACGCCTGAGCCGGGGAGGGAAAAAAGTAGTCGAAACGCAAAAATCCCCCACAGCAAAAAAAAAAAGGGCGTTGCGGGAAAAATGGACAGGGTCGGTCCCACATCAATGGCCGAAGGTTTCATACGAAGAGCCAGCGACAAGAGGAGGGGGAAAAGGTAAAGACCAGCAAACCAGTAATCTCGGAAGGAAAAAAAAGACTCCCAGAGAAATTGAAAAAAAAATCACGTCGGACGAACAAAGCGACCAGGGGGGGAAGAGAGGCCCCAAAAAAAAAAAAAAAATGACTCTACAAGGAAGAAAACAACCACGAACGGGTGGAAAAAAAAGGAGCACGCGAGGGTTATAATAAAAGGGGGTCCGGCCAACGGGGAGCCGCTTGGGGGGGGAGGAGAAGGGACCAGTGGATGGAAAAAAGAAGACGGTCAAATCCTCCAAAATCGTGGGGGGCAAGGAAGCATACGAATCGCAAACCGATGAAATCAAAAAACCGTTGGAGACAATCAGAGGGAAAAAAGGAGGCAAAGTTCAGACCGTAGTAAAAAAAGGACGACCACCAGGAAGTGCGGCCTTTAGGGGGGGGAAGCGTAAAAGAGGGGAAAACCCAGCAAGCAAAAGGGGCCAGTCTGAAACGAAGGAAGCGAAAGGTTCTCGACGAAAAAAACAGACAAATACGGTGAGAGAACCAAAAAAAAAAAAAAAAAAAGCAAAGACCGAGAGGTGAGGGGGGGGGGGGGGGGGGGGGGGAAAAAGGGGGGGGGGGGGGGGGGGGGGGGAGGGAGGGGAACCTAAAAAAAACGAAACAAAAAAAAAAAAAAAAAACGAAAGAAACAGAAGAACACCGGAAACAGGCAATTCACAAAGAGAAAAACAGAAGGCTTGGGGAGGAAGTCCATGCTAAGCCAGCCCTGCCAAACCGAAAAAACCCACCCAAGAACTCTGAAGTAACGTCAAAGAAAAGGAAGAAACGATCCCGTGAAGAGAAACCAAAAACAGGACCAACGGTGACAGATGAAACGGAGAGGGACTCAGGACCGTAGTCTTACAGGAACCAAAGGGCCCGTGGACTGAGAAGAGGAGGGAGGTAATACGTCCAAAAAAAATGGCCCGGTAAAAAAACACGGTTCGCAGAAACGTGACAAGAGAGGGGTGGTGAAACCAACAAACAGCCAGCATGAAAAAGGAGAAAAATGATCTTTGAAAAAAACCCTACCGCAACAAGGGGAAAAAAGGACACGGAATCAAACCAAAGGACGCGGAAAGGGGAAGAGGATCCATTTTCAAAGGGAAAAAGACAACCTGAAACTAACAAGAGTTGCAGACCAGTAAACATAAAACAATCGGACGGAAAAGGGGGAAAAACACGAAAACCTGCGCGGCAAAGAAAAGAAAATAGGGTCAATGGGGGCAAAAGGGAGCAGTCTATTACCAATGTTCTAGGACGGAAAAAATGAAAGGGGGGAAACGCGCAGTAACGATCAGACGCAGCCAGCAGATGCACATAAAAAAAAAAGGAGCGGAACCATGACAACCGAGCGCAGATGGGCCCTGCGGAACTGGTACGACTGTGATAGGAAAGACTTAGGGAAGGAAATCCTAATTACCAGAGGCGGCCAAATAAGCTAGAAACAAAAAAGAAAGGAAAGGAAAAGATCTGGAAGAAAGGTGAAGTCTAGGGGGACTGGGGGGGGGAAGCAAAGAGGAAATATTCAGCCAGTGGACTCCGGCCAAGTAATGAGGGGACATTAACAGCGTTTACAATGAAGGAGTCGACTGCTTGTTCAGGTCTGAAAGAGACACGCTGCAAAAGGGGGGTCGATTTTCCGACTGCAAAAACCAAAGGGAGCGGAACCAAGAGGGGAGAGCAAGGGGAAAAAAGTTGTCTGGGGGGGCAGGTCGACAAGAGGGAAAGGGCAGTTGAAGTTTGTCAAACCGTGTGCACGAAGCATTGGCAGCGAGGGGTGAAAGGTCAAAAGCCCTACGGTTCAGGAGGACAGCTCAAACAGCCTTACTTCGGAGGGAAGGAAGGGAGGTAAAAGGGAAGAAGCCGCCCGGTGGGAAATCGCGGTAGCTGGCAAGGGGGGGTGGGGGGTTGTGGTTGGGGGGGTTGGGGTTTGTGGGGGGGGGGGTTGTTTGGGTGGGTGGGGGGTAGGGTAAAGAGAGGTGAAGGGGGAAGGCTGGCCTGCGGTCCCACAACAGAAAGAGGAAAGGAAAAAAAACCAGGTTGGCCACAGAGGAGCCTGGAAAGACTGGCAAACGAGATATATAAAATAAGTGAGGAAGAAAAGGTTAAAAAAGGTAAGGAAAAAGGGGGGGAGATAAAGCGGGGTAGAAAAACGGGTTGGTCAAGGGGGAAGATAACAGAGGGTGAGCACACTGGGGGCAAAAAAATGAGGCAGAGAGGGTCTGCTGGCTAGAAGGGAGGCAGTTCTGGAAACCCTCAAAGGAGGGAGTCAAAGCCTGAAAAAGGGGGGGTATCGCTGTAGAAGAGACAAGGTTGGCGAAGGGGGAAATCGCCGCCGATGTACAGGGAGGGTTTTTTCGGGAGGACATAGTCGGCGAGAACTGAAAGGGGAAGAGGGACCGAAATCAAATGGCCAATCAGGAGGGGAGGGGGGGTTGAAAAAAAAAAAACAACCGCCAAAGGAACGGGAGGTTGGTTTCGACGGTCATGGGGACGAAGAGTAGGACTGCCTCCAGACGCGCCCAAGAGGGCCAAAACCGCAGGGGAAGTGAAAGGAAGTATTGAACCGAAGCGGAAAAAAAGAGAAAATGAGGGGAGTGACGTAGAAGGACAGCCAAACAGAAGGGCACGTGAAAGAAAAAAACAAAAAGAATCTAGGAAGGGGGAAATGACACTTGGTAAAGTGAACGTCACTAAAAGAAACGTGGGTCGGAACTCAGGGAAAAGGAACTGGGGAAGTCTTGAAGAAGCAACATGTCATCATCGTAGGGTGCGAGCATAACGGGTCGCGGGGGGGTCCATCAAGAGTCAGTTCACGTGACAGACGGAAGAGGAAACGGATTTTGACAGGCGAAAGTTCCTGGGGACAGGAATGGTCGGACTCCCAGTTCGGGGGAAAGATTGAACGGTCCGGAAAAAGCATGGACAAGGGGGAACCAGTGAGTTGAGGAACGACAGAGCATCGTTGTGCCGCACAAAAGAAGGGGAGGGGGGGCATTCAGACAAGGAGAAGTGTTGGAAAAAAGGGGAACGCCAAGGGACAAGGGAGGCTAAAGTGTTTGAAACCGGGAACAAACCGCGCGTGCCGTGTGCTAGAGAAGAAGGAAGGACAAGTAAGTTAACCGAATGAAAAAAACGGGGGAGGATCGGGAAAGCTGTAAAGAAAACCCCGTCCGATGTAGGAACGGCATCAGACGTGTTCTCGACCAGCGCGGTGGGGAGTACGCGCTGGGAAAGATCATTTCATTACTCCGGGGGGGGGGGACCGACTTCAAAAAGGGACGCCGGACAGCGCGGATGGAAAAAAAAAAGAAAAGGAGGTGCCTCAACCCAGCCGGGGACTTATTTGGGAGGCGAAAAAAAGAAAGCTTGGAACTAAGGCTTCTATACGAAGAGATAGACAAAAAAAGAGGAGGGAAAAAGAAAATGAATAAAAAGAAAGGGGGAAGTCAGTCTGCTGCGTCTGCAAAGAAGAAACAGCAGGGGGGAAATAGGGGAAATGGTCTTTTGAGTGAGCGGTAAAAAGGAAAGGAAAGAAGGGAAGGGGGAGAACATGCATAAAAGAAAAAATCGCTGATAGACCACACGCCCGGTGGCTCGAAAAAAAGAGAAAGGGCACAAAAAAAAGGTCGACAAAAAGAGGGAGAAAAATACCGCGAAAGGCTTCGGAGACAAAAAGGAGAAATCAAGAGAAGCAAAAGAGACAAGAAGGGAAAACGCACCAGTCGCTTCGGGACCAGAGACAAAGCACTGAAGGGAACAAGTCAAAGGGGGAAAAAACTTTGGGACAGCACGACCGAGGACTGGGGAAGAAAAGGACATGACTTCCGATAAGGGGAGGACCTCAAGACACATCAACAAGAACATCTTTAAAGGGATGTGCAAAAAGAGGTAAGTCCGCACAGAAAGGAATTCCTTTCAAAGGAAAGGAAATAAACTGTAAGATGAAAAAGTGGCTCCATGGAAAGAAGATCTTGAAATAACTCCGGGTCAAAAAAAAAAGAAGCGGCCCAAAAACATTGACGACCAAAAACGAATGGGACACCGCGACCGAGGGTGAGAAAGAAAAGATACAAAGGAACGCCTGCGCGGAAATCAAACCCTCGAAAAGAAAAAGTAAGACGTTAAGAGAAACCGGGGGCGCCAGAGAACTTGTTAAAAAAGAATCAACTTGTGAAGGGATCAAGGACCGACGCTTTTGGGGCTAAGGTGAACCAAAAAGGTGGATGGAAACGGGGGGGAACGGAGCATCATAACTCTTTGGTAAACACCATGAAGGGATACGAATCATACCGCTGAACGGGACACATCATCGGTGGCTGTGCAATAAAATCAAGAACGGATCGGGAATTCCAATTCAGACAGACCCAGAACAAAAAAGATCGGGCGGAATGTCGGGGGGGGGGGTCTGACGAAGAAGGGAAAAAACCAAAAGAAGTCTGTTCCAAGAGAAAGGGTCTCCACCGAATTGAACAGGGGGACATGTCACTCGAACACGACGCAGACAGGGGAGAGCCGCCACAACAACGAGAAAGCGGGCGTAGTTCACGGTAGAAAAAAAGGGTACCAGGTCTACCGAAAAGAACAAAAAGGGGAAAGAGCGAAGAAAAGAGCGGGGATGCAAAGCGGAAAGCGAAAGTCCGGAAAAAGAAGACACAAACTGAAAAAAAAGATGGAAACTAAAGTGGTCCTAATGAGAAAGCTCAAACGGGTGACCCTTCAACGTTGACATTCAAACTTCTGGAGAATTTCCAGGGAAGCACTTTCAAAAAAGGGGGAAGTCCGAGCGGGGAGAAAAAGAAAAAAAAATGAGGAAATACCAGGTCCCACAGCCCGAGAAAAACCAAAAAAAACGGGTGGGGATTGTGCTCAAGATAAATAGCTTTCGGGGGGGGGGGAACACTCGCAACGCCAGCCTGAACCAGGTCGAAACTGAGGGAAACACAGGAACGGACAGCTACGAGAGACAAAGGGCAGTTGAGAGGCCATAAACGGAAGAGTGGCGGGGGCCCCGGAACAGTTCACAAAGGCTGGAGGAAGCACTGCGACTAAAGAGTGGGAGGGGGGGAAAAGGTAAATCGCTGCATATCGGCGGCAACCGGGTGAAAAACAAAAAAAGCCCTGAGAGGGGTAGCATCAGAAAACGCAACCTGGAGGGACTAGCAAAGAGAGCCCGATGCAGCGGTGGTGGCCCGGACGGGTCAGTAACGATAAGGGGAAAAACGCAAACCGATCAGAAAAAAAAAGTCGATCTCAGAAAAATCTTTGAGGAACATCGAACGCGGAAGGGGCGTCAAGAAGGGGCCTCGAGAGGCTGGGAGAAAAAGCAGTACCAGCGGAAAAAGAGAGAGATAAAAACACAGAAGAGGGAAAAGAAAAGATCTTGAAAGGACCTTGGCTTCTTGCTGGGAAGTCGAAAGTACCGGAGGCCGGAGGATTCCAAAGGACAGATCTGGGCTGGGGGGGGAAAAAGGTAGAAGGAGAGGAGACTGCATGTTCTTAGGGGAAACGGGAAGGATGGGGGAAGTCATCTTAAAAACACCACCGCGGAATCGCCTGGAAACAAAGGGAAGCCTTGACCAATGGGGCGTGCAGGGAAGAAGAGCCAGCGAAAGGGGGGGAGCGTGTGGGAAAGGCCGCAGACAGGGCCGAGGGTGACCGGGGCAAAAACGCCACCGGGAGAGCCGATCAGGGAACTTCCAGCACGGTGGGGAAAAAAAATGGATGATATGGACAGAACCGGAGAGGTTCCCGAAAAGACGGGGATGGTAAGGGAGGTGGTGGGGGGATGTGGAAAGGGTTGCTAGGTGTCATTCGGGGAAAAGGGTCGATGGAAAAACCAACTACCTAGAGTCACGCGGTGGAAAAATAAAAACGGGGGTAAAAATTCATACCGGAGGAAGGGGAAGCCGACAGGGGCCAATCGATCGTAAGGAGGAACCAGAGGATAAGAAAGGTGTTGGGGGATAGAAGAAAAACTGGAGAAAATAGAATAACTTCACCGTTGTTAGAGGGGTACCGGGAAGCTTATCGTTGGGGGACCGGTCGAACCTGGGAGAAGACAGCGTAACCAAAAGTCATGGGGGAAAATTCAAAGGGTCCAGGAAAAGGCGCGTGAACATTCGGCCCGTCACAGAATTCTGGGGAGCCACTTGTGGGATAGCTGGAAAGTCTCGGTCAAAAGGGGACAAACTGTACTCGTCAAGAAGAATAGGGTCGCGGGTGTTAGTGGCGATATCAAAAAGAAAGGGGGGAGTAGGGGACGAGAACAGGGAAGAGGAGGGAGATTTCATAGCCGAAAGTTCTTGGAGGGGAAAGGGGAAAAAAAAGACCAAAACGACCTACCGATCTGGTGGTCAGGGAAGGCGGGATTGACGAGGAGGGAATGGCTCAAGAGACAGCAGTGGGAATCCAAAGGACGTGGGGAAAAGGTTCAATAAAGGATAGGGATTGAGAACTATGCCACACACATATGGGGGAATGATGGATGGGGGAGGGAGGAATTAAAAAGCCCACCCGGGTTAAATATGAAAAAAACCAGATCTGTCCGTTGGCCAGAACCCGGTTATCAAGGGGGGAAGAATCCGGCTCCATGAACAACGACCGTCACGTGCAATGGTGCAGGTATTTGCAGGATCGAGGTAAGTCGAAGCAAAGAGTCGTTGGGATCAAGACTTTCAGCGACGCGAATCGGGGTGAGGAAAAACTTTGAATAGGGAGGGCTCAGGGGGATGGGACAAGGGCCGAATGTCCTGGCAGGGAATTACAGGAAAAAGCACACAACAAAACTGTGGAAAAACAGTCATCGCATTCATCTGGAAATTCCGAGGCGTTAACTGAAAGAGGCGGACGACAGAATTTGGGGGGGGTCCAAACAAGCCGGCTGCTGGGTAGGGGAAAAGGCTGCAATGAAAAAAAAATGGGTTTAAATGAGGTCTCAAAAATTCAGCAAATGTTCGTGCAGGAAAAAGGGGGTGGTGCCTATGGGAGGAACGCACGGGCGGGTGCTAGAGACCACACAAAAAAAACAAACAAAAAAAAAAACAAAAACAAAAACCACCAAAAAAAAAACGAAAAAAACACAACACACACAAACCAAAAAAAAAAAAAAAAAAAACACAACCAAAAACCAAAAAAAAAAAAAAAAAACCCAAAAACACAACCCAAAACCCACAACACAAAACGCCAAAAAAAAAAAAAAAAACAAAAAAAAAAAAAAGCAAGGTACTGGGCCACAGTTGACCTTCGGAAAGGAGGGTAAAGATGGAGGTCTAACGCGGCCAGGAGATGTGGGCCGGCTCATGCAAGAAAACCAGCATTAAATTACAAGAGGGGGGCGAGAAAGGAGGGGTGCCTTAGCGATGTTGTGTAAAGGTCGGAAAAAGGGGGGGGAGAGGAAGAAGGCGCGGGGAAAGATCTAAAAAAGTGGGGAAAGGTGCCCGAACCCACCTTGTGGAGTATTGATCGGCAGCACAAAGACAAGCTTTACGAAGGGGGAGGGAGGAAGGAAAGATCGACAACAACAACACGGAAAGAGAAGACAGGCAGGAAAATCGATCGGCCGTGAAGGGGGAGGGAGGGGACTGCAGAGCAAAGAGCAAGACAGGGGATTGCAAGGGAAAGGGGGACTGGGGTGGAAGAAGAGCCCCAAGATCAGGAAAATCCAGCCTAAAAAAAGAACGAAATGGTAACAACAGCGATGAAAAAAAAAGGGGATGCGAGCCCAATATCTCAGTGGAAAGGAGAGTTGATGAACTGGGCCTGATCTGACTACAGAGGACATGACTGGACAGGAGGGAGCATCGGGCGCGAAGAAAAGGTCGAACACACAGTACACACTGCAAGGCGTGAGGGAAAAGACGGCACACACGAGGGGGTGCGACTACAAAGGGGAAAACCTTTGTTCCACAACGACCAGAAGGGCGCCAATAAAACCAGTGCTTCAGAAGGCGCGAAAGTCACCACACCACAGAGCAGGGAGGGGGGGGAGGGCAAATCTGAGGGAGGGACAGCAAATCAGAGTCCTAGTGAAAAGTGACGCTACGGACCGGAGGCACTGGAGGAGACAGGAAAACCCGTCAGATCGGCCAGGAAATCTCGAAAGGGGGAACCGAAACGGAAAGGGAAAAAAAGTCGAAAGGGTTAAAAGAAAAGAGCAGGGGACAAAAGAGGGATGCGACCGCCAAAAGGCTGAGCTAAATGACTAAGGAAAAGGCCCCACGACCTGAACCAGGCGAGAGCTTGACAAAAAGGGGGGAGCAAGAGCGATTAAAGAGCAAAGGGGTTGAAGGCAAAAAAGGAAAACCAAAGGCTGGGGGGGGGGGGCGAAAAAGGCAAAAGATGGTAGGGGGAAATACAAACCGTCAAAAATCCGCAGAACATCGTGTTGCAAGGGCCAGGGCCTGGGTTCCAAGAGGAAGCCACACGCTAAAAACGCAACAATCGCTTGGGAGAAGAAAATCGGGCGCGCGGAAGGGAGGCCAAACACCCAAACAACCTCCGAGACATCCCTACAAGGGGGTCGAAGAACCAGATAGGGCGCCGGATTTTGGGGGTGGGAGCGCAGTTCAAAAAAAAAAAGAAGCATGTGTCCAGCTGAAACGGCAGGCCGCCATGGCCACAGTGTTAGCGCAACCTCCGCACACGTGATCGGGAAGGAAAGTAAAAAACGCGAAATCGGTCTGCGGCAGGGAGGAAAACCTGGACCGAAAAAAGCGATACCACCAATTTGTGTCCAAAAGGATTTCCGAATAACAGAATGGACATAGGGAAGCCAGGGTACCTCTCACGGAAGAAAGACAAGGACGGAAAGAAGAACCACCCTCTACGGACAGGATGAAGGGGAGACGCGGAACGGGCATCAAAAAAAAAGAAGGTCGGAAACCTGACAAAGGGGTGAAATCATTTTCACGATCGACCGGTAAAGAGCTGCCGGGACAACCTGGAAAGACGGTCAAAGGGAAGAAGGCGCCGTCGGTAAATCAGGGTCCAGGAAGAGATCCTGTACCAACCCCGGTTCGAGATAGTGGAATGGAGGAGTGGTGGGACAAAGAAAAAAAGGGGGAGCATGACCAATGGCAGAAACCCTTCTCGAAATTCACAGGTACAATAAATAGGAAGGGGGGACTTTCTCCAGACGGAAGAATTCAAAAGAATCAGGGGGCACGTCGGGGAGCCTGAAGAACCTGCTCGTAAACTCCCGAAGGGCGTGACCGTAAATCACTGAACAATTTAGAGGAACAAGTGTGAAACACTAACTCCAGTAAGGGGGAATGCAAAAACAGAACGCCAACGGGAGGGAGATCCTGAGGGGAAGAAGTATATTAGCGTGGGGGGGCAGACAGGTCAGAAAAATAAAGAAAAAGAGCATGAGAAAAAAAAAGAAGAGAGAAAGAGAAAGCGGTCCAGGAAAAGAAGCATTTACAAGGAAATGTACGAGAGGCATCAGCGAGGAAGGTAAAAAAAGAAGTAGGCGGCCAAGAGAAACAACAAAAAGGAAGGGAAGAAAGGAAAAGAGAGAGATCGGGGCCAAGGAATACGGCTGGAGGTAAAAAGGCAGGCCTCAAAACCTCTGAAGTCCAGTGGGACGCCGGGGGGGGAAAGCTGAGGCCGGGGGAGACTCGTTCTTATGGGGCGATGGTTAGGAGACGCAAGGCTCTTGGGTGAAGAATCTTGACTATGAGGAAAAAAAAAAATCTTTAGAGAGGGACAGGCTTCTACGCCAAGGGAAAAAAGGTGAGTTCTGAAAGCTGACCACTCCAGAAGAAATGTCAAAAGGCCGACGAAAAGTGGGGAAAATGTTGACCCTGTCACCGGGGAACATGCGGAAGGAAGAAGAAAAAGGGAAGATCCAGAACGGTGAGAACGGAGAGCGATCCGCTTCACAGAGGGGGAAAAGGTTGAGCCAGTACTGGGTTAAACTTGTAAAAGAAGGGTAAGGGGGGTACAAGCTGGTTCAGGAAAGGGGGGGCAAAGACCACCGGTGAAAAGAGGCACTGGAGCGGAACAGGGTGGTGGGTAAAGGGAAAACGAGTCATGGACCGGCTGTCCAACTCGAGATGATACGCGAAAGGATCATCAAGCAAGTGACTCGACGGTAAAGGAACAGGAAAATCATAAGAGGGAAACTGGGGGGACAGGGTTTAAGATAAAGGTGAGAGGGGGGGGGAAGCCGTTCGACCGGAAAACTAAGCAGAAGTAGAAGTGAGGAGGGGGGAAGTTCTCCAGTGCGAAGGAAAAAGCCTGGCCGCCCACGAACTGCAAATCGGTATAAAACAACGTGGGTGGGGGAATAGGCTGTAGGGTCGCTCAAAGTGAGAGAGGAAAGGGGAACAGACAAGAACGATGGTCGTCGGGGCGGTGCTGGAAAAAGAAAACGAGCTTAGGGTGGTCGAGAAAAACGGGTTACAAAGCAGGGGCGGGTCGCCGGGAAGATCCTGGAAAGAGGGCTTGGTGAATGTTTGAAAGAGAAAAGAAGAAAAAAAAGGAAAGGAATCACACGATCATGGTTTGGCGAAGGGGGGGCGGGATGAGTCCTGTCGCGGAATGCGAAGAGGAGAAGGGAGGGAAGAACCCTTGAGAGGGGGGGTACGGTTCAGCGATGATCGTGGGGCAGAAAGAGCCCAAAAAAGAAGGTCTGATATGGGAAGAAGAAGGTAACATCACACTCATGGGTGACGATGAGAGGGAAACACCCGAAGGAAGTTGGGCCAGGGAAAAACGTTGAGACGAACCAGTAATATGCGAGGAGTAAACGACGAACGGGGGAAAAGGGTTCGGGGGGGGCCAATCGGGGAGAAAGTGAGATCAGCGACGGTTGGCGAATGGGAAAATGGGGGTAGTGGGTGGGGGGGGGGGGGGGGGAGGGCGCGGGTCACACAATCGGGTCTTGCAAGGGTCCGATATGTAGACGAGGGGGATGTTGACGACGGAGATTTCTGGCCGATCGGAGTTGAGCGACTGGATGCAAAAAGCAGTGCAATCTTCCTTACGCGTCAGGAACTGAGGCAGAGGACTGGAGCCAGAGAAGAGGGGGGTGGGTGGCAGCACATCCATGATGAGTGGGGTCTTGTTTAGCTTGGGGACCTCTCAGGAAAGGTTGACTCGGCGCCCAGCCGGATGAAAGGGAGGAAAACAGTGTGGGGAAAAGGGGGGCAACTGCAGCACGTGGCGGGGGCTCGGGAGACAAAAGAGGATTTAAGAGGGGGAAGAAAGGAATGATGCTCAGAGGGGATGCGGGATACCCGAGAAGCAACGGAAGGGGTGAATTCCAGAGCAAGTCGCACTGACTCAGAGGAGGGGGGGAATGCGGTCTGCAGCGAAATCAACCGGGGACTGGGGGGGAATTCGCGTGTGTTGTAAGGGGAACAGGAAAAGGGGAAGTGTAGGGGGCCGTAACAAGAGCAGGAGGGGAAAGTAAAAAAAGACCCCTGGGGAGAATCCACTCAAAAAAGTCGCCTTGGGGATAAGGGGGAAACACATACCAAAGCAAAGAGGCGGGACGTTGGAGAGGATCTGGGGCAGAGCGCCGCAACACAAAGAATAGGAAAGAGAAGAGATTAGATCCCCAAATCGGCACTTGAAGGAGGGGCTGCGGGCTGCAGTCAAATACACAAAGTTTGAGGGAAAATAAGGCAAACAGTGGGGGGTCTTGGGAAGGGGACTGGAAAAACAGAGGGGGAGACGGACGGGGACATAAAAAACTGCGCTTCAGGCACGTTAACAGACGCGACAAAAAGGCAAAAAAAAGTGGATGACATCCCAAAAGGGAAAGGGACCCGCTGGGTAGAGAAGATGAGCTGGAACTAATAGAGGAAGAATGCGGCGGTGGTTACAATCAGCAAGCGCCGCCAGACAGAAGCTTAGAAAAAGGGTGCAACCTGTCCCAGGAGCTTACAGGCCAAAGAAAAAAGAACACCGCGGGTGAGAAAAATCAAAGTACCAAAAACCAGGTTTTAAGAATCACAGAAAACCGGGCGGAATGGGACCGCGTAGCACAAGTTCAAGAAGAGAAGACGCCTCAAAAAGAAAAAGAAAGCCGGGCGGGGCGGGAAAAAAAGCTGCGGCTTCTAAAAAGAAGTGGAGACATTGGAAGGACCGCGCTCAATCGGGGATCTGAGCAGGCTGTCTAAGAACACGAAGATCGAAGGAAAGATCGAACGGAAAACACTATCGAACAGAGAGGCAATTAAAGGGAAGCGCTCCTGGGACAGAGGAAACTATAAATCGCCAAAAATCTGCTAGGAGGAGAAGGAAATCAGGCCCGACAGGAAAAAAAAAGGGAAAAAGTAAAGGAGGACGAACGGCAGCAATAAAGGGGTTTGGGTCTATCACGTGTTCCTGGGGCCAACAGGACTTCCAAGGGGGGGTTGGAATAAGAAACCAAGGGGGGGGAAGGGACCGGAAGACCAGAAGCAAAAGAAACATACGTGGGGGGACTCAAGAAGGAAAAATGATCGCCCGCTGAACCTTCAAAAGCTACGGCAACGGGCGATGATGCAAAAGGAAGGCCTGAGAACTCCCGACGTCAGGAAAACCAGAGAGGAGTCCACTGGGCAGGGGGGGTTTAGAGAGCAGTACCATACAGGAAAGCCTGGGGGGCCAGATCTTAAAAAAGGAAAGAAGGAGTAAAATGGCACTCAGGGGAAAAAAGGGAACAAAAAGGTACGAAAGACAAAGAACAACATATACATACGGAGGCGGCACGGAGAAAAAGGGAACTCGTAAAATAAAAAAAATGGGGGGTGGAAGGATGCCAGACGCCGAAGAGGGGAGGAAAAGGAAAGGGAGAAATCCCAGAAGAAAAAGCAGAAAAAACCCTTACGACTTGCCGGACGGTCGAAAGGCAAGAAAAGATCAAAAGGGGGAGAAATGAACCAAAAAGGAAACTTCATACGAGTGAAGCAGACCTACCGGCTGCAGGAAAAAAGGAAGACTGAAGGGGCGCGTATCGCAGCAGTAGCAGATGCGGCGGGCCAGTCATAAGAAGAGGCAGGGGACCAACACAAACCAAGGGGGTAGACGCAGCGTACCCGTCAAGGGGGGGGAAACAACTGACGGCAAACAGGCCAGCCAGGACCAATTGAAAAACACTGAAGAGGGAAAAGTTCAGACCATCAGAGGGCAGATCACGGGGGGAGAGGGGACCAAAAGGAAGCGGCCGGGCCAACCGAAGTGAACTGGATGGGAGACCTGACCCCGTCTCGGTAACAAGCAGCAGGGGGTCAAGGGGGGGAAGTCACCATCGCTGAAAGGTCGTCGGCCGGGGAAAAAAAACAAAAGAAAGGGGAAGGGGGAGAAAGAGAGACGACCAGAAGGGTAAAAAAGGCGTCTCCTCTTGGGCTCCGGCTAGGCAGCGGTGGGGGGAGGAGACTTAACGATGTACGCCAACGAGCGGAGGAAATAAAATAAAACTCAGAAAACCGAAGCCTGCAGAAAAAAGATGGAAATCCCAAAGCAGCGATCAGCGTCAAAACTTACGAAGATTCGAAGCTGAAGAATGACCAAAGAAAAGGAGACGGCCAAGAGAACTAACAAAAAAAAAAGGGAGGAGGGGATGAAAATATTTGGCCCAGAGGGGAAAATGCTATTGTACTGGGTAAGCTGGACTAAGCGTTGGATCGGGGAGGGAAGGGAAAGCCGGAAAACGAGCTCTGGGCAGGGAAGGGGGAGGAGGGACAAGGATCGCTATGGTTCTGACTAGAAAAACGCCGGGGGGACCGTCACGTGCAGGACTAAAAGGGGAAACACCGAGCATAAGAATTGAAAGGCGGCGACATTGACCATAGTCGTTATGCACGAGGGAGCCGCGTCCAGAACGTTGTCACAGGGTTGAACGCAATGGTTCAAGGGGTTGACCGGGGAACCGTCAGGAGAGGTCCGAGCATGGTCAGCTCACCGACCTGGGGAATGAGGGACTATGGCCGCTTAAAGTATGGCGAGAGACCTGGGGGAGAATAAGAGGGGCGAACGTGTTTAAAAAGAAGGGTACCTAATGTTTAAAGGGATGAGTTTCCTAGTGGGGAAAAACAAAAGAAAGAATGTCACTCTTAAGTCGAAGTTGTAACAGGGCAGAAGGGGAAGGACAGGAAATGGCCAACACGCAATCTGACCTTATTAAACTATCTAGAACGTACAAGGTTTGGGGAAGAGAAGGGAAGGAAGGGGGAGACTGGAGGGGAAGGAAAGGTGGTCAAGGGTGAAGCTCACAAGGAATCGTAAGGAACAGAAAAAAGGTCGCACACTAGGGGTCGAGGGGAACTGGCCACGCGGGACTGGAGAGAATTTAAGTCCGCACACCAGCAATTCATCTGGAGTAGGGAAGAAGGAAAACTGGTGTACAAGGGTCTCGGTCACGGGGGGGAAAGAACAAGGAAAGCAACGAGATGGCGACGTGGGGGGTCTTGGCGAGAATCAAAAAAGCGGATCGGGGTTAGAGAAAATGTGGAACGGGGGGATGCAACAGTTACAAAGAAAGGGACAAGTTCTTTAAGGGGGGTGGAAGACTACAAAACAACCTACCAGGAACCCAAAAGGGGGAACGGAGGGGGGGAAAGGGAACTGAAGAGGGAAATGGACAGGCAAAGCCGCAGTCTAAGGGAAGCAACCGCGAGGTGACGAAAGGTATGGAGGTTAAAGGGACAGGGATGCACCCAACCAAAAATGGGAGACGGAGGGAAGGGAGCGGTCCCACAAAAATCTGGTGACCTGATCGCAAAAACCAAAAAAAGATCCCTGGACAGGAAAAAACGGGGGAATAAAGAAATCTCTCCATGGTCGTTTAACGGGAAGACGAATGTTGAAGGAACTGTAGTCAGAGAGGTCGCATAAAAAGGGGGGAGGAGGCAAGAAGGTAGGGGGGGGAGTGGCACGCGGACGCACGGTCGGGGCAAAATTGCGGAGAGGGGCGTATCAGAGGGGGGGGACAGGAGAGATTTGCATAAAAGTGGGGGGAGAGCCCGGATTCATCAGATGCAAGAGGTCCGAGTCTTAATGGGAAAACTGGAGCCAAGAGTGCTGCAGACAGGACCAGGAACTTTTGGGGGCCCCGCAAGCTGAAGGATGGGGGGAAGAGGCGCAAAAGGAAGGAAGAGGGTTTGACCGGGGAGGGAACCAAGTCCACAGTAGTGTGGGAACACATTTTGTGGACAGGAGGACAACGCCAAGCTGGAGGGGGCTCGGAAATCCTACTGTACAAAGGTGTGAAGAGGGGGGGTCAGCAGAAGCGGGGACAGAGCTGGAGCTTTCAGAACGGGGGCGACGAAAACCAACAGGGGGGAAGGGTATGTCCGGAAAAAGGATAGAAGCATCGCTTGAATAAAGAGAGGCGCAGGAGAGAAAACGGAGGGGGGAAAGTGAACTCGGGGTGTGGTGAACGGGTCAGTCAAAGGAAAATCGACCGTGGGGAGGAAAACGGTTCAAGGGAGAGGTACCATCGAAAAAACAAAAAAAAGAAGAATGGGGAAAGAAAAAGGACCTTTTCGTATGGGAAAAATGACATCAAATAAAAGAGGGAACGTCAAAAGATTTAAGAAAGGCAGACCCAACAACAAGGAGAGGATGGAAGAGATGATGGAGCAATCGTTAAAGGTAAACGTGTGGCTGCTGGCAGAAGGAACAAGAAGGGGGGGAAGGTCAATATGGGAAAGGTCTGTTGTAGAAAGCACTTACCAGCGCTCTATCCGCGTAAGACGGCGAAAGAAAAAGTGACAATACGTGCCAAAAAACGAAAAAAGTTATTCCAGTCGACCATATTAGGAATTACCGGAGAGGGCGAACCCGGCCTGATAGAAAAGAAGAGAATGGCGGTTCGCGTCGAATCAAAGAGAAATAAAAACTGAACATAAGTCAAATGGGATCTAGAAAAACAAAAAACTCTGCGTGGCTCAAATAAGCAACAAACCTGTTTTGAAAAAAACCGGGGCGGGAAGGGGAGAAAGTCAAACAACCAGTTTCTTCGGCAGGAAGGAGGAAAGAAGAAACACAAACCAGAAAGGAGCGGGGCAAAAAACTGCAGGTCAAAAAAAAAGCAAGATGGAATCGCATTGCAGGATAACGGCAAAGAAAGGATGAGCAGGTGCGCCCGACAAATCAGGAAAAGTAGAGAAAGGAAATGGCGAGAACTTTAACAGCACGAGCGGCCAATAGGGGGGAAAAAAAGGGGAAAGACCAGATCGGAGATGAAAAAGAGGACGAACTGAGGCTCGACCAAACGGAGATGCTAAACTGACAGAAATCAGGGACCGACAAGAAAAAGGAAAACAGATCGGCGGGAGAACCATTTGAGAAAGATACGACGGTGAAGAAACTTAAAAAGGACATGCCGCTGTGGGGGTTTTCCAGGTAACCAAAGGGGGGAGTGGAAACGTGAACCTCAAAGGACTCCGAAAAATCGTTGTGGGCAACGGACATACGCATAAAGAACCCGATGAAGGAACAGAGCAGGTTATTCAATAGAGAAGGCAGAAAAATGATGCAATTCCGCCTCAGGGAATCCCCGGGGAACAAACAGAGAGGGAGACTAGGGTGGGGGGGAGAGTCTATGAGACAAAAAAATCAAGCCGGGGACAATCTGAAAGGAGGCCCTCCGAGTGAAAGGGTTCCCTCGACAAGTCCACCGAAGGGGGATCGCCGAACAGAAAAAAAAAGCATCCATAGGGCGAGTTCACTTTAGAAAACGGTAAACAGTGCGAAAGAACATCTACCACAAAGTGGTGGACTTCCGAAGGACTTAGAGGAGTTGCCAGTACCTGATCACGCGAAATTCCTAAAAGAAAAGAAGAAACCCCAGGAAACAAAGTCGAAAAAAAAGGGTTCGAACAGAAATACAAAGCAAAAGAATAACGTAAAACAAAGGACCACGGTGACGATTCACGAGCTATCCGTGAAGACCGTTGCACTTCAAAACATGGTCAGAGAGTCGGAAGCCTAGCATATAAAACAGGACGTGAAAAAAAAGAAAAAAAAGGGACATATATCACGTTACACCACCTGGGGTAGCTCCAGCTTGGAACAAAACCAGAGGAGGGAGGGGGGACCAACTCGCAACGTCAAGCCGGGAACAATTCACGCAAAAAAGAACCGTGACAAAGAACAGCTACTAAGACAGTACGGGAATGCTCAAGCCCAGACGAAGCGTCCGGGCAAACGGTAAGAAAGAGGAAGATTACCACAGGCTCGGAAACTCCGCATGGGATGGTGGGCAATCAAATAGATGCAAAAAGGCAAAGGGGGACAAAGAAGAACATGGGCTATTCTCAAGAGAACGAAAGTTGTCAAGTTCTACGCCAGGGGTATTCCGCAGAGGGCACTGTGGGGGGGAAAAGTAGGGAACGATGAAGGAAAGTAAGGAGTCATCAAAAAGACGAGGTCGAATGAATGAGAAAAGAGGGTCAAAGGGAAATAGCTACGCTGTAGGAGGCCCTTGCCGAAGAAAAGCGAAGAGGCTGGAAGAACATCAGGCATTACAAAGGGGAAGGAAAAGAGATAGTCATCAAAAACAAAACATTATGGGAAACATATAGAGTATTGGAGCGTCCTGGCATCGAGTCTGTACGGAATCACTTCGACTATGAGTAAAAACAAGGTGAAAGGCCACGAGATGCGGGGGGGACAGTGAACACGAGTTCTGAATGGGAAGTCCGATTAGAGGAAGTAGCGTTGGAAGGCAGATTCCGGAATTAGCCAACAAAGTCATAGCACGATCAAAATAGGGAGAGCAGGACCAGATGGGGGGGCGGTTCTGCAGCAGGAAACAAGAAAAGGAGGGGGTTGGGAACTGTCCGACGAAAGACGAAGGGGAAACCTTTGAAAAGCACCAGTCGGTCCGAGCAGTCATAGGCAAACATGAAAAAAGGGGGATCACGGCTGGCCGGCGCGTAAAGTCTTTGCCGGAGCCGAAGGGAAAGAGGGAATGGGTAGAACTTGTAAAGCTCAGGTTGAAGGTACAGGGGAAGTGACGGGATGTTGTCCCACGCCGCAGCAGTCCGCTGAGGAAGGGGTGGGGGGACAGGAAGAGGCATGGAACGACTGCCGCGCGATCTGGAAGGAGAAAACTGACTCGAAAAACAGTTTGGGGGGCGCCGGTACGTGAAGAAGAGGCGGAGATGTCACCGTTGGAGGAACGAGAAAGAGGGACGTAGGCCGTCGGGGACGACGGAGAGGAGTGAATGGGCCACTAGGAACTAGGAACTTGGCGTGAGCAGGGACTGGGGCCACCACAGCAGAAGCTGGAGGAGAAAAAGGGGTGGTAAGGCTGTATGGAGCTTAAAGGGGACCGAAAAGGAACTAGCAAGAGTGGTTAGGGGCGGCATCAAAAGGAGAGTAGGCGGAGAAAAAAAACCGTAAAACCTGGAGGCAAAGGGTCGGCCTGCCCATACTTGCTTGGGACTGGAAGGGAGAGAAACCCCAAGAGCAGATATGGGTTCTGGAAAAGGGCGTGAGGGAGCATAGGAATTGACAATAAGCAGATCCCAGAGATGAAAGCCACCTTGAAGGAAAGGGGGAACGGTCAGCGATATAGAGTGGAGGGAAGGAGTGCAAAGCACAGGGTGAGTCTGTGGGGGGTACTTGGCCGGTCCACAGAACAAATCTGTGTTGGGAAAAGGGCGGCCACAGAAAAGGGGTGTCCGTGGCCAGACAGTTAGAGAAGGGCTCTCTGCGGCCATTGTGGAGGGAACACGGCGAAGTTAAGGAGACTGGGGCAGTTTCTTTAGTGGGCACCTGGAGATCAGTCGACAGGGGATATACCAAGTACAGTTTGCTCAAAGGGGCATTGGAGGAAGGAAGAATCTTGAGGCTCAGGGGGGAATTCTATTTTAAGGCGGATTCGTCAGGGGGAGTCGGGACACCTGATGGAGCAGAGTCTGGTCAGGAACAGTAGGGGAAAACGTTAAGAAAATGACTTAGGACGACATTCAAAACGTTGGGTCCTAAAGGAAATGCACGTTTTGAGGGGGTGGAGAAGAACTGAAGAAAGGTGGGTGCCGAAAAACTCCCACCGGAAGAAGGGGTAGTGGACTGAAAAAAATGTTGTAAAACGGAAAGGAGCAACGTCATCAAGAGGATTTGAGAAGACCAAAACTGGAAGGGGGGAAACCGGCTGGGCAGAAGCTGGGTATGTAAACCGAATTTAGTCGAAGGAAAAAAAACGGGAGACGCCACTGGAAGGAGTGGTCCGGAGAGGCCTGGTCAGAAAAGACCAAGGGGGAAATGGACTCTAGATTCAGGAGAGAAGCGTGGGGAAGTCGGGGGGTGACCGTAAGATAGGCCGTGTAGGAAGTCACGCGCGGGGAAACGAGACAAAACAACATGGACCTGAAATCCTGCTGGAGATGGTGATCTAAAAAAGCTTGAACGGGACGTTGGGCGGGACTAACGAAGAGAGATAAAAAACACGAGGAGGGGAGGAAAAGAGAAGGGAAGGCCGAAGGACCGCAAAAGAAATTCAGATTTGATGCTGGCTTTCCGATCAAAAAGCAACGGAAAGGGTAGGCAATTTTCAAATTAGGGGGGTCAGATCGGACCAGCGCGGGACGGCCTCAAGAAAGGCAGATGGCAGACGACCGGTAACAAAGAAGGTGAAAAAAGAAGGGGGGGTGTAGGCGCAAAGCGGAGGTTGGACAAACACGGCCGGGGAAAACACTACTGAGGCGGACTAATCACAGGGGGGGAAAAGTCGCGGGTCAAAAAAATCGCAGAACGCACTGCGGAACAGCGGGAAAAAGGACCCAGTCTGTCGAAAGGACGAGGCAAACAAGAAAGAGTAGTGCTCACAGGTCAAAAATGGTTGGGAACATAAAGAAAAAAGTTCAGACCTGGGAAAGGGGAGTCCAACAGACTTAGAGAATGAAGAAGCCTACACAAAAACCACAGACGGCTGTGAGGAAAAGCTATGTCGGGGCCTAGATGGGAAATCAACAGGAAGGGGACGCCATGAACAAAGGAAAGGACACAGACGGGGCCCAGAAAGAGGCCATGAAAGTCATAGAGGAACATCATATGAAAAGAATAGGGGTAAGTACTAACAAAGTAGCGCAGTGGGGGACAAAGCCGACCTTAATAAACGTCCCAACGATGCTAAACTGGGGGAAAGAGCAGCAATCTAACACAGGAGGATAGAGGAAAAAACCACTGGCGCAATAGTCGACTGGTTGACTGATAAAAAGGGGGTCCGGGAACAACAGAAAAAGGCGGTGGGTTGGGGGGCAGCGTGCACCAAGAAAATGGGGGGGGGATGGGACACGATCACCAAGAAATCAAGGAAAGAAAAGAGTGGTGGCAAGCGAAGGAAAGTAAAAAGAAGAAAGCAACGGGAAAAAAAGCCGGCGGGGGAAATATCTTAGAACGGAGGCCATTCCCCTGCAGGGGAATCCAGAAAAACGGTCGCCAGTCTGGGAGACAAGGAAGGGTGGGTAAAGGCAGCATTGTCAACACAAAGCAAGCTGGGACAAGAAGAGAGGGAAGGCCTCCGGCGGGAACGTTTGAGAGGAAAAGGGGGACGGAGGGAGGTGATCGCAGAAAACAGAAAAAAGCTACCTCTGGCTGCTGGCCTTTACGAGAAAAAAAGAAACGGGACGAACTGAAAAGGAGAACAAAAGTTGGAGAAGTCGAACGTGAAGAATGCATGGCGGGGGGGGGAGAAAAGTACCGGAGAAAGCTCTCAGTACAAGCTTACCTAAGAACCCCTTACACTCTGCCGACGGGAGAAAAGAAAAGAAATAAGCCCGTGAGTATTAACCCAAAGGAGATAACGAGAGGACGGGGGTCCCCGGAAAAGAACACAGGGAAGGAGAAAGCAGGGAAGAAGGAATCGGATACTGAAGTCAGGTCCAAAAGCTGGTTTCCACGGGACCACACCGTTTGTTCGATCAGTTGCAAAGTACGGTGTGGTTAACCAAACTCCACGAAGCAGGAAAAGTCTTCACCTGAGATTTACCAGTGCGCCAAACAGCGGCCGGAGCGGGAAAAGAATAGAGGCCAGGCCAGATCCAGTCAAAGAGGCAAACAAAAAAACTCAGTATAACAGTGGTTAAAGGGAAGAGGGGGAGAAGGTCACGGGCGGCAACAGTGAAAACAAAAGCATGAAGGGCGCAATCTGCAAAAAAGGCAATTGAGGACGAAAGTGGGGATAAGATATGTACTCGGTGCGGCATCGGGGAAAAAGAAGATCAAAACGCACAAAAGGGCAGGGATATAAAAAAAAAAGAATACCTATCCTGCAGAAAGGGGGAGAATGCAAAGGGAGCGCTGACTCTTCAACCTGGAAAAAGAGTCCAAGGAAAAAGTGTGAGAAAATCCACAGAAAAAGTCTGCAAAAAAGAATCTCAAAACAAAAATGAGTATGGAGGAAGGGGAAAGAGGAAAGTCTTTCAAGAAAGGGGTGAATGTCTTCGGGTGGCAAGTCGGAGAAGAAAGGAGGAACCGGTCTACCTGCCAGCGAATCTGGCATTGAAAATCGTGCTGAGAGAGAAGGAGGGTTTTCTGCATCGAAAAACGTAAACGTTTCCGACAGGAAAAAAAAAAAGAGGGGAGTAGAAGAGAAAGCGCAGAGACAGTGGACCAAAATTGGAGGTTATGCGCGGCTCCGAGGAATCCTGTAGTGTTGTCAAACGGGAACCTAAATTGGGCTGGTTATGGGAAAAAAGGAACCCAAAGGAGAGGCGGAATGGACAGGAGAAAGGGTGAAAATGGAAGCATTGTCCGAAGCTTACGGAAAGAGACCGGTCAAGGGGGGTAGAGGAAGAGGGTGAGAATGGTAAATCTCTGGTGGAAAGGATGGGTTACTTATTTCGTTTCAATTGGGTCCCACCACCTACAGCGAGGTCACACGAGGGGATGAACAGGTGGGTTTGACGGCATCGATGGGAAGGGAAGCAGGAGAGAGAATGAAAGGAGAATACCTAGCAGTCAAAAACAGGACGGGAAAGGAAGGGATCGAACAGGAAGCGTGAAAAGTGGTCAGGTCCTCTCAACCGGAAAGAGGCACGTAGACAGTCACGTCTTAGGGAAAGGGGGGGGGTCTGACTTGGCAAAAGGCAGTAGCAAGGGTAAATCCTCCACCGAATGCATTCTTGAGGAGAAGGAAAGGGGGTAGTAAGAAGTAAACTTTTGATAAAAAACACTCACTGCAAGGGAAGGTGTTGACGGGCGGAGGGGGAAAAGGGAGAGTCCGGGAAAAAAAAAGTTCACGACAGGCGGAGCCCTTCAGATACAGAGTGCAGGTAGGGGGTGAGACTGGTCAAAGAGGAACAAAAACAGCAAATACGGCCCAGATGGGTGTTCAGGGAGGTCCAGATTTGACGAAGGAAGTTCATCGAAGAAGATCTGGGGAAAGGGGAAACCTGGCGCTGGTTGAAGTGGAAGAAGGCAGAGTGCAACCGAGGGACCAACACGAGGGTTAATGGAGGGGTGGGGGGGGGGGGGGGGGGGGGGGGGGGGGGGGGGAAGTGATACGTAACATACCAAATAGGTCATGATAGAAAACGCACCAAAACCTTGGTCCAAGAACAAGTGGATAGAACCGTCTCTCTCGCCATGGTACACTCATCGACATTTTTCGGGAGGGGAAGGGAAAGAAGAGGACAAGTCTATCAGCTCAGGGGGGGAGATCAATCAGGGGCGGGTGTGAAATCAGGAGAGCTGGAACGGTCAACTGGCCACGAGAGGGGTTCTGAGCGATGTGAACCGTCGGGGGAATTTCAGGAGAGGTTTACTGGAAATGAGGATCAAGGGCATCTTGCCGTAAGACGCATTTAAAGAATCGAGGGGAGGAAAAGAAAAACAAGGGTGCCTCCAAACCCATGATGCGGTTGTCTTTTTATGTTGACATTCGACTGAGGCGAAAGAAGGTTAAAGGGAAAAGTGAAAGGAGGGGAGGGAAACCAGTTTGGGATCCAAACGGAAATCTGGCAGGTGAGAGGCTCAACGACGGACGACAGGGGGGTAAAAAAGAGGCTGTAGACGATTGGGGAAAGGGGAGGGGATACAGGGCTACTACAGGGACAGATTTCCTCACGCGCAGGCCGAGATAAAAATAGACAGGGGGAAATTAGCGATCAGGGAAAAGTACCGTAGGGTTGGCATGAAAAAGGTTGACATTCAAAGGAGGACAACGACCTTGTAGCTGTGAAGGGTTCGCTCTGGTACGATAGGACAAAAAAAGGGAATAGGGTGACCCCTCAAACAACTGGAAGGGGAGGGAGGTCGGCAGCACCAAAAGAACAAACAGAGGGAGGCTATAGA
>Ga0179593_1349306_pt1 | contig 31051 bp, 27 predicted proteins | sample CZODoug2_1_08_16_FD_185931 | JGI IMG/M metagenome (GOLD analysis project Ga0179593, IMG submission 185931) | Vadose zone soil fungal communities from Angelo Coast Range Reserve, California, USA - CZODoug2_1_08_16fungal (PacBio error correction) | ecosystem: Environmental > Terrestrial > Soil >...
GCGGTCTAAGTAAATGGGCACGCCCACCACCGGACTAATCCCTGAGAATGATCTATCACCAAGGGAAAAAGGTGAACTAACTGTGAGAGAACCACGGAGCGGGTGGGGAGCAACAGAGGGGGGTCTTGAGGATTCCTTTGGTCAAAGGCATAGGGGTCTACTTTGACCAGAACGCAATCAACCTAAAAAAAAGACATGGCGAAATGTTGGCCACTGCTCAGGGCACCGAAGTCGAGACCCCATCCATCACTCGTTGCATTGTGGGAAACAATCAAGTCCGTGGTTGAATTGATACATTGGCCCGTCCAGAACTCCATAGAAAAGTTCCGGGTGGCGTCATAAGGAAAAGCCCGTGGCGGACGCCCCGGAGGGATGGACGAACAATGTGGACTCGACAAAAACTTGGGGGCATGTCGTCCCAGCGCACCGTAATGGGATACGGTAGGCCAGGGAAGAGGAGTTACGCTAGGGAAGAAATGGGGGGTTTGACGCTTCGAAACCAGAATACGGTTAGGGGTGGGGTCGCCGGGGGACAGCGCACGAAGGGGCTCGGGCCAAAAAAAGAATCAGACGGCTCCACTTCCTCCAAACGGAAGCCCGGTGAAATCAGCAGGTTCCTCACCAAGAGCCACGAAAAAACGGGGGAGGACGAACAAGAAAGGGGAAAAAATCACCGGAACGCAGAACGAAGCGTGATTGGTACACAGCCGGGATATGGTTCCCACACCAAAGACCCGACCTCTTTTTTCCGGGGGTGGGTGGTATGTATGGGGGGCGGGCCGGGGGGTGTCACGGGCCTTTTGGACTGGAGGGAACAATGTGGAAAAAGGCGTCGAGACCAGCCTGCGACTGAAAAGAGTGGTTATAACGGGGGGTAACAAATGGGGAGAGGTCCAGGGTTGGGGATTTCCTTTCAGGGGCTGAAAAATATACTAAGCCGGGACTAACCTGAGGGGGGAAAGGGTCCGTGGGGGGTCAGTCACGATGGACAGAACACCTGAAAAAAACACTGAAATAAAGGATAATCCGAAGACACACCAAAAAAGGAAAGGGTATTCATGGATTATGTGAAGCATGAGGGGGGGCACTACAATATAAAGTGCCAACATTAACCAAAACAACTTGAAAAGCATGCTGGAGAGCTTCTCTAACTGTAAGAAATAGGAAAAAGAAGTAAATTCACCTTGGAGAAGGGACGGACTGACCAAAACCAACGGTCATCGGCAACGGGGTTGGAAAGAACTTTAAAACAAACGAAAAAGGGAAAGTGGAAAGAAAAAAAAAACGAACCTCCCCAAACACAAAAAAAACCCAAATACCAATAAACAAAACAAACTAAAGAAGAGGGAAGGGGTGAATCACGAAGGGAAAGCCAGGAGTGGGCCACAAATCTCAACCACCTCTTTCCAGAGTAAGGACTCCCTTGGAGGAAAAGGCAATAGGTCTCAAGAAAGTCTTAAAGGGGGATAGCTCTGTGATGGACCTGAGAGGTTTAAAAAGGGGGGGACGGGGATGGGGGCTCTAGATATTTGGGGAGAAGAAAAAGGGAGACGTAAACAAACAGGAGACTTCATTAGGTCGTTAGGAACGAAAACTTGGAAGACAACAGTAGGAAAGACAAAAACCACTCCCGAAAAGAGGTATCCTCACCGACAACCTTCAACAAAAGGGGGGACGCACGGCCCTCCAACCGGGAGACCAACGCAAAAGGGGATGGTGCCTTGAGAAACGAAGTGGGGAAGTATATGGGGCTTGCGAAGAGGAAAAAAAAAAAGTCTTAGCCAAAAACGGAAAAAGTGTTTACGCAGCGCGAGGAACGCCTGAGGCGAAGGGCCGGGGGGCCACAGCAAAAAGAAAAACCCAGCTGTCGAAGGCCGGGAGGGACCGTAAACCATTTCAATCCCACACCGATTCCAGGAACAACTCAGCCAGATTTAAGGCGAATGAAAGAATTTTCCGTGGAAGGGAAAGGAATGGTCGCCGTCCTGAGTCGTCCTGAGGGGTGAACCAACTTGGGCGAGCCGGGTGTTACTTGCGCCGCAACGGCAAGTATGCAAGCCAGGAGAAGAGAACAATAAAAAAGTGGGAACGGTGGGTTAAAAAAACCTTAAGGAGACGCCACGGAGCAAAAGCTCAAGTCAAAGTCCTAAACCAATGAAGGTCGTACCTCCAAATCTCAGAATCTTTACTCTTTGGCCAAGAGGAAAGCGACCTCAAACGCCGCAAAAATGCTCAAGGCCTGTTTTTAAAACCGAGCCACAAACCCGACGCGCCCCGGCCGGGAGAGAAAACGGAATTACTGTGGCGTCACAAAAAAAAGGAAACTTCCGAAAAGGATCCGACGAGAACGCGCGACCCGACTGGAAGCGTCCGGAAATACACGGGGGGGAAAAGCCCTACGTCCGGAGCATGTCGTCTTCTAAAATGGGAGCCGCGTATACCCGGAGCCCGGGAAAATATCAAGTGGCGAGCAAAAAAACCGCTCCCAAACCCGCCCTACCCCACCCGCGCCACCCGGAGCAAGCCAGGCCAAAGCTGGGACGGAATCAGATACCACACTTGCTCGTCCGCGACCGGTGGAACCCCAACGAAAACCTGAAAGGCGCGCTGCCCAGGGTTATAGTATCTTGGGGGGCGCTGGCACGGATTGCAACGTCCAAAAAAGAAAAATTGCAAAGCGCTAGGTCTCCCACCAGGGCCATTCTTTCACGCAATGATGGCCCTACTCAAGTGCGCCCCTCCGTTACGTCACCATGACCGCCCGGAACGGCAAAAGCCTGTGGAAGCAGTCGAGCGTCACCATCTAGTCCAAGAAGCCTCTTGAAAGCCCCACTCGACCCGAGCACCGCGACTGGCCGCGGCAACCAGAAGCGCCGGGCTCAAGGAATGTCTCTCCCCAATACGTAAGCAGCAGAAAGCACACGTCGCACGCCGGACGTGGAGAACACCAAACGCCCGGAAAGGATGCGTGCAGGGAGCCTCCACGGGGCCCATCCTAGGAGTGCCCATTCGAATGGAAGTCTGTCGTCGAAGCCGCTGACCCAGCCCCACAGAAATAGGAAGCGTGGTTGGCCAAACTGAGCGCGCCCAGGTACCCGCGTCAAAACACATCAGCAAAATTTGCGATCGCAGGCGGTAGCGAGGAAGTGTTCCCCCGCAGTAACCGTCCCGTTTTTGCAGGGGAGCAAACGCCTCGGGCACGCCCTCCGGGCGCCCCAGTGCACGGAAGTACAGAGCGTGCGTGGGCAAAAAAAGGCACTCAGAAAACCGCTCGGTGTGAGTATCAAGTTCACACATGACTCCGCTTACCGGCCAAAAGCCAAAACGGGAGGTGAGTGGCGTGGGACCGCAACACCGTCCGAAACGGGCGGCCGAAAACGCAAAGGCCTTTTTGCCAGCTTTCGGCTCCGCGCGGTGCAGAAAACGACGAGCACGTTCCGTCGAGGTGCACTGTGGGGGGTCATCAAGCCGCGTGCCGTCGTGCCAGAGACTCTCGAAATGGTCGGACGAAGCCGGCAAGGCCGACAGATGTCCAACACGAAAAGGGAAGGTGTCGCTGCTTATGTCGAAGTACGCACGAACTGGTGAAAAGGGTCCCTACCACCGGCTCAGCACTGAAAAAAAAGGAGGCAAAAAGAAAAGGAGAAATCGCAGCCCCTTTTGGACGTCAGAGGGGAGTGACCACTTGGTCTTGCTCCTCGTTTCGCGGAAAGTCCCCAGAAAAAAGCCCGTGGAGAGGCGGGGACCAAGCTGCGCTCGATGCAGGTTGCCTGGACGGGGGGCTTTTTTTGGGACATCAGGTTTTTAGAGGGGGTCTTCTGGTTGGGCAGGCGGCTTGGTTATTAGGTAAGTCTCCCCCTGCCCTAGACCGGCGCTCCCCCAGAGTCGAAAAGAACGAGGAGAAGTCGGGTACTGCGGAGCTTCGTCCCTGCAAGGGGAGACACACGAAAACCCCAATCGCAACCACAAATCGGAGAGAGGGAAAGAAAAAAGATTGGGGCGCCGAGCACCTGTCGCATGCAGGGGAGCTTAAGCAACACGCCAAAAAAAAAGGTTTCGACAGACGCCGCCTGACGGAAGGGGAACGCGGGCAGAGGGACTTCGTTTCATACCCTGGAGAACCAAGCCAACCGCCCTACCCAACGAAGAAAACCTATGAAAAAGCAAATGGACCGTCACACGAAAAAAAAGCTAAATTGAAAGCCTTCTGCTCACAAAAAAAACTCCAACCGAGGGGGGGTGAGGGGGACTTTCTCGGAAAATTGAGATCAAGAAGGGGGAAAAAGTGGGAACTAGCTAGTGGGACGTGCGCGAATTCGGGAAGGGGCGGTAGTGAGCTGCAAAAAAGGGCGAAATAACAGTTGTTCACGCAATACTTTACATCTCCCGAAAAAACCATCGCAGGCTACGGGCTAACGACGGGGGGAGGGGATACCGGGGGCGGTGGGTCCGCTCAAGCACCATCGAGCACAATCCGGGTCAAGGCATCGTTCAAGTTAACTGGAAGAAGGGCAGGCCGCCGAACTAACGGAGAGAAAGACCCTAAATAGGTCTAGCAAAACGGGCACGAGGAAATAACGTGGGCTGGGAAAAAAAAAAGGAGGTGCACACAGAAGGTAAGTGCACTCTCCTAAATTTGGGAGAAAAAAGGGTAGGGGGGGGGGGGGGGAAGGAAGGTTCCCACCGGCATCCCGGTACATAAGCGGTCTGCTGTAAACGCGGCCGTAGAACTGGGGGTTACAGGGGGCAGTCCCACCGAGAGACAGTGTTTGGGGTTGGGGGGAAAGGGCTCTGGGCGTGCTTGGTTGCGAGGGAACAAACACGCGCGGATCCCCGACAGGGGGGTAACTTAGCGCCACGGGGGCGGGGCCAGAAGTCGTTTGGGTGGGGCAAAGCAATAATCCCGACTGTTCAGAAACTGGCAAAAAGAGCATACTAGACCACGGGGAGGATGGAAGGGGTAGGGAAAAGAAAGGGTACCGACAGCCAAGCTCGGGACGGTTTTTTTGGCAAAAATCCGAACGCGGCCGGGGGGGGGGGGGGGAGCAGGGGCCTCCTTCGAACGAAGTGCACAGGGTGGAGGTAACGACGATGTATTCAAAGCTCTATCTCTGGGCCGGCTGCGAGTAGAGGCAGGAAAAGTGCGAATGGGGGGAAAGGGAAAAAAAAAAGGAGGGAGTTCAACGGGGACAAGTGGCTGCCAAATTGTCTCGGTTGTCTTCGACTGAGGGAAAGCATGGGTTTCCAAAGGACTGCTGGTTGTGAAGACGAAGTGGGTGGGGACGCGTCTTACGATCTGCAATAAGAGACTGGACGTTCTAAGGCACCCTTTGGTAAAGAAGGGAGGGTGCTCACAAGGTCGGGGAAGGAGTCGTAAAAAACTTTGCTAGAGGCACGCTTCAACGAGCGGAAATTCTGTCAGAGGGGGAAAAATTTTACGTCTTTGGGTTCGACACCTAGGTAGGAAGAAGGGAAGTGATTGTTGGGGGGAGAGAGGACAAGAGGGAAACTAGCTTCTTCCCAAAGCAACTACTAACTAACACGGGCGCCAGAGAGCCTATCAAAAACCCACATGCCTTTTGGGGAAATGAAAAAATATAACGGTTCTGTAATCAGATACAAAAAACTAAAGCCGTTTTGGCAAAAGGACTGGGGTCGCAAAGGGGGCTTCGCTCAAACTCGGAAGCGCATTTTCGAAATCCCCTGGGACGGTGGGGAAATGGGACTAAGTACAAAAAGTGGTCTAAGAAAAAAAAGAAATAAACAAAGCATTGATGGAGTTTCGTGGAAGTGGCCAAAATCCCCTCGCCTAAAGGCAACGTCTTTGTTTTTGTTACACGGGGTGGAAACAGGGGTTGGCAGGGAAGAAATATTGTACAACTTGTAAAAACGGGCTGTGAGACCACGTCTAAGATTCTGGGTCTATGGGCAAAAGGCAAAAAAGGCACATTCGACAGAGCCGGAAAGAGGCCTCGTAGGGGACTGTAAAACAAAGGGGAAAAGCATTGGGGGGTTATCCGCGTGAGGGGGTGGGAAGGGGGACAGGACCACATTAAGGATAGGGTGACGGGCTTGTAAGTCGGCTTGTGTGTGTAGCCGAACTGGGGAAACCCTCGGGACGAGGGAAAAGTTGGGTGCAGGCAACTACAAACTGTTCCAAAACTCCAAGAACAACAGTTTGCAACCAAAAGGAAAGCTGATAAGGGGATCTCTGCGTGGACTTGCAAGAATTTTAAGGGTAAGGGAACAGCAACAAAAAATCGACTAAGAACGGAATTTGCAGGGGGTCATACAGCTAGAAAAATCTGACTACTGGGGATACCAAGGAGGAAAAATCTCTTAAACGAAGCTCAAACTCCGACCCAAACCTTCCCCTAAAAGTTGGAGGGAAAAGGAGGGGTGGTGACCTGAAAAACCATCAAGGGTGAAGAAGTTAAAAGGGACCACAACTTTAGAAAAAAAAAAAGAGTAACAAATTTCATTTGTTGTCGCAAGAGTCAACGGATGGGGAAAAAAAAAAATCAAGAAGGGGTCATCTCTTCTGGGTTCAACATCAGTTGATTTAATTGTGGCTGGCCGGAGTAACAGAACCGGAAATGGAGATAGAATAAATTCCCAGGTTTTTCTTAATGACAAATTCAATCTTGAGGCCACTTAAAAGGGAAGGTGGGGAAAGAAAAAGTAGGAAAAGTTCCATTCTCGTTCCTTCCTTTCTGGGGCGGGCAAGATCTAAGAGTTACGCCGGGCTTGGGAGAACTGGGTGATTTGAAAAAGGAGCTGATAAGGGGGGGGTTTGGAACCCCGAAGCCTTTGGAAACAAAAAAACTCTAGGGGGGAAAAGGCTGACGGGTGGGGCGGCAGGACGAGGCAAAAAAACATAGTGCCACCTAACTGGAAAAAAAAAAGAACTGAAGACGAAAAAACTGCACACCTCCCCCTAAAACAAGAAAGGGGGTGGAATCTAGGCAAAAAAGAAAAGGGACAGAGAGAAAAGAAAGAAGGGCAGGACGGAAGTGTCGCCCGGGAGGGGCCGAAAAAAAAAAAGGTGAAAGGTGGGGGAAAAGAAAGGGGACAATGACGGAAAGATTTGCAAAAAAAGAAAAGAAAAAGGGTGCAAAACGGGGGGTTGGGTGGGGGGGGGGGGAGGGGGGGTTGTTGAGCGGTGAGCTTCACTGTCAAAAAAAAAGTTTCAAACATTTGGGGGTGGGGGGGAAAGGTGGGGAAACGGTCAAGAAACAGAGGAAAGACAGGTTGTTTGGGATCGCGGCCTTGAAAGGAGGGGCTTGTGAGAAATTGAGGAGGCGGGGGGGACAAAAAACTGGAGATAAGCCTCAGCAGAAATTGGAAAGTGGAAAAAAAGGACATAGCAGACAATAGGGTGCACACGCCAATCTAAAAGGAAAAAAAACCTCATGCGTAGTTTCTCGAAGATCAGTCCGCACAAGAGAAACGCCTGGAGGATGTCGTCCCCGGAAGTAAGGAGGGGGATGGGTGCATAGGCTGGTTCAGAATCAAAACTGCAATGGGTGCCCTGAGGTACTCATGAGAAGTGGAAAGTGTTTACGCGGGGACTAACCCTGAACGGATCCTCTCGGGTCGACCAAGACGTTCTCCGGTGGGCGGAAGAGAAGCACTAAAAAGAGGGTAAAAAAAAAAAAAAATCTACCAGGGGGAGATGGAAGGGGGGGGGTAATCTACCTTAGGGGGAAAAAAACCGAGAAAGAAGGGGTCACAAAAACGCAACACCCGACTGGGGAAAAAAATCCCCATAAACAAAAGAAATCGGAGTCGTTGGTGTAAAAAAAAAAAATAGAAAAAACCCAGGGGGGGAAAAGAACTAAGAGGATTCACAACGGTGGCACACTCACCGTTCAAGGCCTGGAATGACGGTGGGAAAATGATAACCAAGAGTGTGCTGGAGGGGATGTCAAAAGTTGGCCTGGGGGGGGACGGTTGGGGTGGCACAGGTGCTGTTGTGGGTGGTGGCCAGTAAGGGGGAAAAAAATAGGAGCAGAAAAAAACGGGCCAAGTTATCTCGCGGGGGGCAAGCTTAAACAATTTTCCTAGGAAATCAAAAGGGAAAAAAACTGGCACCAAAACGGCAAAAGAAAGTGAAGGGGTTCTATCTCCATTAAAGATAATGTGCAAAAGGGGGGGACCCTCCTAAGGCATTGGGGGCAGCAATCAAAAGGGAGGGGGGAAGGTAGCACACGGTTGGGGGAGGGGGGGACTAAGGCGAAAAAACAAGAAAAAAAGAAACCAGTCCCTTGAAAAGTCAAAACTTAACTTTTAAAAAAAAAAGCGGAACAACTAGGCGGGAAAGGGGGAAAGGCCGTTGAAAAAAAACACCCAAAGAGTCGGGGGGGAAAAGGAAAAAAACTTCGTGCGGCAAAATGGAACTCCAAGGAGGAAACGGAAAAAAAGGCCTTCAAAAACTTTTGAGGGGGAACGAGATCGGGGAAAGGGGGTTGGGGAAGGCCTGGGAAGGGATCGATCCTACCGGGGGCCGGGGGGTCTAAAAGTGGTGAGGGCAACCCAAAAAAAAGCAACGGTATGAAAACGCCAACAACGAAACAGCCATTGCGTGGGGGGAGGCGGACAAGAAAAAGGGGGGAAAAAAGCGCAAAATCCAAAAATAGCGGAAAAAAAAGGGGGGACGGACTACAAATACCCAGCAAGGAAGCCAGCGGGCCGCTTGGGGGGGCAAAGGGTGGACCGTCTTCAAAAAGTGAAAGAGATGAAACCACCCCAAACCAGGGAAAGGGGGGGGAAAAAAAAAAAAAAAAGACCCAGGGACGCGAAAAACCGCTTGCTCTGAGGGAGAAGTGCGGGTAGTTGTGGGGGAAAAAAAACCAACGAACAGCTCGACTAAAAGCCAAGCCGGGAGAAATGCCGAGTAGGGGAAGAAAAAAGGAAGGGGAAATGGGGATGGCCTTAATAAAAAATCAAAAAGGAAAACGCCCAGAAAAGAAGCTCTTGGAAGAGCAACAAATCCCATCCGAAAAAAAAAAAAACGTCAATGAAAGGAACATCCCACAACAACGGAGGCGGATGCTTATTTTGATAACCAAAAGCGGCCGATGTCCATGAAAAAAACAGACTGAAATCGGCGAAAAAACGGGGCGGCCAAGGGTAGGGGGCTGATCTAAGGTGGGGGAAGAAAGGAGTAGTCTGGGAACACATTATAGGACAGGAAGGGGGAGGTAAAACCAAAGAGTGGACAGTCTCCGAGGCACGGAGCTCAGGTTCTCCAACAAAAGGCAATCTAACTTCAAAAAAGGTCGAGAAGAAAGAAAAAAATCCAAAAAGTGGAAGGGGAGAGCAGGGAAACGGAGAAAATAAATAGAGCCTTTAAAAGATAGCCCGGAATCCTCTACAGGAAGAGTGGAAAAAAGAAGAGGCTAACTGAATAGATCACGGAGGGGGGAAAAAAACGTAAAAACTTTCTGACAAAGAAAGTTATGAAAAAAGCAAGAAAAAAGGAACAACGGCAAGGGAAACTTAACTCGGGCGGAAAGAAACTGATGAGCGGCTTGTAACCATAGAAAAGGGGGGGAAAGGGGAACCTTAAGTCGAGAGACGACCAGCCGAAACAAAAATCGTAAAGAGGGTGAATTCTAAAAAAAAGCAAGGGGGGAAAAACTAAATCTGTTCGAAATGTCTGAACCTAGGGGACGAGGGGGCTCATGTGTCAACTGCCGTTGATTAAAAGAAGCATCACAGGGGGAACCTCAATACCGCATCAGAAGGCTCCTCTTTAAAGGGGATGAAGAGAGGGAAACAAGGGGCGACGCAGCAAAAAGAAAAAAGGAGGGGGAGAGGGAGTAGCAGAATGGTACACACCTCGTGAGGGTAAAAAAAAGTAAAACCAAAAAATATCTTATTTCAATGTGGCAGTGAAAAAAATGGGAGGAAAACAAAAAACCGTCAAGAGGCGGGGGGGAAGGAAAAAAAAAAGGTCAACAGGGGGTCACAGATTCTGATAATTCTAGTAGGACCAAAAACATTTTCACGATTGGGCAAAAAAAGAAAAAAGGGATTTCCTTAACAACAAGGGAGAAGGGAAGACAGTTAAAAAAAATTGTCACAAGGGGGGGAACTGAGCTTTGGGAAGACTGGGGTAATATTCAAAACACCAGGAAGCAGGGGTGCTAAAACTAAAAGGGGGATACGGAATGATGAGCTCGGGGGGGGGGGGGGGGGGGGGGGGGGGGGGGGGGGGGGTGTGGGGGGGGGGTGGTGGGGGGGGGGGGTGGGGGTTGGGGGGGGGTGGGGGGGGGGGGGGGGGGGGGGGGGGGTGGGTGGGGGGGGGGGGGGGTGGGGGGGGAGGGGGGGGTTGGGGGGGGGGGGGGGGGGGTGGGTGTTTGGGAGGGGGGTGTGGGGGTGTGTTGGGTGGGGGGGGTGGGGGGGGGGGGGGGGGGGGTTGGGGGGGGGGGGCTGGATGATTTGAAGTAGTCGCGCCAAAATACTGTCAAGAAAAAAAAAAGGAAACACACACAAAACACGAACACTTCGGAGGCGTCAACAAATACCCTAAATTAAAATGTCGTCAACAGGGGGAAAAAAGAAAAAGGAAACTCATTCAACGGTAAAAAAAAAAGGGGGGGGGGGGGAAAAAGGTTTCCATTCTCAGGGTTGGGCTGCTAGAAAACACGGCAAGAGAAAAGGAGGGCAGGCGTAGCGAAAAGAAATGGAAAGGAAGGTGAACTCTGGGGAAAGTTGCGTGTGTTGGCATGTGGGCAACAAAAAAAAAAAAGTTCACCAATGTTCTCTTGGGGCGAATGTGCGGGGGGGGGGTGGGGGGGGGGGGGGGGGGGGGGGGGGGGGGGGGGGGGGGGGGGGGGGGTGGGCTTTTCTAAAAAGGACGCCAGCCAAATCAGGGACGAAACAAAAATGACCGCAGGGGAAAGAAAAAAAGACTAAAGAAGTGTTTGAAAGGGGGCCGCCAGGCCAAGGGACGCAAAAACTGCTCATTCACCATCACTTATCCAAGGGAAGTTTAAAAGAAAGGGGGTGAAGTCTGCGCAAAAAACCATGAGAAGAAGAGGAAGAAAGAGGAGACTAACCCTCAAGGAGGGTCAATCGAAGGGAGAAGGGACTACTCATTCTGTCACTGGTCCGCTTAGGGGGCGACTACCATGAAGAAAAAGGAAAGGAAGGAAAAAGAAGATACACGGAACATGGCAATGCGAAAATAAAACGAAAAACTTGGGTGGAATTTGACTCTTCACAAAAATTTGAAGAACAGTCAGGATGGCTAGCAAAAAACTTGTTTTCCGGTTCAAAAAAACCTGGAAAGAGCAAGACCAAGTGTTTAAGATAAACGAGATTTAGGGGAAAGGAAAAAGGGAGCAGGAAAGAACGAGAACGTTGATAACGAAGGAAAAAAAGGGGGTACAAACCAAAAGGGCTTCCTCCGGTGGGAACAAAGGGACGAGCCGCAACATGTAAAGAGAACCAACGATCGGAAAAAAAAGGAAGACATAAACAGAGAAACAGGACGGGAATAAGAGGGTCATGTTCGCGGTGGGTAGCAAGGGCGATACCTTTTCAGATAAGAGGCAAAAAGAGACAAAGGAGCTTGCAAAGGCAAAGGAGAAAGGGGAAACTATGAAATTCCTCTCACTCTGAAAACTGCATAGGGAAAAGGATTTTGAAAACTGTGCAGCTGCTACAAGTTGGGCTGAATGCTACTAAATCTGCTGTTATGTTGAGGAAAAAAAAAAACAGCTCATTTTCGAGTGGTTTCTTAATAGAAAAATCGGAACTACGCCCAGGGAAAAGAGTATGTGCTTTAGGGGGTAAAGCCAAAAAACGGGAGAGGGACCATTCCTAACAGAGAACTCGTGCGTGTTGGGGGGAAAAAGAAACTAGGTGCGGTGCTTGCGTTGCGCCACAGCAACAAAATAGAAAGAAAAAACAAAATTGACTGAAGGGGGGAGCTACCCGACGAGGGCAAAGGGGAAGCAGTTGGCAGAAATCAAGCATCACGGAACTCGCTTTCCAAAAAAATGAAGCTCACGAACGGGCAAAAAGCTACAACAGCGTCATGAAATGCGTGCAAGGGAAAATCTTTAACCGAAAAAAAAGAGACGGCGGTTGTGGGGGTGCTATAAGAGTTGAAGGAAGTGGGGATTCTGCCGGTGTCTGGAAGAGATGAGGAAAATGTCACTCATAAGAGTGAAAAGGGGGGGAAAACAAAACAAAAGCAAGAGAAAATAGAATTCAGCACTAGAAAAAGCGCTATTGGCGAGGAAAAAAGGTGCGCACCGTTTTCGGTCGTAACCTGAAGGGGGGCTGGTTGGGGTGACCAAGGTCTAGTCCGAACAGCTCTTGGGGCAAAAAGGGAGGAGGGGGGAAAACTTTGAAGAGAACAGCCAGAAAACGAGGAAATGCTGGGGGGAAAGCAGGAAATGAAAGGGGGGGTCATAACGGCGGACGGCTCAGCAAAATTCTTAGATCGACATGCCGGGGAAAATGTTCGAAATGTAAGTACGGGTGGGAGCAAAAAAAAGCCAACTTGGGGAGTGCAAGGTGGGGTGCTCATCTGGGGAACGTCGGGGAGCGAAAGCGGAGTAGGAGTGGCGTCACAAGAAACTGAAGCCAGTCCAGAAGGGGAAACACAGGGGGAACAGCTGTTTTTGGGGTAAAAAGCGAAGGAAAAATTTGGGGCTGACGGGGGGGATAAAGTGCAAAGAGAAAAACGACTGAAACCTCTAAAGATAATAAAAGAGGGCTGACCGACTCAGCTTTGCAAAAGGGAGGGGGCCAGCATGTAGAGCGAGGTGCGCGGGGTTTTCTAGGAAAGAAACGCAGGGGGAGGAAGTTTACCTGTGAAAATGTGCACTTGGAGGAAAAAAGGGGGGGGGGGATGAAGCTGTCGTAAAGGGGATCTGATGTTGGGGATGGTTTGCGGGATGAAGGGGAATAAATTATAAAAAAAATTAAGTAAAGCATTTTCGGTTTATGGAAACAAGCAAAGGGGGAATAGCAGACTTCGGCGCTTGGGCTGGGTTCGAAAGAATATTCAAAACATACTCTGCGGGAATGGAGGAAAAAAGTGGTTAATGTCTGCGAGGTGAAGGTGGAAAACGAAAAAAAACTATCAATCTAATTCAACGGACGCATGGGGGAGGACCGGCATGGCAGAGGAAGGGTCAGAAGGGTAAAACAAAAAACTCAACAGGCATGGGAAAGGGGGGAAGAAAAAACAGAAGGAGCATCTTCGGCATAAACTTTGTCAGGGAAGGTGCCAACTGTGGAAAAGAAACGGGGGGGGGGGGACACAGAACATGTTGGTTCGCACGGAATTCTAGGGGAGCCGGGGGGACGAGAAACACAAGTAAAGGGGTGTCTCAGATAACAAAAGTGAAACGTGCTGGCCTGGAGTGATAAAGAGGGACTGACGCTATTGTCAGGGAGGAAGTCCTTCAAATCAAGAAAAAAGCAAACAGAAAACTAAAGCAAAAGTCATCCGACGGGAAAGTGCACCTTTACCTTAGTAAAACTACCGAACCCGAAAATCCTCCTTACTCGCACTAGGGGAAAGGGGCTGGCTGAATTACTTGGGGCATTCGACGGTAGGGAACAAGTTACTGTTCGCGAAGGAACATCAGAAAAAGCATGGGCGGAGGGGGGGTGTTTGGGGCAAGCAACTGGAGTCCGGGCAATTGGGAAAAAAAAAACCACCGCACGAAAAAGGGACAGGCGCGTGGACTCACAGTGTTCCAGATCGTCGTTGAACGAGAGCTTGGGGGGGTCAAGAGTGGGGGAGAAAAGCAAGCTTCGCAATCGTCATGACTTCCGTGGGGACGGAGAAAAAAGAGACAAATCCACGGGACGGACGTGGGCCTAAGTGAAAAGGACTTGCAGGATGAGAGTGAAATTGGTCCTTCCGTCGAGGAGAAAAACGCTATGAACCGAAGGTAAGAGGAAGGGGAGGAAAAAAAAGAACTCGGGGACAGAGAGCCGAGAAACGGTGGGGGGGTTTAGAGGGGGCTTGGGGATCAAGGGGGGAAGGTCCTTGTTTCGCTTGCTAAAGGGACAGGCGCAGAACACGACAAACTCTAGAGAACGGGGGACACAGCTCAAACTCTCAAAAAAATACCCTTGGGGAAAAAGGAAAGACGACAGTTACCTCCTGCCAAGGGAGAAATCAGGACGGTAGTCTGAACCCTAGAAAGGGTGGGGTAGACGATCAGAAAAAGAACGTTGAATTGGGGGGGCAAAGAGCGGGACTGCAGAGGCATGACGCAGAAGAAGAAGGTCGTGTGTGTATTGGGGGGGGGGGGGGCGGGAAGGGCGACTTAGGCTTGGGTTGGGCTGGTTTCAATGCCGGGGGGCAATTTCTGCAGATCAAGGCAAAACGCGAAGATTGACGGAAGGAGGGGGTTTACGTAAAGACGACTTGTGCGGTTGCGGAATGGGGGGCAAGGGATGGCAGGGGGGGGCCATAAGCGGAAAAAAAAAAAAACGACCGGTGCGGCTACCAAAAAAGGGGGTTTCCAAGGGGGAGGGAAGATAAAACGAAAAAAAAAAATGCCGAATCAAAAGCATTACAGCAAAAAGGAAAATTGGGAGGTAAAAGGAAAGGAGAAGAATTGTGTGGGCATATTCTGAGGGGGGGGCATAAAGAACTTCAGCTTTAAAGAACGGGGGGATAACGTCTAGCTGCACGCCGGTGATGACTAAAATAATCGGGGCGCATTAAAGAAGAAAAGCCGGTCCTACGCAACTATGCCACTTCTGTAAAGAAAAAAAGTCAGACCGTCGGGGTGACGATCAAGGGCAAAAAACCCCTCAATCACCCATGAATACCCAAACGAAATAGAGCGGGGACTTTTGGGGGGAGGGGCCCATCTGGAGCCTCACATTGCTACAAAACGGGTGTGGTGTTGGTATCATGGGGGGGCTGGGTAATGTTCCGGCGACAAGGTCCTACGGGGGGAGGGCAGCAGGGGTCCGATCCATAGTGGGGCGACATGCGAGATGCACCAGGGAGTCGACGGGGGGGGGAGGGCGCGAAAGAGAGGTGTTCGAAACGGAGGGGGACCTTCGGAAGCATGGGGGGGGGGGGGGGGGGGGGGGGGGGGGGGGGGGGGGGGGGGGGGGGGGGGGGGGGGGGGGGGGGTGGGGGAGGGGGAGGCACGGCGCAAAAAAACAGGGGAAGACAAAAAAGAGAAAGAGAAAGAGGAGGAGAAAGAAAAAACCTTCTTAATCGCTCGAGTTGAGGGGACAACGGTAAAACCAACAATTCCTGACCGAAGACCTGCACTGCGTTCCCCATCGGCAGAAAGTAGAAAGAGGGAAGGGAACTAGTCCAGCACAGCACGAAATGAGGATCCAAATCAGGGGGCAAAAAAAAAAAAAAAAAACAATCTCTTGAGTAAAAGGAACAGGAAGTTTTATGGCAGGGGGACGTTGGGCTTCAGGACGGCCTTGAGCCAGCCACCTGGTGAACAAAAGAACGAGGGTTGACAACATTCGTCTCAGCTGGAGGCGTAAAGTGACATGGTAAGGGAGGAACAGAAGAACCACTGCCCAAAAAAAAAAAAAAAAAACCACAAAAAAGGGTGCGGTTATCGGCGTGCGGAACAAGCGACTCCCGGCATGAAAAATTCGAACATTCAGGAAACAAAAAAACGTACGGTGGAGCATGATGGGGAGTGGAATTGAAAGGGGAAAGGTCGGCTCTACAAAGGGGGGGGGATGGACCGGGGGCGTACGAGCAGTGGGGGGGTAAAAAAGCTTCTGACCAGAGAAATGGGCAAGACTTCGCCGACTACCGAAAGGGTTTTGAGCGACGCTTAAGCTCAACCGCAAGCCGAAAGGGAGGGAAGAAAAAACATCGGACGCCAAAGCTGTAAAGGGGACGCCACACGACCGCTGGTGAAAATCAAAATACGTGGGGAAAAAGGAACGCAGAGAGACAAAAAGGAAAAAAATACTTTACTCGAGGCCGGGGGAAAGAAAACTGTCCAGAATCGTCAGAATACGATCCTGTTGGGAGTTTTCGGGGTCCACACCGAAAGGGCGGCAACGCGGGATTCCAAGTCACCCCCAAAATGGAGAGGGACGGACGAAGTGCCCAATCTCTCGAAGGGAGGAAGCAAGAAGGCCGGACCTGGGAGAAGTGGGAGCGCGTGACTTAAGACAAAACTCACACCACCATTATACGCTAGAAAAAGAAAAAACGGAGCGAACTCATCCTCGAAGCACGAAAGCCAGAAGGGCTCAAAAGGCTGCGAGACGGGGAGGGGTACCGCAAAAAACAGCGCCGCAGAATACTACCTGGCTTACAGAAGAAGTCAGAAAAAAGAGCGTCTAGTCTTTTTTTCTCTCGAGAGAGTTACAGTCTGCACAAATGCTGGCCAAACCGGAAGTTTCAATGAGGAGAAGGTCGGACTCAATGTTGCTCAGTGCTACGAACCTGCAGTGTTTGCTAGCCCTCAGGGAACACCAGCACGTGGGGAGACCAAAAAAAATATGAGGACTTAATTCAAGAAGTTGGAATGGGAAAGTCTTTAAAAAGTCAACTGCGGGAAAGTCCAGGGGCGTTAATCACAGACACAGTAACTCGAAAGATGAAAGAGGCAATGCGGAGCATCAAACGTTTTCCAGGGATGGAAGCCTCCCCAGAAGTACCCTGTACAATTATACAGAAAGGTCGGACGCGCGCAAGTGGATCAAAGATCACCGGTAAAAAGAAAAAAGGTGGGACCAGCTCTGGTTGCGCCCCGCATGGAGTACGAGAGGGGGCCGCATGATCACTTTACGAAGTAGGTAAGCTTCTGTCGACGTATCAGCACTAAAAACGGAATCGTGGAACCAGAGCTAAAAGAGCCTGAAGAATTTTAAATGCCGTGTAAAAAAAAAAAAAAATTCATCTAACCAATAAGAGGGCAAGGGACGCTGCGTAAGCGGACGCGCCTTTTGGAGAAGCGGCGGGGATGAAAAAAACGGAGAAAGGTAAAACGGGCCAAGCTCAGGCCCGCCTTGTGTGCGTGGTGAGTGCGGGGGGGGAGCGACCAAGCATCGCACCCGAGTCGGGGGCCAAAAAAAAAAAAAAAAAAAACATCTTGGGTGGAACAAAACCAAGCGATACCGTCTTAACTTATTTTTAAGGTTATTGTGAAAAAAAGGAAATTCCTCCACATCGGCTCCTGAAAATGGAGCGGAGGCCGAAACTTAGCAACTTGTAAAAAAAAGCTTTGAAGGGAAGGAAAAACAGTGACGCTCGATTCGCTGCGGGGAAAATTGGGACGACAAGGAGGACGCCTCATATCGGGCAGCCGGGCCCTTCATAACGTAAAAAGCTCGTATGGGGAAGGAAAAACAACGACATGGCTCCAACGATGCAAAATAAGGCCTGGTGAAAATGATTTCGGAGCTTCGCACAAAGGAGAAGTGCGGGGAAAAAGGGCAAAAAAAAACCGAGGACGCACCCATCTAGGACGTAGGGAAACTCGCCTCGAAGTAAAAAAAAAGGAGACGCCTTTGGGGGGAAATCAGCTCGCCTGGTGGGGGGGAAGATAAAAACTTGGTCTCTCACAAAAGTCTCATTGTCAGAGGCAAACCGAAAAAACCACGCCTCTATGGCTTCGAAGAGGAGAGAGGGATGCAGAAAGGTGGCCGTGAACGCATTTTGCTACGGTGAAAGGGGGATATGAAAGGGGGCTTCTTCCTCGGTTTCGGGGATGGTTGGTGCTTACGAAGTGAAGTGGTCGCGGGCAGGCACACGAAAAACGAACGCTACACGGAGGAGCGCCCTTCGTTTTTTTTCGACGCAGTGGGAAGATAGCGCGACGGCCGTGCATGCCGAGCATTGGTGTTACACCCTCGCACTCAAAGGAGAATCAACACAAAAACGGGAGGAAATCTCATATTTGAAAGACAGGAAGATGTGGCAAGAAAAAAACACAGTCAAAACCGTATGCGCGATGCCATACTCGAGACAACACTGTGCGACATGAGCACGCCGCGGTAAAATCAATGGGATCTACTTTAGAAGAAATCAGGCAGAAGTTGTTAACCAAAGCAAACAGCCGGACATCAAGGAAAATAAAACCCTGGAAAAAAGGGAAAATTCAACCAGAAAAACAGAAGTGGAACAGGCTAAACTTGAGAGAGACAGCTACAGACGCCCTCTGACTTGTGTTTGTTGTTGCATTAGAGGAGAGCTAAGACCAATGGGTTCTACTTGCAGAGCGAGCTTTCTGGGAGGGAACAGGCGCGAATTCGACTGTCTTCCACTTGGGGAGCGGGGGGGAAAATCGGAATGCAGCGTCCGAGGAGGAAATATTTGGAAAGGTACGTCACGAGGGGGGGGAGAGATTAAAAAAAGCTTAAATTTATACAAAAATCGCGTTTAACCCAGAAAAAAAAAAGACGGGAATCATGCTACGCTAATAAGTGGGGAGTTTTTTAAACAAAAAGAGGTGTGGAAGGGGGGGGGTCACACCACCGCTCCAGCAAGGAAAATCCAAGGACTAAAGGAAAGCTCCCATTCAGAGAAGCTCTCGACGGGTAGGTCCAATAGAAGACTTGCTCGCAGAGAAAAGTGGGTCGAAAAGGGAGCACGACTGCTTAGAAAAAAAAAAAGTTGACCAAAATCATTTGAAGTTTGTTGACGGGGCCGGCGCACTTTTCCCACTTAGTGTCTGAAGCGGGAACCACGCTCACACCAGTTACCGAGAGTTTTGAGGGGGTTTGCGGGTAAGAAGCTTCTTGGTCTGGGGGTGGGGACGGCAATTCTACTAGGAAAGTTTTTGCCTTCTATCTGTGGTGCGTGACAACGGGGGGGGGGGAAGGACGACGTGCAACTCAAACCTAACGGGGCGGCAGCCTGAAAAGGGAAGCAACCGGACGTCGTTGCAAAAAGCAATCGGCAGAAGGGAAACCTATCTATACATCATCGCAAAAGAGGGAGACAAAAAAAAAAAAAAGCCACACTGGGAGCAGTTGGGAGAAGAGCGGGTACGCGGGCAAGCTCTGCAGGTTTTTGGAAAAACCGAAAGTCCTTTATGCTGCAACGTGGCGGGAGAGCGCTTCGACTAAGTGCACCCATAAATCGCAGGGAAGGAAGAGGTCTCGGTTCGGCCCGCAGGAAGAAATTCCGCAGCAGCGCGACAGGCTGTTGTCCTTACCGGACGGCTGTTTCAAGACATTTCTCAGGGGAAGGGGCGTCTTGGCAAAAATCGGATTCATCGGTAATGTAAGGGAAAGCCCGCGCTTGGTGTTGCAAGGTTTATGTGAACAGGAGAGTGCGCTAATTTCGGCAACTGGGGCACGGCTGTTCACTGGGGACGGGGGGACGAAGGTGACAGGAAGTGTATCTAAACCACGAAGAAGTCACCTAACTTTCGGAGTTCACTGACGCTCGGCATTTTTGCGGTAGAGAGAAGACCCGGGCTGGTTGCTGAACTCTTAACTCGGGAGGAACTGCATCATTTTTCCGCAATTAAAAAAGCTGGTGGGTACGACCAGACTCGTCCCATTGGGGGGGGGGCAACGTGCAGTAAATACCCGGGGATCTTAGGGCAATCACAAATCCCAGGAGATCTGTTGTGTAAAATAAAACTCCCGACATTCAAAGCTATAAGAACTTTATATCAGAGGGAGACTGGGGGCTTCATCTTCAGTCACGCATGACCATTGGGGGTTGAATTGTGCTGCGCAGTACTTGCAACTGTGCCAGGTCGTGGAGGGCGTAGGCAAAAATTCTAATCACGCCTTGTCGATGGAAGTGGGGGGGGGGGCGAGTTGATACGTGATCTGCACAAACAACAGAACAATTTCGTGGCCAGTAAAAAAAAAAACTAGGCCCGACTTGAGGAGCACTTTTCTCGGATTTCCAACAAAGTTTCCTAAAGTATCGAGCTGGGGGGGGGGGACTCGGGGCGAAGCTGTATTCAGGGAGTCAAAAAAGGGGGGCAAAAGCAATCGCAACAGATCAGTATCAGATATAACGGCGGGTCAGGCGGGGCGTCCGAAACGGTAAAACACATGGAGAGGGTGAAACGCGGGAGGGTCGCATAACTGATCGTGTTCCAAAGACCGCCGCGGCCTCCACCGACAGGGGGACGGAGCTAGGGAGGGTGGTTTACTCTTCTGCGCTTATCAAGCTCTCCTTGCGGACAAAAGGGGGTAACGTGTCGCAATCTCCGCAGAGGTCAAGCAACGGCGTTTCGGGTCGGGCGCACTCTCCGCCCTTTTCACAATTGGGGGCAGGAGTGCTGGGCAAGACTGCCGATTGAAAGCAACGCATAGAAGACTGCAGGACAAAGATGCAGACGGGCCGGGGTACGCTATTACGCGTGCAGTTAAAAACCAGGCATCATCTTCATTGTAACATAAATTGAGAAACGCTCAACTTGATGGAGGGAAGTGGGGTCGTACATTGTTCGTCCGGGGTCACGTGGTGACGGTGCACTAATTCGAGATATACGGGAGACGAGGGTGAGGGGGGCTGACGCTTTCGGTCACTTTTCCCTCAAAGCAAAGCGAGGCGACATGGTTCAACAATATCCGAATACTAAACAGCCGTGTGTTGGAAGAAGTGGGATGGCAGCAGGAGCCGCCAGGAGTGCGGGGGGCACGGTCCAAAACAGCAGGCCAAAGGCACAGGATGCGAGCGCCAACAAAAAAGAAAAAAAATGTGTTGGATGAAACCCGTTTTAAGGAAAGTGCAGCGCTCTTCTATCTTCAAGCGATTGTAGCAAAGGCAGGGAGGAACGGGGGATGGTGACCAGGATGGTAGGTTGTTTGGTGGTTAGCTTCTGGCGCGAGAAAAAAGGGAAGTCGGGGGGTTAGAGTACCCTGGCATGGTCGAAAAAACAAAAAAACCAAAGAGGTGGAATTATCCGACTAACCTTCAGACAACTCTGTGAATAGGCATTTTTGCAATACTAGTGAAGTAATGAGGAAGCCTTCGAGGGATGCCAACAAATGGCTCAAATTCTAAAAATGTGATCAAAATCTGTTGCTCAAAGAAAGCCTAGAATAAAGAACACGCTCCTAAGTTGTTTGGGTTATTTTTTTGGGGTAGGGGACTCTTTTTTCTGTCCTCATGTGGAGGTCAAAATTTTCGGTGACGATCTACGTGCTACCGAGGGGGGGGGTGGGGTGCTGTTCTGAAGTAACGTGGGGGAAAATGTAGAGGCTTATTCGAGAAGAGGCATTCTGAAGATAACGAAGCAAGACGCCACGTGTGAAAGGCTGGTGACGCATTAGATTCCACAGCGCATGAGGGGGGGAAAGGATTGGGCAAAAAGGGAGGGGGTGAGAGAGATGAAGTGGAAGAGAAAGAAAGGAGGGGGTTGGAGAGGGGGGGGGGGGGGAGGGGGGTGATAGGGGGGAGGAAGTCGAGAGAGTGTTTTACTAAAAAAAAGCAACAACCCAGGATGCTCAAAATTAGGAAAAATAAGGATATATTTCAAACTTTTTTGCCTTCATTGGCTACCATTCTCAGTCTGCGTACTGTGGGCAGCCATTCTATTCTGCAAAACACACTAAAATTTCTCTCGCATTGGCGCTCTTCGACATTCCCCGGGGTACCCTAACGTTCCCAAAAATTCACGCTCTGCGCGATCGTAGAAATTGGCTCCCGAGAAACTAAAACAATTAGCACCCTTCCGTCCCCATCCTCGTAAAACAAAAAAATAAGCAAAAAATAAACTCACGGTCTGCGGCGTTTTTTCTGAAATGCACGCAAAAGGGGGGGAACCTGCACTCTGGTCTGAAAGCGGGGACAGTACACCGTCTGACTAAGGGTGCATGCAAGACCTTCCTATCGAAGAAGAATGGCGAGGCTTCGTATGTAATTGGTCGGGGGGGGGGGAGGGGTCCGAAGAATTTTTTGGCCATCGGCCGGCGGGGGAGAAAATGAAAGGAAGCGACACAGTAACAAATCTTCAAGAAAAAAAAAAAACTCGCGGGCAGTCTGCAACACGTGGCACCGTTCTCGGGCCAGAAAAGACAAAAACGGTCTGGCCCTCGAAGAAAGTCAGAGTGATAACCGATATCACAAGCAATCAAACAGAAAGAAGGGCACGGTGAACGCGCATCAGAAGGGGGAAAGACATCATCAAACAATGGAGGGAATGAGAAGGTTCGGGGGGGGGGGGAGGGTCGGGAAAACTGCACTTCAAGCACTCATTCACGTCAAACGATGTTGACACAGCCAGCTGACAAAAAAAAAAGGGTGGTCCCAGAAGCCGGGCAACATAAGCACGCAAAAGGCTAAGAAAGCAGTGAGAACAGTCCAGGGTCGGCATTTGCAGCAAAGGTAAAAAAGGATGCTCTAACGCCCCAACCTACCCCCCCCGCTTACACAGCCTGGCACCGTACTGGGCGATCTGATGGGGGGTAGTATACTTTGTTGGTCTTCATGGGGTCGACGGTCCGAAGCAGTGACTCCGGCTCTATGCCCAATGGTTATTGACTGTTGCTCAGCCATACGCGGTCCTCAAATGAAGGCTTCCAGAACGTCAATCGAACTACGGGGGGCGTCACGGTTAAAAGGTGCTCGCGAAACCATTCATGAATCACACAGCTAAGAAAAGTCAGGGCTAACTGTCAACCTACTGCTCTAAAGACTAGCAGCCGCTTTTCCTGGAACCCTGTATAAAGTGCCCAAAACTATTAACGCGTCGCCAAAAATCTCGGCAATGGCCTGTTTGGGGACAAAGGTGGGGGCACTCGGGAAGGAGGAACTTGTCCCGTTCGGATTGCGGACTGTGGAGGTGGTTCGTTTGCCTCAACACCCAGATGAAGGAAAAAAATCGAATCTCAGGATCAGCTGCTGTTTTAAAGGCGGGGACCAAAACGCGCTGACACTCTAACTCGGGACGAAAGGGCGGCGGGACCAGCGGGACTTACAATCGAAAAAAGTCGCCTATGTCGGGCTCCCCATTCAACCCGCGACTCAGCAACTCAATCCCTCAACGCCAGGCCAAAAAAAAAGATGTCGACGGAATCGGGGATTTAAACACAATCATTGCAAAAAAAAAAAAGGAACCAACTTGTGCGAGACCTTAAATGGGGGAAAGTAGGAGTTCTAGGAGGCCCGTTAAGCCGTCCACAAGAGCACATTGGGGACAGAGGCCGCCGGTCGTCGCTTCAAGCAACATGATGGGGCGCTACGTTTGAGGAGCATGTGGCTCGACGGTGCGCGGCAACATTGCATGGAGCTCGTAGGTGAGGCCCACAGCCGGTGGGTTCGATTCACTTACATGAGACACCAGAAAAAAAAACCAGTAAACAGAAATGTTCATCACGGGGAAAAGGGGGGAGGGAAAGCGTCACGTGTCGAACGTCTCCTGTAAGTAGTGGAGCCAGCTGAGCAAGAACTCGAAAAAGGCCGCTTCCCATGCATAAAAGGGGGGGGAGCGTTAATTTCCTCTCCCTAACGGAGTCAAAAGGAAAAGAGAACAGGGGAAGGGCGGCGCTTAGGGAAGCAGGCAGCTGTCCAAGGCGCTGGCAGGGGATAGCGCGCAAAAAAAAGTCCCGGACCCAGAAAGACATAGTCTGCAACAGGAGGGGGGGGGATCGGGAATCAGGTGGCACTCGGTATGCAGCGCTCTCAAAAAATTAAAAAACTACGGCAAATCAAAGCGTTTGTACCGGGGAGATGAACGCGGGGAGGTCCTCGCCTAGTACCCTGCTTCTCATCGACCAATGGGGACAGACAGAACGGTTGGGAGAAAAGGCGCGGGGGTCGTAAGTCTCATTACAGGGGAACCGGAAACGATGATGGCTGGGGCAAATCGGCCGAAAACCTCGGGTCCTCGTCATGAAGGCACTCCTGATGGCCGGGGAGGATGCTGGTGCGAAGGGCACAAAGACATCACCGTTCGAAGACAGGCCCAACACGCGCATCTGGTGTAGCAGATTCACAAAAAGCTCGGACACTCACCTACTATAGAAAAAGGGAGTGGGAGGTGACGCCTACACTTCAGTGACACCACGAAAACGAAATGGGCGTAAACTCGGAGTGGGGGGCAAGGGAACTTGGGGCATCAAGTCCTTCTCTTTCCTTCGTCAACGACTGCACGAGGACCGGAAAGTAGACAAAGGCAGTTCGCCTTTGGAGCGTTCCGCGCAGCCGCGTGATTTTAAGACGACATCGAGGGGGAAGAGGGGAAGGATTGACAACCGACATTGGTCGGACGACGATTTCTTATCGACCGTAAGAATGAATGCGCTGGGTTGAGGGAAGGATGTACGAGTAGCTCCTCAGAACGCCTTGTGAAAGGCAAAACCGCCCATCAGTAATAGACGAGCACTTTCGCTTCACCACTCTACTTTCGGGTCGAGGCAAAAAAAAAGATTGAACTTTCATCCACTCGCAGAAAGGGCTGCATATTTCTGCATATTCAGAAGAAGAAAAAAACCGAAACAAAAGCTCAGTGTTTATCGTGGTAGTGACGCACCTCGATGGCAGAAGGGGGGACGGGGAAAAAGCCACAAAAAGTAGGGGGGTTTTTTGGTGGAAATTCAGGTTATTTCCGTGAGGGTTGGTTGACTACGGTTGGCTGGGGAAAGGGGGGAGGAACTCAACCGTCTCCAAGAGGCCAGCGGAGACTCGTCGGATTCACCGGGTGAGCTTTGGAGGAGCAAACTGCGCCTCGGAATGCAGAGATCGTGGGAGAAAAGAGGAGGAGAAAAATGGCGCTTTCGAAAAAACGTCAACGGAAGAGAAAAAGAGGAGGGGGCGAAGGGGGCGAAACGAAGAAGAGGTCGCAAGGGCAGAAAAGCGCTCCGCAACAATCTCACCTGTGGCTAAGGAGGACAAGCGAACGCCGGGGGGCTGCTCAATTATCTCTTCGACTTCAAGCGTAAAGCACCCCGGGGCAAAGAGCCAACTCAATAAAACGAGGAAAAACAAGACGAAACAGAGTAACACGAGGCACCGGGGGAAACTGGACCTTATGCGCAGCTACAACCGCTCTTCCTACCAACGAGAGGGTTGGTGTTCTGGGTCTATAAAAAATACGAGAAGATATACCTAGTTGGTGGAACGTGACCTATGCATTGCTTTAGGACTAAGCGCAGAAAATGTAGATTTGACGGGGTAGCAGACGTTCCGGCGAAGTGCGGAGTCGTTGTGGTCCAAGTCCTTATCAAAACAGCTGAGCCTACTAGCTTGTATACGAAATCACCAGAGCCCGAAAAGACTAAGAGCTACGTCAGCAATGTTCATTAGCGAAGGAGTGTACGCTAAAAAAAGGGGAACCATCGAGCAGGCCGCTGGCGAATAGGGAACCCTGACTAACTCTTGACCAGTGCTAATAAATTCGTAGCGGGAGCTGAGTTTAGCTCGACTGCGAAGGGAAAAAAAAAAGGACCTTGGCCCAAGCCCTGTTTAATTTTTTTCGGCCTTGCAGCATGGTTGAGGAGTTGGCCTGAAGAGGGGGAAGTGTCCACCGCCACCCCAGGTACAGATAGGGGGTGGCAGGGGTTATGGGTATAAAGCCGAGGTATGTAAGCTTAACGCCCGTAGCGGGAGGGGGGGGCGTTGCTTCCGGTCAACAAAAGGGGGGCGCTTAGGCTCGCCACAGCCGCGCAAGAAAAAATACCGACTAGCCATCCTAACCCTGCAGTTCGGGCCTCAGCGTGCACAAAGGATAATGACCTAGATGTCTTCCACTGACTAACAATGTCATGGCTACGACGAGCAAATAGCACAAAACGGTCTGATCAAAAGTGTTACGAAAAGAAGAAAATACAAAACGGCGGCAAAAGAATCATGGAGTGTTTTGGGACAAAAGGTACGGCTTACTCAACTTGGAAGCGGCGTGGCGGGGGTTCGAGGGCTCAATCGACGATGTTCCAAGGCGATCGAGGAAGATCAGGAGGGGAATCAATACACCCGCCGGGCACGGTTTCTTTGCCCATGGGGTTTTAACCGGAGGTCTGGACGGAACGGGCGAGGGGAAAGGGAGGGGGGGGGTTTTTCTTACAGGGGCCCGAAGGGGGACGTCTTGGAGACGGAGTCAAGCTCTCGGGTGCAGGCAAAACGGCATGTGAGGGGACTGTGTAAGAAGACTTGGGCTCAAGAGCGCGGGAACGTTCAACGAAGGTGACGCCTGATGTGATGTCCTATCGTACAACAGATTCCTAGAAAACTCACAGCTGGCTGGGACGTGGGCGAAGAGCGGGGTGCGGCGCGCGACTAGGATTCGCGAACACCTGAAACACGCCATCACTCGGGTCGCATCCCTGCACGCTGTGGGTGTTAAGCGATAGCTCGCGGACCGCAGGACCATTCTGGTGTGGGGGATACAAGTTCATAATGTAACAAGCGCGCACTCCGAAATTTCCTGAAAAGCGGGCCGCCGCGACGAGAGCTTTCTAGCCCGCCAGACAAAAAGGTTAGGAAACGGCAGTTTGTGGTGCTCACCGATCACGCAATGACCGGGCCTGGGGCAGGTCGATTTTCTCTCTGGTCGCGGGAGGAGATGCAAGGGGTAACGTGAAGCCGCAAACCTGGCTCAAGGTTTTCTTTCAGGGGACAAGCTGGGGGGGCCGCGGAACATTGGCCGCCGCGGACGCGACACAGAACGGCGGGGCGCTTCGCGCCCTCGTTGGCCAATTTTCTTGAACTTAAACGAGAGCCGTGGGTAAAGGTGGAACTCCGTCCCAAGGCATTCGAATTTCAGGGGTGGGGGAAAAAAAACAGGCACTACACGGATAGATTCGTAATGTAGAACGTGCCGGCGGTGCTGCCCACTGAAAAAAAAAGGGAAATGCTTTTCTCTTCCGTAGTGAGGGGGAAAGTGTGAGCGGGGTCCTGTTCAAGAGGATAACTTCGGATTACCTTCGCGGCAGGCCTTCTAGATTTCCTTTGACGGGACTGCCTTACAAAAAGAAAATCTGGGGGACCCTTAAGGCACGTGCCAATGGATTAAGGGGAAAACCCAGCGGGGGCTGGTGACAAAGTAGGACTCCGGATGGGACCAGAACGTCATCTACATAAATCTGTCGAGCAGCCATGATGCAGTGAGGACCATGACCGGACAATCTCCCCCATAATCGGGCTCAATCAAAAAAGTAAAAAATTGACTTGTGAAATGGGTGTGCAAGAGGATTGATCTAGACGGGCCGAAGGAAGCTAATCTCAAAACCGAGAAGTAGCTATTGTTGCGCCGTTTGGTTACCAGTTGCAAAGCGTTGCCTTCGCCCTAAGCAGCGCGAGGATGAGGGAGTTTTTCAAGACTGGAATCGCTCAGTTTCTACATGCGAAAACCGCTAATATAACTTCCGTGACTCGTCAAAAGGGGGGGGACACAGCTCGTGTGCACGCAGCTCTGCTTGGGATGTTACTCGGCCAGGCACCTGTCTGCCGTGGTTCGTCCTTGAGAAAAAAAAAAAAAAACTCAGAGTAAGCCTAGGGTAGCAAAAAATAAACAAATAAAAAGGGTAGGCTGGTACTTGGAAGTTGGTGATGGGTCCAGGCACGAGAATCGTTGGGGGTTTAGTATCTCTTGCCCGCGAGACGTGAAAGAGCCAACGGGGGGGGGGGGGGGTTCGCCGTTGGGGAGACACAGCCCAAAACTCTGTGACAATCAGAGGAGTAAATCACATCCCTTCTTAAAAAAGAAAGCAAGGTTTCCCTCAGCCAAGGGACTAACATCTCCTCGAGACGTGGTCGAAAAAAAGGTAGAAATAGGAATACAAGCATTGTGGGAGCTGGGGGCAGCCGCTGCAGTATTGGGAAAAAAAGGCTTCCGTATGGGGAATTGGGGGCATTTTGTTTTGGCGATTGCGTTTCGGACCAGGCGGTGGGGGCAATCATTTGTGTAGCTTGACTACCAATCATTGGGGAGGGGGGACTGTCTTTAGACTCTTGATAGCGAGGAAATTGCGGTGTGCCGTGTCGTCGAGCAATAATACGCTACTCACTCGAAAAGCGTCATTGGCAGCCGTTTCGAAAAATGGCAGAAAAAGAATCGGAAAAACATCATAGAGTCATCCAAACAAAAAGGAAACGGGAGAGGAAGAAGAAAGGCGTTCGCTTGGCGATCTAGGCAACAGTCTTTTCACTTGCTCGGGCGTAACGGGTCTGCAGGGAAAACCAGGGAAAACTCCTATCTCTAGAGAAAAGAAGGTACTTCACCGTAGCGCGACCGGCCTCACAAAAATCAGAGTCCCACGGTTGAATGGCTGAAGGACGGCGCGTCGAAAAAAAGAAAATTTCCGCAAACCACCAAATTGAATCCTCATGAACCACCCTAACTAGCTCATTTTGGGATGCTCAGGCTGCACAGAAAGACTTCAAAAAAATCTGCATCTGCTTCTGTCCTGTCAGCGCCGTGCGACACATGCCACCTCCCCCAGGAAGAGGAAACCTGAAAAAACGGAAAGGTGGAAGTCTTTGGAGGGTAGGGGGTCCGAGAAAAAGTTCAACTGTGTTCATGCAACTGTCCGCCTGCACCTGGCAAGCGACACCGACATTAAAAGAGTCTTGCTGAGGGCGGTACCGGAGGAAAAAACCACCATTGTGCCCCGCGACCTCCCAGGATTACAAGTCCTCCTTTAAAATAGTGAGTCAACGCGACGACAGGAAAGCAAGAACTTTCGTTAGAGAAGCACATGGGTAGCTCACTGCTTGGAGACGCAAAAGAAGGGTGAGTCACGATGTAATGGGTGTCGCGGGCGGGGCGACCCGACGCAAACCATGTGCAACACAGGAAGGGGGGAAAAACGCGCGCGCGTGCTGCTGTCTAACTATGCCCGAAAGCAGCGCACAACGAGCCGCCTATGTCGAACGGTCGTGGATTGTCGCACTCTTCTCGGAAAAATCGACATCAAGATGACACACTCCAGAAGACGGGCGCCGGACTGGTTAATTCGTGTAAGTGACGGTGAAGTGGGGAGGAAGGTCGACCGCTGTCCCTGGCGAAAGAAAGGAACTTGACCTGCGAGCGTACGCAAAAAAGGGAAGTCCCGGGTGTCTCGTGTTTACGGCGTGAAAGTGAGACGCCGCGGCACAGAAGCAAGTCGCGCGAACCAGCGTCGAGGAAACGGGGCAACATCTCTCATGGAAGCACGCGGCAAACCAAGGACCTTCTTCAGCCATACAGGGTTTAAAATAAAAAAAAAACCTGAAACCCGACGAGCCGCTGGCACCGGCTCGTCAATTGAGACATTGGGCAAGGTTTGTATCGTCGAAGAGACGGGAATACAGGGAGGCGCCCTGAGGAAGCATGAAAAAGTCCCACAAAAAAAAAAACCCCCAAAAGACCTCATGAAAAAGAGACCTGGGTGAGCATTATCGCTTTCTCCTAATGTTAGCGCGTAGACTCAGATGGCCTGATCATGCCCCAAATAAAGAGCCAGGTTGGGGTCTCGTAACGATCAGCAACCTCGCTAGCGAAAACGGTCAGCCCGCTCAATCCAGTTATCAAATGTCCATTAGAAGTATGCTGGGGGACGGTTATTTTCGGGTAAACTCCAGCGCCGCCACGGGATCCTCACTACGTAGGCCACTAACGCTGGAAACTCGGACTCGCTAGGAGCATCGTCTAAAAATAAGTTCTTCTTGCTCCGTCGTGGCTGGCAACTGTCGGCACAAATAATGTTCGGGATCGGCGCCATCTGGCTGCGGCGCCAAAGATCAATTTCTCGCCATATCTGGCGGTCACTAAAAAATGGAGGACGCCTTCAACCAGCCAGTGTGCAGTTGGGGGGGGGAGCACGCCTAGGGTCGGAAAGCGACTTCTAAGACGTAACAGGGGATCGCAGTGAAAACACGACTTCTACTCCGACATGCAAGATGAAAAAAAAAAAAAAAAAAAAACGGCAACCGACACGGGGCCTAGAATGTCAACATCCCAAGAATTTCTTCGGTCAAGAAGGCGACGACGCGGCGGGGGGGGAATCGCTCTTCCTAAAGCACGGGGAGGGGAGCGGTCAAATTCAGGACGCTCGCAATGAGTTCGGATCCATCGTGCAAAGGGGGGAAGGGTATTCTACACAGGCCACGCAACGAAAAATGAGGAATTCGGGTAAACTTCTAAAAAAAAAGCTCCTGCGAAGCAGTTGGGTGACATACCGCCAACCAGACTGGCATCAGCCGTGGCGATCTCTTTCCTGCGCAAGTTGTCCGGAAGCGAAGTGATGCTGTGGCGCACTGCTCTCGGGAAACAGGGCGCTCAAAGACAGGGGTTGCTGAATGGAGCGGGTTTGGCAAACTGATAAATGGCATCTTCGTACCTATCACCAAAACACGACGCAAACGGTGGAAGTAGCAAAAGGGGCCAGAACAGCTCATCGGACTTAAACGAACGCAAGATCTTGCTTGGGGGACGCCCTTGACCAGCGAACTAAGGCGGCGGCAGAAGAAAAAGCTTCAAGATTACCGTGGGGGGCAAGCTTTCGAGAAAAATCGGGGAGGGGGCATGTGGTCTTCAAGCGGCGCAAGTCTTCGGGACGATTGCTGCCCTGCCGGTAAGCTCAAGCGAGGTGATAACGGGAACGTGTCGCTTTTGGGAACAAGCACTCAATGGTAATAGGACAACCCGTACCAACTAGTTGGACTCACGTAACCGTAAATGAGGGGGAGATGGGTGGGGAGTTGTGGAGGAGGGGAGTAGCGCGCCTTCGAAGGTAAAATGCGCTCTTCGGAAAAAGGGGGCTTCAGCGGATATTGGCTGGTGACCCCGAAAGTCGGAAAGGTACGCAATTCTGGCCTTGTTTACGTCAGCCTACAAAAGAACGTAGAAAGATGGGGGAAAAAAGGGGTAATTGCTACAAAGTTCTGGCTAAAAGCGTCTCCGCTCAGGAGGAGGAAAACTGCGCTCACGTGGACAGTCGAAGGGGGGGGTTGGGGTTCCAAATCCACGTGTTTGCGTTTTCAGTGGAACAGGGGGGGGGCCAGGGGTATTTCTCGGGGTGCTTCTGTGTTGCTAGGGGGACTTTCAGTTGCGGGTTGGGGTCTCGTCAGTGAAAGCGAACATCAGGCCGTACGCTAAAACAAAGAGGAACGCGCTGTGTCTGTTGACGTGCGGACCGCAGGCAAGTGGAAAAGGGTCAGAGGAAAATCCGCCCA
>Ga0179593_1504522_pt1 | contig 31047 bp, 44 predicted proteins | sample CZODoug2_1_08_16_FD_185931 | JGI IMG/M metagenome (GOLD analysis project Ga0179593, IMG submission 185931) | Vadose zone soil fungal communities from Angelo Coast Range Reserve, California, USA - CZODoug2_1_08_16fungal (PacBio error correction) | ecosystem: Environmental > Terrestrial > Soil >...
CGGACGCTTCAAGAAAAAAACAACGGCTACAAAGAGAAAAACATCCTCTACCAGCGAGGGGGCTGCAAAGGGCACCCGCGCAAAGAAAAACAAAGGAACACAGAGAGGCGGGGGGCTGGGTGCCAGCCAAAGGCTCGGAGAGAGCCCGCAGATGGACGGCATGGTCCCAAAGTTCAGACGGTACGTCAATCTGTCGAGTCAGAGGGCTGGTAAGGAGGCAAACAAAACATATTACCATTAGAAGAAACGGCACTCCTGGGAAGGGAAAAAAACTCCTGCCGGTGAGGTCTGGCCACAGACCAGGTTCGACCAACCAACGTGTTCTTGGTTAATCTGGGGTACCTCAGGAAAATGGAGGAAAAAAAAACAATGCACGGGTGACCCCCATTTTTGACCGAAAAAGGAAGGCACAATACTGCACCAAGGAAAGAGCTGAAGGGGCAACGCTCTCACCCATGGTGGACCGCCGCCAACTCGTTATGGACCATCAGGCCTGGTTCTGTCTAGTCTTACTAACTGGTCCTGCCAGGATCTATTCTTTCTGTAAATTTCGTAAAAAAAAGAGGAAGTCTCAGGTTGAGCATAAAACTTGAGCCGTCCAGACAAAAGTTTCAGACAAAAAAACGCAAATTAAGCCCCTTAAAAACAGGACCTGGGGTCTCTAGACTGGGCTTCTCCTCAAAAATGGTCGGAGGATGGGTCTAAGCCCGGGCCAAGCGAGAAGCAAACATCCGCGGGGAGACAACGGGTGCCCCAACCAGAAAAGCGTCAGTCGTTCAGTCCGGCTCTTAGTCATCCGTGAAAAGAAGCTAGGGAAAGGTTAGGAAGCCGAAGACTGAGGACCTATTACCGGAGAATAGAATTGTAGGGGCGACGAGAAGAAATCCGGAATCGACTCAAAAAAATAGTGAGAAAAGGGGGGCCTTCCACTTACTCATGGAAGCCGGGGCGCAAACAAGACTGATCGGTATGGACGTTATCCTAAAGCGTGTTCAATTTGGAACGCCAAAGAAGAATCCAAGCAAACAACAACTGATGGAGAAAGCGAGTCGGGGGAACGCAGAAAGGTACTTCTGGGCTGCGGGAGGAAACTCCAAGACAGAAAAGAAAGGATCCGGCGGGGTCCAGAACTAATATAGAATAAGGGGGGGACTGAAATGATTAATGAAAACAGGAGGGTTAACAGATCGTCGCCATGTGCACGATGTTAAGCCGGGGAGCTCCGGTGAGGGGGTAAAAGAGCCTCAGAGAGGGGAACCTTGAAAGACAACACTCATAATTCAAAAACCCCGGAAAGCCACAGAGCTCCAGGGAAATCGTAAAAAAATCAAGCTTCGCACCCGCACTTGGTTTTAGGGCGCTGCGTGCAGTACACCCCTCCATAAGAACAGGGGGGCAGTGGGGGGAGCAATCTTCAAACAAAACGGCCCTGGAGAGAACACGGATTGGAATGTCCTCGATCAGGGGGGCTCATTGCCCCGGGGGCCGCGACTTAGAATCCTGTAAAACGGACATCGGCCAAAAAAAAAGGAAGTGTTTTCGGGGGGGTGAAGGTGGGGGGGGAAGAAGACCCAAGCCAGTCAATAAGAAGGGCCTCGAAAATCAGGCTGCGGCCAGAGCCAGACATAAAGACATCTAAACGTATTGCTGCCCAATACTATACCCCAACGCTGCGTTACGCGGAGTGGGGGGGGGGAAGCACCGCCAGTTACTTGATAAGAATGCCCGAAGAACTTTCCGGGATCGAGAAAAAATCATGGAACCCCGGAAAGAAGTTGGGGGCGTCGGGGGAAGACAGGGGAAAGGGGTTTTGTGCGAGTGGGATAATACTTCACAAAAAAAGGCCCTATGCGGTTGTGAGACTTGGGACGCGGGAGAGAAAGCACGAGGGGGGACACTAAATGGGAAGATGGAAGTTAGAAAAAACAGCGGCTCGTAGAGACGGGACCCGATAAAGCAAAGTGGAGAACTCATTAAAAAGGTTTGTGGGTCAAGTGCAAGAGGGCCTCGTTTGGAAAGACGTCGGTCGAGAGCGAACATAGCCTCTGTGGTAAACAAAAGCCCCGAAAAAGTCATTAGCGAGGAAAAACTGTGGTGCAAGGTGGTGGGTGGGGGGGGCTTGGGGGGAGAGGTCGATGCCAACGATCATGCCTCGGATGATCGGAACGGAGGTTCTTGGGGGTTGGGGGGTTTGGGGGAAAAAAAATCAACCGGCGAACGGGCAGAGAGAGGAGGATTCTGGGTATGCAACCTCGTGTGGGGACGAGGGGAACTTCCGAAAGTTGTCGGGGGGTTTGCGGAAAGTTCCTTGTTGGGGCATGGGGAGACCCAGTCGGTAGATACAAGCTCACATTTGGGGAGAGGGCGTCCAAGTGGTCCAGGGGTCCAACTCGAACCGAAAACAAAGGGGGGAGCAAAAAAACTAAAACCAACGACGGTTGCTCTAGATGGACAACCGAAGGAAGGTTACAAAAACCATGAGCAGTAGGTTGAGAGTCGGAATTAATCTGGAAAAGGACTAGGAGTGGGACTAAGTGGTGGGGAAAAAAAAAAGCGCTTGGTAGGGGTCAGCAAAAAGCAAACAGCCCAAGGATGTCGCCAGACAAGCGCTTGTTGGCCTTTTCCTTGGTCGGGATGCGATGGGCAAGAACCACTGCCACACACGGCATTCGGCGCCCGTACAAGGAAAGAAAATCCAAAAACAAAAGTGGCCAGTGATGTAAAGCATAGCTGCTTTACAAAAAAAGCGAAGACCACTACGAGGGGGGACGCGGTCCGTGGTGGGAAGGGGGGAATAGTCCATCCAAGCGCAGGGTGTGCCAACATGTTAGTCGTGTGATTGGAAGAAGAGGGGACGGGGAAGAAGAAAACGAAAACGCGGGGACCGCGGGTTTTGGGTTGGACAGTACCCTTCTGGGCGGGTCCAGCAAAACCTTGGGGAAACCTCGAAAGGACCGCCAGTTGATGGGAAACCAGGAAAAGGAACAAGAAGGACCAAGAAAGGAGAAATGAGGCTACATTACTAAGCGACACGCAAGCCGTTCCTTGCGAACGCATCGGATTCGGCCGGGGGGGATCCAAGGAGGGTTCGCTCGGGATGGGGTAGTAAGCATGTGTAGGAAAAAGCGGTACAAAAAGTTTGAATTTGGAATCCGTTGAAGCAACACAGGAGAGACGGGGGGGGACCTCATTTCGGGATTTCACGCAAAACCGGGTTGGGAGTCAATGAAAATGTAAGGCCACGTGAAAACAACGGCAACGGGGGGATGATGAACCAGGAAAGAGTTGAAGACGCTGGCTAAAACGGGTTGTTTGTCGTCAAGAAAAAAAGTTTAGATTTAAATCCCGGGGGACAACGTCGGCATCGATCAGGAGGGTAAGCCGGAGAAAGACTTGCCTGGGGGGTCATGATTGGGAGTCTTTCCAGGTACTGGCAAACAAAACAGAAAACCCTTGGGGGTCTTTTCGAAAAAACTAGGCGAAGAAGGCTTGCAAAGAAAAAAAGGGGGACTTAGCAGGAGGGTGGGGAAAAAGGGGAAACGGAAATATGTGGGGCCCACCAGTATTAATTCAGGGTGGGGGTTAATCGGGGTGGTGGGGGGGGGCATGTGGGGGGCGCAAAATGGAGGCGGACCACACCGTGGTGAAGGGGGGGCATCCGAAGAGCTCCCAAAAAAAAAAAAAAAAAAAAAAAAAAAAAAAAAAAAAAAAAAAAAAGAAAAAAAAAAAAAAAAAAAAAAAAAAGAAAGAAAAAAAGAAAGAAAAAACAAACACACCATAAACGGGAAACCCTCATGGTATCCCCTCTCTCTCTTCCATAAGACTGATGGTTCAGCTAAAGTTCTCCATTCCACCCCAACCATTGGAAAGATTTACAAATAAAAACTATAAACTGGTTCCATTCGCTTGGATTCATGGAAAAAAAAAAAATGTAAAGCTCCAACAAAGTGCCGCCAAAGAGGAAGATGGGGAAAGAGTGAAAAGGCTCTGTGGGGGTCAGGGGTCAAACAGAGCAAAACGAGGAAGAGTGACAGACCCGGATAAAGGATTGGCCCCCCCTAACGGAGGAAAGGGTCAAGGACCAAGATCCAAAAAGGGGGGAACGAAACGACACCAGGGTTAGCTAAATCAAACAACCCTTTCTTGGGCACTTGTTTTTGGAACGGGGCGGAGGGTAAAAAGAGGGGGGAAAAAGCGACATTCAAAACCTTGCTTCATCACAGGAATAAGTGCAGACACTGGCCTAGCCTTTGCGGGGGTAAAACGGCTTAGGACAAAAGTACGTGGGGGATGCCTGGAAAAAGAAAGGGGGAAGAAAAAAAAACGCAGAATAGAAAGGAAAAAGAAGAAAGAGCAGTACGCAAATGGCTCGGCTCTCCTGAACAAAAATCGAACTCTCTTTTCCAGTTTACAAACCAAGTAGGGGGTCCCAAAAAAAAAAAGACAAAAAGGGTGGGAAATAATGAGGAACAGAAAAAAACAAAAAACCCTGCAGCAGTGGCTGAAAGAAGTGGTCATGGAACCAGGGGGGGCGAAGGTATAAAAATCCAAATTGAAGGGGGGCAATTAAAATACGGGCGGGGATTGATGGGAAAAAAGGGGTCCATATGAGGGTAACGGGAAGAAGAAACAGACGCTATGAAGGAAAAAATAAATGACAAATTTGGGGGGAAGTGGGGGGGAGGGGGGAAAAAAAGGCACTAAAAAAATTCTTTGGGGGGGTGAACGGACCAGAATGCCCCTAAAAGGAAAAGGGGGAAGCAAGGAAAAAGTGAACGGCGAAAACAAACCGAGAGGAACAGTAGGGAGAAAACCAAAAAAGGTTTGTCCGCTTCTATTCGACGATTTGTCACCAAAATGGAAAAAAGAAAAACCAGCGCAGAAATAGGGGATCAAAACATGTTTTAAAGGGACAACCGAAAAACCGCTGGAAAAAAAAAGGAAAGGAAAGGAAACGGGTGTCCAGGGCGGAAAAACGTTGCTCAAAAGAGTGAAAAAGGACAACCCCGCCCATAAAAGGCGCAATCCACCGTCAAAAAAATGCAGAGAAAACTGGTGGTCCCAAAAAACGGTTCACGGGAGTGCCAAAAACACCGAAACCAAGGAGGGACGTTCACGGACAAGACAATTCCATCCCTCCAAAATAGAGCGAGCATCAGGCACAGTTGACGCACACGCCCGCAAGAGGGAGAAGGAAACCAGCAAGGAAAAAAAAACGAAGGGGGGGAGCACGACCCCAAAAAAGGAACATGAAAAAAAGGGGGACCCCTATCGGAAGGGTTTCAGTTCCCGGGGTGCCCCATCCATCAAAAAAACTCTCTAAAATCAAAATCGGGCCCACTGAGAAGCATGGAAAGGCACCCAAAGGGAAAAGGTGCCACGAACAAAAAACTCGTTCGGACGCAGAACACTTTTAAAAGGATAGGGCGAGATAAAGCCGGCTTACCACGAAATGACGTTACCGGGAAAACAACAGTGCAGTTTAGCGCAAACAAAAATGATACAAAAAGGGAGGACTGTGCAAAATGAAAAGGACGACCCTTCCAGAGCACCACCCAAGGCAAGGTAAGCCCAGACACCCAACCACCCTAAAACAAAAATCACACTTATGCGATGTACAAAAAATGCCATGCAAACTAGAGACCGAACGCAGGGAACGGCAAACGCTAGGGAGCCCACGGTTTCTTCGAGGGAAGAACAACTGTCAGCCCGCCTGAAAATGGGGGGGTTTTCTTCTTCGAGTTGACAAGTGAAAGGGAAACGCAACATTCGAAGCGTAAAAGCCCACCAGCTTGGAAAAGGAAAGCTATACAAGGACACCCTGATCGAGGGACACAGCGGATCTAGGCTGCTCGAAAAAGCCAAAAGGAGGTTCTGGGGGGGGACCCGACTGGACCAAAACCCAGCGAAAGAAACGCCCCCCGTTGGGATACGGGAACGAGACAAAAGTTATCCGAGGGAAAGGGAGCCCGTGTTGTCTTAAAGCAGCAAGAAAAAAGAAAAAAAAAAAAGACGTCCCGACGAACCTAGGCGGGGGGAGGCGGAAAAAAGTAACAGGAGAGCCCTCGCAAAACCATTCAGATTTCAAAGGCGACGCTGCACAACATCGGAACGACCAATCGGAAATCATGCGAACAACGAAGGACCAAGAAAAGGAAAAGAAACGAGCCAGAAGCCTATGAGCGGGGGGGGGAGAGCGGGTTTCGAACCGAAGGAAATCACCCGGTTCACTTTGCAAAAAAGAAATCTCTAACAAAAAAAAAAAAGGAAAAGAGGCAAAAAAGGGGCGGGGAGTGCAAAACAAGCTTTTTTCGGGAAGCGGGCGAAAACGAACAAACCCCTTGGCCGGGTCGCCCCGGGAAAAACGGTTACGTGGCAACAGGGGGGGGACGAATCTATCTATGCGGATTGGTGCAGAGAGGGAACGACCAATGGAAAATAGGGGGAGGGGGGGGTCTTGAGGGGAGTATGTGACCGGTTGAATCATCAGGCGTTCTTGGTACCAAACTGGGCCAAAACGAGGGGCCTCCCGAAAAAAAAACGAGATCAACAAAGGGAACGCCGGTAGAAAAGAGATCTTACAGATGCAGCACCTCCGCAGGTGGTGAATGCTCAGGGGAGGGACGGAACACAAAGTGAAAGGAAAAGCCAAAAGGACCAGTGGTGATGTCGAGAAGAAGACCGCGAGAGCCCGGAGTATGGACTGGTGAGCATTCTGTGGAGAAAGAGTCCTGGGGAAAGAGGAAGGGGGAAAAAAGAAAACGCATCAAGGTGTGTTCTGGTAGGGAAAAAAGCCGCCCTCATCGAAGGGAAGGGGCACCGCCGACAATGCTTATTCCAAAGGGGGGAAAAAAAACTCAAAAAAAAAAAAAAAGAAATTGACTGTCAAAATGCGACCGTGGAAAGGGATTCCTCCCTTTAAGTAACGTCCCAAGGGGTGATATCGGGGGGGACACTCTGCACACCCAGACCAGTCAGGGCAACGTAAAAAAAGAAGGGTGGGGAAACTACAAGGGGGGTTTGGGGGGGAGTCAGGCCCGACCGGTCCATGGTGGTTTTCAACGAGGGAGTGATCAGAGATGTTGGACCGAAAAAGGTTGTGTGAAAAAGGAGGGCAACAAAGAAGGGTTTTCAACACAACGCAAGTGTACCTACTCGACGGTACAGCGGGAATCGTAGAAAGCGGTCAAGGAAGAAACCACGTGGCACCAAGAGGAAACGGTTGAAAAGAAAAAGGAGACAAAATGGGAAAATGCCAGCTTCAGAAGGTGCAAGGTTCACTTTAGGGACCGAATGGTAAACCAGCTAACAAAAAGAAAACAAAAAAAGGACCATAAAGAGAAGGAGAAGGGGGTGCCTGGGTTGTATTGGAGGGATGGGCCGGGGGGACAACCCCACTCCTGTGAGAAGGTGCTGGGAGGGGGATAACGAAGGGGAAGGGGGGAGGGAGGTTTAAAAAGGGCGACGGGGCAGGGAAAGTTATCTATGGTATTCTGAATGCCGGGACGCTTGTGTCGGAATTTGTGGAACTGGGGGCAAAAAGGGGTTAAAAAGGGGGCGCAGTCGACAGGGGACCCTTGGGGTTGGCTTTGACCAACCTAATGTGGAAAGGGCAGATCCAGGGTCAAAAAAGGCCGGTCTGGCGGTTCGTGCAAGCAGAAGGGGGTGGACGAGAAAATTTGAACAACCAGAAAGAAGTGCCGGATTGACCAAGGGGTCGGGGCAAAACGGTAAAAGGAGGAGTGAGGGGAGTGTAAAAGTCTCAACTTTGGGGATTCAAAAGGGAAAAATCAAACAAAAGTCTGGGTGGGTCAATTCGCCGTTGAATTCAGCAGCAGAACCCAAACATATTCTGTAATTAAAAGGGTGGGGGTTGCAAGGTGAGGGAAAGAGGAGGTCTCTGAAACAGAGCAAAAAGGGCACCTCCATTCGGCAAAGTGTCGGAGGGCAGGGAAACTTGGGGGGAATGTACGAAACAACAGGGAAAAAAAATTGGAGTGATCCTGCATCAATCAGCTGGGAAGGGGGGAGACAGCCAAAAGGCCCGAAACGACTTTGGTTTGGGGGGATAAAAAGGTTTCAACCCATAAGAACGCCGTGGGGGGAGAAAAACCTGTAATTGATTTTCCAAAAATAACGGGGGAAGGGGGAAAAAAGAAATGTTGAAAAGAAAAAAAAGGACCTGAGGTGAAAGGCCGCAAAAAAAAAGGCTTTGGGCTCAAAACCAACCTTTGGTGGGGGGGACTAGGAAGGCGGGACGACTGGGGGAACCAGAACCACCCAAGAACGAAGTAAGGAGGGGCTCAGGCTAACAAACCCAAGGCAAAACTGGACGTACTACGCATGATGTACTTGTACTGGTTCTCTCAAAAAAGGGGGCCGGGGAGGAAAAAAATCTTGAAATGGAAGAGACAGTGGGAAAATGGCGAGGGGAAAACAGGTAAGGGGACGGGAACCATGGTGAGCCAAACACGAACTTCTCGCAGGTTGTCGGGAAAAAGAAAGTTCGATTCAGAAAAAGGGGGGGTACGTTCAAGGGGAAAAAGGGGGGGGGGAACCTCCTTGACGAAGAAGAAACGGGGTAACCAAAAAACAGAACCTTGGGAAACAAAAGGAAGCGTTGGGGAAAATCCTCTTCCTGCGAAAGGGGGTGGGGGGTGTATGACACACGCCTTGTAAGGAGGAAGAGAAGAATTAAAGGCGGAAGATTTTCGGCGGGGAGAGACAGGGGAAGGGGAAGTAATCTCGTCTTTTAAAAATAAATTGGGGGGATAAGAGGGTGACCAAGGGAAGGCCAAAAAGAGGAAGGGGTTTTACTTTCATGAAACCTCGGGGGGAGGGGAAACTTCCCTTTTCTTTTTCTGGAAAAAACACAGGGGGGGGGGGGTTGACACGGGAGCCTATTTTGGTCAAATTAGAACACCGAAGGAGGGGCCCCAGTAGACTGTCCGGTATAGGTGAGGGGGGTTTGGGCAATGGGGGGGGGGGAAAACTTGTAGGAAAACCACGAAAAGAAAAAAATCCCGTTTGAAACCACAGATATCTCGAGAAAAAAAGGGGAAAAAGGGAAAGTACTTGAAGGGAAAAAGAGACACGATGTTACTTGGGGGCTCTCAGTGCAAGGGGAAACCCATGCAAGGACAAACAAGGACAACACGACGACAAAAACACCTTATGGGGTGGGGCCGTACTTCTTCAAGGCATAAAAAAAGAAGCGTGTAAGATCACAAAGTTGGCCAGGGGGAAAGTGCATTGTACGGGTGACCAAAAGAAAAAAGGCTCAAATGTTTTTCAACCAATAATGGTAAAAGAGGCAGAAGAGGGGGGACCAAAAAAATGGGGAAAAAAAGGCGCCGGAAAGAAAGAAGAAAGTGCCTAGGAACTTGCATCGTCCAAGTGAATCAGTCCAAAGGTTACTTAAGAAAAAGAAACAAACCCTTTGGAAGCGGAAAAAGGTGAACCGCTTGTAAAAACTGGGGTGGGTGGCCGGGGGGGGGGAGGGTCAGGCAATGGCTAAAAAAAGGCTAACGAAAAAAGGGGGGGCTTCATCCCAAACCCCTTGGGGACACAGAAACGACAAGAAGGGGTCTGATAAACGGAAAAAAGTCCAAGGAATTTTGTAAAAAGCCGCAAGTGACAAACTGGTTAAAAAAAACGAATCACGACCGGAAAGTATTTGGACCCTACTATACAATGGGAGGAGAACCCAAAGAAAGCGGGTTTCAGCGAAAACGTGACAGAGCCTTAGGCAGCTATCGAAAAAACAGAGGGGGGGGAAGGGGGATGGGCACGAAAAAACCTCGTGACCTAGACAAGGGGCGAGAAGAAGGGCGGACACCGAAAAAAAGACGTGGCAAAGTTTTCTTCAATCCTCCATTTGAGGGGAGGAAATAAAACTAAAAAAAAAAGGAAAAAAGGGGGGGTTGCACCCATGGAGAGAAAACAAAAGGGGGAAAAGAGGTAACTCTCCAGAGCAAAAGACGAGGGGGAAGACTGATCCTCCGCGAAATAGTAAATCCCTGGGGCCATTGTGGACTATGAAGGAGATGTGACCAAAAAAGGGGAAAAGAAACCCCCCCCGCGAATTAGAAAAAAAAGTGAAAGGGGCTGGGTGAAAAATAAGAGGGGATAAGAACACGCGAGTACCTCGGTACATGATTTGTTCCGCTCTGGGGATTCAAAAGGTTGTCAAAAAAAGGAGGAAACACCCTTAAGTAACCGGAAGAAGAGGACCAACATTTTCGACTGGAAAAAAGACAACAAAACCCGCGCCGATCATCTGGGACCGCCCGCCGGGGACCAAGAGAAAAGGTCCGTTTCCGGGTTGGGGGAGCAAGTGGAGAGAAAGTTGGAACGGGAAAAAGAAACCTCAAAAAAAATTTTGCAACAGTAATGAGAACTCCATAAGGGGAACCATCACACCAATGATTTTTCGGGCAAAAGGACGGCCCCAAACAAGACTTCAGGGGTCAACCCAAAAAAAACCTCAAAGTTCCAAGAAAAAGAGGGGCCCACCAAATCACAAACATCACCAGAATAAGGACGAGACATCGTTCCGGGATTTCACCCCAACACACTGGTCGAGAATACGCAACCATGAGCACAACGAGGGGCAAAAAAGGAAAAAACGGCGCAAGGAAAAACAAGCGACCAGAAAAAGGGAGGGAGGGTTTTTGAAACAGCAATAACCAGGGCTCGTACGGGAACACAAGAAGGAAAGTCGAAACGAGGAAAGTGACAAAGCCCAACAGGGGGTCCTAAAAAAAACGTCAAACAGGCAAGTCGGTTAGGGGCGGCCGCTTGGGAATCGCCAGGGGAGAAAAAAAAAAGGACACGGAATGGAACTTAACGGAAGGCAACCCAAGCCTGGGACATGGGGGGGGGGGGGACAAAAAAACTAAAGCCCTCTCAAAAGAAAAACCAAAAGCAAGTTAAACAACCATCGATTTGGGGGCCAGGTGGCGTGGAAGATCCTTCCCAGAGACAAGCAAAAAATTCCCTTGTCTGACCGAAAAAAAAGCCCGAAAAAAAAAAAAACCTAAAGTTTCAGCACAATGAGACAGGAAAGTTGGCCACGCTTTCTAAGACAAAGGAGAATAACAGGAAGGAAAGAGGGAAACCCACTATTTCATGAAAATCGTGGGAGGGGCTGGGGGGGGGAGGGGGGGAAAACTCCTTTAAAAAAAAACTCCGCCTTATGAGGGTGACAAGGCGTGGGTCCCGAGGGGGTTGCTTGGAAATGGGGGAACCACACAAAGAACACTTTCAGCGGGAGAAGGACCAGCTTTGGGGTCAAATAAAAGACCAAGGAAATAAAAAGAAAAGCCAATTCAAGATACTACTCAATAGGTCTTGCTCGAGAAAAAGGGGCGGAGTATTTTAGAAAAATGGGGGGGGGGGGGGAAGAAACGCCGTCTCAGAAAAAAAAAAGGAAAGGGGTCTCATCCATCAGGTCCAAGGGGACCTGGAGTCATCTTGTCTATCGTCAACCCCGGCGGACAGTTGAGGGAAGGGTTACAAGAAAGATGTAAATTAAAAAGGAAACGAGCAAACCGTGCAGCAAAAGGGAAAAGTATCCTCAGGAAAAACTGTCAATCGAGCAATGAGACAGAATCAGACGAACACTTCCCTTCAGGAGGAAGCAGGGAAAGGGCGGCAAAAAAAGAAAGATCTCTGTGGCGTCCTATTGGTCGGGGACCCACCCACACAGGAAAAGGAAAGGGGGAACAGTTGGAAAAAGAAAAGGGCTCACAACAACACCGTAAAGGAAGGAAGAATTGAAGAAAAATATATACTTTGCGCTGGGAAAAGGGGAACGGTAGGGAGGGGCGGCTGAAACCGGGAAAAAAAAGCCAACCAGGAAGAGATGCCTTTTGATCCCGCGGTCGACGATGCTTGGAAAAAAAGTTACTTCTTGGCGCATTTTTTCGCAGTTGGTCGAGGGGCCCGGGGGGGAAGAATCGTCGAAAAAAATCAAGGGGAAAGGGGACGGTGGAAGTGGGCACGCAGACATAGGTAGGCCATCAAAAGAAACCACCGAAGAGGTTGCCGACGAAAAGGGGCCATATAAAACAGAAGGAAAGTTAATAAGTCAAAAAAAAAAAACCGGCTGCGACCCCTAGCCTGGGAGAAAATTACATCTTCGTGAGTCCACCGCACATCCAGAAAAAGGAGGTGGGGGGCAGGGGCTATCAAAAAGACCAAGAGTATCTCAAAAAAAGGGAATCGATCATTGTTTGGCTCATCTTCTGGCGGTAGTCGGGGGAAGGGAAATCTGGTCTTATCGCTGAGAGGTTGTTTCTTTTGAGTTGTTCCCACAAACGTCAACGAGAGGAAAAGGAAAAAAGGAAAAGAACGAACAAAATCATCAATCTGGCGTGCGGTCCATACCAAAATAAAGAAACAGAAAAAAAGTGGAGGCTCCATATCCCGTGCGATTCTGATGAAAAGGTACAGACACTGGGGGGGGGGTACGAATGACACCCGAAAATTTCCCTCAGGACGGAAAAAACAAGAGGTGACGGGGGAATAGGGTGGGGGTGGGGGGTGTTCAGTGGACACTAAAGGAGAGGGGGTGGGGGGGAGATTGGAATATTGCATGGCCAGCGGGGCAGGACGATAAGGGGTTGGTCGAAATTCGGGGGAAGAAACGGACGCACTTAGTTTGGCAGAAAACCAAGCCAAGCCGCGGGGAAGAGTCTGGACCTGAAATCAGCATAGGTTATCATCTGCAACCGATAAATCCTGCAAGGAAAAAAATTGCACGGGGAAAGAAAAGTTTTTCCCGTGAAAAAGCTTCCGAGGGTTGCCGATCAGAAAGGGGGTGCAGGACCTGAATGGGGTAACAGACAACTCAGAAACTCGGAATAATGTGCAGGGGGGGACAAACTGGGGGGGACGGAGGAGGCTCAAGTCGACCACGGTTGACAGAAAGTCATGCTTTTCGCAACGTGAAAGTGGGGAGAAGGCGGAAGCTGTTGTTCAAAACGAGGAGAGGGAGGCCTTGGAAACTGGCGGGCCGCACAAGCACGGGGGGGGGGGGGTTTGGTTCACAAGCGTAGAGAGAAAAAAGAAAGAAGACCGTGACAGTTGGTTCTTGGGAACAAATCATTTATAAAAAGGGAAGCAGCAAAAAAAAAAAAAAAAACTTTTCGCGGTGGATAAAACCGGGCCAAAGGCGAGAGGAAGCAGTTTGAAGGCCAACAGGAAAAGACTTTCCGTGACCAAAAGAGAGACAAAGAAGCTGGGGAAAGAAGAGGGTCCAGGGGATACCAGGGGATTTTCGGAAACGTTTGGGGGGGGGGAATCAGAGGAAGGGGGGTAAGAGGGGGGGGGGCAAAGGTTGTTAAAGTTCCAATGAATTAAAAAACAAACGGACAACTCGGGGCGCAAGGGGTTGGGGGGACTCATTTTACCCACGCAGGAAAGGGGAAAGCAACCTCAAGGAGGAGCTAATGACGTGGGGGGTGAAGAGCCTTTCGACAACCTGGCCAGATGTTTACTAACGATGACGCTGGGGACGGCCCGACAGGGGTCAAGGGAGGAGTTTATAGGCCATTTCATCAATCCCGCGGAGCGAAAAAGGGGGAAGAACAACCTTGTTAATCAAAGGGGGGCAACATCACAAGGAAGAAAAAATTGACCGACTTGTGTCCACTGAGGGGTGGAAGGGGGAACCCTTAGTGGGGGGGGGAAGGGGAAGAAGTCCGACCAGTCGTCACGAAGTTCGGGGCCCAAACCTGCAAACATCGAGGGAGGATAATGAGCAGGGGAAGTAAGGAACGCTCCGGGAAAGCAGGAGGGAAGAAAAATCACGGCTGGTGAGACCAATCCATACCGTGAAAGAAAAGGACGCTGGAAGAAAGGCCCCCTAACCTGTGTTGCATTGGAGGGGGAAAAAAAGAACTTGGGGAGGGAAAAGGGGAAATCAGGCCCAACTTATCGCTTTTGGTGGTAAATGGGTAGAGATTTCGGGGGGAGTAACCTTTTTGGAGAAAATGAAGGGAGGGATCCTGGAAAGACTCACAAAACAAACATCACAAGACGGGGTTGGACAAGACGGAGGTACGCCCCCCAAATTTTTTGGGGGCTCAATTAAAAAAGGGCACCAGGGGAGAAGGGGAAACCCAGGGGGCGCGCTGGACGTGATATTTCAGGCCGGGCGAAAGAGGAATCAAGAAAGAAGACTCAAGGGTCAAAGAGGGGGGATCCATAGGGGCCCCTGACTGGTTTCCAACCAAGTCCCTGGGGGGACCCTTGGGACTTAAACATAGGGCGAAAAATGAAAAAAAAAAGTATTGTGGTAAACGGGGGGGGGGGGGGAGAATGAGAGGGGTCATTTGTGGTAAATGAGGGGAATACGGCATTGTCCCACGTGTTCTGAAACGGGTTTGACGTGGAATGTTTGGTTTTTGGGTTGGGGGGGGGTCAATTTTTCATACAAAAATGTAGTGCACAAAGGAAAAACGAAGGGTAAGGGTCCAAAGCTAAAAGTCGGAAAAACAACAACGTATATGAGAAAGATAAGGGAACTAAAAAAAAGGGCACAAGAAGGGGGACGGGTGTGAAAAAAACAAAAAAAACAAGTCGAAAAAAAAAAGAAAAAACAGGAACACCAAAGACATTCACAGGTACAAAAAAACAGGAATATGGGGGGGTCAAGGTGGAGGGACGTAAAAATGGAAAAAAAAAGAGCGTCGCAAAAAAACAACACAAAAGGGGGTCCTCAGAGGAAGCAACGAAAGGGGAACGAAAGCCAAAAAATGAAAGGGCCCCCCTCCTGGGGCATACAGTGAGAAAAGAAGGGCAAGGACAAATATTGAAAAAAAGCCCAAGAAAGTAAACCTGCGCGGGCGTAATACGCCGAATATTGCCCAGACAGCAACACAAAAAACCTGCTATCCCTTTAAACAGTTGAAGGAAGAAAAAAAAAAACAATTTGGGAAGGGAAAAGAGGGGGGGGAATACCGATTCTGGGGGGATCAACTGGGGCTGTAAAACCAAAAATGCCGTGGGTCTAAGCATCACATGGCGAGACGACATGGAGGACAAATCCCGAAAAAGGCAAACCTTGCCGAGCCGTTGCGGCAAAGCCAAAAAAAAAAACGGCCCAACTTCAGGAAAAGGCATAAGGTAACGGCAAGTAAAACAACGGGGGGAGGGAAAAAAAAAAGCTAAAACGAGCAAACCTTCAAGGTAAGGACCACAGAAGGATCAAAAGAGCCGCCTCAACATGTGGCTTCGCGGGCTCAGTCCGAAAGCAGGCCAGATCGACCTCGCTGGGGGGGGGCAAGGGGTCTTTTCCCATACCCGCCTTTCCTACCGTTGAGTACTGCACAAAGGGTGAGCCTGTCCCCGAGCATCATGTGGGTTCCAGAAAGTACTTACCAATGTAATAGTCACAAATAACTCTAGTTCAGAAACAAGGCTGCTGCGGGGGGGGGGAGTGAAATTGTCCCAGAATCAAAAAGCCCCAAGTGAATGGAGGTAGAAGGGAAAAACAGGGGAAAGCATAGAATCCGTGACAAAGGGGGGGGGTCGAAAAAAGGGGGATAGTTCTTAAACCGGGCAAAAGGCCTCCCCGAGTGAGGGAATTGAGTGGCATCTTCAATGTAAAACGAAAGTTTAAAAATCAGAAGAGTCAGAACAAGACAAAAATCGTGAAAAGTCGCCAGAAATCCAGTAAGCTGCCGTGGTAAGCTAAAGGGGGGGTAAACCAACCATTGGGCCAAGACTCAAATAGAACAGAAGGGGGAAAGGAACCAAAACAAAGGGGAAGGGGGGAAACAAAAGCGCCCTGCCAGAAACTGCCCGCCGAAAAAGTGGCAAGACGGGAAAAAAGGGCGTTTTTTCCGTGGATCAAAAGGAAAAATAACACGAGGAGTTGCGGCCAACCGGATAAAACTCCCCGCTGAGGACGGAGGAACTGCAGAGGAAGGGGGAAGGGGTCCAAAAAACCCAATTACAAGGGTTAAAGACTTCTTGGAACAAACCAACACAGACGGGCGGGGACATGGGGTTGGAAACACATAAACACCAGCTCCCATGCAAGGACAGAGGAAGCGAGCAAGGAAACAGTTTCTACAAACACGATGGGAATAGAAAATGGGAGGGAAAAACGGGAAAGGGGTCCTCAAGAAGCAACAGGGAAAGGAATAAACAGGAAACCGCGAAAACTCTCCGCCAAAAAAACGTGGTTTTAACAAAAGACATAGTACGACAACCGACAAAGAGCAACAGTAGGACCTGGGAACTGCACACAACTTGGGGAAGAGTAGAAATATTGAGGAAAAGACCCGCACAAGTTTAAATACAGGGCCGCCCGACTACAACTCTACAAGGGTAAAAGAGGGTTAAAAACAGGTGTAAAAAAGGGGAAAAGGGGAAGGACGCCACAAAACAGGTACGACCAACAAAAGCAGAGGCCTGGACTGAAGGCAATGAATCCGCCAGGGACAAATAACACCCAGGAACACGGGGTCGCGACTAAAGAAAAAAACACAGGCCGCAGGCGGGGGACCACAATACGAAAAAAAACGGGGCACCCACGGAGGTGAACGAGAGACAAAAATGGAAAAAATAGCGGAACGCGCACGCGATATGTCCGCAATCTTGAGGGGGAGGGAAGGGAAGGAAAAAGAAGGCCCGAAAAAAAAATCTTGCGGCGGTGTGCCGTAGTACAGTAGGGAACGATGGCGGAAGGGTGACACCACAACACGAGAATCGCGGGAAGGAACCAGCGGGGGGAAAAAAAAAGGAAAAGCCTGGACCACCCCATGAACCTGATCGAGGAAAGGAGGGGACTGAAGGTTGTCTAGGAAAGACAAAGGTCCCTGGTCCTTGCTGGAGGGTTTTTTGGCCGAACCCCAACAAAAGGACACCGAAAAGGAGAATGGATCAGGGCACACAATGCTGGGCTCGGTGAGACGTTCTTCCAGCTGCCCAGGAAAGGGGATGGAAGGAAAACTCTGAGGGTACTTCCCACCTACCAGATCTAAAAAAAACGGGGTCAAAAAAAGAGAGGGGATTGGGCGATCGGCCACATCATTGGGAAATAAATAAAAATAAGAAAAATCCGAAAAGAAAACCGGCGTACCTACTCAAGATCACCGGGGGCGTCACCAAGAGAGGAGGGGCATGGGAAGGGGAGGGGGGAAGAAACACTTCCATGTTTTGCGCCAAAAAAAAAATATCTCAACAGGAGAAGAAAGAGATATAGAGTCTTAGGGCGTGAACGGCTGTCATAGGAGAAAAAAAAACGAAGAGAACCAGAAAAAGGAAAAGAGGTGTTCCTAGAAGCGTACGGACGAAGGGGTTTTGGTTGCTAAAAAAAAGAACTGAAGATTGCTTCAAAAAGAATCAACATGTATGGTCAGAATCTTCCTCCATCGATGGGGGGACGGAAAACAAAAAAGGGAACGACTGTCGGTGAAGGGGGGGGAACAACGAAAGCCGTCGGTCAACAGGACAATAAAACCTGTAAGCCAAAAACGAAAAACCCAAACCAAAACAATCGAAAAAGTGAGTAGGGAAATAATGGATCGAGGAAAAAGGAGGCGCCAACCCACCAAAAAACGCCGGGCGTTTTGGATGCCGGAAGCGCCAAAAGAACCAAATAAAGCAAAAACAGGGGGTGTTCTTCATAATGGTAATAACGAGGACAGGGGAAGAAGAAATCAGGGGTTCTCTCAACGGTTCTTTTTTGATAGAGGGTAAAGGGGAAAGAGGGGAGGGGACAAACGCTCTAAGGTTCTGGAAAAACGTACCAAAGACCAAACAGCGAACAAAAAGAAATATTAAAACGTCCCACAAAATAGATGAACAGGAGGGACATCCCAAAAAAAAAAAAGGGGAAAACAAAGATGGAAAGTCAAAATAAAAACAGGAAGCAAAAACCACTGGAAGGAGAGGGGGACGTCGCCTTCATTATACTTGATAATCTGGAGGAAATCCGTGCCATCATTCGGGAATCCCAAGGTTGACGTGCCCGACGGAGATAGGGGGGGTGGGGGTGGGTGTTGGCTTATTCAGACAAATGGGCATTGGTGGGTGGAGGGGGAAAAAAGGGGAGGTTCCATCGGGGTTAGGGGTGGGGGGGGCAAGCAAAGCCCGAGCACGTTGGGGCGAACTGGAGTGGGGTAGACGAACGCACAGGGGTTTTTACAAAGCAGCGGTCCAGAGGAGGGAAAAAAGGGTCATCAAGGAAAATTATCGCGGGGGGCCAAAAAGAAGAAAAAAAAGGTACGAAAGGAAGGAAAAATACACAAAGGGGGGGGGCCGTGGCTTAATAGTGACGCTGGCTGGGGGGAAAAAAGGCAGTGTGGAAAAAAATAACCCGAAAACCCCTGGCGCTAGTAGGCGTCAAAGTGGGGGGAAAAGGGTTGGAAAGGATGGACGCGGACCCCTAACCGGGGATTACAAGGAAGGAATGATCCGCTGTTGCTTGGATCCCCGGGGCAAGAACTTGGGGGGGCAGAAGGAAGTCAAAAAAAAATTATCTGGAATGGAAGGGTGAAATTGTTAGAAATGTGTGAAACAAAGGAAACAAGCCGTGAGGGGGGGGGGGGGGGGGCCTCTCCTGTAACGTCAAACTTTGGGTGGCTGGGGGGAACACAACGAACATGGAAGCGGAAGAAGGAGGCCGGGTGTTCGAGAGTTAAACTGGCCGCCGTGGCACAAGAAAGACAACGGGAGGAGAGAAAAAAGAACATGAGCCAAACCTGAAACGACGGGGGAAAAGGAAAATACAAAAAATTCATAAAAGGGAAGCCAAGGGGAGCAAGTTGAGTTCCAGGAAAAAATGTTTGGGATACCCATTAGAGGGGGATAAATGTGTGGAAGGAGGCCTGAATCATTCGCGAACAAAGTTCCTAAAGAATTTGATCTCTGGTTTTGAACAAGGGGCAGTGGGTCTAGGTCAAGGAAAAGAAGACGCACTTACGCCCAGTGGGGGAAGAAACACGGTTTGGTCAGAGAGAAACGACAACCTTGCAGGGGATTTACAGTCTGCGAAGAGGACACTCGGGCCCCTGAAAGTAGAGGGGGGGTGATAAATGGGGGGGAAAAAAAGAGGACAATAAAAAGAAGAAGCACGCCTGTTGAATTCCACTGGGGGAATCGGAAGGGGGGAAGCCGCACATGTGAAAAATAATTTAACCTAAATGCGGGGCCAAGGAGTGGGGGTTTGGGGGGCGTGAACCGCCCGGCGGTTGGGGTCCACAGGTGTCTCGCAAGTCCGGCCTGTTTCTGGCCCAAAAAAACACTGAAAAAGTCTCGTCGAAAAGAGGGAGGGGAGCAGAGGGGGAAGAAACGACCGAAAAATCCTGAAAGAGGTAGAAAGAAAGGGGAAAAAGAAAGATGCGTGGGGTTTGCTCAATCTTGAATGTGGAGTTCGTTGCGGCACTGGTTGATCGCGGTTGTCAAATGGGACAAGGGGAAAAGGATTACGGCACCGTTGAGAAAAGAAACTTCTAAGGGGGAAGAGGGAAAAAAAGAAAGGGGGGGGTGACTGGTAAATGCAGCAAACCAAGGGGTTCTTCAAATGACAATGTCCGGGGGAGGACCAGAGTTGACGAAAAAAAAAAAACCAGCTTCAAAAAAAATGATACCAGAAAGTAGGGGGGGTACTCACAGGGGAATTTCCCGGGGACGACTAATGGGGGTTTTGAGAGTTGAGGCAGAAACCAAGGAAAATTACAGGAAAGACACGGGGGGGGAAAAAAAGGACGCGGCAATGCACTTCGGGCGTAGACTGACAAAAAGAAAGGAAAAAGTCATGACAACTTAACAATCTTGTGCTTTGACTAAAGAGGGGGGAGGCCCATACTGGGAAAAAAAAAAACCGGATTTCGGAACCCTGAGAAAAGACGTCTTTTTCGGGGAAACCGGGGGGGGGGGGGGTGTGGGGCAACGCACAACTGAAGTGGTCCATTTAACGGAACGCCATGGTCCCAGTCTTCCCTCAAGGTCAAGGTTTTGGGTAAAAGAAAGAAGGGGGGGGTGTGCATGGCTCACTGGGAGAGGCACAACCAACAAGGACATAATGGGGAGTGGGGGGCCATCGAGGGGACAACAAAAAAGAGAGGGAGCATGACAATGTGTCAACCCGGGATTGGGAAGGGTGTAGACAGAGAACAGGGGAAAAACCAACCCACAACAGCACAGGATTACAAAAAAAAAAAAAAAAGTACTGCCATGGACGGGGAGTTTAAAAAAAAGGGGGGGCAAAGGGAAAAGAGGGGGACTGAGCGCAACCCAGTGGCAACAAAAGTAAGAAAGGGAAGTTGCCAAGTCGACCCCAAGGATCGTTTTGGGAAAAGACAGAAAAGAAAAGCAGCAATGGTACCGAGTAAGTAGCGCGGAGGATAGCCATAAGAAAAAAAGGGGGAACAGGGCAGAGGAAGAACCTCAGGGGGGGGTGAGTAGAACAACCCGTGGGGTCGACGGAGATGGGCAAAAAACCGCAGGAGGGGTGATCAAAAAAGGTGGGGGGTTGGGACGGGGGTCCTGTCCAAAAGAAGGTCAAGGGGAAACAAGGCATGAAAAAAAAAGGGAGGGGGAACCCGAAACTTGAAAAAAGGTGACGGCTCAAACGGAAGAGGTCGTTGTCGAGGAAACAAAAATTGAAAAAAACCAACAAAAATTCTGGTACCAGGCAGGCCGAGCCGAAAACCTTCAAGGATGGGAAAAAAAACGCCGATAAAGGGAAGGGAGTGCTCATATCTTTCCGTGCACCAACCGACATCCTGAAAGGCAGATATCTATACCACACACAAACATCGGGGCAGTTGAAGGGGGGAGAGACCCTCCTTTGGAAGAAACCGATGAAAAAAAGGTTGGAGAAACATACGAGGCAAGGAAAAAAAAAACCCGAAGGCAAATCAGGTCGTATTTAGAAAATGCTAGTATGAAAAAAAGAAAGAGGGAACAGGGTGGAGCCAGGCACAAAAGATGAAATAGTTCCATATCACAAAAGGCCCACGCGGAAAGGGCAAAACGAGCAAGTAAAGACAGCATGTTGTCCGAAGCACAGACTGACAAGGGGAAAGTGGTGGGTCCACGGGAAAAAAGAAAGAAGGAAAAAGCGCGGCCTGTCCACACTACATCGAGAAAACGCAAAAAAAGCATCAACAACGGGGGAACGGAGGGGGGCGAAGACTTTGGTCGCTCTTCAAGGCGAATTTGGTCCAACACAAATTAGGAACCCAAAAGGTCGAGAAGAAGGAGGAAGAACCAAACATGGGGCTGGAACCTCAACAGACCCGAACTTCTAAAGCTGTGGGAAGCCGCCGGGGGGCAGAAAAGGCGGGGGGTGTAATGAGGCAACTTGCAAAGACGCGAAACGCCGGGGAGGAACCAAAACGAAAGACGCCGCAGATGAAAGGGAAGAGAAACGGAGGGGGAACCACAATGAACGACCTGCAACAAACAACTACAACGCAAAAGGGCTGTTTATAACCACAACATCGGGAACAATCAAAAAGTAAAAAAAATGATCCATAGCAACCAGTTTTACTCCACAGGCTTCAAAAAAAAAAGGCGCAAATCCTCAGAACCCGAGTTGGGGAAACACAAAAAAACGCAAAGTCCAACATTCCCTCCACCAACTATCGCGGGGTCTGCGGGCAATGTTGACCGCCCACATCGGCGACGCCGACCAGCGAGGAAAAAAAGGGGAAAGAGGGAACTTCCACCTTTGGCAAGGTCCGGAAAATACGGTTCGTACGCGACATGGCTGTTATCGGGCCACCGAAGGGACTAAGACGCAAGACACGCTGAAACGATCAGGAAAAACTCCGTGAGGGGAGGGGGACCCAATACCAGTTTTTCGAACGCATCGTCGGGGACGTGGAAGCGGATGGGGGAACTTCAATGCAAAAAGAAAAAAAAAAAATTAAAAAAAAAGTCGCAAGTGGACGCCCCCAGACATTTACGAAGTGAAAAAGGAAAACCACTAGGAAGATTTCACGGGGGCGGTCACAGATATCCCAAACCCAAGAGAATAAGCAGAAAAGAAATGCGCACACGGGCGCGAGGAAAAAACCAAGACAGAGGTTTCTGCGGGGTATTCACAAAAAAGGGGCCCGCACGCAAAGGAAAAGGAAAGAGGGGGGGGTTCCCCTTGCGCGGTAAGACTGTTCTGGGGGGCGGGGACCACGCAAAAAAATGCGAAGTTTGAAGGAAACTGACAAAAAAACAGGGACAGCGAGAACACGCCATTAGGATAAACTAAAATCTATTGAAAACTGAGCGTCGGGCGGTAGATCAGAAATGAAAAAATTTGCTGTGGCAGGTGTGGGACCAAAAACTAAAAAAAAAGACAAAAATCAAAGAAGACGGGTCAAGGCAAAGACTGATCATTATCGCTCGCCCTTGATACTAGAGTCAAAGGCGGGACGGGAGAAGAGACCCAACAGAATCCTTAAAAAACTGGAGCCGGCACCTTCAAGAAAAGCACAACCCGTCAGCAAACCATGAATTGCAGGTCAAGAAAATGAAAAAAAAACCTGGGGCATCAACGTACGATCTTCAAATAAAGCATACGAAAAAAAAGGCCCGGGAAAAAAGAAAACCGTGAAGGGAAAAAGACCAAACTCGGGGGGGACTGGGAAAGAAAGAAAAGAGTATCTGGGGACCGAAAAGGAAACTGGACACGTGGGCAGAGCCCGATCTAAAGGCATCCACACAAAGGAGATTATAGATAGAGCGCGGTGAGAAAAAAAAAGGAAAGCTTACGTCTGTCGAGACGCACCTAGGAAAAACAGAATCGCGGGAGCCCTTAGGAAAGAGGGGGTAGGGACAAGCGGCCGGTTGTTCGCAAGGGAAAAAAAAATCGTATTCAGTTGGCCAAAGTGAAGAAAGGAGGGGAAAAAGGGCAGGAATCGAACGAGGGTGGGCTGACAGGGCAAACGGTCGGTGGGAAGTGGGGCCACCCTAAGGTATCCCGAACCAGCACAATGGCAATCCATCTCTCTCCGCACGGCAAGCAACCGTAGCTAAGGCAAAAAAAACGAGAGGGGCGAGGCAAAAGGGATGCGACCAACACGTCGGCTGGAAAAAAGAGCGGATTCCGGCCAAAGTCGCCATAAAAAACGGACCAGGGGGGTTGCTTGTGAGAGAGGGAAGGGATAGTCTTCCATTTAAACCTCTGAATCAGGGCGCGAAGGGTGGGTCCCGAATGTCCGAATACTACGGGATCCAAAATTTGTGTCCTGTTAGGGGGGAGAACCCCAACAGCAATTCTCGAGAAGGAAAAACTAAACAACCTACATATCCAGTCGTAGGAAACAGAGGAAAAGGAAAACTCACGCGAACGGGGAATTATAGCGAAGTCACTCGTGGGGTAAGGCACCCTGAATTAACTAATGGGTGAATAGTCAGGTGCCATCCCCTCCGTCTGAGAAAAAGGGTTGAAACGGCAAGTCGTATAGGTTGGGGGGGGAGGGTCGCGAAAAAAAGCCAAGTGGTGTGTTAATGGAAGGAGGTTTGCCAAAAAGGCTTGAGACCTCAATATCCGCTGTTTTCGGGGACTGGGTTGCAGGGGTGGGCAGAAAAAGGAAGAAGGAAACGGCCCAAAGTCCGAGGAAAAGGGAGGTGAACAGTCATCTGGCTCGTTAGCGGCTGTCACCAACGAGAAAAGCCACGTGCACCCGTACAGAACAAAATGTGCCACGAAAAGGGGAAAAAAAAAAAAAAAGTTGGGCAATTACCAAGGAAAAAAAACCGAGTGGCCGATCAACTGCCTGGGCGGAACAGCACGAGCCATGAGGGAGGGGGACAACCTCCGGAACACCAAGTACAGGAAAAAAAAAGGTTCAAATGTGGGGAGGGCGCGGAAGGGGGGAAAAACCTCTGATTAATGAGGGGATTGAAAAAGAAGGCTGCTGTGGAAAAAAGGCAGAACTGGGGGGGGGAAAAAAGATCTCGGAAATGGATTGCAAGGGGAAAGGTGTGGCGTATGTTGTAAAGCCCCCAGCCCTGGTTCAGGTGGTTGGGAAAGAAGTGGGGAATTGTCGACCCAGAAAAATAAAGGCGGCGCTTTGCGAAAAAAAAGGGGAAATGGACCGGGGACTGGCAAAGAAAAAATAGCGCTAGCACTTTTTGTAAGCAAAAACCCCGAGAGGAAAAAATACTGTCATGGACATCTTTAATCATGGGCGGCCGGTGCTGGTTTGGAAAAAAAAGGTGGGGAACGTCTAACGGGGTGGGGTCAAAACCGTGATTGCGGGGGGACTAAATGGTGGGGGGGGGGGGCAAATTAAGCTTAATTCAGCAAGCGAAAAACAAAGGGAAGGTCGAACCAATGGTAAGAGGGGGGGGGTGTGAAGGTAATTGAGGGGGCGCTACAGCCCAACCAGCGGACAAGGTGCGAAAGGGGGCCAGTGAAAACCCGGGGGTACAAAAGAGCCTTTTGTGACCAAAAAAACAAGGACAGGGGAGGGAAAAACTGGCCATCGGCGTCACAAAGAGAGGGGGAGGTCCGACCGCTGAAAGCGGGTCGGGTTGATATGCTTGAGATAGTTTCATGAAGAGAAAACGCCTCTCCAACGGGTTAGAGAGGGGATGGGCAGGAAAGGAAAAGAAACAGGAAGAAAAAAGAGTTAACGAAAATGCGGCAGATTGGGGGTGGGCGGGAAAAAAATGGTCTGTCCGCAAACCCTTTTTGGAGCGGGACCACGTCCACAACCGCCCCGCCTGGGGATGCATGGACCAAGGAAAAGACGAAACAGAGATCGAATAGAGGCTAAGGGACCAAAATGATCAGAAAAGCAAGGGACAAAAAAGGAAGAGGGGACATAATCTTCGTTAACTCTGGGGGAAGGGGGGGGGGCAGAGTGAGCTGGGGGTAAAAAGCGGGTTTCAAAAAGAAGTGCTGAGGAAAAATTAAACTTGAACGGCGAAGAAGGGTTGAGCCAGAAAAAAAAGAGGAGGGAATCTCATTAAAAGGATTCAGCAACCCATGGTGGGGTCCTTCCAGGCACAGGTCGTGAAAGCGGGGGGGACGACTCAAACCCAAAAAAAGACTGAGAACCAAGAAAGGGTGCCGAAATGCCAAAAGGGGTGTGGGGTAGGGGGATCAACAAAAAGGCCTGGAGGGGGGACGGGACTTAAGAAAAGTGGAACGTCGGTCGAAATTCTTTAAACGGTATGAAACCGCGCGCAAGAAAGTAGAACGGTACAAAGTGTCGGCAAAGACCTGGTACAACCCTTCTTGCAAAAAAAAAAAGGGGGTGGTTGTGAGAAAAACCTCGGCGAAAGGCCCTGAGGGGAGTCAAAACCTGGGGGGTTGGCGGACTGACAAAGAGGGGGAGAAGGACCTCATGGGGAACCAAGTTTAGGGTCCGGGAGGGTGTTGTGTAAAAAAAATGTGGGTGCGGGGGGGGCGCACGGGGGACTTACCAAAGTGATCAAAGGGGTACATTGGGAAAGCTGATGACAACAAAAAGACACTTAGGGGGAAGATATATGAAAAAGGTCAACACGGGCCTGGTGTTGGGGAAACAAAAATAAAAAAACCCCCACACACCACACCAAGGGTAAAACAAGAAAAAAAAAAGAAAAATTTACAAAAAGAATACTGGGGGAAGGAAAACGGCCTTTCTGGAAACGCACAGGCAAGGAAAAACAAACAGGTAAACAAATGGCAAAGTTAAGGGTTTCCGAACCCCAACCACATTGTTTTGGGGTGCAAAGAAAGGGGAAGGAACAGGGCCAAGATTTGGGGTAACACCCCAGAAAAGTGGACTGCGAGGCCGACGCCCGCATGTGGAAAGATAACCCCTAAACCGCGGCCTACTTCCCTCTGTCAAAACAGGGGGGGGGTGGGGAAAAAAAAAGAACACCTTGCTAAAAAGATTGCACAAAGACTGTAGACCTCTTGTTGTTAAAAGGTGGGTGAGTCCGGGCAATCCCAAGGTAGAAAAACAATAGAAGCCTACACCTTAAAAATGAAAACCCGACAATCCAAGGGGAAACAAGTGTCCGAGCAATGGGTAGTCAACACGGAGGAAAAAAGACGTCCAGACCGCCCGCAAGCTAACAAACAGCGGAGCTACAGAGGGAAAGGAAAGAAAGGGACCGTAACGACGTAGAACGATGCGGTAAAAAGAGTTCCCGTGAGTCAGTGACAAAATCGACAAAGAACTGTAGCCAAGAATTTGCGACTCTATTTCCGCTTGGGAACATTCGTTGGAAACCTTTCACAGACGTGACGAAAAAAACAAATGGGGGTTACCAAATTGCCAAGGGCAAAAAAAAACGCGAGAAGGGAAAAATTTTCACCTCAGAGGACCCAATCCCCCTAGATTACCAAGGGTTTGGCAAAGTAAAAAAAAAAAAGGCGGCATGCGATTTTGAAAAAATGAACAAAAAGGCCAGCTCCAACAAGAAAAAGGCTCCTGTCCCTACCCGAGGAGCACAAGTAAAAGAAAAGGTGCAGGCTAAAGCGCTACCAAAAGGGGCAAGGCCGAGAATAGAAGAAAGGAGGAGTTTCACGGACTGTCCTAGACATCGATACTGCAACACAAAGGCGGCGTACCTTCGCGACATTGGGCAGCTGATGGGAAAAAAAAAAAAAGTAAGGAGAATGTTTTCAGACAAAAGAAGGACCCCGCCGAGAAAATAGGGAAAAACTGTCGAGAAGGGGGGAAGCCTCACAATCGGCGAACTTCCTCAACGGTCCACCGCCGGGGGGCCCAGAGAAGAGGGGGGGGTCCGGGTTCAACTTGAAAAACCGAAAAAAGAGTGGGGGAGGCACAATAAAAAACCGGTCGCAAGCGCGGGTGAACCAAAAACCAGGCTCTACAGGACGGTTTGACAAAGATACAGTTTGTTCTCCTGAGGACCACAACAGAAAAGGACGAGGTGGACACAACAAGAGGTCACCAGCGTCAAAAGGCAGAAATATAAAAGACGACATCAGACCCAGTTCAAACCAGGAAAAAAACAAAAAAAGGAGAGAGAGATCCGAGAAGGAGAACCCGGCAGGTGTCACTCCCCGCGCATAATTCAACCGGATGTAAGGAAGGGAAGGACGGGGGAAGACCCAAACCAAGAGCTCGTCACCACAAGATCCAGAAAAAGGAAGGAAAAGATGCACGGTGAGAAAAAAAAAGTTTGGCGGAACTTTACGCCAAGAGTGAAATCGGCAAAGAAAATTCTTGTCGGCCGCGCGAAAGAAGCCGGGAAAGGGGGAGTACGTAACCAACGGCGTTGTAACCCTCAAAACAGTTCGGGAGGAAAGCCAAGAACTACAGTGGGGGGGAAAACCAATAAAAAATAATCCATTGCTGGTAGCGGAATGGAAGACTACATTAAGAAGAACAAAAAATGGACGGTAGTCCGACGCACCACCAAACAAAATATTAGTCAAGTGCCAGTAAAACAATTAAGAGGAAGAAGGCACGACCAGGAAAAAAAAAAGTACGAGAAATCAGAGAACTCACCCAACCCACGCCTCTAAAAATGAAGAATATTACGTGGGAAACGAGGGAACTAACCAGAGCTTTCCCTCACCGTATTATAGAGTGGTGGGGGAAAAACGGGGGGATGGGGAGGGGCGGAAAAAAGTTTCCACTTGGGCTTCTTGGGACAGCACCAAAAAAAATTAGAAGGAGACAGACTTCGGAGCTCTAAAAAAAAAGGGGAAGTACTCACAAACTTCGGGGGGAAAAAACCTCAATCGCGGTTACCTGGAAGAAGGAGGGACCCTGGGGGGGGGGAGTTCTTTAGGGCACCATTGGGCCGCAAAAGCAAACCCGCTATCAACTCCCAGCAAAAAAAAAAAACGGGGGCTACACGGCCCGCGATGAGATTATAGCTTTCGGGAGAGAAACTGCCTGGCCGGCCGGCGGAAATCCCCACAGGCTGGAAAAAGGGAGTGGGCCGGAAGAAAGCTTGTGCACAGTCAGATCGCCAGGGTAGACACATAGGGGCGGGCCAAGGCGATCTTCACAGCCGGAAAGACTACACCAGTCTAATCAGAAAAGGAAAGTGAGCGGTAATCTCGTACCGGGGCGCACACGCGAATTCGCTGGGGAAAGGAGAGTTCTAAACGAAAAAGGGGAAGGGAAGTCCAATTTTGCGCCACACAAGAGATTCTCGGAAAAAAACAAAAAACAACAACGGAGGTGAGAAAAGGAAAAAAAAAGAAAAAAAAGGGCAGAAAAAAACGAGTTGGTAACTTCGTTCCGAACGCAAAGAGAAAACAATACCAACAAAAGATTCAGTGGGCAAAGAACCAAAGAGAAGAATCGTACGTTAAGTAACCGGTGTTTCGCGAAAGAAAAATCTGAAAGGGGGAAAGGTAACGCCCAGGTGGTGCATGATCGGACGCTGAAATCGGGGCGGGGCTGTACCGGGGGGGAGAGCACTCAAGGTGACTTTTTAACCATGGGCAAGAGAAAGGGTCGTGAAGGAACCAAGGAAAAAACCTGGGGGGACGAATCGTGAGGTTGCACTACACCGCAACCGGCCCCAAACGCAACAGAGAGAAGAACCCGGAGATATTTCCCGGGAGGTTGCAGACGCAAAGAGGGGGGGGATTGAATGCGCTTCGTTAGTCAAAACTCCGCCCATTCCCAGGACGAAAAGAGGTGCTGTGAGAGGATCAGACCTCAAAAGAAAGGGGGCCTATCACCAGGCTAACAAAATGTTGCCTAGTTACGAGCAGGGTACAAGGGGAAGGGATCGTTCAGGAAGGGAGTTTGGGGTTCTGTGTTGGTTTTCCCCATGCAGGAAACAGATCCAAAAAAAAAGAATAGGCAACGCCCGCCCTGATCGGCAGAAAGGGGAACAAATCAAACCTCGCAAAAGAAATTTGCTGCAATAAGGACGGGTGGTCACCGCGTCGCCTTCTCCTTGGGGGGGGGGAAAAATAGAGAGGGCAAAAAAGTCAAAAAAACTCACAAAAAAGGAAGAGGCAAATAGAAAAAAAAAAAAAAAAAAAGAAAGGTGTGTTTGGTGGGGACGGGGCGGCCGAAAAGGGGGCATGGGGGTGTTGCGAATGGGGAAAAAAGGGGGAGGATTTCCATGAAGAGGTCCAGCCAAGCCGAGGAGGTGTAAGAAAAAAGGGGGGGGATGGTGGTGTCCGAAACCACTATGTTTTCCAAGCCCGAGAAGAGGTCGGTTTGGGAAAATTTCAGAGCGGCAGCGGATCGACACAGGCACCCGATAGCCGGGGCGGGAAGGGTACACGATTGGGCCACAGATACAAAGTTGCAGTGCAGAAAAAACTTCCTCCGGTGAAGAGAGGAGGATGGGGGGGGCGACGAGACAATCTGGTAAAAAAAAAAAGCCCGAAGAACTAAAGTCACGCGGATAAAAAAAAAGGTTGTGCATGGGTTTGTAACTGTGGCGGGGGCGCCCCCCCTGGGTCGCACTGACCCTGGGGGGGTACAGATCCCGACTTACGGGGTGAGCCGGTGCGAACTGGGGCAGATGCTCGCTTGGAGGGAAATGCAGGAGGGAGGGGGGGGGGGGAGGGATGTTTTGGGGAAAAGCCCGCCCTTGGGGGGGGGGGGTGGGGCAAAGAAAGAAGTTACACTTGGGTTCAAGTGGAAACACCACAGGAGAGCCAAAGCTTCGGGAAAACCGGTACATGGGGAACGGGTAGGGGAGACACAGCCCAAAATCTTCTATCACTTTGAGCCAAAAAGGAAAAAGGGAAAGGAGTGAAAACACCCGGCTGGAGGGTACCACTGGTGATCGATTTGAGATGCTTGTGGGTGTTACTTACAATGTTTGGGAAAAGATCCGGGATAGGGGGAAATGGGGTTTAACCAATTACCGCAAATTCAGCATGGAACCAGAGGTCAAGGAGGGAAGCGTTTTGTTGGGGGGAAAGTTGCTTTAAGGAAATTACAGGGAACTTACGATGCCCAGAAAAAAGCCGAGAATTTTATTCGGAGGGACAAGGACAACGGGGGGGGTAATAGAAAAGACTTTCTACAACAAAAAAGGGAAGGGATTTACGATTATTCAAGGAACGGGCCTGCGGAAAAAAAGGAAGGAATGAACGGGCGTTTTCTGACCGCGAGTTCAAGACAGAAAGCGCCTGGGGGGAAAGGACCAGAAACGGGGGTAATCGAGTTGGCATCAATTTACATGTAAAGAAAGGTAGACACTGCTAACGGGGAGGGTTGGGAGTCACCGAAAAACCCATCCAAAAAAAAAAAAACAACTGGTGGCGACGTCACGTCGGTCAACAGGGGATTGGGGCCCAAACAGCAAAAACCCAGACTAGTCGAATATCTGTCCTCGATGGGGGACTGAGCAATCCCACGCCAACTCTTAAGAATATGAGTCCAGATCCGGTAATTCCCTTTAGACCTCCTCTGCCGGTGCGGCCACTCTCTTTCTCAAGTGTTAATCCTCTCTTGGTTGAGAAGGGGGACTTGCCACTCGGGAGGGGCAGGGGGTTGTAAGGGTAATCCTTGGGGAAACCGCCAAAACAGAGAGGGGAAAGGGGGGGTTGGTCATTCAGACAACCCGGGGGTTGTTGCGTCAAGCACAGGATGGAAGAAAAATTTGACAAACGCCAAGAATTTCAAAAGCATTATACCAATAGTTGGGTGCCCGAAAAACAGGAGGGGTGTCCCGCTAAAGTTTGTTTTTGAGGTCAAAGGAGAAACAACGCCAGGAAATTAAGGGACAAGAACGGTTTCTGCGGATCGGTCAATCGTCGAGAAAACGGTAATAGACAGGGGGAGCAGTAAAACGTCCGCAAGGTAAAAAGAGTGGGGGGGGGCTTGCCTCGGGGGGAGCCCCCGGGCTGAAAAAAACAAAACAAGGGGGGTTGGGCTTTTCGGGAAAAACAGGTGGGAAATGAAACCGGGGCGGCCAAAGTGTGGGTGGACCCGCGTACCAAATTTTTTTATTTTTGAAAGAAGACGGAACGGAAGGGGGGAAAAAGGTGATTACGGTAAACCGGGGGGGTGTAACTGTGAATGGGTGGTTTGGGCATGGGGGGCAAAAAACCCCGAGTTAGCTGCACCACAAGGGGGAAAGGAACGGGTTGGGTGGGGGAAAATGGGGGGGGGGTTAAAAACG
>Ga0179593_1596384_pt1 | contig 30987 bp, 35 predicted proteins | sample CZODoug2_1_08_16_FD_185931 | JGI IMG/M metagenome (GOLD analysis project Ga0179593, IMG submission 185931) | Vadose zone soil fungal communities from Angelo Coast Range Reserve, California, USA - CZODoug2_1_08_16fungal (PacBio error correction) | ecosystem: Environmental > Terrestrial > Soil >...
GGTGGAATTGTGCAAACCGGGGGGGGAGGGGGGGAGGGGAGGGGGCTTTCAGTAGGGGGCCCTTGAAACGGCGCAACCGAAAAGTTGTCAACAGAAGGGAGGCGCAACCAACAGGGGCCAGATATCTGACGTGGTCGAAGAACGCCAAAGAAAAAAGAAAAGGACTACGTGGGGGAGAAGCAAAGCCCACAAAAGGGGTGCCGGAAAGCCCCCCAAAATACTTCGCAGGTGCTCCAAATCCCCGAAGGGGGTGGGAAAAAGAGAAGGGGCAAAGAAAAGACACCTCGATGGGTTCAGCGATGAGGGGAGGGGAAAGCCAAAAGGGGGACCACCCACGATGAGGGGCAATCGGAACAGGGGACCGAGACCACCGAGGTCTGGGAAGGGGGGGAGCCGGACTCGGTGCCTAGTTCTAGAACAAAAAACCCCTGCGCGAGGATGCCAAGGAACCCTAAGGAGGAACATCGCCGAGGCTGTACTACCCTCAGCTTCTCTAGCAGGAAGGGTGGCAGAGGGAAGGGGAAAGGCCAAGTGGAAAAAACCTCCCTTGTAAAAGTCAACCGCACGGACGAGGCGGGTGGCAGGTTAGATTATACTGCAGATACCACCTCAGGAAGCACTCGGGCAGGAATGGAGGGGAGGGGGGCGGGAATGCCGGAAGGGAATACTGCCTCGGAGAACAAAAGAAAAAGAGACTACCCTGACGAAGTCCCAGCAAGGTACCAAGGGGAAGGTCCAAAGGAGACCAGGGGGGGAAAAAAGTCGTTGGGACCGTCGCTGATGGAGGGGTGGGATTAGACAAAAAAAAAAAAAGGTATTAACTGACCTGGACTGTTCTCCTCGGTGACACGCAACAAAGAAAGAATAGGAAACTGCAACAAAAAAAACAGAAGGTTCTGGTGCGTGTCTAAAGGGTAAAAAAAAACGCATTAGTACAGTCTCGACTCTGGGGTCTGGGATTCAGAAATCCAAAAGGGGGAACTTGTGTACTGGGAACAAGGCCCTGGTTGGTCGAGTCGGGAAAAAAAAAAATTGCCGTTCGGCCGTTCTGGCTGGGTGGAAGCCGGAGCCGCAGGAACCAGGGAAAAACACGGTTTGTTGACACGGTTTTCCCAACCGAAAGCAGAACGCCTGGTCGACCGGTTTACCCTCGATCACAAGTAGAAGCGAAGAAAACCAGGGACCAGGGGACCTTTACAATCGGGGGCCAGGCTGGGGAAAAAAAAAGTTGAAGGAGCCACCCTTGGAGTCGCCGGCCACGGGTCTGGCGTTGTGGGGGGGGGGAAGGGGAAGGAAGGGTTGAAGGAACGGGGAGGGGGGATGACCAAGCGCAAGGAAAAAAAAGTTTGGCCTAGTCTCGGGAAGGAGACGCCGAATAACGGGGGACCATCATAGACGGAACATCAGCAACAAAAATTCTGGAGGGGCACAGCTGCGCCGCCGTACTTGTCCTCATAAAGTCATCAGAGGAAGGAGAGGGGCAACTGTACGAGTAGGCTGGTTCGTGAAAAACTGAAGGAAAACCAAACACACCTGCAAAATGGTGGCGGGGGGGAGAAGGGTCTCAACATCAGGATGAAGGTACGGCCTGCAAAAAAACAGTTTTGAACTCGAAAAAAACCGGGGGATCGAGACTCGTGGTGGTGGAAAAGGATTGGACGGGGCCAACGGGTGGGAAAGGAAGATCTGAGTCGGCCAGGGAAAGTGGGAAACGGAAACTCAATGGAAGGAGGTTGGGAGCCCCCGCCTTTTTGCGGTGGGCATCCGGGGGGGAGCGGGACCGATAAGGGAAAACCGCCGGGCAAAAATTAAACACCGTTTCGGAGAGGGGGAAAACCCAAGAAAAAACCGCGCCCGGGGGCACGGGTGGCACGGTACAAACGCTATACGGAAGGGAAAAAAACGCGGGGAAGAAGGGGGAGCCGGGAAAGAAAAGGTGGGGGGTCCTGGTGACCAAGCAGGGTGCGGCCACCCGTTGGACTCGGGCACAAAGGGGGAGGGGAAATGCGGGGAGAAAGAAAAGAGAAAAAAAGGCGGTCCTGACCTAATGTGCTCCTCGTCAATACAAACACCAGAAAGAACAGGAAAAAACACAGCACGCGACAGCACTTCAAAATGCCACGGGGGACAGACCCAAGCGAAGAAAAAAAAAACTACGAAGGGGGGGAACAACTTGCGGTACGCAGGGTGACCACGCAGAACTCTCCGATCGTGCCCCGGGAAAACTAACCAGATCGTGGGGGGGGGAGGTCAGTGGGGGAACCGGCATGGGGGGGGGGGGTAAAGGGCAGGTTCTCACACGAGGGGGCGTCTTCGGCAAGAGCGGGAAGACTTGCGAGAAAAAAAAAAAAGTGGGGAGGAGCTGGGGGCCACGCATCCTGTCAAAACTTCGGGGGAAAGGGAAAGGAGCCTGCGGGAAGGAAATGGAAAAATCAAAACGCAAGGTCGCCAAAAAGGAAGAACGAAACCCTCGGCCCAAAAGCTCTCAAAAAAAGAAAAGCAACGGGCCGGCCGGTGTCCATGTCCAGGACGACCGAGGGTTACCGGTAAAGGGGGAAGACAGAAAAAAAGGAGAAAAGGCAAATCCCTTTGAAAACAGGCAACGACCGAAAAGCTGGAGGGGAACGCCCAAAAAAAAAGTTGAGGACTGGGCCCTGGGCGCGGCCGGCCTTCCTGGGGGTAGGGCCCTCAACGCTTGAACCTCCAGAAAATACCCAAAAGGAACGTGCGCGAAAAAAGCCAGGTACGCGGGTCAAGCCAAAAAAAACGGGGAGAAGGGAAAGAAACTTTCGAGCTGCATCAAGTACGTCCCACAAATTAAGGGGAAAGGAACGTTCGGCGCAAAAAAAAACAGGAAAAAAAAAAAGGCGAAAAACAAGTCCTTCAAAAAAATCAGACGGTGGAGTGTGGGTTGCTGGAAAAAAAGAAACAGAAGGGAAGGAGGATCTGTCGTGAAAGCACCCACAAAAGTCCCAAACGCGGGGAATAGGGGGGTGCGAGAAAATGGGGCAGGGCGGCTTGACCCGCGGAGAACAGGAAACTGGAAAAGGAAGAGGGTTGGGATGTACTTTACACTTTTCCAGCGGTAAGGAAGAAAACAGGGATCAGGGTTCAGGGGAACCCCGACAAGCTAAAGGGGGGTGAAAACCAACGCGATGTTTTGGTAGCTCGATTGGCGGTGGGGGAAGCCAGCGGGAAAGACCCGGGGCAATTAGGAAGATCCCAGTTCCGTGCCGCCACTTCGACCCACCCCAAAGGAAAAAACCGCCCCTCAGGTTTTTTCGGTTCGGGCAACGGGACAAAAGTTGACGTGGGGGGGGAGGAGAGTGGAAGTAAAAGGAAGAGTAAAAAAATTCCAAGCGGTTGATCCTGGAACACACCGAGGTGGAAAGAAAATGAGAAAAAAAAAAGGACGGGGATCTCTGGCCGCCAAAATGATTTAAGGGGGGGGAAAGCGGTGCCCGTAAATCTGGAAAGGGGGAAAACTCAAGGGGGAAGGAGCCGGCCAGATCGAACAGGGGGCTCCCGGCCAAAATCCCTCCAAATCAAAAAAAAAAAAAAACAGGGAAGAATCCTAAATCAAAACCAACAAGAAGGTCAGCCGCGATGACCTAAAATCGACGAAGGGAGCGCGCAACGAAGCTTGCCAAGGGTTGAACAGCCAAAAAAAGGAAAAAAAACTGACCGCACGTAGAACCTAAAAAAACACCAGAAATCAAAAAAAACTCCGAAAACGCGTAAAACCTCAACAAAGTGCGAAAAACTTTAAAGGAAGGTGTTGGGGACGACGGGAGCTGGGCCCCGAAAACCAGGGGGGAAGTGAGACGGACAGCCCCTGTGGTGTCGATTGTTCATGGAATTCGAAAAGGAGGGGGGGGTTGGGAGGGGGCGGACGATCGGAAAAATCAAAGCACCAGAGTGCTCTGGAAACGCCCCCACAGAAAGACGCAAGGGGAAAAAACCTTGAAAAAAGGGAATCTTGGGAAAAAAACAAGGTAAACTCCCAGTTGGGCGAACTCAGAAAAGGAGAGGAAGGACCAATCACAAAAGGCCTCCTGTTTGCAAACTGGGATCAATGAAAAAAAGGAGAAAAAAAAAAGGGGGTGAGTCCCACGTCCCTCTGGTTTGAATCAGGCGTACAAGGGCCTAAGGGAAAAAAAAAAAGCCCAATTGCTGGAAAAAAAATCTAAAACGCCGACAGGGCAAGAAAATTGGAAAAAAAAAAAAAAAAAGGGGGAATGGTCACCATCCCTGTGCCCTAAAAAAAAACAACGCAGAGCACTGGAAAAAAAAGGGGCCAAAAAGCGACCCCGGCCAACTGCCCCAGAAGACAGTGTCCAAAAAAGGACCGATAAAAAAAAAAATCAGAGCAACTGAGGTCAAAGCCGTCAGCAAGAAGAAAATTTCGGCACAACAAAAAAGGGGACCTGCAGGAGGGACATCAAAGAAAACCGAAAAAGCAGGGGGACAACGACTAAAGGCCGTCAATTAGAAAAAAAGGGTAGGGCTCATGTCAACCCAGGAACCGAAGAAAAAGAAAAGTTCAGGGAAAGTTCTCAAAGTCCGGCCCTGATCAGCCGGGAGGGCTAGCGGAAAAAGAAACCGGCCCTCCGGTGTAAAATTCCGCTTGATTCGCCGAAGGGAAAAGCAAGGAAAAAAAACGAAAAACAGAAGACCCGTCCTTCGAAGGTCATCAGGCGGAAAAGAGAAAAGGAAAAGACGCTGACGGAACAAGGCTCAAGTGGTGGAAAAAAAAAACAGAAGAGAAGGTTAAACGGAGACCCAGCGAGGTCTGCCCAAGCAAAAAAAACCTAACAGAGGGTGAAGAAGGGGGGGGGGAAAACAACCACCAAAAAAAAGGTAGGGTCCAACACAGCGGCGCCGGAAAGGATCCGGCCTTCCCAGAAAAAAACGCCGAAAAACGTGAGAAATTTAAAATGGTGTTCAGCTACAAACATGGCCATGGCGGAAAGGGGGGAAAAAAAGAAGGTTGAAAGTTTGGCCAGCAACCCCCCTACGATAATCGATCTAGAAAGAAAAGGAACGTAGAAATGAACAGAGCAACGAAAAGTGTGGCGTAAGGTCATAAAAATGTGCAAAAAGACCAAAAGTCCGGTCCGCATAAAAAGAGCACGGGTGAACACCAAAACAAACATCCCCAGCACTGAGGTAAGCCGTCAAGCCGTGTGGGGAAAAGGGACCGTGGAGGAAAGAATCAGGTTGCCTACTGTGGTCGAAAACCCGGAAAAAACTAAAGGGGCCAGTTCCTTTCGGAAAAGGGCGGAAAAGGGCCCCCCGGACCGCCATGCCGGACGCAAAGAGGATTCCGGGGAAAGCGAAATGAAAGCCATCTGTCACTCGCCTGCCTAACGCTAAAAAGGGGGAAAAAAACGTCAACTGACAGGGGAAGACTGAAGGCAGGGTTGGGCAGAGGGAATGGGCAACACCTCCCTTGACAAAGCGGCAGGACCAAAGATCTTATTGGGGGGAAAGCACCTCTGATGGGCGTCTTTAGCGCTATCCGAACCCCGGAACAGATAAAAAAAAGAACAGTAGACAAAGTCGCACTGGCGTCCCAAATAAAAAAAAAAAAAAAAAAAAAAAACCCACCTTTCCCAATCGGAATCAAAGTGGGTCAAAAAAAAAGGGGGTAAAAAAAAAAAGACCTTTCAGAATGGGTGGCCAGCCGGGGTAAAAGAGAAAAGTAAGGGCGAGACAAACACAGGCAGTCAGGAGCTGTGAAAAAAAAAAAAAAAAAAAACAAGGTACAAAGGGAACAATTTAAAACACGAGGAGTGGGAAAAAAAACCAAGACCGGAACTGTAGCTTTCGTTCAAATTCTTAGAGTGTAAGGGGGGGGAAGTCGAATCTAAACTTCAATCCACGAGTGCCCCAGCCGGGAAAAAAAATCACCAAATGCCTGGCAAAAAACTCGGGAGCTGCTCTAATTCCTTTTACCTCCCGAAGAAAATCAGAAATGGAAAAACCTGTACTGGGGAACCAAAACAGCAACAAGAATAGAGACAACAACAAATAAAAAGGAGGTTCTTGGTGGTTCCAACTATACGTTTTTGGGTGAAAGTTAAGGGACGGACTGCGGTACTCCGGACTCGCTTGGGTGCATAACCAAAAAAAAGGGGGTGAAAAGAAAAAGAGCTGAACCGGCTTAAAAGGAACAGAATCTACTAATGCCCTCACCCTGAGGTCAGATACTCAAGCAAGCATATCAGAAAAAAAACCAAAAACTACAAAATCGCCGGCGAAAAAACAAAAAACTCCGACGTTTTTAGTTCAAAGGGGGAAGGGTTCCAAAAACGCATAGAAGACGTTGGTGTCTCGCATCACTTCATCCCGATTGTTTGAGCGAGGAAGACACCAGGATAAGGGGGGACCGGGAAGACGCCAAAACAGGACTTTTTGAAGGGGGGCGCAAAGCTAAGGCAGAAAGAGACTTGACTGTCCCCGTGATACCGCAGCTAAGCGACACAACCAGAGGTCAGAAAAAAAAAAAAGGAAAAAAGGGAAGCCACATCTCAGGACAAAGCCGCCGAGGGGAAAAAGGTGGCGGGAAAAAGAACTACCTAGACGCAACCCGCCCGGGACAAGTTCTGGGGTCAACATGTCGAGGAGGAGGGTCGCAAAAAAACTAAAGGGAGCAAAGGTTACTGCTCAAAACAACACCTCGGAGGCCTCCTCAAAGTGGAAAGGAAAAAAGGGTCTGAAAGAAAACTCGAAGTCCGCTTCTCGAATCACACTAAAAAATGGGGAAGGACCTCTAAAAAGCGGAGACCAGCAAAAAAAAGAACCCCGGCACAATGGGGAAAACAAATAATACGGCGTGTGGGAAGGCGCTGGTGCTGCTGGTGGGGGTATAGAAAATTGGGGAGAGCGGTGGCCTAAAACCCCTACTGATTCACACCTGCACATCAAGACGGGAAAAAAAAAAAAAAGGAAAAAACGGGGGAAAAAGAATCCGGTCGGGAGAAATAGTTGGAATCGTCGGGCTTGACAAAAAAACCCCAAAAGGCCGCATGGCCCTGGTGAGGTCGCTGTACCCGGACTATGGTACGGGTTGGAAAAGGGAAAAAATCGGGGGAGCCCGGCGTCTCGGCACAGGCAAGAAACACAAGGGTGGCCCAGCTGGGACCGACCGATCTTACGGGCCTCTAAAATCCCAGAGTGGGGGGACCTGGAAAAAAAAGGGTCTCCAGTTTCTCGCGGCACCAAAAAGAAGGAATGGTCAGCAAGCTTTCGCCTGTAGCCCAATTCATGAAGAAGAAAAAAAAAAAAATGGGGGAAAAAAGTCAAAAACCGCCGCCAAGATTGGGTGCGTGTTGGGGGAAAAAAGGGATTCTGAGGAGAACATGAACACGACCCCCTTTAAAAAAGGACCTGGAAAAAGAAAAGGAAAAGGGGGGGTCGGCTAGCAATCGCCCAAAAAAAACGAGAGCACGGGCCCATCAGCACGGACAGAAGTTCTGTACTTGTGACAAACTTGAGAGGGGGCACGTAAATGAAAAAAAACAACCCCTGAAAAAAAAAAAAAAATTGGGCCTCGTCAAAGGGCCTAAGAACGGCGTACGCAAGGAGGCAGGGGGGTCGGAAACGTGGAAGGATCTGGGAAACTCCCTAAACCTCAATAAATGGGGCTGGGAGCGGGGGTAAAAAAAAAAAGTGAGGGGGGCGGTTAACTTACAGTAAAGTGGCCTCACTCGTCTTGGGAAAGGGCCGGAAAGAAATTGAGGCTGGGGCAGTACTTTCTCTGGCTTTGTACCGGAAGAGGGAAGAGGGGGGGTCAAAAAAAAAAGGAAAAAAACTGGGAAAAAAAACTCTTGGGTTGAATTTTCAGTCCGGCGTCGGCGGGGAGAACAGATTGGTTGACCCTCGTAGTAAGTTGTACGGCAAACTGATCATTGGTCGCCGGGAACCGGGGGAAAAATACACCGGTAGTAGGGGGGCCTCAAACCCTGGACGAAATCGCCGTTGTTTGGCACGGGGGAGGGGATTCATAGAAGCCCCATTTCTTCACTGACTGGTTGGTTGACCTCAAAAACGCCAGGGGGAGGAAACCGGAAAAAGAAAAAAAAAATGTTGGGACAATGGGCAAAAAAAAAGGGCCCCTCGGGGGGCAGGTGTCTCTCCGTCGCTCAAGGGCCCTCTACACCTACAGGAGGAAGAAAAAAGGAAAGACCAAAAACACATGTCAAACGCCGGCCACCTTATAAAAAGCGTCGTGGACTAAACATCTACTTCGAAACGGAAAAAAGGGAAAAGGCAAAAGGGGTGCTGGGACACTAGGGTTCCGCGCCGAAAAAGAAGAAAAAAAGAGTAAGAACCACCAACCGAGACTACGACATGTCTTTCAGACTTAAGAGAAGAGGTTGAGGGGGGGGGCCTCCCTCAAGGTGCTCAAAACTCAAGCCCCGACAAAGGCAGATATTCAAAAAAATCCGTCGTCGGGTAACGAGTGTTTACGGAAAAAGCGCGTCTTTGGGACTGGATGAGGCTGTGGAAAAAAAAATTTATAGAGAAACGAGTGCCGCGGCAACTTTCCCACCTCGCTGTAGTCCCCACATATAAGAAGAAACGCGGCAAAAAAGTCTTCAAGAAAAAAAACGTCCTCTGAAAAAATAGTAAAGGCCCTCCCGGGCCAAAAAGCCAGGGATACCGGGGGTGTAAGTATCAAAAAAGTGTAGTCCACCGAGAGATCCAGAAGGGTCAAAAAACTACACAAGGGGGAAATTGGGCTATTTCTGAAAAAAAAAACCGGTGACTGGTTCCCGGAGCAGGTAAGAAAAAGAAACGTAGGAAGAAGGGAACGGAGAACGCTGCCCCAAAACCTCCATCGCAGAACCCCCAAATAAAGAAAACGGGGGAAAAAAAAAATAAACCGAAGGTGGGAAAAGCGCGGCACCGTACCCGGAGAAAAGAAGGGGGTTAGAAAACCTGGGGACGTCACCCCAACGGCCAGGGTCTTCGGGGGAAAAACGGGGCGAGGGGAAAAATCCTCGCAAAAGAAAGGGACTTGGGTTGAAATGAGAAAAAAAAAAAAACCAAAAAATCTAGAGAACAACAACAAAACGAAGGAAGTAGCGAAAACAAAAACCCTTCCCCGCGTAAAAAATTGGGTCTGAGCTTGGTCTGTACTGGCGGGGGCCGAAGTTTGGGGAAGGATCGCCAGCTTCTAGTTTACGGGGAGTGGATCACACCGTGGAAAAAAGGAAAAGAGAGGGGGGTCCGTCCCTTGAAGGGGGAACGACGGAGGAAAAGGGGGTGGTAAAAAGGGGGGGGAAGAGACGGAGGGCCACCCCGGGAAGGGGCAAAAAATGAAGGGCCCAGTAACACTTGCTCAAACGTCACCCACCGTTGTCAGACCTCTGGGTACCAAGAAAACATTGTGGGTTTCGTGACAGTCAAAAAGACATCGGAGGAAGGGGAAGGAAGTCCAGAGGTGGGCCTCCAGGAGGTAGAGTTTACCCAGGACAAATCGGGTAAAAAAAAAGGTGGGGGGGGGGGGGGGGGGGGGAAGAGGAGGACCCGGCGGACAGGGGGGAGAGGGTCAGGAAAAAATCACGCGTCTCTTTGTCCTAAGCTGATCCGGGCCTCCGAAGGGGGGAAGAGAAAAAAAAAACCCGGCAAAGGAAAGGCCGCCGCAAAAAAAAGGATAGCGAGGGCTTGCAAAAACAGACCTCACGAAGGCAGAAAAAAAAAGGACGGGGGAAAAAAATCCACCCGCTCGGCAAAACGCCCCGAAAGAAAGGACGCGACATAGGAAAAAAGACAGGAAAAAAAAGCCCTTTTCACGGATCAAACATTTCCCTAGTTTCAAAGAAAAGGGTCTAAAACGTCAAGAAACCCCCAAACGGTCCCGCAAACAGTGCAAGTCAAAAAAAAGAAGAAATTGGGAATGGGCAAGGCACAGGAGGGCCTGACCGTGTGTGAAAAAGTGAAACCTTCCACCGAGGGTATGGGTTCTCTCATCGGGAAACCAAACCCGGGTTTTCTTGAAAGAAGTGGAACTAGAAACCAGACGCCTCCCATAATTTCTGGGTCTAACGACAAAGAGAAACATCATGGAACCCAGGAAAAAAGGGACAGGTGTGTTCCTCAAAGAGTAAACCAAAAAAACAAAAAGAGGGAGAACTTTAACGTGCCGCGTTTGGAAGAATAAGAAAAGTAAAAAACAAAAAAGAAAGGGGGGGGGGGGGGGGTCCGGGAGGGGCAAATCAAAAACTGTTTAGGATGGTTCCAAAAGGCACCGTGACTAAGGAGAATAAAAAGAAAAAAGGAAAGAAGGAATTCCACCCAACATATGACATGACCTCATTCCCCAAGCTAAAACTGCAAACAAAAAGGGTAGTGGAAACGCCAACCCTTTCACCGAAATCCCAAAAAATCCCAAACTCTAGACACATAAAAAAACCGGGTCCATCCAACGGTCCACCATCTCACGAGAACACGGACCGACTATTAAAAAAAGCCTGGGAAAATACAGGGGGAAGAAAAGAACATCAAAGGAAAAAAAAATTCTTACTATTTGTCGTATAGACAGCCCCAAGTGGCAAGAGGTGCGTTCATCAATATCACATCAAAGAAAAGTAAGAAGACCGTAAGAGGACCTTCAAGGACGCCTATTATATTCGGTGAGCATGAGAAAAATTCAGGAAGTCACCAGATAACTTAGAGTTCCCGTTGCGAGACAGAAAAGAAAAGTTCAAGGGGGGTCATCATTTGTTGATTCACCGATCAGCCGCCTCAAACCCGGTCTCCGTTGCCTGAAGGTCAGAAGGAGTTAAAACAACCAAAAAAATCAAGAAAAACACGCACCAATCCGGGGGAACTGTCTCGACTACAAGAGAAAAAAAAAAGAGCCATCGGACAAATACAAAGTCAGCAGTTTGCCGACACTGCTGGGGTCCCCAACATCGACAATAGCCTTTTCCGCAACTCTTTCCGGACATCGTTCATTGGAAACCCGTGAAAGACGAAAGCACCTTTCCCTGGTTGACCTAAAAAAAGGGACAACGAAAAAAAAAAAAAAAACGACGACAGGAAGGCAAAATCAGCCAAGAACCCATCACACGTTGACCTGGCAGAGACCACACCAATCCATTTCTACCATTAAGGTACAAAAAGACTCGTGATAGAAAACGGTTTGCAACAGAAATATAGAAAAAGAACCTGAAGAGAAAGAACGTAGAAGGACTGGCCTAGCAGAAAAACGCTCAACGCTGGTTGAATGGAAAGGTGAAAAAGGGCAAGTCACCGGGGGAAAACGAAAAAAAAAATTCGACCGCCATAGCCAAGATCACTGTGAACAATCATCACAAAAAAAAAAGTACAAACACGCCCTGAAGGGTGGGGGAAAGAGTTCCGTTTGGCTGGGGGGTCTTCCCTTCGAGTACGAAGGGGGGAATGGGGGGGTGAGCATAAAGAATACAGAAACCGCCGGTCTCAAAAAATCCGAAAAACCGCCAAAAAAAAAACCAAAAACAAACAAACATAACACTGTCGTCAAAAAAGTCCAGCAAGCCTAGGGTTCTTCGGACTGACCAGGTACAAAATAAAAGGAAACAAAAAAAACCCGGGAAAAGAACCACCCTGAAATAAAACTCAAGGCCGGTGGGGGAAAACTACTGGTCCAGTGCCTGTTGGGGAGTAAATTAAAAAGAAAATCCCCCCACCCCCCAAAGCCAACCGGCCGGGAAGGTCCCCATGGGACGCGGCCTTGAGGGAGTTTCATACACCTAAAGGGGAGGGCCTAGAGGGAAGAAACGCAGGATGGGCAGGGAAAAAAACGGGAAAGGACCTCGAAATCAAATCCGAGCCGCGCAAAAGAGGGGAAAAGAACCCGCCGATCAATTCAAAAGTTTATCAGGGGCCAACTCCCGGACTCTTAAAAAAAGCAAAATTTCCCCTGGGCCACGGGAGATAAGCAGAGACAAACTTGGAGGGGAAAGAAAAAAAAAACGAAAAGAACTACAAATAACCCTCCTGGAGTTAAAAAAAAAAGGGCTCCTTATCTTGGTCGGGACAGCACCGAAAGAAAGGGGTTGGAAAACCTCTTGATCGGTGGCACTTGGAAAGGTCAAAAAAAAGATGCGGTGCCAAGGTCAATTTGGCCATCCGAAAAGCGCCTGCAAAAGAGCTTTCTGCACGCAGCCGAAGGACAGTAAAAAAAAAAAAAAAAAAAAAAGCAAGGAGTAACAACACCGTGAAGAAGCAACAAAGGGGAAAAAAAGCCCCCATCTCTGAAGAAAAACCACAACGGAAGATGAGGGAAAGGGGGGGAAAAAAATAAGAAAGGGTTGTTTTTCAGCCAGCACGTGACTGGGGGGAAGGAGGGGGGCTCGGACGGGGGACAGAACCGGCCCGCCTTTTGAACGCGAGAAAAAAGAAAAAGGGGCAAAAAGAATCAGAGTATGCTCGGACTCATGCACCAGAAAGGGAAGTATAATTCAGGGGGCGCCCGAAAACTACCCCCGTCCTAAAACGCCGGGGGAACGACCAGAAAAATGGCAGGGAAAAACTCAAAAAAAATCTCGGGGAAAGTTGGCTCGCATTTAAAAAGAGTGGCGTCCCGGAAACCCCCGTGACCACCCACGAGGCACGTCTTAAAGGGGCAAAAAAAAAAGAAATGATAGGTAGATGACAAGTTGGACAGCTCTTGCGAGTGCAGAGATACAAAGGACCAAAGGAAAAAGTTGAAAAGACTCGCTACCTTCCATAGAAAGGTGAAAAGAAAAAAACAGAAGAAGACAATCGCGAAAGGCCTAGAGGTGCCCGACAGCCGGGGAGTGGAAGCCAAAACACTTTCATTCCGTCAACAAAGTGGGGACTAGGCTCTTGGCACTCAGTAAGGTAAAAAGGTTAAAGAGTACTTCTCTAGCACCTAAGGCGCCCTCCTACTGGCCGGGGGGAATGTCAGGCGGAGAGAACCGGCGCGGGGCTTCGATGATCACCGAAGACATGCAAGAGGGAACCGGAAAAAAAATTGAAAAGAAAAAAAAGAAAAAAAACAAGCATGTAAAGGCGTGACCTGACGGGCTTTGGGGGGGGTTGGGTTTTTGGGGGTGGGTTGTTCAACCGTTAGCGGCTAAAAGGAGAAAAAAAGCCGGTTGGGCCCGTGAAAAACTCTAAAAAGGGTGCACCGGCCACACACTCCAAACCAAGTTAGGGGCAAAAAAAAAAAAAACTAAGGGGAACTCCTTGAAAGCTCACGGGGTCTCGTTCGGGCAAAATGCAGAACACCGCGTTACCTGGAAAGGACATTTCCCCAGGTTGGGAATAAAAAAAGGGGGGCGAAAAACGTGGTTCTGGACTTGCTTGCTGGCAGCAAAGGAGACGAAAAAGTTGGAAAAAACCGGGGGTCGACCCCACAAAGGGGGTTCAGCTGGTCCCGACAGAGAAAAAAGTCGTGCGGCAGGAAATGGGAACAAGAAAGGGGGCACCCAATTTAGTCAGGAGGCACCACTGGAACGACCAAGTGGTAAGGAGGGGGGTCACAAGGTTTCCAGCCGCTTTCCGTCCTCCTCACGTCTGGTTGGGGGGGCATGGTAAACAAGGGGCACCTAAAAGGACTAAAAGCCGCACGGCAAAAAACCGGGGGAAAAAACCGGACGCCGGCCAGAACTCTTCCCCATAAAGAACATAACGCGGCAAGAAAGGAACAAAAAAAGAAGGGAAACTTGGGGAACAAACGCCGCCCTGATCTAGCTCCCAGGGAAGGAATCGAGGAAAGCACCTCGAAGATTTTTTTCTTCATGTGCGGAGCTGGAGACCCTCAAAAAAAAGAAGAGAAGTGCGTGGCTACGATGGAAACTGTCCTGCCAGGGGGCTAAACCCTGAACGGTTTAATCAGGCTCGTCAAAGCATGGGGGGGATGCGAAGGGGAAAACTGAAACAAACCGTTGCCGGCGCGGGGGGAGTAAAAAGTCTCCGGGTTCGTGAGTGTCCTGGCGACCTTCCAAGAAGGGGGCAAGAAGAAGAAACAAAGGGGAGCGCCATGGGGTGGGCCAACAGGGGGTTAGGGGTAAGACTTAAGACATTCGAACCGGGGCCCACCCCCAACTTTGAACACCCAATCTTCGGCCCAAGGGCAAAAAGCAAGGGTTGTGCAGGGGGGGGGGGGAACGTACTTCGCGATCAAGAGACAAACAAGGAAAAAACTCCAAGGACGTAAAAAATGGGATTCCTGTGGGAAAAGACGAAAAAAGAGAGTGTGACAAGTTCAACCAGGGGGGCAGGTTTTTATGTCTTGGGTGAGGGGAGAAAAAGGAGCAAAAAGGGAGGCCAGGAGTTGTGAAAAGAACCGACGTCCGTTCCGCACACCAGAACATGGAAAAAAAAACAACTAAAAAAACAAGGAGAAATTGACCGCGGTCCGGGACGCCAGATACGGAAACGAAAGAAAGAAAGCTCACTGTTGAAGTCGCTTTTTCGCGGCTGCCTCGAAACGAAGTGTGAAAAAAAGCTGGGTCAGGAGAAGTGAATGAAGTGCGGGTGGGCAAGGAGTCAGAGGGAGGCGATCCAGCCGCGGCAGGGGGGAAAAAATCGGGTGACACAAAGCGAGAAAAGGGAGGAGGCCCGCGAAACAGGAAACCTCACGCCCCGGCGCTTGGCAGGCGTACCAGATCTCAGGGGGACACCAAAAACGGCCACCCTCGTTAGCCCTTATCATCGGAAAACCAAGACCGATACCTAAAAAAAGAGAGGACTGGAAGAAATCTAAAATGTGAGGGCAACAGGACGAACGCGGTAACGGGGGAGACCCAGGCCAGAGAAGCCAGAAATCCTTGTCCCTCTTCACCTAAACAACTGGGTACTGAGGGAAAAACCACTTGGCTAAACAGGTACGGCCCTGGGCTCGGCCGAAAGTTTCAGGAGAAGGGGAGCTTCCCGAACCGCCATCAATACCCCCGACATCGAAGTTGTGTCAAAAAGTCAAAAACGACCCCCTCAAAGACAAGGGTAGAGGCCCCTGCCTTCAGGAAACTATTTAAAAAAAAAGGAAGAAAGTTTCGGAATCGGCGCTGAAAATTGCCTTGGACCCAGCACCATAGGCAAAAACAGTCAGAAGGAAAGGGTTTCGGAAAAAAAAAAACCCAAACAAAGAACAAAAAACCACACGATGAGGAGGAAAAGAAGATATCAGTGGAACCACACCCCCAGAGGTTTTGCTATCGGGGGTTCTTGGAACTGATGAAAGAACAGCCGACGGGGACCGGAAAAAGGGGAAAGGGGGGGAGGTTGGGGGGGGGAAACTCGTATGTACAATCCCGAAGGCCGTTGATCAAAGGGGTTCGAGGAGCCGGGACCGAGCGAAATGGATCCGCCCAGGTAAGGGGGGGGAGGGGAAGTCAAGGGGAATCCTAAAGGGTCCTAACCCGGACAGGAAAAAGGGGAAAGTTACACGACAACGTTCACCCCAAATTCGTCGCCGCAGAACAAAAAAACAAACAACGTGTGTTCTTTGGGGGACGGGGAAGGGGTTACTGAAGATCGGGTGGCAAAAAAAAGAACATGATTTCTCGTCCACCAAAATATTAAATTCAAGCAGAAAAAAAAAATAAACAATGATTCCCTTTGGCCGTTTCTAAATAAAAGACGAATTTTCCTCATGGGGCTGGCGAGGAGGGTTGGAGGTTAATGTTGGTTGGCCGACCCCAGGGAAGAAGAGAAAACATCCTTCGGGGCGGCGAGCAAATGAAGGGGGTCCCAAAAAATAGAGAATACCCACTCGAGAAGAAAACAGAGACCAAAGCGTTGACCACGATCAAAAGCAGGGAGCTGACGATCCGCCAAAATAAAGGGGGAGGGACGGTTCAGGCTGCAACATTCACAAGAAACGAGGGGGCCCCAGATACTAAAGCAACGCTTCCTAAACATCCACAACTCAAGTGAGAAAGGTTCAAAGGAAGGTTTCGAAAAAAGACTTTCGTCCACCTTCCAAAAACTGTTTCCATTGCGGAAAAAGGGGATGTTGGAATTGGGCCTCTCCAAGGGGTAGTTTTATTTACGGGGAAGTCTAAGGAGAAACCAATATCAGGAAACCAAACACTAGCGCGCTGGAGAAGCCACACCTCCCCCCAATCATGGAAAGGGAAGCTCAAAAAGGGGGAAACGCAAAACAATTTCAGGCCGTGGCGAACGGGGCAACTATGAACCTGAAAAAAGGAAGAGCCCTTAAGGGGAAAAAGTGTTTCCAATCAAAAAAAAAGCGATCCCATTACCCCGGGCAATAGCTAAAAAGTTTCAAAAAGGAACAACCTTGCTTAAATGTGAATGAAACCCCCCGCCTACTATGTGACCAAAGCAATGCGGGGAAGCTCCCACCTGCCTACGATTGCTAACTAACTCAGGCACACTTAGAGAATCCAAGAACCCCTCTAAGCCAGTCCTCACCAGCCCGGGGGGGAGAACAAGAAATCCACAGCCCACGAAAGAAAACCATAAAAACTGGAAACTGTTAAAAACCGTAACACAAGCCATCGGCTAGGAGGAGCCCAGGTGTAGGCGGGCCAAAAGAAAAGGGTCCTCACCACGACGCTACACCCGCTATTAGTAAGAAAAGCAACGATAATTATCAGTTTTGAGATTACGGAATGGAAGACAAACGGTCAAGGAGGGGTCAACTTGCCCTAATGCCGCGTCGGGACTGATGGCACGTCCAAGGGAGCGGCAATCGAAAAGCACGCAAACTATGGATCTTGCCGGAGCTGGACGCAAAAGGGGAGGGTCTGAAGAAAGAGACCGTTGCCGTCAAAAGGTTCCACCCCACGAAAAGAAAGGTAAAGAAGGATCTGAAGAGAGAGGTCAGCAGGGGGGTTCAAGGTGAAACGAAAACAGGAGAAGGTCCCCAAAAAAGGGGGGGGGAGGCAAGCTCAACCTAAAAAAGGGAAAAAAAAAAAGGAACCCATCCAGTAAACACCGTGGTGTGTCGCCAAACTTGTCGGGGCACACCGCCAAAAAGGAAAAAACTAAAAAACAAGGGTCGGTTCAACAGCCCGAACCTCTGAAATCAAAAAAAACAACAAAAATGGACAGTACCCAGCGAAGGGAAATATCCGGTTTGGAAATCAGAAAGAAGCCGAAACACAAAAGAACGTAGAACGTTGGCCGGTGGCCGAACTGCGTTGGGGGGAGGATTGGAAGGAAAGGGTACCATCCGGGAACATTCCGGTTCCGTAGCCATAAAGGGAAAAGCAAAACAGCGGCGGGCAGCCAAAAGAAAAAGGCTGGCCCGTGGTGTGTAACCTGGGCCCGGGGAGTTGAAGGGAAAAAGGCGGGGAAAAGGCACTAGGCCGGACTTTCCTTGGGCCTTCATCGAGCAGCGGAGTCCAAAAAAAGAACCCGAAAGCCCCAGACCATTGGGGTGGCCAGCCCGAACCAAAAGAGAGAAAAAACCGAAAAAAAAAAGATGAAAGGTTGTCAATCGGGGGACAATACGCAAATCGGTACGCGCAGGGAAGACCAGAACCCCTTGCCACTCCGCCTCGACCCGGAAGGTGAGCGGGGGGGCACTTAAGGAGGGGGACGCCGACGTAGCCAACCTGGAGGGAGGGGGGGGGGAAACTTCCAGGAAAGGAGATTAAGTCGGTCAGCAAATCTTCCTATGTCGCTGTAATCGAGAAGAAAGTACAAATCCCGCGACACAGGGCGTCAGAAGTCTCACTAAACCGAGTCAAAACCCCAAGAAAACCAGAAAATCACAGGGGGGTCCAAAAGGGGAAGACGGCCTCGTGGTGGAGACTTGTGTAAACCTCCGCAACCAAAAGGCCGGGAGGAAAACAGGAAAAACAAACTGCTGGGGAGGGCGCTGACTGAGCTGAAAAAGGGGGAAAAGAACTAACAAGGGGGGGGGACTCACTCAAGTTCGAAGTAGACGGGGCGTGCCCGCAAGATAAAGTGTAGGACTCGTAGGGCAGGTTGGAATCATAAAAGGTCTGGGGAGCGAACGTCCCGATCCGAGTGGCCCTGGAAGGGTTCAAAAAAAAACAGAAACGGACGGGGGTCCTGAAGGGAGAAAATGCGGGAGAAACAGTTCCGCCTGATGAACAACCTTCCTGGTAAAAGACCTCGGAAACGAAAAAACAAGAACAACGGGAAAATAAATAGGGATTTGTGAAACAAGTTCCTCGAGTAAGGGGGGGAAACTGGGGGGGGAGGAGGGGCCGTGCCCAGACCAGGGCCTCTGTTTTTCGCGATCCGACCCGTAAGGAGAGGCTTTTAGATACCAACATAACAAAGGCAGGTATCTGAGAACGCAAGCAAAGCACCCGTAGCCCGGTGCGCACCTAAAGGAAACTTGTTCGTCCAGGTCTTAGGCGGTAACAAAAGAAAGGGAAAAAAAAACATTTTGGGACCAGCGCGATCGGTCATCCACAAAAGCGAAAAAGAGGGAACACCCAAGGGGGCAACTTGAGCGAGGGGGTGGACCTGCTCCTACCTTAGAGGGACCAGGGGCAAAAAAACACTAAGGTCCGAGTTATCCCCGCCTTCGGGGCAAACCAAAAGACGTCTACATGGGATTTGAGAACACCGACTCATAGTAGGGGGAAGAATCGCCCCCCGAGTGGAAAGATAAGGTGACCGGAAACCTTGCAACGGACCCGGGAAAGGGGCAAACCAAAGGGGTCCTAGGCGAAAGGGGGGGGGTTGTCATGGTTTAGCGTATTCAGGTCTCGCTTCGAATTGCAGGGGGGACGAAGAGCACCCGACTGCGCCCTGGCAGGGGGGGTCGAATTAGCACGGGGCGCAAAAAAACGGGCAGAAAGGATCAAAAAAAAGCCCGAGAGCTACGTAAGCAAAGGGCCCAGCCTATTACTAAAAAAAATTAAACGGGACGGAGGGGACCGTCGCGGTGGGGGGGGAATGGTTTTTTCACCGTTATCTGGCAAAAAGTAGACGGAAGGAAGAGCCGGGCCACGCCCGCGGGGGCAAACGAACTGCCAGCAAGCCAAAAAATCTGCCCGGGGAAACATTTCTACGTTCAAAACGGCCCGGGATCAGATGCTATGTCTCGAGGCTTGCAAAAGGACCGCGAAATGGGTACAACCAGGGCAACCTGGTGGTGACGAGACAACAACAGGTCTCCAGGGGGGGGGGGGGAGCCCAAACGGGCAGCCAAGTCTTGCTCTGCGCAACGCGGAAGGGACCAAGACGGTGGCTTGACCAGTCCCCGTACGTCGGGCAGGAAAAAACGGGAACTCGAATGAGGCCCAGTTTTCCGGGGGGCGCGCAACAACAGGACAATCCAAAAGAAACTTCGGCTGCGAGAGGGTTTCCTAGAGCTGGGCAAGGGACCATGGGGGGGGGTCGAGGGAATGCGGCCCTCCTGTGACCGACTCTTGCGACCGCAAAGCCGGCACCGGGACGGGGAAAAGAGTCCCGGGCGCCTGCCATCAAAGAAAACGGATCAAGTCTCAGCACGGACGCGGACGGAATGTTGGGCGCCCAGCGGGGGCACCAAACCGCTCCCTTCCGAGTCGGCTGGAAAGGTACTCAAGAAAAATAAGGAAAGGGCTGGGGACCAACTGGGCTCCCGCCCTTGAACCTGCATAAAAGACGCACGGAATCAAACCGGAAGTTCCTGTACGCAAAAGAACCCCAGCGTTTGCCTCGCTCAGGCTTAAAAAAGGATGACCGGCTGCTGCAGTGGAGGTCCGAGGAAGGGGGGACCGGAGGTCGGAAAGGGATCACCCCACCCCCCCCCAAACCCCCCCCCCCCTAAAAAAAAAAAAACATCCTCGGGACGAGTTCGTCGCACCTTCAGGAGGTCAGAAAAGGGGGGGGGCGGTGGTACAGGGGAAAGGGTACGGCCTGAAGGACACTTTTTCGCCGGGCCACTTACCTACACAAAGTGAGTCCTCAAAGTGGGGGGGGAGTGAAAGTGAAGTATAAAGCGGGCAGAGATCCCGGGAGGTTAGGGAAGGGTCGAACGCCCGTGACGGCAGAAACCACTTGCGTTCATGGTGTGGGGGAGTGCTGCAAACAAAAAAGAGAGTTGGACATGTTGCGAAAAAGAGAACCGCAAAACCTCCGGGGTAATAGCCCATGAACCCTCTACCACAGCGAAAAAACCAGTTGGCCTGTGAATGGACAGGGAAAGGACACCACAACGACCGGGACATACGGGAGGGGAAAGTTACCGACGGTTTACAGCTCGACCTGTCCCCCTGGCGAGTGAAAAAAAAGGGAGGACGAGTGCGTCAGTGTGACGGTTAGTCCCGTGCGGGGGGGGGGGAAAATGGGCGCCGAAAAGGCGACCTTCTTCTATCGGGCCAGACAGGACTGTGGGGCAAATGAGTTCAGTCTTCGGGGGGGATTAGAGGGGGAGGCACCTGCATCCGCGTCGGGGCTCTTTGGCCGCGCGGGGTACCTACGACTAAGGAAATGAACATCAACCCTCGGGGCAAAAAAGGATAAAAGCGGCCCAGCGAAAGTTCCACATCACAAAAAGGGCACACCGGTGTTGGGGAGGTTCCAGGACTATACCTTGACGCGGGGAAGACATCCTGGGTATGAACCCTAGTAAAAATTACATGGAAGCCCGACACGCTTAGGGGGGGTCGACAACCCCAGGGGTTACTGTTGAGGAGCATTTAAACTTTCATGAGAGGGCCTTTCAAGAAATCCTTTCAAAAAACAACTACCACATCAGAGGTGGGGCGGAGAACAAGAGAAAAGGTCCGAGGAGGTCTGGCAAAAAGCGCCCACGGTTGAGGAAGGAAAGACCCTTCGAGCTGGCAAAACGAGTACGTACAGACCATCAGTAAAAAAAGGTAGAGTCACAGCCGTCCATCAAGCTCACAAAGTGAAACATCGAGGTGGAAAAGGGTGTGGGGGGGGGGGGGCCGCAAAAAAGGAGTCAAAACAAACCACAAAAAAAATGGAGAGGAAAAGAGAGTTTCTACTGGCGGATCAAAGCCCGCGATGGAAAAAGTTTGACTTGTGAGGGAACGGCCGTGGGGGAACGGCCGACTAACTTCTTGGCGTTTTACGTACTCACAATTCGGGGAAGACCGTTGGGTGCTCGGGGGGAACTCAAGGCCCTACTCGCACACTGAAAGGGACCCATGGTTGGGTGGTTTCGGAATCCAGGGGCGGGTAAAAAAGAAAAGGTCGGGACCTACAACGGAACCGGAAAGCCGCCAGGGGAACAAGAAAGGGACCTCATTGCAGGACTACCTCGGACCAAGCCAGCAGAGGGTGGAAAAAGAAAAAAAAAAGGAGCTATTGTTGGGTCCGCCCAGGAGGGAAGGGAAAAGGGAAACGGGGGAGGGCGTTGAAGTCCCTGGACAGCCCAAAAATTCCCTGGCCGGGTGGATTATCGAGGCTAAGGGCCGGGATCTCAAAACTGCCAACAGTGATCCTGGAGGACTGAGGGGTGGTACTGGAAGAAACTAGAGTTGAGGAAGCCGAGGCAGCTGGCGAATGCAGGGCAACCCAGAAGGAAAAGAAAACTAAAGAAGGCCCACCCAGAGGGTGGGCCTCGCCCCGAACAGGAACGAGGGCCTAAACACATCTCAGGGCAACACTAACCGGACACTGGAACATTCACCTAAGGTGGAACTTACGGACAAAACAAACGGGAGGTTCTTTGTAAACATCGGCGGCAAGCCAGGCGGCGAAAGGGCCCCAAGGGGGAGGGTAAAAGCGTTTAGGGGGTTGTTCCCCTGGGGTCGACGAAAGGAGGGGGGGGGGAGTAAGGAAGCCATCGGGAGGGAAGCCTGGGAGGGGAAAATTGGGCGGTAAAACGGCGGACGGGGGGTATCTGACGAAGGGCAAAAACCACGAAGAGCATGAGCAACGCAAAAAAAAAAATTGAACGAAGGGGGAAAAAGAAGGCCCACGTCGTAACAGCAAAAAGGGGGGTCCACCAGAAAAAATAAAGGGGGGCGACGAGTTGACCCGCGGTGGGACGGTTATGCCCGAGGTACGGGGGGGGGGGGTGGGGACCAAGCAACCGGCGATTGGGACCTTGCGGGGGAAGCTCAAAGAAACGTTTGTATTTCACCGGGAAAAGGGAATTGGGAGGCCGTACACAAAAAAGGGCCAACAAACCGCGGCCGGGAAGAAAATAAGGGCCGAAAAGGGGACCCACGTCACACCGGGTGGAGACCCTGTCAAACAGGAGGAGAATCACCTGGTCACCAAACATGCCGGCCCACCACTTACACCAAGCAAAAGGGAAAAAAGAAACGCCCCTGCAAGCCCTAGCAGGGAAAACGCCTGAGGCATGCCGTAAAGCAAATGGAGAAGTTTAGAAAAACCTGCATGCAAGATGGCGGGGAAAAGAAAGAATCAGCACAAAAGAAAATAGGGGCTAAGTAGGTACGTTCCTATCAGGTCCTCCTAGTTGTGGGGAAAAAAAAAAAGAGACGGAGACTTCCAAACGCAAAGAAATCGGAAAGGGAAGGGAGGGGCCAAAGACGTCCGTGACAATTGATTGGAACATCGTCCTGTTTGATCCAAACCTAACAGAACCTAAGTGCACGGCTGGAGTCGGAGAGGAAAAAGGGTCACCAACGCAGTCAAAAAGAAATCACCACAAGTCGGCGGGGGGGGGTACGGGGTGGGGACCACCAGAGGAAAAACAGATCTCCAGCCGCTTTACATGAACCGGTCCAAAAGGAAATTGGCGATCGGGGTTCACCAAGGCTAAAAACAGAGGGAAACTGAGAGAGGATCAGCAAAACCAGGGGGAACCAGCTAAAACGTGTGGTTCCCGCCAACCACGGGGAAACCTTACAAGGGGGGGGGGGGCGAACCGATAAAGATCCGGCTGCACAGGGGGCAGCTTCCGGAAAAACCCTGACAAGGAACAGAGGAAAAAACGGGGGGGGGGGACCCAAAAACATTTAAGGGGGGCTGCCCAGTAAATGCCTGTTGAGTCCGGGTTGTTGCCAGGAGAAGAATCTAGCTGGTCACAAGAAAGAACGTGAAAGGGACAGGAAAGAACTCTTGGCGGTTTGGCGTGATTGTGGGAAGAAAAGAGGGGACGGCCAACGCAAGGGGCCAGGTCACGGAAGACCAAAGGAAGAATTTAAAAAAAAAGAGAACACAAAAACAGGTCAAAAAATAACCTTCAGCCTTCTTGTAAATGGTGCAAGGGGTAGTCCACAGTTGCGGGGGTGGCGTCCAAAGCGAAGAAATTTGGTTTTTCGTTTGGCCAGATCTCCCTCATGCCGGAGGACGCCCACCAAAAAGGCTCGGAAAACGAGAGGAACTCAGAACGCAAAGAGTTCCACCCCTAGACTCTAAAAACTTCAAAAAAAACGCACCTCGAACCCGTAGGTGGACGAACATGTCATGGAAATAGGAATGTTCAAGGGAAACTCCGTCTTGCCCACCAATTAAAGCAAAGGGACTGAGGGGGCGTTGAAACCTAGGCCAGGGGGGTCGCTTTTAGCCACCAGGGAAAAAGAAAAGCCATTAACATCAACTCGGCAAAACCCCCCCGGTCATCCTCGATCGTTCTGGTGGGAACCCATGGAGGAGACCTTTCAGCAGGTTGGCAAAGAAGTCACCGAGGAAACTTAGATATCAAACAAACTTATAGGAAGTTATGGCGTCCTGAAATGCGGGAAAACGACACAGGGGAAAAAACAGGAGTTTTCACAATGATAGTGAGAAAAAACTTTGGCAGAGGTGAAAAAGGAAGACGGGACACTGTAAAGGACTTGCGTCTCGGGTAACCTTCAGGGTTGGTTAGGGTGAAAAAAACGAAACGTCAAGGCGGGAAGAGGGGACCCAAGACAAGAGCCGAGAAATGAAAAAGCGCAGGTTGGTCCATGCAACTGCGCCGGGAAATGCTTTACAACTGCCGGAAAGAAGAAAAACAACCCCTTGAAAACTCCATTGCACCACAAAACCATCCTCTCTCAACAGGGATTACAAGGGGGGTTCGGGTGGTTGTTGGGGTTCAGAGAGGGAAAGGGGATGCCGGGCGGGGGGAGGAAAAAAGGCTCCGGAGAGAGGAGAAAAAAAACGCCGAAAAAATCACCGGGCAGGGTCCACAGAGAGGGAAAGGGGGGTCACCGACCGACTGCCAGCTCACCCTTTCATCCTCAAGGGAAAAGTATCGAAAAAAAAGAGGGAAACAGGTACTCTCCGGTTTCCTCACCAAGAAAAAAGAGACATGGGCGTTCCTCTCGTCAAGCATCTGATCAGTGGGCTCGGGAGTGAAAGGGACCCCAAGGAAAGTGAAAACCAACAAAAACAGGAACGGGAGAGAACTGGGACAAAAGACCAGGGGGATGTGGGGACTCAGAAATGACTTCCGAGTTCAGTGTCAGAACCTCGCCGGTGAAATGCTCAACGGTACTACATCGAGGGCGGAAGATCGGCATGCGGCAGAGCAAACTTTTGCCGACGGCGGTCCCTGGCACGTGTAAAGGGACCCTGTCCGGGCTTAGGAAAAAGCGGGGCAAGGGTAGAGGACAAGGGAAGAAAGGCGATAAGGACTGCGTCGGGGAGCAAACTCGTCGATCTCTGGGCTGAGGAAGGGGGTTCAAAAAGGGCCTACAAAAACAAGAAACACCGCATTTGAAGTCGGGAGGCCAGGGCTTAAAAAAAACTTCATGTCCCACAACCACCTTAACGGGAGTTGAAAGTTGGGGAACTGGCGGGTGGGTTAATCGGGGAGAGGAGGGTGGGCTCGCCGGGTGGGTTGGGCCACCCCACCTGGGAAAGGATGCACGAAGTGGAAAAATTCCCCCCCAACAAAAAAAAAAAAAAAGGTTAGGGGGGGAGACGAAGTTTGAAAAATTCTGGATCAGCAACGATTCTCTCTCGGGACGACCAAGGAGAGAGGTCAGGGGGGGGGATGGCCTCCAAGGCCCTTGTGGGGAGAAACAGGTACACCCAAATTGTTTCAGGAAGGGACTGCGGGAAAAAATTTGCAAGAGGGGGCTTGCTTCCGCTCCGCAGGAACGTGGGGGAAACACAACAGGGGGTTTCCCGCCACAGAAAAAAAAGCGGGGAAAGAGAGGAACAAGAAGAAGTTGGGGAGGACCAAAACGATCACGGGGGCCAGGGTCTATCGGCACCACGTCTGTAACCCGTGGTCGAACTTCAAATGCGGTGAGATCCGGTTTCGGCGAGACGTGTCACAGTCAGGAAAGACCTTGGGGGGGGTTGTGGATGCTCACCGAAAAAAGTTGGTCCCTACTCGCTGGTACCAAAAAGAGTTTGCAAGAAGGCCGATCCCGGGCCGCAAAACGGAAAGAGGGACCAGAAAGAATGAGGGACACAAAAAAGGAACGCTTTACGAGGTTCTGGTTCCTCTTGGCCCCCGCGTAAGAAATTAAGCATCCGAAGCCAAGTACTAAAGAGTGAAGGGGAGGCAGTGGGGGGGGTGCTGCTCCTGCTGACGAAAGGGAAAAAGCCAGCACAGGGGTCAATGGCTATTGTGGCAAAACTGGAAGAAGCTGCAAAGCGTGGCCATCTCCGCTGACATGGGGGGTGCAGAAGGGGGGGGGGTCGTTGCACGCGGTGGCAATTTCCGGGAGATGCCCTCTTGAAAAAAAAGCCAGGGGGTAGAAACTCATTTCCTTGCCTGTACCTCCGCTTGGGGGCCAGGGGGGGTCTTAAAAGGGTGGGGGGGTGTAAGTCACCGCCGTGGAAGCCAAGAGCCTTGTACACCGGAAGAAAAAATTTCGCCGGCCGGTGACGATCGGAGGGGGACCCTGCTCCGGTGGGTGGCACGAAACTGAAAAGAAAGCGTAGCAAGGTGTTCTTCATGGAGGCCTGTGACCAATAGGGGGGGACCAGGGGGGCCTTTCAAAAAAACAAGGCGTGGAAGGGCAAGCACGTGGGGAAGAACGGCGAAACGGCGGATGGGGGCTCCCTCGTCGGTTCCCGTCCCGCAATAAAGTGCCCTAAACAGCCTCAACCTCAAAGGTCCCGGGGGCACGTGGGGAGCGTGGGGGAAAGTAACGTAGAAAAAGACCACGGAGCTAACGCGCACTGTGGGGTGACGCGTTACTCTCAGAAAAAAACTAACCCGACTGAAGCAAGGAAAAGGGAGACGTGCGGGGGGGAGCCTTGGGGGGAGCGGAAACGACCGATAGGCAGCCGAGGGCTACGCGGGTGCCCTTGAGAGGTCGTCCCAAATTGGGTGGTGGGGCAAAAAGACACATTCCTGAAAGCGAACCAAAAAGAAGAAGGGCCGCGGCGGCCATGAAACCGAAGACGGCACCCTCTCTAAAATCAGCCGGCGGCCACGAATCCTGAACTCAAAAGAAAAAGGGGCCTCCAGGGGGGGCTTTTTCCATCCAAACTTGAAAAAAAAAGGGGGGCTCGAACAGGAGGGGAAGGGTCAAGGGGACACCAGAAGGCCCAAAAAATAAACACGCTTGGCTGTTGGTCAGTCGACAACGGGGACGATCAAGGAAAAAAAAGGTTCAGGGGGACTGCCCTGTCCCGGGGTAGCATCCGCTAAAAGTACACCAGGGCAAAATAAAAGGGGAACCTCCGCGACGCTTGAAGAACAGTTCTTCCCGCGCCCACCACCCGTTGAGCTAACTTCTAAGGGGAGCGAGTAAGGTCCACCCAAAGGTTGGCGGGCGTCCAGCCCGTCGCAAAAGCATCACCAACGAGAACTGTTGGGGGGATCCGCCAACTCAGCAACAACAACGAACGGACTTATAGAGATCTGGCCGAGCACACCCACACGTCCACCCTTCTAAGAAGGGGGGGGGATTGGGGGGTGACGGCTGCGGGAAAAGGACCAGACCCGGGAAAAGGATGGGGTGGTAAGTATGGCCAAAAAACACGAAAAGGGCCCGGCCAAAACTACTGCCGCTCGGAACTTATTGAGGAAAAAAAGTGTAAGACTAGGGGCAGGTCGGGGAGGGGAAAGACCCCGGAAAGGAAAGGCCCAGAGGGAACCTTCAAAAAACTAAAAAATTTTGCAGTAGAAAGAAACAACCAGAGGTGGGGTTAAGGAAACAGACAAAAAAGGAGTTGTACCTCGGGAAATCTCGGGGGAGACCAGAAGGAGGAAACGGGTGAAGGACTAGGAAAGAAAAAAAAAAAAATCCGGCTTCAAAGGTGACTGCGGGAGAACCCGGGGAGGGTCCCCTCACGGGGCCTCAGGGAGGTTCCGTTGTAAAAATGTGGTTGGCCACCGCGGTGTAAAAAAAAGAAGGGCGGGCCCAGTCGAAGGCGGCCTGGAACGCCCAATCGAAAAAAAGAAAATCACGAAACACTAACACGACGTTGGGCTCCTCAACGCCACATCAAAAAGGGGGGGGGGGGCTGATGGGGATAAAATAGCCACAGAGCAAAATTGCAGGAAAAAGGAAGAAAAAACGAACAATATGGTAAGACGCCCGCTTAACTGTAAGTCAAAAAGCGCGGGCAAAAAAGAGGGGGGAAGCAAAGCTGCGAAAAAATCGTTTCCCGCAAACAGCCAGGCGTTTGGGAAAAAAACTGGGGTCACTGCGGGGGCGTAAGGCAAAGGGCAGTGGAACGGAAATAAAAACGTGACCTCTGTTGTTTCGAGGACCTCGAAAACGAGAAGGGAGACGGGGATTTAGACGCATGAAGAAAAAAATTAGCAAGGACCTAAGGAAACGGAACGCCCAACAAATCCATTGAAAAACGCCAGGTGTCCGTTGAAAAGGGAGGGGGGGTCCCTGAAACAAGAGAGACGAAAAGGGGGCAAGACGAATTCAAGATTTCATCTTTATCGCAGAATTAAGAAAAAAAAAAAAAAAAAAAAAAGAAAAGAAAGAAAAGAAGAAGAAAAAGAACCAAACCGCGCGGCACAAAAGGGGCAATCTCGACGGGAGGGGCCTCCGGGCAACCGGCGAGGGGGGGGGGAGAGGCCAGTTAAAAACAAGGGCACACCCGCAAAAAGGAGCGCCCCCAAAACAGGAAACAGAAGAGAAAACAGAAACAAACCCCCCTATTTATGGGTTCTGCCAGCAGGGGGGAACGAAGAAACCGTTATCAGAGGAAACCAAGACATTCCCTCCCAAAGTCCCATCTCACACCAGAAGACCCCAGCCATAGGAGAGCAAAAAGCGTTTTAATGACAGGTTCAAGAAGGAGGACATGGAAAAGAGGAAAAATCAAACCCTGTCTTCATTTAGGAAAAAAAAAGAAAAAACCAAAACGAAACCGCACCACAAAGTTACTAGGCAAGGGGGAATGCCGAGAAAAGGCGCCGTCGGATCAATACGACATTTACCAAACAAAAGCCCGAAGGGAACCCGGGGGGGGGGGGGGACCGTGGTGATGAAGTGTCTCTCCCAGGGCGGACGGCGAGTCAAAAAGGAAGAAAAACTTCCTCTGAACGAAGGTCTCAAGGGTCCAAAAGAAGATGAAAACCAAGAAAAAAAAGTCCTAACACAACCCATCAGCGAAAAAAAAAGCTCCAAAAAAGAATAACAAGGGGTTCGAGTTTTTCCGACTAAAACTTGGCTAACTTAGGGACACACAGTCTTGCACATCAAACCGAAGAAGAAAAAAGGTCAACAGGGATGAGAAAAATTGTGTAGAAACACCCACTGAAATTTTGCCCCTTTCCGCCCGAGCGGGGATCCCGAGGAAAATAACCAAGGAAAAAGAAAAGACCAAGAGGGTCAGAAACCAGGGGACATGGAAGCCATTACACCAGCCGCGGGTGGAGGATGTACATGACAAGACCACAAGAAGAAAAAAAAAACGTTAAAAAAAAAGCAAAAGAAACTGAATTGCGGGGTTGCGGGTCGTTGCCCATGGGGCTAAAAGCGACAAAAAGACCGGTCAAAATAGCCGAATTCAGGGGTGGGAAAACAAAAAAACAGAGGTCCCCGTCAGCGTCGGGGTGGACCGGGGTGGGAGTCCCGTGGGGGGGAAAAAAGAGCTTCCGGAAACCGAGCGAAAAAGGAGTAAAAAAAAAAATCAGCGAGCCGCCTGTCGCCCCCCCCACGGGGCCATGGGGGGCCCAGCCGTGCCCATAAGGGCGGGGCCGAAAGGACAGGACCTCACGATCAAGAGCAGTGAAAAAAAGAAAAAAAAGGGAAAAGAGCAAAAACTCTACCCGTGCGTTAGGGGTCAAAAGGTGTTCATGATGAAACCCAAGAACCGACCTGGAAAATCGGACAAGGACGAGAGGGGAACAGAGGTTCGTTTCAAGGCACCGGGTCTATGTGTAGGGGAAAAAATCGAAAAAAAAGGACAAAAAAACGTAAACTCTATCATTCTCCCTAAAAGGGACAGAAAAGGGCGGGTCTAAACCCTGCAAAAGAAAAAAATCCAATGGGTTCGGGGAAATCCAAGTTTACAGAATACCAGTTGCCCTGTGTTGGTGGAAAAGATAAGAGACGCCAAAAATAGTAGAGAGGGGCACAAATGTAACTAAGACATTCGTGTACTGAGCAATAAAAGAAAAAAACCACGTAGAAAAAAGGTGGGCCTCAACCGAGTATAACGGGGCAAGGACGCCCTATGCGAAAATGTGCAGTTGCTTGACAAAATGACAGGGGAGCCATGGCAAAACAGAGAAACGAAGTCGATCCCGCCCCCCTGGCCGGGGTCATAACCCAAAAGCGGATCAGGGGGAAACCTCATGGGCTTCCCGGCCCCTCCTAAACGTGACAAGAGTCCTGGAAAGGGGTATTAACAAGGAAACCTCTTTGGCAACCACCTCTCCCAATTCGGAGAAAACACAAACAAAACGGAGGGAAACTATGGGGGTTTGGGACCTCACGAGGAAATGAGGTTTGGGGCTCGGGGACATGCTGGGCAAGAAAAGGGGGAGGTTGGGGCACTTCTACTCCGGTCATGAAAACTTAGGTGGGAAAGCGAGAAAGCACAGGCAATGGTGCCGAAAATCTCTTTTGAGATTCTCGACGCTCAAAAAAAAAAGAGAACTCAAACAAAAATTCCAATTGGGAGCGCCTCCCAGATGAAGAGAGTCGGGGTAGTTTCAAACCCAACTCAGTCCAGCGTAAATCGTTTTTGGGAAGAGTTCAAACCCGAAAGGTGCAGATGAACCCAGGCGGGGAAACCTCACGAGAGCAGGAGTGGGGCACGAAAATGAAGCGTAGAACCTTGTACCGGGGGGGTGCAAAGAGTTCAGAGGACCTAGGAGGACGGTGGGTCCCGGGGGGAGAGACAAGACGAACATCGCAAGTTTCTGAACGACCGCATCAGAGGAAGGAGGGAAGCAACAGAGCTAAGGACGGGGCAACGGAAAGAAGTGCCAAAGAACTTGGAAGGGGGTCAAAAAACACGGGAAGAAGGGTAGGGGGGGGTTTCGCGGGGGGGGCATTCAGAGGACATGAAAAGCTGAGCAATATCACGAGGGGAAGTTCCGATGAGAGGATTACGAAAACTACCGCATCGTAAAACGATCACCGAAGACATGGCCCCTTCGAAACAACCGCAAAACGGAGACTCCCAGACAGGGAACAAAAAGAAAAAAAAGTTGGACGGAAGAATTCGCGGGGAAGGGGGGGTTTGCACAGGAAAATCAGGAATATGCGACCGGTGTTTCTCGGGGTTGGTGGGAACCCTCAACCTGAAAAGGGCCCCAAAAGGAAACCCCTTGCATCACTCCAAAGGGAGGGAGGGGGGAAAGGAACAACGTTATCGTTGCTAGTCGTTGATCAGCTTTCGATTCCTCCCACAGGGAAAAACGGATCTCACGTCCACGCCCCTTTGGGACTCCAACAATGGCCCTGGTTGTTGGGCGGAAAAACCAGGGGAACGAAAGGGTTAGGCCACGTGGAAGCTGTTGCAGCCGGATCGTGCTCGCGCCCGAACAAGGAAACACGGTGGAAAGACACTAGGGGGGGAAGAATTGGGCACAGGAAAGAGGACCGGGAAAGGAAAAAAATCCGGATTACGTCCGCAAAACTGCTGACCCTTGGGCATCTGACTGGAAAAAAAAGGGGGCGAGCAAAAACGCCGCCCTGGAAGGATCCGAACGGGAGGGAAAGGTTTTGGGGCTTAATGGGGGAATAAGAGGTAGGGAAAAGCGCAGCACGT
>Ga0179593_1508132_pt1 | contig 30985 bp, 48 predicted proteins | sample CZODoug2_1_08_16_FD_185931 | JGI IMG/M metagenome (GOLD analysis project Ga0179593, IMG submission 185931) | Vadose zone soil fungal communities from Angelo Coast Range Reserve, California, USA - CZODoug2_1_08_16fungal (PacBio error correction) | ecosystem: Environmental > Terrestrial > Soil >...
GTCCTCCAGACCGAAGCAAAGGGAAACAGGAATCCTCACGCAGGCGTGGCCGAAAGGGGAAGGTCGCTTCTGCCCGGTGGAGATGGGCAATCAAGCGCTCTCAACCCTACTATGAAGAGAAGAAAGCATTATCGGAAGGGGGGGGGAAAATGATATGCTTCCAAGCATGACCTTCCAGGAAGAAAGAAAGAACAGAGGGAAAACGACAAGCCGGCCGCGCCGTGCGGGTCGCTAACATCCGACATTCAATAAAGAACCCTGCGAGAATGGGACTGCTAGAAGATGCCAAAGCGAAAAAGTAGGCGCCCATGGCCAGAGAACTGACTATCGTCCAAAAGAAAAAAAAAAAAAAAACCAACCTGGCTAAGGTAGGGAACAGGCTTACTTTTAGGACGTCGGGTCAGCAGGGGGCGTAAGGAAAGCATCGGGAAAGGGGCGCATCGTGGCCCGAGGACAAGGGACCCGTCACCACCAAGGAAAAGGAAAAAAGGATAGAAGCATTGTCGAGACCAAGGTGCAGGGGGAAACAGCAGTGATGGACAAGCAAAGAACGGGAGAGGGGGGGGGGAATCAGCAACAGCGCGCCCAACTGATAAAGTCCTTCTCGTTCCCGCAAAAGACAAATGGTTGGTTGTTACCATTAAGCCGAGAGCGAAAACGAACAATCCCGAAGAAACGAGGGGATAAAGGGGGAAGAGAGACTAATGAGAGAAAACCGCGGCGGAGAAAAACCTCAACCCATGCAAAAAGAGGAGGAGAACGCACAGGGAGAGGCACTCCTCGAGCCTTGAACCTCGTCAACTAAGAAAAAAGACCCAACCGTATCACAATAAGAAGATCACCAAAAAGGAAGGAAAAGAAAAAAAGGATGATAGAACACAGCGGAAAAAAAGAGAAATGGAGAACTCAGCCAGAAACGGGGGAAAGAGGTTCAAGGGAGAAAAAAGAAACGGGAAGAACAGAAGCGAGTCGGCATCGTGTAAGTGCCGCGAGATGAACTGGCAGAAGAAAAAAAGAGGGGCAAACCATTATTCAAGAGACTAAAAACCCAGGGCTTACTCTCCTAAACGATGGGATAAAAGCGTCTACGACATGTGGATTCTAGGAATCCTAAAGGGCAGGCGTCGCGAAACCGAGAATCCGACCGGGGGCAAATGGAGGGGACGCATCCCAAACACTAAAGGAAGGAATAGATAAGACAAAAGGAGAGAAAAGAAGGGAATAGGGGAATCTTAGTGGGGCTTCTGATTAAAAAAAGAAAGGGGGCAAGTCGAATGGCGAAACGCGAAGCATGGCCTTGACCGGGCCGCTTCTCAAATCTAACAGGTCTACGTCACTTGGGGACTAGCGGGCGATTGGGGGACGTCTATTAAGGGGAATTTAACGGTCCTGGGGGCTCTGCCTGGTAATTGCCAAGCAAAAACACTTACCGATGCCATAGAGCGGCGGCTATCCAACGCTTGCTGTTCGCTACACCTGTCAGGAAAGTTGTTAGTAGTCGGGAGTGGGAGCGGGAATCGGAAGCTGGGGTGGGGCCGAAAGAGCTGGGGCTGAGGCTGGTGCTAGCGCCGGAAGTCTTATAAATGGGGTTGGGCGCTTCGCGGTCACAACGGGGCAGCCTGATGGCAGGCAAGTAGGCCTAATCTGGGAGGGGAACAAAGCCGGATGCTTATCGTTCTGAAAAAGGGGAAACCCAAATCCTCGGAGGATGCAGGGAGAATCAGGAGTCAACGTGGAACTGATTGACCTGAAAATAGGGGGCTTTGTTATGAAGGGTTCACCAACCAAACCATGGGACAATAAAAAAAAAAGGAGACGAAGACTGGGAAGCCTCAAGCTTGGTGGCGGGAGGATGGGTCTCCCTTGAGATGTGCCCGTGCAGTGTGGGAGTCTGATGTGGGGAAAGCCCTTCTGTTTTTGAAAAAGTGAAATACGACTCTGAAAAAACCCGAAGCTGATCCGCCTTGTGCAAACCGTCCTAAGAGTGGGGCGGGGGAAGTTACGGAGACCAAAGATTATAAACGCTATATAAAGAATCGCGGCTAGCTCAATTCCGCCTCGGGATGTCGGGAGAAAAAAAAAAAAATTCAGGGGGAACTCGCGACCGAACGAGCAGCGGCCTTGGAACTACAAAGGCCTGCGCGTCCGTCGAAAGGGGGAATGCCCACGAAAAATGGGACCTGGGTAAAGGAGGACTTGCAATATCTTCAGTTCTATCAAGTATGCCCGGAAAAAAGCGGACGCAAGGGGTTGTCTGGCACGAATGTGGGGGCAGGGTTTGTGGAGGCAGATTTGCAGGAGGGAGATTTTGCGATTACGTCTGCGGGAACGTTGCTCGGGGGTCTGGAAGTTCATTGGGGTGAGGACACGATATAACTTTCTCTACAGCATCAAAGAAAGGCTCGTAGGGGTGAGCGCACTCCGCCGGATGTGAAGGAATCAAAAGGCTAAGGGGGGAAAAAAATGTTAACTTTACTTCAAAAGGAAGTACTGGACTTGCACCTTTTGCGGCAGGATACCGGGGGAATTGGAGGACAGCTTAGAGACTGACGGCGGGGGCCTGACATAGAGAGGACAAATGACGCGCTTCTTGCAAGGGGCATCTACTACGGGAGGCGAATCGCAGGATTGGTAATAAGAGAATATAGTCCGAAGCTCAATGAATCGGGAACAAAAAAGAAACCGCCTGACTCTGGGGTAAAATTTCCTCAAGAGGAAGGATAAAAGTTGAACCAACACGAGAACCATGCCACAGAAAACCTAGAAGCAATGGAGGAATAAATTGCTAGACATCTTAAAGGGGTGAAAAAAAGGGAAGACTACCGATTCTGGAAAGCAATGAAACTCCTTCTGGCGAAGAAAAAAATAAAAACCCGCAACCAAAGAGGAAAGGGAATATCTCAGCTTTCGGATATAATTGGAAACAAGTATTGCGACAACCTAGATCAAAAAAAGTCCAAGGAAAGAAAGGGCTCGAAAGGGGGGGAGAAATCCGATTATTCTTCTATCAGGAGAGCGGTCTAAACAGGACGGAAGGAAACGAGTTTGTTGGTTGGGGGGTTTCCCAGAATAAAAAATCATTTGAGTTCTATACGGCACGGGCGGAGCACCTCAAAAGGGAGAAACAGGCCATGAAGGGCAAGGGGGACGCGATAGATGAAATCAGAGCACCCCTATCCGCGGGGAACGCTACGACCGGCTCGGGACTCATGAGAACAATCGAATCGAAGAAAAAAGGGAAGTAGGGTGCGGGAGAACGGATTCTCAAAAAATTGGACGTCGAAATGTCTCCCCACAAGACCATTCCCTCATAGGAAGAGGAGGAAGGGTCATCGTACACAATTTAGTCAGGGGCAAGAAAGGGGCGTCCTGAGAAAAAAATGAATTACCTGCAAAGGAGTCTAGAATTGTCGATGTCAGGCCGGGCTCTGTGAGTCGAGGAAGCCTGGGGAAAGGGGAAAGAAAGCACAAAACAAAAAGCGCACAGACCCCCGATAGATTCCCGCGGGCCGAGGCTGAAAAAACGGAAGAAAAGAGGGGATCTGTAAAAATGGGGGGGACCAGAGAGAGGGGACAGGAGCTCACGGCTGAAGCAAAGAGACACGGTTCACAAGAACACACATCGCGCCGGGGAAACGGGAGGACGCTCTACCCGGGAGGAAAAAGAACCAGTCCTCGAAGTAAAAAAGAGAAGCTCGCAGATAGTGCCAGCGGACACAGATGTCACTCTCCTAAAAAGGGGAGGAGCCGCTCAAAAAGCCGGGACGAGCGACCAGCGGTTTAACCGAGGATGGAAGACCGCAAGGAGGTGGACATCTTGCTGATGGAGGTTTAGGACGCAGACATGGGAGACAGGGAGAGACCCGAGAGAGCGTTGGTTCCGAAAGGGAACATTCTACCGCGCCGCAAAGGTAACGTTGGATGGCAGACGAGGAAAACTCTGGGGGATAAAGGGCCGATCTGTCGCAACCCAGTTCAACAGTGGGGAAATCACTGTCAACGAAACTAAGAGTCCCAATGGTCGGGAAATCAGGGGGAGCAACGAAATCCACCCGCAAAGGAAAAGGCTGGAAACCTGGATTGGGTTACAACGTGCTGGTCGAAGACGCACAGGTCATCGGAAGAATAAAAGAGTTTTCGAGCCGGGTTCTCGCAAAGGGGTCAAAGGTAAAGGGGGGGGATAGTGAGAAGTAAGGCAGTCAAGCAAAAAAAAATCAGCTCCAAGAAGAATGACGGTCGCGCAACGGGAAAATTTAAAACTATACGCAAAAAAGACTAGGGCGCGCCAAGACCCGAGGAGAAAACCGCGAAAAAGGCACCGACTACACGGCCCAAACCTGATGGTCGAGAAGACGAGGGGGAAGGGGGATGAGCAGAGGGAAAGGGGGATTGGCGGCTACACGGATAGGGCAAGTAACGGCGGACGGAGTAGATAGGATGGGTAAGGTCCGATCGGAGCAGTAAGGGGAAAGGGCCGAGATGGCGGAAATGATCTTCGGAAGTGCTCCTCCGGACCAAACAGAACATCTTGGGTCAGAAGAAAGCACTTAGCCAAGAGCCTGCACGTAACCAGTTCGAATGCCTGAAAGAAGAAACGAAAAAAAAACGAGAAGGGAGGAGACAGGGGGAAAAAAAAACACCAAAATGGTCCGGGCTAGCGGCTTCTTAAATGGAATTTCACAAAAACTCGCAAAGGGTTGTGGGGTGGAGGAGGAAATCGGCGAGCACCGGAGAACAAAACAGAATCGAAAAAAAGCAACCAGCTTGAAGCCATTCAAGATACGGCGGGAAAAAATCTCATGCGATGCAAGGGAGTGAGAAGGGCCGGGCGGTCAGCGCGTGGAACCGACCGCCCGCTTTAGCGCGGAGAGGGCAAAGTTGCGTTCAGATCGGAGAGAAGTCAGTATTGGAAGTGGTAGAAGAAGGTGAAGTTAAAGATTAAAAAAAGCAGCAATATTCGAAGGGACAAAAAAAATGGTGCTTCACGGGAATGATGAAAAAAGGGAAGGGGCTCGGGCAAGAGGGCTGTTGGAGGGGGCAGGGGAACGACAGGCCCCCGGTAAAGGTGGATCACTCGAGGGGAGTAGCCGACGAAAAGAGAATCAGGAAAACGCAACGCCGGTTAAGCTTTGTAACGGGATCGCGCACGCTCAGGAACAAAACGGGGGCGGGATCGGGCGATAAGGACGCTTAGGAGACAGCTTTAGCGGCGCCCAAAATCAAAGCAGCAATGATATGGTGCGAACAAGAAAACAGTCAAAGGAGACGGGCCTAAACTCACGCGTCGCGGAGGGCTATCCTCTCTGAAAAACGGCACCACGATGAGGAAAGGGGGGTGGCGGTTTTCATTTAAAAAATACGAAATCGTGCGAAGGACGAAACGAACTTGTGGTTGAGGGCAAAGGAAATCTGAAAAAAGAAAGATAAACCCCTAGGGGAGATTAAAAGGGTCGGCGGACCCACTCACCCTCCGGCCGAGGGACGAAGAAGAGCTCTAACCGCCGTGTTGTCCTGTTTGTTTCTTTATACTAGGAGGGTGGGTGCTTTCAACGTCGCGGGAAACACGCTCTGGGTGACGCGACAGGCCGGAGAAAAGGTCCACGGGGAGAGGAGCACTAAGGGTAAGCTGGAGTTCTAGGGGTGTCCTCCAAGACAATAAGCAGGCTCCGACGACGGGGACCAAATAGAGCGCTATTCCCTACAGGGACACGAAAGGGAGTGGAAACGGAACCGCCGCAACGACAGAAGGGGGGGCGGAGCTACGGTCCGACGCGAGCCTAAACGAGTCACGGTCGCGAAAGAAAAACAGGATGCTGCATCAAACGATTAAAAACAGACATCGTGTTTTGAAGGGAAGCTAACTTTCCAAACAAAATATGAGGCGGAAAAGAATGAACTGAAAACAAGGGGAAACCCTGACGCCATGACGACTGAAAACGCCGTTTCATCGGGTTCGGCATCAAGGGGGGGGCGGAATTAATGGGGGTCGGGACGAGGGTCGCACGGGCGGCTGACGAGGTAGAGGAAGAGGTTCAGAAATATCGAACCAGGGAGAAGGACGTCGGGGTCCCGCGAGTAAGTCGCTTGAACGGAGGAGCGGCCTTTGGGGACAGCGTCATTGGCACGTCGTCGGGCGAGCAGGGGTTGGTGCGGTGGCTTACATAAGAGACTCAGGCAACGTGCCGGATAGAGATGGCCCATTTCCTAACAGTACGCGAAGTGTCTGTCTGCGTCCACCCCCCAAAAAAAAAAACGTTAAAAGAAAACGAAAGCAAAAAAGAAAACCGCAAGGAATTGCAGGCTAATGTATCTGCCAGGAGGGAGGGGATGAACATTACCTCATCATACTCAGGAAAGAAGATTTAAATGAAGAGAGGGTTTCCCAGTCAATAAAAAAGTTCGGGGTCAAACTCGCGATCGAATTCAGGGAAAAAAAGAAACCAACATTAACCTTACTTATGAAGACTTTTTTTGCGGAAGCACGAACGACGAGTGGAGATGCACGTGAAAAAAAAAAGGAGAGTATGGGGGCGCACAACAGGGGACGGCGCCGGCGGGAGATGGGCGATCCGCCTCCCATATCAAAACTGGAACGACACGCCGCGAATAGAGCCCAAAGATCGCATTTGTTGGGGGTGACGACGCTCAAGAACCCAGTAAGCGCCAGATCCGGGCAAAAGAGGAAATGAGTTGGAAGCCATGGAAAGAGTGCTCTATAGTAGGCCGGCGAACAGGACGAGTTGTGCCGCCGTATCAAGTCGAGGGGATACTTGCCATAAAAAATCCGACTTGTCGAAGAAAAATCCGAGAAAGCTACAAAAGACTCCGAAGAACATTGGTTAGCGTGGTGACAGCGAAGGGAGAAATTTGCCTTCGTTTGGGATAATCTTGACCTCAGACTGCCGCGGTGCGAACACACCCCCTACTGACGACGGACGAGAGCGCATCTATGACTGCTGAGGGAACGCGGGTTAAGCCACTCTTGCGCTAAGGGAAAGGAACCGAAGGGAAGAAAGAAACAAGAATAGAGGGGGGGTGCAGTAGCAGCGACTTGATGGAAGGAGTTTGAGGGGATTTCTATTTAATGGCGGAAAATCCGAGGAGGAGAAAAATTCTCGATCAACGCCAACACCAAGACGGTTGTGCGGAAAGACCAGGGGAAAAAAGATTAGCCTCTATGAAAAGGAACAGGAGGAGTTCAGAAAGGGAAGAGAAAATTCCGGCACGTTTGCGGAAGATGCAGCTGCTGAGGAGGACCATGGGGCAAAATGTGAACTGTAAGAGGCTCCTGTGGAGAAGGTTCAGTTTGGGTCCTTACACAAAATGAACCTCAGTGGAAGACCTGTGGGCGACAATGATTTCAGGAACCGAAACACTGGTCATGAGGGGGGGCGAAACTATACCAGATGTCGAAGTGCCGGACAGAAAAAATTAGAATCGCAATCCAGTTTGCAACGAGCACGAGGTACGGACGCAAGTCCTGCGCATGGACCCCTCATCCCCTCACGTCGGACCCAGCAGAGGGAAAAGGGGGAGGTCGGAGCCGCTGCGAGGGGTTGCCGCAGCAAGGGCTTCGAGCAAAAAATCACAGCGCTGGAGTATTCTCTTCAGGTAGAGAACGAGGGTCAACAAAAAAATTGAATGGTAATGAAGCCCACGGTAGGCTATGGGGTAACTACCGAGCCAGGGTTCCTGTGCCAAAAAAAGGTGCTAGAAACTGGGGATAGACGATTGAGATGCGGACTAGCGTTCCGGTGGGCGCGGAGGGCCATCTTATGACCACCAAGAAAAGAATTGAGGGAGGGTAGCCTGTTGACTGTGAGGACGAAAGGAAATTTCGTAGTGCACTCGCGAGGTTGCATCATGGTTCACGAGAACTGGAGAACGGAACAGAGAATGTCTGCCGTCGCCGCGAGGGGAGCGACCAACGTAAAATCCTGTCAGGGAGAGAAAAAGGTCGGCCAGAGGAGAAATCAAAAAAAAGCAGCAAGTTCTGTCGGGACAAGGAAAAAAGACAGCAGTGGAACCTCCAGGCCTAAGTTTGGAACGGGGCTGCATTGGTAGGGCAAAAGTTTCGCTCGGAAGGTGAAGGGGGGAGAAAAAATCGGGCGGCCAAGTCATGATGGCGGAAAGAAGTTTTTGAAAGTGGAGAAAAGCCCGGTGCCCGAGTTTGGGAGTGGAGTGGGAGGCGTAAGGGGAGAGGAAGAGAGAGGGAGGGATGGGGGGGGGTAGGTATAGGGAGAGAAGTGGGTTTGTGTGGTAGAAAGGGAGATGAGGGGGGGGTTTTTGGTGGGGGGGCAAAGGGGGGGGGAACGAGGGGTGGGGAGAGGATAGAGGCGGAGTGGGAGGAGAGAAGATGCTAAGAGGCGGGGGGTGAAGGAATGAAATTGCAGATGAGAAAGGAGAGTGGGGGGGAAGGGGAGGGGAGAAAAGGGGGGGGGGGGGGTAGGAGGGAAAGCTGGGACGGGAGGGGATAGAAGGGGAGCCAGGAATGGAACGGGGAGGGAGGGAAAGTAGGGTGAGGAGGAGATGGGAGGATATGGGGAGGAACAGGGAGGGAGGATGGAGGGACGGGGGGAGGGAGGGGGGTAAGGGAGGGGTAATAGTTGCGTGTGGGGGGGAGGGGAGGGGGGGTGATATAGGGAGGTGGGAGTAGGGATAGACGGAGGGGGGGGGGGGGAGTAGGGGAAGGGGAAAAGATAAAGAACGGGAGGGAGGGAGTGGAGAAAAGAAGAGCGAAAGAATAAGGCGCGGAGATGGGGGGGGGGGGGGGAAAGGAATTAGGGAGTAGGGGAAAAGGAGGTTTGTGTAGGTATGTGCGGGGTATCGTTGGAGGGAGGGGGATGGGGGGGTAAAGAAGGGGGGAGGCAAGGGGGGGAGGAGAGAAAGAAGGGGGGAGGGGGGGTTGCCATGGAGAAAGGGGTTGGGGGGGAGAGTAAGGGGAGGAATGGGTGGGAATGAAGGGAGGGGGGGGAGAGAGGGGAGGGATGGGGGAGGGTGGGGAAGGGAAGGAGGGGGGGGGAGAAGTGGGGCAGAGGGACGGAAAAATACAAAGGAGAGTGGAGGTGGACAAACGGAGCAGGTAAGGCAGGGGAAGATGGGGTGGAGGGGGGGGGAGGTGGACAGCCCGAGAAGGCTGAAGGATGGGGGAAGGGGGAGGGTGGGGGGGGGGAGAGAAAGGAAAAGTGGTGGGAAGAGGGAGCAGGGAGAGGGGGAAGGAGAAGAGACTAGGTAGAGGGGGGATCGAGGCATAAGGGAGAGGAATAGGTAGGCGGGATTAGGAAAAAGAAGAGAGGGAAAAGGATAGGGAAGGAAAGGAGAGGGGGGTGGTGGGGGGGACAGATTGTTCAGAGGAAATTAGTGAGAGCATAGGGTTAGTGGCAGGGGGAAGGGAGGAGGGAGGAGATGAAAGGGCGGGAAGGGGAGAAAAGGGGGGGTAGGGAGAGGGATGGCAAGGTGGGGGTAAACTGGGGGGGAATAGGGGAAGGATTTAGCGGAGGGTGGAAGGTGAGGGGAGTAGGAAGGATGCAGGGGGGGGAGCGGTGGAAGGGAGAAGGAGGCGTTAGGGGAGGGGGGGGTGTGGATAGAAAGAGGGGGCGGGGGAGGAGGAGTAGGGGGAGGAGGGGGGGAAGTGTAGGGGGATAAGATAGAGAAAGGGAACTTGGGAGGGGGGGGGTGGGAAAGGGGGAGCTATGAGGGATTTAGAGGGGAGGGGAGACAATGAAGGGGGAGGGGGAAGAAGAAGTGGGGAGGGCTTGGAAAGTAGGGGGGGGGATGGAGGGGAGGGGGAGGACGGGGGGGGGGGAGAATGTGGGGGTGTGAATGGGGACAGGTGAGGGAGTAAAGGAGTAGAGGGGGGGAGAGAGAAGTGGTCAGGTGGGGAGGCACTGGGGGGTAGGTGGAGGAAGGGAAAAAAGTATGGAAAACGGGGATGTGGGTGAAGGAGGGGTGCTAGGAGGACTATGGAGGGGACGGGGGATTGTAGAGAGGGGGGTGGAGAGAAGGGTGAAGGGAGGGGGAGAGGACGAACAATGAAACAGATATCGAGAATGGGTGGGGGGGGGGGAGGAGGAGGGAAGGTGGAGGAAGGAAGTGAAAGGAAGGTGGGGGGGGATAGGAGAGGTTGAGAGGGAGAAGAGAAAGGGAGATGGGTAGGGAGAGAGTGGGATACTGAGGTGGGGGAGTGAAGATCGGGAAAAGAGGAGGGTGGACGACGAAATGGGAGAAACGTGGATGGCAGGGGGGTGAAATATGGGGAGAGGGGTGCAGGGGTGGAGGGGAGGAGAGGTGAGTGGGGGGTGCGAAAGGGGGGGTTAAGGGTACGAGTAGGATAAAGGGGCAGATCTGGTATAGAGTGGGCAGGAGGAGAAAGAACGGAGGAGAAGGGAGGATGGAGGGAGGGTGGGTGAGTGGGAATGTTGGTGGGGGGGGAAAATAGGCATGCGGAGAAAAGGATAGGGGGGGAGGGGGGGATAGAAGTGGGGGGGAGGAGTGAGGTGGGGGAGAGGGGAGAAACGGAGGAGAGGGGAGGGAGAGAACAGAAGCGGTGGCGGCAGTAGGCGGGGAAAGCGTACGTGGGCGGGAGGGGGAAAGGAGGCGGGGGGGAGGTAAAGAGAAGGGCGAAAAGTGGGTGAGGTGGAGAGAAGGGTAGGGATAGTTGGAGGGGGGACGGGGGGGCGGGGCGAGGAGTTATTGACTAGGGGTGGGTGGGGAGGGGAACCTAAGAGGGGCAGAGGAGGGCCAAGGAAGGGCAAGGGAGTGGGAGAGAGGGCTGGAGGGGTAGAAAGAAGAGGGAGCGTGGAACGAGAGGAAAGAAAGAACGGTAGATTAGGGAGGATGAAAGGTGGGGAGAAAAGAAGTAATGGAGAAAGGGGAAAGAAAGAGAGGGGGAGATGTGGGGGGAGGGGGTGAAAAGAATAGAGATACGGTAGCGGGAGGGGGGCAGGGGGAGGAAGAAAGGGGGGGGAAGGAGGTAAGAAGGTGGAAAGGAGTGAGAGGAGGTGGGTATGGGATAAGAGGGGAGTAGAGGGGGACAGATGCGTGCATAGGGAAGGGGGGTGAGGGGTGTAAGGAGGGAGAGAAAACGGGGGGGTAAGGAGGAGGGGGAGTTGTGAAGAGTAGAGAGTGCAATTGAGGGGTGTGGGTAGGAGGGCAGATAGTGAGAATTGGAGGAGGAGGAGGCGTGGGGGTAGAAGAAAATAGGAAGGGATGTTAGAAAGGGTAGTAGGAACGCGTAGGGGAGGAGAAGTTGAAAAGGGGGGGGAGAGAAGAAGACATAATGTAAGAGGAGGGGGGAGAGAGAAGGGGAAAAAGAGAGAGAAAGAACAATTAGGGATTGGGGAATGGTGGGACGAGGGGAGTCTAGAGGAAGACAGGTGTGGGGGGGGGAAAGGAAAGGGAACAATTGAGAGGGAAGAGTGGGGGGGGGGAGGGGGGGATGTGGGGGGACGGGGAGGGGAAAAAGGAGGGCGGTGGTAGGTGAAGGAATTGTGGTGTAAAGGTGGGGGAGAGATAGAAAGGGAGGGAGGAGAAAAAGTAGTAGGAGGGGAGGTGAGTTAAAGAGAATGGGTGGGCGAGGGCGGGCTAGAATAAGAAGGGTGGAAGGCGGAGGAGATGGAAGGGACGAGGGTGAATGAAAGAAGTGTGGTAAGGGCGGTAGGGAGTGGAAGGTGAGGCGGGATGGGGAAAATGAAGAGAAGATCAGAGAGGGGGATAGGGTGGGATATTATTAAAGGGGAAGGGGATGTGTGGGAGAGGTAAAAAGGGAGGCAATGAGAAGGGAAGGAGAGAGTATATGGGGGGAACAAGGGAAGAGCGGGCTGGGTGGTGAACGGAGGGAAGAGCTCGGGGAGAGGGGAAGGGGGGGGGGGGTGTGAAAGGGGGCAGGTGAGGTGGGGTGGGGGGGGGAAAAGGGGTGGAGGAAGGGAGATGGGAGGGAATGGGGCGGTAAAAGTGGGGGGCGTGGGAATGGGGGGGGGAAGTAGGGATGCGCAGGAAGGGGAGAAAAGAGTGAGAAAGGAGCTGAGAGATATCGGGGAAAGAGAGGGATAAGGGGGAGGTGGTAAGGCAGGAAGGGAGGAAGGGGAGGAGGGGTGGGGAGGAAGGGAGAAGTGGGGAGGGAGGAGTGGAAAGAGAAGGGGAGGGGGAAAAAGGAGGGGATTGTAACAAGGAGTGAGGAGAGGAGAGGGTTGAAAGGGGGAGGAAAGGGGGGTCGGATGGAGATAACGCAGGGGGTGGGGGAGGAGAGAAAAGGAGGGAGGGGGAGAACGGGGAGTGAGTAGGATAGAGCGGGGATCATGGAGGGAGGGGGCTGCGAGACTGGAGTGGGGGTAAAGTGATATGGAGGGATGGGGGAAGGGAGCAAGGAGTGAGGGTTGGGGGGGAGAGAGAAGCGATAGAGGGGGGGGGGGTTGACAAGGACGTTAAGGAAAGGAGGAGGAGAGCGGAGGGAAAAAGGGCAAGGCGATATGTGGCAGAGCGTCGAAGGAAGGTGTAAAAGAGTGATGCGGGATGGGGAGAAGAACATGGAAGGGATAGGGCGAGGGGATGGGAGGGACAGAGGGTGAGGAGGAAGAGAAAATGGAGCAGAGGTGAAAGGAAGAGGGGGGGGGGAGGTGTAGGAGAAGGAGGGTAGGAATGAGGGGGAGTGAAGAGAAGGGAGAACGAAGGTAGGGGAAAAGGGTGGGTTACAGAGGAGGAAAGGGGGAGACGGGAGAGGGGAGGGGAGGTGAGATAAGGGGAAGGAGGATGACGGAGGCGATGAGGAGTTGCAGGGGCAGGGAGGGGCAGAGAAGGAGAGAAGGTAGAGAAGTAGGGATCGGAAAGGGGGAAGAGAATATGGGGAGAGGCAGGGGAGAGATAGGGAAGGAGCGATGGTGTGAGGATAAAAGTATGCAAAGAAGAGAGTGAAGAACTGGGTGGGGTTGGGTGGTGTGGGGTAAGAATGGGAGGAGAGGGGGAGGAAATTGGCGATAGGGGGTGGGGGGGGGGGGGGTGTATGAGGTGTATCGGGGGAAGGGAGACAGTAAGTGGAGGGGAAGACGAGAGTGAAGAAAGTAATGCAGAGAAGTAGGCAGAAGGGGAGGAAAGGAAGTAGGAGAAAGCGGGAGAAGGTGAGGAAGAGGGGAAGGAGAAGAAGGGGAGGAAGGGGGAAAGGAAAGGGTTGGTGGGGAGGGTGAGGGGGAACTAGAGACGGGTGGAAGTGTGGGCGTGAGGGCAGGTGGTAGAGGGGTGTAAAAAGATGGGATGTGCAGGAGGAATGGAAGAAAGTTTAGAGAAGGGAATGGGAAGGGTTTAGTTCCTACGGTTTCGGGTCTTTTCAGAAGGGCTCGTGAGGACGGATAAAAAAACCCCCTCAGCAAAATCTCCAAACGACGTCGGCGCCATGGTGACATTGAAAGGGGAAAGGGAAAGGAAAGAAGAAGCGAACTGAAATGGCGGGTAGAGAAATCGACGTTGGTCGAGGCAATACGAGGGGCGTGGGTAGGACTGAGCTGGGTGGCGTTGGTCAAGCGAATGAGAAAAGAAGAAAAAGAAAACTCACAAGAACTAACACGGCGCGCGCCCTGTGGGGACTAGGGAGAAGAAATAGAAGGACGAAAATAGGCATGGTTGTCGAGAAAGATGAAGCGAGGGGATGTTCAGCGCACGCGGGCTGGCGCGCAATTAGGGTCTTCTAAAGAGGAGAAAACTGAGAAAAGAAAAAGGGCTTACGAATTAGAGGTCGTGTAAATACTCATGGGACAATCGTTAGAGGGCTGGCGGCTAAAAAAGGGCAGGTACCTAAGAAAAGGGCAATTTCATCGATGCCCTGCGATCGAAGAGACAGAAGTGAAAAAAGGAGTCTACGAACAAAGTTGGAGGATGTCGATATGGAAGGGATCCGCGCCGCTTGGGGAAGAAAAGGAACTAAAAAGAAGATTAAGAACAGAGAGTCCGGAGAAAAGAAATTGAGGCCGGGGGGAAATCCGGGGAAACGTGATCCTTGAGGTTAACGAAAAAAAAAAAAATCCGTGTCCATCTAAACGAAAAGAGAAATAAAGGGGGGGAAAGGGAGAGGAATCAGCTGAGTCGAAGGGAGAGAAAGAAATTGTTCGATGTTCGGAAGGGGAATCTGCTTCCGGGACCGAGGAAGGTCGAGGAAGTGTTCTCAGCATACGCCGGGAAAACGGCGATTGGGGAGGGGGGGGTATCGGAGGCTGGGAGGGAAAGAGAAGGATTCAGCGCCTGACCGGGACTACACGATTCACGATTCAGATCCGTAGGGCAAATTGGGGAGGGGGGGGGTCGGTCTAGAGGAAGGACGGAGTCTATTGCTCATAGAAAGAGAAGAGATGTGCTAAAGAAAAACGGAAACGCGTAGAACGCTTCCCATCCAAGGCATGAAAAAGGGACTAGTGTAGACCGCTAGGCGCAGAAAAGGATAAACACAGAAAAAATGAAAAAAAGGGGAAGTACCTACTCAATAAAACGTCGTTCGCTCACCCGACTGGGGAGAGGTCGAAATAGCGATCCTCGTAGAGTAAATATGCGTATAACGGAAAGAACATTGAGAGAAGAAACAAATCGATCCAGCGGCGGCAAGCAAAAGTTGAGGCGAAGAAAAAAGAAAGGCAGGCCAGTAACAGGGCGAATGGGGGCAGGGGGGGTTGGGGGTGTTGGTGTGCGGGGGATTCTGTTGGGGAGGCATCTGCAGAACCAACAGGATTTGCAAAAGGAGGGGGAATCAGGTTCCGGTGGAGGCAAAAAAGGAACGCGAGGGAAAAGGGCAAGAAAAGGGGTCGTCCACCGAGCATGAATATCTTAGCCCAGCGTGAAAACTGTTGTCAAGGATGGGAAGTCAGGCATGCGGATGGGAGAAGAGAGAAAAAAGAACAAAAAACAGGGGGAAAAAGAAACTACCAAAAACATTAGTCAAAGCAAGTTGTTCATGAGGTAAAAAGGAGTTGTTTATGAAAACAAAAGCAAGGCGCCGGGACCGGCACACGATAAAACGCAAAAGGGGAAAGGAACATGAAGGCGAAAAAAGCGCCAACAAACGAACTTCAACGTGCGAGAGGAAATCAGGCAAAAGTGAGTTGGGTGGGGTGGGCACCAATTAAATCACGGATGGCACGAGAAAGAAAGCGCCAAGACGCCAGAGAATGTGCCTAATGATAACCGAGGGTCAACTCTAAATGACAGAGGCAACAAGGCATCTTAGACAAGACCGATAGAAAGGTGAAAGATAATTGAATTGGGACCGGCCTCGGTGGAGAGAAGCCCGAATCCCGCCAACACAGACGCAGAGGGGGCGTGATCAACAAGAAAGAAATCGAAACAGAGGCTAGCCAGGAAAAAAAAAGGGAACAATAGTCCTAGGTAGGAGAGAAAAGAATCCACGAAAACGTTCAAATAGGGTCAAAAGATCTACAGAGGGCGTAACAGGCCGCTCGAGATTCGGGCGGTAATGCCGCTTCGTAACGACAAAAAAAAGGAAGAAAAGTAAACCAGAAAAGTCCTTAACGTCAAGGAAAAAAAAAAGGCGAAAAAAATCCTAAAAAAGGGGAGGGGAAAAAATGTTCGAGGGGAAAACTCCAGAAGGGAATCACGGAATGGAGGCGAGCGACGAAAAAAAAAGACACGGAAAGGACTTAAGCAGAAAAAAAAAGGCGAAGAATCAAAAAAAAAGGAGGAGGGAAAAGAAGAAGGCGTTAAGTGAGATCTGTCTGAAAAACAAGTTACCCCGGGGAAGTGAGCTACGCTAGCGGACGCAATGGAAAGTGAGAAAAAAACGAACACATGTAGAAGAAAGGTTCCTCGCTGAAGTGAGAGTTAATCCGGTTTTGGGGGGGAAGAGGATGGGACGGAAAATCATAAGGTTTTTCATTCAGGAAGGAACTGGGGGGTTCGTGATCCTAAGCAAAAGGAATGAAAATTTCAACTTCAGGGAAAATAAGAGGTCCGCTGCTAGCATGGGGAACCGTTTGGGGCGTGGGAGTCGTCAGAGAGGAGATGGAGAGATTGGGGCCACCTGTTGTGGCCGGGAGAAAAATCAGGGGGGTACTGGGATCGCAGAGCTTCGGGGCTTTAGAAAGTTTGGCGGGAAGGAGGCTTTGAGAGATAGTGGAAAGGTCAGAGGGGGATTGCCACTCTTCGAGGGAGGGGACCAAGGGATGGCTGGCATGCGTTGTTGAGAGGAGTTCCCGCTGAAATACAGTCGCGAAAAAGAGCAAAGAAGGGAGGGCCGGGATTAGGAGAGGGAGAAAGCGCGGAAAGGAGGGGGACCAACCAACCCATGTGGGGTCAAAGCCATGTCTTCTGGAAAAAAAATTGGGAGACCTGACTGGGTGGCGCATGGGAAGAACTAAAAAATTGAAAGTTCTGGTTCAGATTTTCCGAGAAATGCGGTTTGTTGGGAAAGGGCCCCAGCTCCTGACAGGTCTAGAATAATAAACCAAGAGATTCTGTGACACCGTTTTCCTCATAGGTCGGACGTGGAGGCTTTGTGAAGGAAAAAGATGGGTTTACCCTAGAGGAAGGACTAAATTCAAGGGCATGACAAGAGGGGTGGGAAAAAATCAAGGAGGGGGCTCATCGGAAAGAAAAAAAGGAAGATAGGCCAAGGGAAAAAAGCCGGCCGCTCGTGAGCCGTCATGGGAACGGGTTACCTTCGCCTTGTGGGGGGGGGAGAGACTTCGTGAATGTTGCCTATCCGTGCTCAAGGAATGGCCGGAGTGGAGATCAGGCGACGGCACAGCCGCGATGGGAAGGGAGACGAATTTATGGAGGACTGAAAGTGGTCCTCTCGGGGACGAAGATTTCATTTGAAGCTACAAAGCTAGGTTGCTCCGAAAATGAATCCTGTCGTGGGGAGAAAAAAGAAGAAGGTGGCGAAGCGGGAGAGGCTACTCTACCGGTGGGAAACCTTGACAAAATTTCAGAGAAGCAGAAAGATGCGGAAATCAAGAGGTCGGCGGACTACCGGGACGGGAAAAACTCGCTGCATGGGGGAGTCGGGGAGGAAGCGGCCTTTCAAAAGAATGAGAGTTCATTTCGACATCGATAAAATCGTTCACAGGTCGGGGAAAAATAAGGGAGAGAATACAAAGGGCGCAATAGCTTAGTTTGCGAGGACAGCCCTGGTCCGGTAAAGAGAATCCTCTAAGGGGAACAGTGAAAAAAAATGAGAGCAATCCTTCACCGCGAAAAAGAAAATCAGATCCTCGCAAGCGGAAATCACGGCTGAACATCGCGCCAGTCCGAAGAAAGAACCGGCCCGATGCAAAGTGGAAAAAGAACATCGAAACGCAAGGTGGACGACAGGCAAGTGATGACCTCCAGCGAGTTGATTGTCGCGGGTAGGGAAAAGAAATGGGAACAATAGGGGAAAAAAAGACACGCCAAAACCACGCGGAAGGGAAGACGAGATTGAGCAGGCGTAATAGGAGAAAAGAAAATGGCGGTCGAACAGGCCGATGAACATCCGCCAATTGGGGCCCGGCCCTTGAAGGAGGAGTAACCTCGAGCAAGGAGAGGCAGGAGGCGCTGGATTGTACGTAGTAAACAGAAAAACAGCAAGCCGACTGGAAGGATCGAAAAAAAAGGACTTAAAGAGGGCGAAATCGGGAAAGGGTGACGCAGTGTTAGTGCAAGGAATTGCTTCGATCGGCAGAAAAAAGAAAGCGAAGGCGAGAGGATTGCATATGAAAAGGGCGGAGGAGGAAACCCTTCCGTTTCGAGATATCTTTGCGGAACCGAGAGAGAAAACTTCCAGGCGAGCCGTAACTTTGCATTGAGAGAGGAAGGGGGATAAAAACACGAGAGAAAAAAAAGTAAAGTCCAACAAACAAAAAGAAAGAAAGAGATGGAGGATCCGAGATGAACGGATCTTGCCCACACTGTAAAGGGGCTAGAAAGGAATTTGAACCGCTCGCAGTTGCGCTCCAGTAGGTGCGCCAGCGAAAAAAAGGGCGAAAAACGAAGACTGAAGCTTGGAAGCGTATTCCCTGTCGCACAAAAAGTAAAAGAAAAGTTCGAAAGGAAGCGGCGGCCAGATCGACGGAGGTCTCGTCTCAAGAAAAAGGAAAAAAACGGGCCATTGCGCGAAAGGGTGAAATCAAAAACGTCGAGAGAAGTCGTTTTCCTGATCTCAGGGCAGATAAAAAACACCCTTCGGGGGCCGCCTGGGCGGCAGCTGAAGGGAGGGGTTAGAAAAGAAACTCAAAAGAACGGCTCTCAGGCCTAAAGAGGTGAGAAGAATTGGCCGAAATGGTAGTCAGACGGCGCCTAAATCGAGAAAGTGGCAAGCCGCAAGTCCGGAAGGAAGGCCTATCGAAGTCAGGAACATGTAGCGCTCGTCTGTCAAAGTCCCGAAATAGACACATGTCTGCAAATCGCCCGGTATCAACTTGAAAAACCCAGAAAAAATCTAAGTCGGTATCCCAGGGGGACTAATGAGCGAAGACACCAGGAAAATTCTGCCGCTGAAGGTCATCGCGCATTGGGGCTAGACCGTGGGCGAAAAAAAAAGGATTATCAGGAGATCTCAGAGGAAGATCCGTCATCGGAAATCGACGGCTTCATAAACGCAGTCAGAAGGGCAGGGGGTAAAGCGGTTTGAGGAGATAAGGAAGCGCGAACTCCCCTGACGACTGCGCGACGAAGCTGGATGAAACTCGACTCTTCCTTCCGACTAAAGCTCATGGGCTTTTCTAGCGAGGGGCAGGCGCGGTCTCAATGCGCTCAAGAAGAGGGAAAAGCTTTCCGAGGCCGTCAACTGCTGATATTGCGTATCTAAGGGGAGAGAGTCAATCACTGTCTGGATCGTGTTCGAAGGAGGTCAGACGAGGAACGGAACCGAAAGAAGTGGGCCAAAGGGCCGCCCGCACCGTCTGAGGATTGGGGACTGATACGCATCAAAAAAGAGCCACGGAATTCCTAAATGACTGCCCAGTTCACGCGAAATCGGGGGGAAGTAAGATTCGGAACAAAGCGCGCTCTTGGGGAAAGTATGAGAGTTCTAATTCAGATAATTCAGCACAAACTCGGAGGACTGGCTGGGGGGGGGGGGGGGGCGGTGGATAGAGAAGCGGGCAGCGAGTCCCCGAATAATCCCTCAGCAAAAAAAAAAATTTGAAGCCATTCGACGCAATTAGGAAGGGAAAAGAGCTTCGGATGCAGGTCACGGTACGACTGGAAAAGGTGGCGCTCGCAATCCGCGCAGAGGGGACCGCAATAAGCTCCCAAAAAGTCTGTAGCCGATAGAGCGTGGGGTCCAGCAGGGCCGAATCGGACATTATTTGTGTGTGTTCTCGAGGAAAGAAGGATTAAAGAAAGAAGGAAGGGGAAAGAGAGGGGTCAAAAGGGGAGGGAACAAACCAAGAGCAACTGTCCGGCGTTGTAAAAAAAACGTTCTGGAAAAACGGGTGCCTTGAGAGGGGGGGCGGGATCGGGGGGGAGTCCCGTAGACGACCCCGTTTTAGACTGGGCGCGTGCAAGTTGCGGTTAAGCCGCGCCGGAAAGATCCAAAAGCTAAAAGGGGCGCAAAGCCTGACCAGAAGCTGACCGGATCGGCACAAGTATGATGGGCTGCATCACTGAATAGTAACTCTGACCAGAGGATGGCTAAGAGAGGGGCCGCCAGCCACTGTTCAGCCTAACTCAGGGAAAATGACGTTGACGAACAAGACACAGCCTGCGCACTCTTGCATCTCATCCTCCCAGCTGAGGGGGAGCTCGAAAAAGACGGAAAGGCCTAACGGCCAAGGAGGGTGGCGGTTTTAAAGAAATGCGAGTCGTGCGAGTATTAGGAAATTGTGATTAATTGGCAGGAGAAGATATAGTAACCATAGCGGACGCTTGAAAAAAAAAACGGCGGGAAGGAGGTCCCAAGAACTCAATCCCAAACATACGGCTAAACTAAATTTAGGGCGGTGGCTATTTGGGGAGGGATCGAGGCAGAGGGCTTTGTAAAAACGGATGACCACAACTCGACCGATGACATTGTCGGGGGAAAACCACTAGAAGGGGTGCCAACGCGGCCTCCGGAACCTGGATAGCGTTGTCTAGGATGGTCCGCCAACACAAATCACCGCCGAGAAGAGAAAAGGGAAAAAGCCATCTAGCCAAGAAGTCAGAGACTGCGATGTTTGAACCGACGAACGTCAAATCGAGGCAAATAGAAAAGGGAAAAAGGCCTACTTTGGAAGAAAACCTAGAAAATCGACAGATCAGCCAAGAGCTAAAGCGACAAAAGCCGGCCATAAAATGCATGAACGGGAGAAACGGAGTCTGCTTCAGGGGGGAGGGACTACTTTTGTTGCCAGATAAGCGATCGAACAACAACAACGGAAGAGCTGGAGGAGATGAAACTCATTACAAAATCAACGGAGGCCCAAGGAGGGCCGGAGAGAGAACGAGAACGTTCGACGAGCCTTACCGATTGGTCGTGATCTTTGCGCAAGGCAAGGCTGGGGGAACTCAGTGCCGGCTAAAAGTGCGGAAGAAAAAACTCGGGCGGGTTCAAGGAGCGTGAAAGAGGCTTCAACATGACCTTGCTCGGCACTGAATCGAGGATTGGCACGTGAGTCTCTTAGGTGAGGTGGGCTTTGGAACAGAAAGTCAAATATTGAAGTCACAAAATCTTTTGCACAGTGAGCCGGCCCGGAAGAGGAAAGCATGTCGGTCGGTTGCCCAACCTGCCGGGAAGAAAGAGCCCTAGATCCGAGAAAGACAAAGAACCCAGAAGGGAAATGTTGAAAGAGGGTCGACTGAAAAATAACTGGCTTTCGGTATACGAAAGCATAAAGGGCGCCGACTCGCTCAGGGTTCGGGTGCCTTGGGCCGAATCACAATTTCGTTGGCGGCGGGGTCGATTCGTTAAAGCCAACTCCTGCATTACTGAGGTTCAGAGAGGGTAAGGACGTTACATTCTACATGTAGTTTTAAAAAGGGGGGAACTGCGCAGTGTAGGCTTGTTCGAAAAAAAGAATGCCGGCGGGAGATTTTCAAGGGGAGCCGAAAATCGTCGACTACGCTTCATTGCCGCACCCGACGACAAGAGCAGCCAACCGTTCTCTTCGAAAGCAGGGGGGAGGGGGTAACGTCAGGGGAGAATCGTGCATCTGCTTGCAGCTGCTACATCAACCGAGTTATCGGCCGGAGCCCAAAGTGGCGTCGTCAAAACCAAGGGACCTCGAGAAAGCAGGGGAAGTCACGGCTAGAAACAACTAGGAAAAAAAGGGGGCTTGGTGGCTACCGTCTACTTAAAAGTTGCCTCATTTTGCGGAATGAGGGGAACCGGCTAAAAATCGCACCACGACAAAAACAGATGAAACTGAGCGCACGACAAAGACCGAGCTCTAGGAGCAGGGGTCAGGGAGGGGGGGGGGGGAATTGTGCGGACAAGACGCCGGGAGACGGCAACTCAGTCAGGGCCCAGATTGCATCGCAGCGAAAAGTGAGGCGCCGCAACTTAGGGCTACTTGCTATGGGGACGGAGGGCGAGGTCGCGGCAGCCGGGGAATACCGCTTTCCGCCACCCCACCAACCAAGTCGACGATTTTTGGTATGAAGGAAAATCCGCGAGGGAAGCCGTCACGCATATAAGCGTGCGAGGCAGAAGCGGAGCCGGTCACGGGTCGCGGGCTGAAACGGAAGGCTTGGGTGAATTCGAACTGTAGCCAAGGAAGGGACTCTTTGCGATCTGACTAAGAAAAAAGATAGAAGAATGGGGGAGGGCGGCGCTGTCGCAAGGACAGAAGGGCCGAAAATCTCACGACAGTCGAGCCGAGATAGTGAAGTTCCTGATGCAAAAGATCAAGCACTCGATCGGGGGACGGCCTCTATCCAGGTAGAAAGGCGACGCACTAGCGCATTGACAGCGAGCACACTCCAGTCACAGGAAAAAAGAGGGCTGTTCCGGTGTGAAGGGAAATCTTTGTGGCGACCGTTCGGAGCCACTTCTCAGGCGTAGGGCTTAAAGGAATGTAGAGGCAAAAAGATTCCGGGAGAAGACTTCGGAGGGGGGGTAATAAGCAAAAAGACGATAAGGGGGGGGCACCGGTATGAGGAAAACGGTTCCTGGAAGACTCCTTGGGGTAAACGCTGAAAGGGCGAGGATGCGGTCAACATCCTGTACAGTTTTTAAGGGACTAGAAAAAATACGTAGTACCCCAGCCGTCAGTTCAGGAATGGCGGGGGCGCTAATGGGGAAACGGCCCGCAAGGGGGAAGAAGCAATTGGCACGAATCTCGGGTTAAAAGATAGGTGGAAAGCCGGGACTGAAACGGTACAGATCGAAGTAAAGGCCAGACGTCGCGCGGAACAACGTTCCGGGAGCCGATCAGGGACTGGCAGGATCGATTGAAAGAACGCTTCGTCGAAGAACAGGAGTCAAGAATGAAGGAAGGGCGGAACGCCACGGCCAAAGGCCCGGCCAAGGTTGGCTTTGTTGGGAGCTGGAAGATCGGAAAACGAGGGTAGCTCTCGGTTCTCTTGAAGAAATCGACATGAGGACGGACAAGATGGGGAGCGCGCGAGCCGCCGTCGATCTTTAAGGGTTTCGAGGGGGGGCGAAAAATAGGAACAGGGAAAGCCGAAAAAGACAAAGGGAGGGGGCAAGAAAACGTGTGGAAGGAACAGGTGGAGGGAAACCCGTAAGCAACGGCGAAGCTGGGATAAGAAGACCCGATTGAGTGTTGGTTTCAACTCGAAAGACGCTTCTGGGACATCGATGTTCTGAAGGAGATGTGGGGGGTGCGTTCGTTCTTTCATCCGAAGAAGCATCACCGACCGCTCACGGCAACACTTGAGCGCCGTCCGGAAAATTGGCTATAAAGCAGCCAAGATAACGACGAAGAGTGCAATGGCAAAATAAATGCCTTAAGTGTTCGCACTCGGGCTGGGCGAATGCAGAGTAATAAGGTCGCGACCTCGACACTAACGTGCTCAATCCTTGTCACGATAAAGGGAGTGAAGCTCATCCGAGAAGGGGGGGGAGCGCAGATGGGTCGAGGGAATGGATCAATCAGGAGTTCATCATGGAAGCTGCTCGAAAAGCTTATCAGGTGGCGAATCACCAATTGCAAGAGCAATAAGGGGGGGGGCAGAGAGCGGTTAGCAGATTTTTAAACAGCAGTCATGGTACATCAAACGTACTAATCAGTAATAAGTTCGAAAAGCAGGTGAGAGGGGGGGGGGGGATCCTTGAGTTGTGACTGCAAGGCCAACTGAAAAAAAACGCAGGGGAGAAATATTCCTCTCCGGGGGGAGCTCATCAGATGAATCTCACCGAGGTCGAATGTGCGTGAAGGACACGAAGAGTTATTCGAGGCACGACCCGTCCGGGGGTCACGAGTGCTCGCAGATTCCGCCATTGCGGGGGGGGGGGATTGGTCTTGTGAGGCGAGGGAAGGTGCTTAAAAAGAGGGAGTCGACGTCCAATGACGGGCAGGGGACTTCCAAATTAGTAGTATCTAAGACAGAACATTGACGAGTAAGGAGAGAAGGACTATGTAAATTGGGGCGGGAAGGCGCCTTTGGAAGGCGATGGGAAAACGCACTCCTTCATGGCGAAATAAAGGGGACCCATCACGGCCGACATAAGGTGAAAAGAGTCTCAGCCGCTCGCCGCGGAAGTTAACATTTGCGCAGACGCCTCTTACTGCAACCGAAAGGGGGGAACTCACCGAGGACGAAAAGGCAGGAAAGCTAGTGAGAATATGCTGAAAACGAGAACAGTTCACGAAAGTACGCAAAGGATCCGTGAGAAACATCTGCGTGGCATCCGTTCCTCCGCGCCCAAAAAATTCCGCCAGGGGAACACTGCACGATGGGGCACTTAAGAAAATTAAATATTTTAAGAAGAAAGGGGGAAAAGGGGGTCATGAGAGAACCCTCAGAAGAAAATGACGGCGGCACACCTGCCGGACAGGCTAGCTTTCGTTGCGAAGGCCTTTTGAAACTGGAATTACTTCTGGTGTCGGAACGGGGGAGGGCTTAATGAGAAAGATCAGGACCCCATCTTAAGACGACAAAGCCCGCAAAATACACGATGGCACGGCGCAGAGTGCTTCAGGTAGACCATTGAACGGGTGGGAATTGCAAAAAAATGTCCCGGCAATCAAGAAAGAAACAGCACGGGAGGGCGCATCCGGCGAAAGCGCGCCCAAAAACAAAAATGGACTCAGAAAGCAGCATAAAACAAGGGTTGGTTGTTGGGCACCATGAAGCCGGAAATCGGGCCAGCCATCCCGGCACGTCAAACGGATCGCCGAATGAAGAGAAACCGAGGCGGGATCACATGGGCATGCCAGCCCCAGGGGACTGGGCAAACCTAGTGAAGAAAAAAGCCACAGTACGGGCTGAACCGCAGGGGTATATGACCGCCCGACGCCCCAGGATACACGCCCGCAGGGAGGCGAGCACAAAGACACATGCTCGCAGAAACAACAGGAGCAACAGATCCGCTTTATATAAGGCCTGCGAAAGAAAGACAAGACAGTTCAAACAAGCGACCGGGGATCTGGTCCGCATAAAGAAAGTCGGGCATACGTGTACGCTGGCGGAAACGAAACAGCAAGACCAGAGGGACACGTAACATTCATAGTATCGACGAAAAAGGGCGTACGCTCGCCCTGAAGGGCAGAAAAAAGTTCCTAGAAGAAGAACCAGCCGATCCGGGCCATTACCTAGCAGACCGAGAAAGAAACGGGGGACAAAGGCAAAATGTGCAAACGGAAACCCAAACACGACGAGAAGACGCACCAACAACAAGAGGAGTAAAAAGAGAGGGCCGAGTCGTTTTTGGGGAGGAGATCGAGCAAGCATTTTGCCCCGTCGTTCTAAGAGCCGCGCGAGGCAATGGCCCGGGCGGCCAAGATCTCGCCTCAAAAAGGCGGTGCCTCGCGGGCGGCACGGGAAAAGGGGTTTGCCGTACAGGAATTGGGACGTACACGGCATAAGTTTCTTACCTCTTTACCTGTTACGGGCGTGATCCGAACGTCAGAAACTAAAAGAAAGTTTCCTCCGATCGGCGGTAAGAAACTGGGGAATTGAGAATGCGGGACGGGTGAACGTTTGTCGTCATGAAGGTTCTCTGCAGGAAAGGCAGTGTACACTGTGGGAAGGAGAGGATCGGACTTTTGCAGCTACTGGAAGGATCGGGCGGTATACGGGTTGATTCGGGGGATCCATCTACACCGGGTGGTCAAAACGGGGGGAGGGGATGGACGGTCACTCGACAATAAGGGAGAACTCTGCTGATGGCATGCAACGTAGGAGAACCGCCTGGAAGAAAGTTCAGAAAATCGTCCCGTGGGGGGAGTGTCTGAGAGAACCGACGAGAGGATGGGATTTTTTAAAAAAGAGACAGTTTTCAGCGCCTAGGAGGCGAAAAAAAAAGAACGGGGACACAAAAGGGGGCAAGTTCGCCATGATTCTTTCTGAGGGCCTTTCATCCTGCGGGAAAGGCAGGGGGGTTTGCCTAAACATGGATACCCGAAGCTTATCGTAAAGGCTGCCGGGCCTCATCGGGGGGGAAAGGTCGTGGCCTGGCTTTGGCGCACGATGGTGTCGACGCGTGGGTGTCTCAATTCCGCAACGGGGGGGAAAGGGGGAGGGCCGACACAGTCCATAATGAATAGATAACAAATATTCTGGGCCGGCCGGTAACTACCTGGCTGCTATCGTCAGCCGTGCCATGGACTCAACGGGGGTTCCCCTAGGGGGAAGAAAAAGGAATAGAAATATGCCTGGCAACACCCATCGTCGCATTTGATTGCCAGAATTTCTGCGCAGGAACGACGGGGGGCGGGTAAGTCCGCGAGGGACAGGGGAGAGGAGTTTACTTTGAGATGAATTTTTCTCTCGAGAAATATTCCTTTTCGATACGAGAGATCTTTTTCCCGAGACATCCACAAGAGGCGAATCCGCCGAAAAAGCGTCGAAGAAACGCAAACCTGGGGGAAATTGAAGGGAGCGCGCCGGCGGCTGAGACGATAAGTCAAAGGAGAAACTGGCTGCGGCCAGGGACGATCCTCTGACAGAGAGCAAAAGCCTTAATCGCAGAGGCCTCGGCGGACTACGGGGCTCTGAGCTGAATGAAGAGGGTCGAGAGGAGTCGGGCGTCTTCCAGAGGCTTGAATTCGCTGCAAAGACCGTCCGGCTCTGGAATCCTGAATCAATCTCTAAAAAATTCAATTTCCAACAGAACCAATCCCAATCAAAACCGAAACGGGAATGGAATCCACTTGGCAGAAAAATCGAGGAATAGTCAGCACCGCGGCTCGAAGAAATTTGAAAGGACCTTCACGCATCGGGGAGGAACTCCTGATCCGGCATCCCGCGGCGGATATCGCGCGTTCTGAGTAAAAAAAGGAGCAAACAACAAATGGAAGCACGTGAGAGACAAATCTTATTAGAAGGCTGCTGGAGCGATGAGCGTCCTTGCGGACGAATGCTCTTAAAAGATTCCAGATTCGACCTACCAATGGAGGTCGAGAAGGGGCCCTTGGGACTGCGAACATAGAGAAATCTAGGTGAAATCGCTGCATTCTCGAATATGACCGACCAGCCGATCAGCCATCGACCTGAAATTCCCTGATCTTCAACCTCCTGGGAAGGACGCCAGGGTATTTCGCAGGAGTGAAAAAAGCGGTCGCAAGGGACGCGTAAACAGAGAGGCGGGGGAAAAAAAACGCAGAACCTGAACCTAATCGGGAATAGGAGTGAAAGCATCGACAGACTAAAGACTTCGGCTAGTCTTTGCGGACCTGAGAAGAAGTCCCCCCCATTCACAAAGAAAAAGGTGGGGGGGGCGGTCTGAAAGTGACTCTTCTGTCGGAGGAACTTGAAAAAAAAAACAAACCAAGCGCAAAGAAAAAGGGGCATAAGTTAAACTAGTCCTCTGTCTAATAAAGAGGACGGGAGAGAAGGAGTGAAAATAAATCGCCGGAATTCCGGGATCCCAGCTCACATGGGACAAGACGCACACAATCGCGCGGCAGTAGGGGAGGCGCGGGGCTAACCGTAGCCATTTAATTTCCAAGAACGAAAAAGCTCGAAAACAGGGGAGCAATCTCACAAAAAATCTTTGTACGCCGGGGGGGAGGGACCGGTGTCATGCCGGAAAACGGGCAACCAGGTATGTTTCCGAAGATTCACAAAAAACGCCAACCGTGAGAAGGGGGAGGGAAGTTCTGGAAAAAACGCGAAGAACAGACATGGGGCGCCAGGCTCCGCCGGGAGGAGAGTGTCCCCGGTAGGCTACCAAACATGATCTGCGAAAAGGCAGTTGTCGAGGCACGCGCGCGACGTCTGGCTGAAGCCGTCTGTCCAGAGGCAGGTGAGCGTAACCAGAAACAAAAAAATGTGCCAAAAACCGGGGACGTCGAGCAACATCAACAACCAGAAACCCCAAGGAGAGTCTGGAGCCTAAGGGGGAATACTTCGGGGGCGAATATTCAAAAAAGGGAAAAGCGCCTGAAAATCAATAGTTTGAAGCAAAACGTTCGACGACCATTGATCACAAAGGAACGCTCGTCTCGCGTTGGAATAGGACCACCACGGGCTAACCGCACTCGAAGGTGAGGTCGAAGTCGTTTCGATCTACCTGCCTCTCAGCCGCAGAAACGTGGATAGAGGCGCCCCCGGCTTCTTGGGGGAACAGAGAATAAGCCAACGACAAATTCCAGGCAAGAGCTGAGGGGACGCTTCGGGGAAAGGAATCTAAGGAGGAAAGTTTGCTCACTCATCGGTCAGAGCCCGTAAAAAACGGCGCTCAGAGGAGCGCGATCCTTCACTATCAGAAGGGTATCATAGGGAGGGGGGGGCCCTATTTGAGGAAGCGCTGCAAAAATGGCGACCAGCAGTAAGCAGAAGAGGGGTGGCTACGTCAAGGAAACCGAGAAATCCGGAAGGAGAGGAAGCCTGAGAAATTTAAAAGCTCAAGGCACTTAGAGCGAAAAGTGAAGATAAGATGTCGGAACATGCAAACACACGCAGCACGGGGAGCTGCTCCAGGAATGCGTTCTTCTCTGTATTGGAATAAACACGAACATTGATGTGGGGGGGGGGCGGTGGGGAAAGGGAGCGAAATCCAAGAAATCAAAAGAAAAAACCAGCTGAAGCAAATTCCCTCTTTTGCGAAAACTCTCTTAGTTGCAAGGAAGGGGAGGAAGTCGAAGGGGCGAAAGGGTCCCGCAATTCACCTCTTCCCAAAGGGCATTATGGAAGGGGGGGCATAGATCGGGACATAGACTAGATCGACGTGTAGGTGGTGTGCAGTTAGGAAGAAAGTAATGATTGTCAAGAGGACAACGAATAGCTAGAAAACGGGAAAAATCAAATAGCTTCACACGTTGGACCAAAGGCGTTGTAGAGTCTTCCCGGGAATGGTGACTAGCTGCGGAAAGGAAAAGACGGACGAAAACTCCCAGGGGGACGGAAGGAACAACTCGGTGCGTGAAAAGGGCGCCCAACGAAACAGCTCAAGCCAGTCAACTAAAGGTAACTAATCTGGGACGGATCGAACGCTCTTCCTTAATGCGGTCCGGAGCACTGCCAAGTTGAGACGGAGGGCAATGAACCGCCGAGTCCAACTGGGGGCACAGGTGAGAAAAACAAGCGCCGCAAACGGTACAACGTGAATTTGAAAAGCACAATACTTTGCGCCATCCACTGACAGGCAGGCATACAACCTCGTAGGGCGGACTCTCTCTCTAATACCCACAAGCCGTCATAAGGGCTGGAGTTTTCAAAAATAAAAGGCTACGTCCACGAACGGTATTGTGAATGCAGAAAAAGAAAACTAGAGATGACGCTCGTCTTGAGGGGGGCCAGTCGGCATGCAAAACGCCCCCGACGGCCAGAAAAGACGACGGACCTCGTTTAGTGTAAAGAGTGTTTGCAAGCGCAACGGGTCTGGCTTTTCAAGGAGTGGCGCAACGAAAGAGAGCAGACGCATGGCGGTCACAAGGGTGGAAAACCAATGTAAAACGGCACGCTGATATCAGGGAGAAGTAACCACCACAGAGAACCGACTCGGCGAATCCAAAGGCGTCCAATAAGACTACGAATGTCCCAACAGCCGAGCAGGGCGTGGGGAAAAGAACGTCACCACGCCGGCCAAAACGGGGAAGGGGAGGGACGCTACTGGGCGAGAGACTCTAAAAAACGGCGAAGCGATGAATACACGGGCCGCGATTACGATTGGGGGGGAGAACGATGAGAAATGGAGGCCGATCCAGCCGGAGTTATTCCCTCTGAGACTAAGCCAAAAACAACGTAGGAGGAGGGATTCAAAAAACCTGCACCACAGGTCTTAGGATGACGCGACATAAGGCTCATAATCTGATCTGCAGCGCTGCCTATTTTCTTTGAGAGCGGAAGTCCAGAGGGGAACTCGGATCAGAAAAAGTATCTTTCTCACCACTCGCGCTGTTGCGCGTGGCCGGCGCTTGCGAGGAAAAACATCCCGGTCTGCTCTTCCTTTTAGAAAGAAGATTCGTCCGGAGAGCAAGTAGGTGGGGAGGGTTGGGGGGGAACCTCCGCTTAGACGCTATAGCTTAAAAGAGCTAGATCGGGGGAAGTTGAGCCAGGCCCTCGAGACGATTGGGGTGAGGTTCGTGAAACCGGAATACAAAAGACGAGATCAAAAGCAGAGGAATATTGCCGACAAATGCTCGAAAGGAAATCGGCAGGAGGGTGGAGTCCAAGGGGGAGCAAGAACGCCTCAATCTGAGGGAGAGGGTGAAAATTCTGGATAATACAAGTTCGGGGAAACTCGCACGATCGTGGGACGGAAAACCAGCCATCAAAAAAAACATGGAAGGGGGGACTTTACGGAAAAACAGCGAGAACGAGGGAGGTAGGCGGAAATAGATTCAGGTGGGGACCAAAGATAAATTGGACATGTGCGCCCTGGTGCGAGGGATCGCCGCCCGATAAGTAGGGGGGGAGCGAGAAGCTGAAAGCGAAGTTATGACAAGCAAATAAAGGACGAGCTGCCGCGAGAACTCAAAGCTGGACTGACGATTGACGAAGGCATGAGTACTCGATATGGGAGCGGGTGGAGATGACACGAGGGAGAACTGATCAAAGGGCAAGGCCGTCTACGGCAAAAACCCAGACGAAGGGCAAAACAAAATTTGGGAAAACGGCTACAAAAAGCTTAAAGAACAGGTGACTGGGGGAAACCAACGATAATTTAGTGCTAGTTTAAGCGGGGGAAAAGACAGGGACATTTCCAATTCTCCACGACAAACCTTGATGAACGTCTGATCGGAGAGGAAAAAGGGGAAAGAAAGAAGCGCCGCAAAGCCGGGCGGCGGGGTTGCGGACCACTAAGGGCTCAATGAGGACTCAACAAGTCAAGGCAAGAACCTTATGAGACGAGGGTGAGGTGTGAGTCTTCGAAAGAGCAAAGGAGTCAAGCGTTCGGAAGGAAGGCAAAATTAGGATCGGGGGGCTCGATCCAACCAAACAAAAAGACGTAGACGGTTTTGCAAATCACAAAGCCGGAATTAGGATGGGCAGCCTTCCCGAGAAAGAGGAAAGTTCCGCCCTCGGGGAGCGGAGACAACTATTTAGAGTGAAACGGACAATTCGAACGGGGGGGGGTGTTGGTGGGGGGGGGGGGGAGGGTGTGTGGGGGGGGGTTGGGGGGGGGGGGGGGGGGGGGGGGGGGGGGGGGGGGGGGGGGGGGTGGTGGGGGGTTGGCAAGGAAAGGGGCGAATCTTCTTGGCGGAGGAAAAACAAATGGAATAAATGGTCTTAGACGGCGGCAATTCTGTCAGTCAGACTAATCATATGCAAAGCATCTAAAAGTCTGAATGTCCTGGTAGGAAGGGGGAAAAACATCACTGAAGAAGAGAAGAATGGGCCGGAAAGTCCGTACGAGCGACGCGGCCGCGACGCATAGATCATAAAAACCGTCCTTAGAGCAATAGCAGTGCATTGACTCGTGGAACTACTCGTGGGGGGGGAGAGGGGGGAACGCACCGCG
>Ga0179593_1328550_pt1 | contig 30962 bp, 31 predicted proteins | sample CZODoug2_1_08_16_FD_185931 | JGI IMG/M metagenome (GOLD analysis project Ga0179593, IMG submission 185931) | Vadose zone soil fungal communities from Angelo Coast Range Reserve, California, USA - CZODoug2_1_08_16fungal (PacBio error correction) | ecosystem: Environmental > Terrestrial > Soil >...
AAATGCGGCGAAAAGCAGGCAAGGTGTGGGTGGGAGAGGCAGAAGAAAAAAGCATCGATCTTCTCCAATACGTTACAATGACCGCGAACAAGGACGGAACAGGGGGCGGAGCGAAGGCCGCTGTCGGACGCGGAACCTGCTCGGGCATTATCAGCAAGAAGAGGCGGGAAGTCCGTCAACTGAAATAGAAGAGGGCGGGAGCGGCACTCGGCCGTTCTTAGGGGTGAGGACTGCGCCTAGACAGAAGCGAAGTCCGGTGACGGCCTGCGGTCCCTGCAGGAAAAACAGCCGAGCCACGAGGGGCCCGAACAGGCACGAAAACAAGCAAAGACTAAGGGAAGAAGAGGTCCTCGCTGTTCGTTAAGGCCAGCACAGGTCGCAGGAAAAAACACTAAAACTTTCCAAGCTGGACAAAACAAAAACAGGTAAGGGGCTCTTAATCTGTACTTTGGAGCAGGCGGGACGGCGGGATGGGGAAAAACGCACAAGGTTCGCGGCTGAACGAAAAGCGCTTGCAAGTTCACGGAAAAAACGCTCGGCAAAGTCGGGCCGCACGGTCGCGCTGGAAGGGGGCAGGCGGACACGCCTGCCCATAAGGAATGCTGACGGAAACCTTACTGGCTGAACCTGGACCTGTGAGACCAAAATACGGACGGATGTCGGGGGACTTGCATAGAACTGAATGGCAGTTTCGTTCCCCAGAAAAACCCTGCAAGACCGAAGAAAAAAAACGACAGGGAGAAATCTGCGAGCGAACGTAAAAAAATAGGGATCACGAGGAATCGATCGTGCAGAGCCACGAAGGTACAAACAACATGGCGACCGAAAAAAACCCGATGGAAAAACTCACCGGGTGAGCTAAAAAAAGCGGAGACGAAGGGCAGCATGAAGCTGCGGGCTGCGTGAATCGAACTAATGGTCCTCCGTGCAACTGAAGTGACGACGGACAGAAAAACTTCTCGCCGAGGGGATTTGGGGGGAAGCGACATAAAAAACAAGGGGGTTGGAGCCGGGAACCATAGACAAGGTCGGGGGAGGGGAGTTGGGGAGACCCGGGTTTTGACCCGAAGCTAACGGGGTTGGAAAACAAATATCGGGGCGCTAGGGAAGACGACCCACGAGGAATAGAAGAAAGCTAAAAGAGCTGTGGGAGGTGAGGGGCCACCTAGAGGCGGAGTCTGAAGATACCGAAAGGGGGTTGATGGCGAGAAAAAAGAGGGAAACGCCTCGGGGGGTGTGACTCTTCAAATGAGAGCCTAAGACACACGAAAAGAAAGAGAAGAAACAAACTTACGAAAATAGAACTCAAAGGAAGGGGGAGACCGAAAATGTCTGAGGAAGCGCGGCGTGTTCGGGGAAAAGCTAAGGGTAGGAAAGAGGATGACGGTGGCTAAAAGGTTCGTTCGGAAGCGGAAAGGGGCGAACGGTACCAAGAAAACTACTGGGAATTATGCGCGCGTTAAGGGAGGCGTAGCCAAATCACATATCAATTCAACAGGCGGGGGATGGGATTCCGGTAAAAATTCGGGTACAAACAAGACATGAGAGAAGACCTCAGCTCATTCGGAAATTAAGCCGCGCGAGTGAGTACTCTGCATAAGGGGGAAAAAGCCAATAGGTCTAAGGGACCTCCTGATCAAGCTGGGGAAGGGAAATGGGGGGAGGACATCGCGGAAACAACCGTTCCACGATATCGAGAGAGAAGAGGATAACGCCTGAAAAAAGGATTAGTGTATCAGAAAGAAGCCCGACCACTCAAATTAAAGAAGACTCAAAGCTCAAAAACGAAGGCCGATCCAAAAGACAAGGGAGAAAAAGGTACTTAAACGGAAAAAAAATCAATCATCTTCGAGAGATGAAGAAGAAGCTACAACGTAATTCCATGAGAGAAGTGAAGGGGTGCTCGAAAAATTTAGACAAAATTTAACGTAGAAGAAGAAAGCAGTGACAGTTCTTCCTCGAAATAGACAGGTTTGAAAAGAGGGTTAGGCAGAGCGGGACCTGAATAGCGGCGAAGGGTGCCGATGGTCCAGCCAGTTAAAGGGGAAAAAGAAAAAGACAAGAAACAGATTAATGAGCCATTTGGGTCTAGGGTGGGGTCATTAAATCAGCCATGTTGAAAAAAAGCGAAACAAGTCCTGGGAACTACATCGATTCGAAGGGAAAGAGCAGGGTATAGCAAATTACGAGACACGACGGAAAGAGTGTGTCGCGCTGAAAAAACAAGGAACGAGCCCAAGATACGGGATCGAAAGAGCTTCTAAAGTCCGGGAGAGTGAAGGTTCACTTCTCCATTCCCACAGATAGAAAGACAGGGGAGGTCACTACCTCTCTCTATCGGAGGCTCACTATGAAGAAGGAGGTTTGCTGGTGCGAAATCTAGGACTCACAAGGGGAGGGGTAAGAATCGCTGCTATCCTCAGAGTTGATGGCCTCGGTCCTTAGCTCGCGCCGGAAAATCCGCAAGTCGGGTTCAAACGCCTCGCAAGAGCTGTTTCAGCAGTCGGAAAAAAAAGGGAAAGGAGGTAGGCGCTCTGGAGTCTTATCTCATGCAGAAAAGGAAAGAGACTGGGACCGGGAAAAGTCAGAGGTCGCCGAAAATCTTAACACTTTACGATGCGGGGGGCGGGGGCAGTTCCGTCACTCTGCGGCTCGATCGGCGTAAAAAAAAAGGGGGGAAAGGGGTGATTCGCTCTTCCAAACGCTGTTCGGATCGAAGAGGGGAAGGAATAAACTGGAGTACCACAAAAATAGGGGGAGGCACGCAATCCGATACTAGGAGTGAGGCCACCGTCCGAACCGTCACTACAGGCAAGAATCCAAGAACTCCCCCCCTTGGGTATTCCCTGATCCACAACGGAGTGGAGGGCAGGGAAACCCAGTGGAACGCTTCCAGACCGTTGGAGTGCTAAAACGGAACGAGCGGCGGATACGACGTATCGAGTTCCTAACGCCTCTACGAAAAAAAGGGGAACACGTCCCATATTTGATTCCCCCGGGGTAGAGGGGGCAAGGGATCTGAAAGAGGGGACACGGACTTGGATGAATTCAGGAGGATACGCCAATCGGACAAAATACCCGTGGGGGAATGACACGGAAAGCCTTTCCTCGGAAAAAGACTTTTCTGCGAACTGGGAATTGCTACTGAAAAGAACCGGGTCAGAAAACTAGGAGCGAAGCGAGGAACGTAAGCTGAGTGAATCGTTCACTGAAATAAAGGTCGCTACTGCCCGACCGGCCACAACAAAAAAGGGGGTGGGGGGGGAAAGGCATAACGAGGCCGCTGGGCAGAACTTCGTGGGAAGCTAACATGAGGGGGAAGGGGGGGCTGGGGTTTGAACCCCCAGTGGATGAAAGAGTCTCGACAAGAGCAAAAGCCACAAGACATAACCAGAGGGGAAAAGGCGTTGAGGAACTCGAAATTATCAGCACCCTTAAATCCATCAGAAGGGACCCAGGAGGGGGGGGAGAGACTCGTAAGTAGGAAACCTAGAGGAATTACACATGGCTCTTCGGGAGTAGATGGGGAGGTAGACACCCCCGCTCGATGGAGCCGTGGTGACTGAAAAGAGCTCAAAGCGGAGGAGGAAGAGGAACACAGGGGGCTTACGACATTGGAAGCCAGTAGGAATGGCGAGAAAAGTTCATCACCTGAGGACTCAGGGAGGATGGTGAGGAAGAGAAAAGGTGGGGGTTGAAGAGCGAAAGTTCTAACTAGCTCAAACAAATGAACAAAAAAAGGAAGGGAAACGAGGTCCTGGCTGCTCAAACTGGGGAAGGGTGGAAGAAAGGAGTGGAACCAGGAGAGAAGGGAGACGGACTAGGTTAAATTAAGTCCAGGATAGGGAAAAAAGAGGAAAAACAGCCTTCTGATCGGAATGTAAACGAACTTCAAATAGTTAAATCAACCAGAGGAGAGGGGGCGATAAATAGCTCAAACAACAAATTCCGGGGGAAAAGAGAGATATGGGGAGAAAGCAAAAGGGAAAGATCCGAGGCTCCGAAACAGAGACGTTTGAGGATTAATGACTGAAAAACCGCGATTAAAGTCGAGCTGACGGCAAGGGGAAAGACCTTGTGAAAATAGGCCCGGCCTGGAAAGCCATTTTAGCGAGCTGGGGAAAAAAAAACACCACAGCGGGGAAAAAATAAACACCCGTTTGACCACTACTGCACTCGTGGAAAAGGAGGGTGGGGGGAAAAAAAGGCAAGGTTGCACTTCTTAGATAACACCCCCAGGACATCTACCGAAGCAGCCGGGACAAGTGCGACAGGAGGAGACGCCCGGGGCTTCCGAGTACGCAACGTTTTGAGGAGGGCCAAGAGGTAGCTCATTACAATCAACGAGGCGGAAAAACCTCAGTCGAACGACTAAAGAAAGCAATAGAGAAAAGAGGGAACTAAAGCCCTGTACGTACTAAAAAGAAGGGGGGGGGTAAAAGGGAAAGAAACTAGAGGAAAAACACAAGTATAGAACGGGCATGAGGGATAAGGGGGGAGGAAAGAGAATAAGTGGCTGATTAGGCATAAGTCGGAAAACGCCTGGTTGATGAGGGTGTGGCAGTGGGCATAAATGGGTTCCTCTATGGTTGTTGGTTTGGGTGGGGGGGGTGTGTGGGGGGGGGGTTTTGTGTCATTTCACATTTGGGTTGTTGTTTCAGTTGTGTTGGGGGGGGGATTTTTTGGTTGGTTTTGGTTTTGGCTTGTTAGGGAGGAGGCAGGTGTTGGGGGGGGTTATGTTTGTAGGGGTGGTTGTGGAAACCCCCGGGACTCCCTGGGCCGAAGCCGCCCCCCACGGCGGGAAAGGGAGAACCCCCTCCCGTGGCGACCGCTGCCAGCTTGGTCTTGCTAGCAGAATGGGAAGGACGGGGCTCCAAAAAGGTGGTGGCAGAGGGACAGAGAGGCTCGAGGGGAATGTAGATTCCCACATGGAAGCCGAAGAAAAATATCAGTACTCTCTCACAAAAGAACGAGACCGGGGGACGCCGAAAGGAGGGGAAAATGCAGATGGGAGGGGGACGACGTAGGTATGGAGGAGTCAATTCCAGCACGCCACGCGTCACTCGACGAACAGGGGGAAAGAGAGGCAATCTTTTCAAGGATAATCCACCAGCAGAATCAAAAGGACGGCGGAGAAATACCAATAGGGAAAAATTTCCACAAATGGGTCAAAAGGCGAGGGAACTCAAGGCCGCAAATCGGGGAGACGTCGTAATCAATAACGAACTAACACGGCGGGGAACGGAAGTAGTGGGAAAAGAGAGTTGACGAAAAAGAAAAGGGAAAAGACAAGAGGGACTTGGCGAGGGATGACGGAGACGTGTTCACCTGTCAGTTCCTCGATTAGGGAGACAGAGCTGTGCAGGCCGAAATAGCGAGGCTGATCGGTACGGGAGAACGTGAGAAAGCAGGAAGTTTAAAGGGCGAATCACTATTGAACCAAAATGCAAGGATAAAACTAGCACAATTGTTGACGGAAAGGGGGCCCACTTTCCCCATCGGAACTGGGACGCCAGGGGGGGGAGGCCCTTACTCTGCAGGCTGCCAGGAGAGGGGGCGCAGGGAGGTCTGAAATTAATCATCGGGAACCACTCCGAAGGGTGGGGGGGGAAGATGCTAAAACGAGGAGCGGACGAGGAGGAAACCCGACTTGCTTAGCGGCGAGGAGCAACTTTAAGGCAATTAACAACGGAGTATCGAGGAGAAATGGGGAGGGACAAGACACTTGAAAGACGAGGAGAAAGACAAACAGACACCAGGACGGTGCTCACCCTGTCTCGGGTCGAGCCTCGCCGAACCCGGATGAAAGGGCGGGAACTTTATTAAGCCCCTCCACGATCAATACTTTTTCGCGGCGGGTTCATTGACGAGCCAGAGAGGCGCTGGAGAGGAGAAGTCAAGGCAGAGACAGCGTACTGGAGGGCCTTCTTATTGAATCAGAGGCGCCGGGGGGAGGAACACGATGGACGTATCGAAGGCAGGGGGGAAGCTGGGGGAAAGACCTTTTAAAAAAAGGGGAAAGGAAAATGCCCCTCAAGAAAAAGCGTCATTCAAAAGTTTGGAGATGGCAGAAAAATGCTATGAAAGAAAGAGAGGAAGGAAAAGCGCACCCAGGGAGAAAAACGCCTCCAAGCGACAAAGGCCCCCACCTATTGAGGACGATGCAAAGCCTACGGCGATAAAGAAAAGGATGAACACTTGGGCATCCCGCTAAAGAGCGCAGGCCTAATGGGTGCAGACGAGGATCAGAAACAATTGGCATTGGTTGACGCGGCAGTGAAGGAATCAACGGTTGTCTTTTAGATCAGGAACTTGGGGGGGGGGGAGAGAGAATTGACGAAAAAAGAGGGAGAAGACGTGCTGATCCATGATCTCCAGCGCAATGGAATGGCGAGAAGGCTGCGGAATCGAGCGGGAAGGTTGGTGAAGCCACGGCGAAAACCATCTTCCCAGTGCTTGGATCGGAAAGGTGGCGCATCGCTGAAAAGTGGATGGGCCCACTACTGAACCGAAAAAAGACGCCGCAAAAATCACTATTCAGGATCAGAAGTCGGGACGGGGTCGAAAAAAAAAACCTGAAAAAACAAATTTCAACTCGGGGTGGGAGGAGGGGGGGGGTTGGGGGGGGGGGGGGGGGGGGGGGGGGGGGGGGGGGGGGGTGGGGGGGGGGGGGGGGGGGGGGGTAGTTTTGGTGTGTGGGGGGTGGCGGGTAATCTGGGGGAGGGTGTGGGGGGCTGTGTTTGGGGGGTTTTTTGGGTTTTTCCTGTGTGGTTGTGGAGAGGGGTTGGGTTGGGGTGTTGCGGGATGGGGGGGGGGGTGTTTTGGGTTGGTGTTTTTTTGTATGGGGGGAGGTGTTAGTGTGGTGGGGTGATCTGCAGGCAGCACCACCGAGATAACGCTTTTCCAATTTTCCCTTCCAATCAAGAACCCTCGTTTCTTCTCTTTCAGACAGAAACGGAAGGGAGACATCGCAACTAACAGTGTGTTCCTCCCCTCCCATGCCAGCGGCCGAACCCCTCACTTCCAGGTTCAAACTGTAGCGGAGGACTTCCTGACCCAAACCGTCTTTATAGTCGGGGGGGGGGTACATTCAAAAGGGGAAACGGGGAGGACGCAATACTTCTCATCGGTTCATAGTTACCGCATAAAAAGAAGAAGAGGGCACTTACAAGACATACTTGCTAGGGGGGGCCCTTTCCAAGCAAGCGAAGGGGAGGCCGGTCAAAACAGCTGGGGAACTAAAGGACTGGAGAGACCAAAAAAAAACGTATGAAGCTCCACCCACTAGATGGGAAGGAAGGCCAAACCGTTCTTCCACCACCCCGTCCATATCAAAAGGGATGAATGACTTCTCACTGTAAAGCGAACCATGTGGAGAGGGGTCAGGGGTAAAAAGGAAACTCAAACTAAGTAGGTGGCCACTGAGAAGGGAGATATCTGAGGCAGGCGAGTGAAAAGAGAAAGCAGGCGGATCAAATCGTCTCAGTCGTAGAGGACGGACGAGAGGGAGGGCGGGATGTCTAAACTTCCTGGGGCCTTGAAAGGGAAAGAGTGGGGCATCAGGAGACTGTTGGAGTCCCACGTTCGGGGGGGCTAGTGGGGAACATGAATCGAATGTTCTTTATCCCAAGCTAAAGGAAGAAGTGCAGAGCGCAGAGAAAACTTTTTGTCTTCGAGAAAGCGATTTGCGGGGAAAGGGGGACGAACTACCAACCCAGGGATATACAAGCCCCACGTCAAAAAACCGTCACGTAGTGGGATTTCCTTCCCTCAGAAAAAACCATACACTGAGGGGGGAAGGGAAAAAACCAACTGTGTTCATTCATTCTTGAAGAAGGCCGATATACGAGCCGGTATATGCAGCCGACTCCGATCCGAAGTGGGAAGGGGACGCGAATCCATAGGAAAGAAAGGCCACATCTTAAGGAACAGGGGAGGGGAAAACGAAAAATATGAGGGGTAAACCGATCGCCACTAACAGACCGTAGCGCCTAACCTGGGGGGGGGCAAAGGGAAAGTGCACGCATCAGGGGGGGCTTTATTTCTATTTCAAAGTGAAGAGCAGCGCGACAGGGGGATACCGGCTTAAAGCGGGGGACACGCTGTAGAGCCATTCACCAGAGAGGGGAAGTAGAAAAAGGAGGGAAAACTAAAACGTAAGGAGCGCCCTGCGCTAATTCTCCCGCTGAACCTCACAGCGAAAAAGAAAAAAAAGCAGGAGAAACGCGCCTATCGTCAAAGGAAAAAATATCCAGACTCACATTTGGTGGTCTGAGAGGAAAACCATGAAGCAGGCCGATAGAGCAAAGACGTTGGAAAAGGAAAGGGCGGAGGCGAAAAAGAAAGAAAATATGCTAGATATATATTTCTGTGGAGATGAAGGGGGAAAAAAATTACTGCTTCTCCGCCGGAGGGGAGAAAGGAATCAGAAAAGTCTAAAAACGTGGCAGCGAGTAAAGTGAACAGTAGTGCGCCGAGGGCTCCCAACTTAAACGCAAAAGGAAGAAAAAAGGAAAGAAGACAGAAGAAGAAGGGATGGAGACGCGTATAAGAGAAAAACGAGGGTAAAATATATATAAAGAGATTTGTCACCTTAGGAGAGATGAGCCTTGGTGGGGAGCCGGCGAAGTTCAAGTTCCAGGGCCGCCAGAATGGTTAAACCCTGAGGGGAAAAAGGGCTCGCTCCGGGTCCTTCCAAAGAAGTATCAGGGAGGGGGATCGGCACCCACAAAACTAGATCGCTCTTCTAGGGACAAAGGAAAAACGGCCTAGCGAACAAGCAATGACGTTTAAAGGGCCTGTCCTCCGCTGGGGGGAGGGAAGGAGTATCTGCTGCTACAGTCAGCCGACAAAGGAGGGAGAAATTTTCGAAAAAACCGCATTCTTAGGCGGAGAGACACGGGGAGAGGTCACGGGGAGGGGAAAAGAAAAGGGGCGAACACTAGACATGACCACCATCAGTAAGGGAAAGAAATGAGTTAAGCTCTCCCACCACACAATGAGCGAAAGCGTGAAACTCCTGCAGCAAAATAAAAAGCGCGTTAAGCTTGAATACAGTGGAGAACTCGGACGGGGAAATCAGGGGGCAAGTCTTGGAAAAAAGAAAATTCCTGCAGCGGACGGAAGGGGAGGTCAAAAAACAGGGAGAGCCGGATGCATGTTCTGGTCTCAAAACAACTTTCAGGCAGACAAGGGGGGGGGGCGGAAAAGCTAAAATTAGTATCGCTCTGGGAGAAGGAGTCGAAGATTCGGAGAGGATCTGCCGTCTCAAAATGCTCGGGCAACTAGACGAAAAAGGGAAAGGGGGAGGGCTCTCTGCGGGGCCGTACACACAAGGATTAATGAAAAGGGGGGGGACTTGAGAGGGGAATTGTTATTGTCGTTCGCCAACGGGCGTAAGAAAGAGAGTTCACCGACAAAGATCTCTGCGCTTCAGATGACCGGGAGGCGTTCGGCCGGCTCGGGGGCAACCCTTTCGCGGAGGAAATCAAAAAAAGACGTAGAAAAAAAAACAGAGGAAAAGAACCAACAAACCTGAATATGCGGAAAAACGGCTTTGGAAAAGACTCGGGAGATCGACAGGAATAAGACGCGATCGTCAGGCTTCTGGAGACCCGGGTTGAACCGTACTCCGCTTGGAATCACTCAAAACGGAAAAAGAGGGGAGCTAACCGAGTGGATGTGAGAAGGGGAACTGACACAGAAAAGGGGGTGAGAAACGGGAAACCTCCATAAGTGACTCTGGATGGAGAACAGTCCGGGGACCAAAGGGATTCGTCTCACTTGGGCAAATACTCGGGAGGCGATAAAGATACTACCCACTCTTCGGAGAGAAGGGCAGTCAATCAGGGAGATTGAACCAATATCGTTGAGCTAGGGAGGGAGTAGTTCTAAGAAAAAAAGGCAAGGAGGGGAGAGGGGGACGGGGGAATCCGAGGAAACAAGAGTATTCCGTCGCGGCCACATTACCCTGGGTAACACAAAGACGATCACTGAGCAAAGGAGAAAAAGAACGAAAGCTCAGACTTCGCAACAATCTGCTGGCTAAGCGGGGCGTGGTACCATTCTTCTTCAATATAAATTCAGAAGGAGAAATGCGTGCGAACACGGTCGTTGATTGTCCGCGACTTCAAAGAAGGGCAACAAAAATGTCACGGCAGGGACCAAAGGGAGCTCAGAGAGAAGAATATCAAGAAGACAACAAGGAGTAAAGGTTGCTGGATTACGGGAGTAGGAGGGGAGAGTCAGGTCCACGTCTGACGAAGCTTCGGTCAGCGTCATGGGTCGGATAAAGAAAGAAGGGAAGCGGCAGAGGGATGTCGGACCGAAGTCAGGAGAGGCAAGAACGCAGCAATAAAGCCAGGGGGGACTAGAGAGTTCTGCTGGAAAAAAAAAGGGGCGAATCGGCAAACCGCGAGCAAAGGAAAGACTTGAGAAAAGAGGAGCTCGGGTATCACTAGATCTGAAAACATGAGGGCGCAAACAACAAAGATCGAAAAAAAGAAGGACGGCCCTTAAACAGAAGAAATCCCGAGGGGGAAAATACCAACGCAAAAAGAAATTGTGTGCAGCGGGGGGGGGGGGGGGGGGGGGTGTGGGGGGTGTTGGGGGGGGGGGGGGGGGGAGGGGGGGGGGGGGGGGGGGGGGGGTTGTGGTTTTTGGGGGACGAAATCTCACCTCTTCCCAAGCCGGGGGCGAGGCGAATCTCTCTCCTTACGCAGGGTCTTCACGTTCTCAAATTGGGTTTTTGACATTCGCTAGGGGAGCGGCCTGAGATCCATCTCTACCTTCCTTGTACTATCTGGGTCCGAAGGAAAGAAATGAACGGGGGGTAATGAGAATGCACCAGTGAAAACCAAGCTTGGGAGGTAAGAGGCTGAAATTGGCAAAGGCAACGCAAAAGCCATGGAATTATAACGAACCACAAAAAGCCCCGTTCCCAAAAAGAATGAAATATCGGGACTAGCAAGGCGCCTGCCGATCAAATGACACACGTCCCGAACGCTTGGCCGCTTCAAACCCGAAAAGAAGAAGCGGCCGGGGATGCAGGGGAGGGTCGGAAAAGGGAAAAAGAAGGAGGGTCGAGGAATCAAGGGAAATAAAGACGCAAGCAGGGGTTGGAGTGGGGTGCTCGATTTGCAACGAGCCGATTGCGGGGGGGGGAAAGTCTTCATTTCTTAAAAGAGGGGACTCGAAATCGGTTACGCCAGCCTACGTCTATGGCTACGAGAGTTGCTGTTCCCGACCTTAAGGGGATCCTCAAGGAAAAGAACATTCTTTGGGGGAAGGGAATTTGAGACTTAGGAGAAGAAGAGTTCGCCGTCTTCACAGAGTTCTCTCGATGCAACAGCCTCTACGAAGGAACTGGGGGGCCTGAAAAACCCGGTTTCAAATTTGAAGTATCCTCCAAAGGGAAGGGAAAAAGTGCCGGGAGGGAAGAATTGGCAGTCAAAATCACGCTAATAGAAAAAAAAAAAAAAAAGGATGCGCAACAGTTAAAAATAGTGCGCTCTAACGAAAACAGGAGAACGGTCTAGAAAATCGCCATGCCGGAATTCATGCACCAGCTCAGGGGGAGCCCGACCAGAGAGGGACACTTCCAGGAAAAAGCTACCAGAACAAATACCTTGACAATCCCAAAGAACTCAGCGGGAGCATCCTCGGAAGGAAGGAGCCAACAACTAATGATGATTTAAAGAAGAGCTTGAAAAATAGGGGGAGATTCTAACGATTATGACGATGAGCGGATACTACGGAAAATCTACTAATCGCATCTCTTAGGTGGGTGGGCAACACGGAAAATGAAAAGAAGACAGATCTGGCCATCTTGATGTGGGGGCGGGATGGGAATCTAGGAAAAGAAGGACGAATCCATCTTAGTTAAAAAGGGCGGGCGGGCCATCGGCCAAAAAAAAAACAATCCAAGAAAGGAGGAAAGGCACGTGCAAGATACTTGAAGAACGACGTTAAAAAGGGGAACGAAATCTTCATCTAAAGAAGAACGAGAGCGAAGAGGAGCAGCCGGGGAGGGAATTCCTTGGAATGCGCTTCAAAAGTGACCAGCGAACTAATCAAGAAATGTAAATCCAAAAAAAACAACAGGGGGGGGAGCCGGAGCCAGAAAAGAAACAATCTTCAAGTCTTGCGGGAAGGTCGCCATGCGGTGAAGGACTGGGGCGGCGGCATGACGTGCGTAGTAGTGCGCAAAGGAAGAAAGGCCAAAACACCCAAAAGGTAAGGATTCTGGTTGAGAAGAGGGCAGAGGGAGTTCAACTAAAACGTAATGACGACTAAATAATTCAATCTAAAAGGGGATTTTGGGGCAAGCGCTTAATCTTCTTTGAAATGATGAGGGGGGATAAAAAAGGGGGGGCTCAGTAGGGGGGAAGGATGGTATCTGGGGAAGAAGCGGACGCGAGGGGACGTAATAGGGGTTCAGAAGTGCTAAAGAAGTATAAGCTCGTAACACCTGCGGGAAAAAAGGTGAAAAGAGGGAGGGCAGCGATGCGGGGAACCGGTGAGGAAGCATGGCCAAGGGCTCAAGGGAGGAAGTGGGTGGAATCGTAAAGCCTAGCTCAACGCGCCGGGGAGACCAAAAGAAGGAAGCCACGTTCATGCGTTGGGAAAAAAAACGGGGTGACGAATGTTGGACAGCCGGGTGAACCCCAGCGCGCAAAGTAGGAGGGAGGGCCGTCCAACTTCGGGGGGGTCAGGGCGTCATCATGGACGGAGATCTCCTCCCAAGTCGGCAATTGCAACCGAAAAAAAACTAGTTAAGGGAAGAGAGAGTGATGAAAAAACGGCAAAAGAGAGCACCACAAACGTAGGTGAGAAGAGATATGGTGCCCCACCAACCCCCCAAAAGGGGGGGGGGGGGGAAATCAAAAGTAAAGGAAAATACCACGGTAACGAAACGTGGTGTAAAGGACAAGCGATGATGAACCTTTAATCCTTACCTGAAAAACTAGGCCTCTTCCCGGAAAGAAATTTGAAAGAGGGGGAGAACCTAATAAAAAGAGAGCGTCCACCAAACCCGTTTGGGGGAAAAACGGGACCCTAACTCGTGAGGAAGATGGGTTCAAAGGAAGGGGTGAGCGACGAACGGGAAAATTCCTAAAGAGAAGACACAAGAATGGAAAAGGGAGGAATGCACGGGACGGAAAGGAGGGCAGGGAAAATGGCCGATGGACGTTACGGTGAAAAGGTCGCGCTCTTGGGCAGTAAGGAGGTCAAAGCGCTGACTCGGTAGGCGAGCGGGGATAACACGAATTCCACTACCTAGCCTGAAGGAAAGGAACAGCAAAGGGGGTCAGCCCAGAGCCGATAACGAAAAAAAATCAATTAGCTGGGGAGAGTGGAGACGCCTTAAGAGGGGGGACTGAGCGGAAAAAGGTCCAACATGGGTGGGTCGATTAACAGGGCGAACAGGGAAGGGTGTATACTTTGGGGGGGGGGGAATGGGCTAATGGGGTAAACGACTAAACGCACGCACTGGGAGGTGGGGAAAACCAACGAAAAAGAGAAAACCAGAATTCACCCGTTAAAAAGCAGAGGTGGGGGGAGGATCAATATTGGGGGGAAGGGGGAGACCAAACACTGTGGCGGCCAAGTGGCGGAAGTCGTCGGTGGCAGGGAAGAGCACGAGTCCAAAGAACGACCGAGAAAGATCGGAAGGCCAAAGTCATGACTCCTAGTAAGAGAGGGACCCAAGCGGAAAGAAAAAGGGAAGTTAGAGACGGCCTTTCCTTGACAAAAGTCGGGGAGAACCGGGAGGAACGCCCCACAAGAAAAACCACGATTGGCAGAAGATTGATAGAATCACGGAGAGCCAAGCCGGCCCGCAGAGAATTCCACCAACACGCCCCGGGCGGGGGGAAAACAGGGTGAAAGGGGGGGAAAAAAGGGTCAGAAAACGACTTAAAGTCGTATCGAACAAGCATAATCTAAAAAAAAACCAAGAGGGGGGGCACGAAAGGTTAAACCCGACCCTATAAATTGGAAAAATGGAGGACATAAGACTACAATAGATTGGGGTTGGTCTGACGTACATGTTTTGCCCGAAAAAGGAGATGAAAGGTCAAAAGGGAGATGGTTGAAAAACGGAAGTAGAATATAAAGAATGCATGCTCCAGTCAAAGCGACCCGGATGGACCGATTAGGACACTATTTGTCACAACCGGGGAAAGCAGATTCCCATAAGTTTGTGAAGAATGCACAAATTAGCAAGGAACTAGGGGAAAACATGAGTCCGTGTACTAAGAACGAACAAAGCGACTGGCGGCAGAAAGGAAAAGGGAGGGGATGAAGGAAAGCAGACTCCTCTTGTTGGTCGAGAAAAAGAGAGGGGGATGAAAAGGAGGAACTTCCTACACGCGAGAAGAGAGTCGGCAAGCGGAGGAAAAGTTAAGTCAATAGTCCACAAGAGAGGAGTAGCGGAAGAGCTGGAACCATACAGTTAGGAATAGGGAAGGAAAGCACAACTTCACAAAGGGACATCTCATCGTTAGGAAATCACGAAAAATCGCCTCCCCCGATGAAAGTTCTGTGAAACTAGGAATCTCTCGAAGGGGGGGAAACGAGGAAACAAAGAAGGGAGAGATGTCAGAGCCGAGGGGTCAGGGAGGATCTCAAGTGGAGTTACGAATTCGGAGGGGGTGGGGGAAAAGTTCGGGAAGGAACGGGATTTAAGGAATCTAAAATGCCGCAAAAGAAAAGCGGAGTTGAGGGGTGAGGTTGGGAAGGGGACTCGGCCTGGGAGGACGGAATGCATACTTTAGTTTGCCAAAGGAATCCAGAAATACAGAACAGGAGAAGGACTAATGGGTGAAGGAGAGGGACACTAAAGGAAAGAGGCTGAGCGGAGAAGAACGGTTAAACGCGGGATTTCAGGACGCCTACACAAAAATTGGAAAAAAAAAAAAAGGTCAAATCTACAAGGAACACTGGAGGGAGAAAGAAAGGGCCAGGGGTCAAGAAGGGGAGCGCACCTCAGACCAGGCCACGTTGGGAGCTGCAGTGCGCTCATCGCGCACAGTCCCGCTTAGGCTGGTTGTTGAAAACGGCGTTCTCCCTGTTAAAGTCATAGAACGGAAATAGTTGGACGAAGGGTAGGCACGCAGCTCAGATGGGTCCGAGGCAATTAAAAATACGAAGAGGGGAGAAAGATCTCGGGGCTAGCAGGGCTCAAGGCTGCCGTTGGTGCAGCAGCCCAGCAGGCAAAAGTCTACTTGTCTCATAAGGAAGGGGATGCCAAGAAACTAGAAAAAACGCGCTCGAAATCGAAGGCGGCTACCTGACGAAGAGCGAGAAGGAAACTGCTTGAGACCAATAGGAAAGGAAAAAAGGCATCACAGAAAAGGCGCCTGATCGGATAGGAAAGGCACGACCGATGAAAAGGAAACGCCTGACCTACCTTACGCGACTGGAATAGGTAAGAAATGAACGTCAAAAAACTACTTAACAGAAAAGATGCTCGAGAATGGATCTTGGGGGAAAGAAGACAGGGAAGAAAAAGGGACCGCTCTGGCCTCAACTTGGAAGTAGGGAAGGACTGACCATAAATATCTTAGGTTGTTCCCGGGAAAAGGGGGGAAGAGAACACGAATTGGCAGAAGGGCGGTCATCGAAGAAGAACCTCTAATCTGCAAGGGACCATCCTTCCAGAAGGGGGGACATCCAGAAAACAGCGTCAGGAGGGAAGCGATATCCGGCGAGTGGAAAAAGATCATCGCCCCTATATTTGGAACAAACCCCCGAGCTCGAAGCCCTCTCGCAGTCTTCCACCAAAAGGACAGAGTCAAAAAAGCGACCCGTTCTAACCCTAACGTGTGAGGGTGAAGGAAAAAAAAAAAACCGAAAAAAATAGTGAGGCCGGAAACGGGTGATTCAGGAAAACGTACGGCTACCATGGCGAGAAAGAACCGAGCTAAAAGAAGGCGATCTCAAGGAGATTGCGATGCGACCTGAAAGTCAGGGGTCTGGGCGCATCTGGGTCTTCTTCAGCTTGGTGGGGGGGGAAAGGATTCGGCGAGTAATAACCCCGAATGAAAAATCAAAGACTCAAGGCCAGCCATTTCTCGCTCTATGGCTTTCCCCAGGGAAAGAAGACAAACATGCCAAACGAAAAACCCAAAAAGACGTCACGTTTGGAGTTGGGGAAAGGGAAAGAAGGGGAGAACAAAAAAGGTTACGTCAGCAACGCCCCGGTGTGTTACCGAGAAAAAAGAGATCACGCTAGGGTGATGCCTGCAAGATAAAGCAAGCTAAAAAAAACGACTGAGGGGGCTCAGGAAAACGGTTCTGCGAGGGGACGTAACCTCCTAAAAGGAAAGAGAGGAATCAGACAAAGGAGAAAAGGGGCCCGAATGAAACTGTTGTGATTGGTGCAGATGGAAAATCAGGGATTTCTACGCGTGATGAGATAACGAAGGACGAACGCAAAAGCTTGCAGGGGACAAGGATGGAGACCAAAAGTGCAAGGATCTGAGCTGAACAGTACCCTACGCCGTAACCGGGGGCCCAGAAGACTGGAGTCTAAAGCATCCCCTCACTGAAGGTCAAAACCGGCCGACGCTAATGCCAAAAATAGCTTTTACCCCCTTCTAGCGCCGAGGGAGGGGAGATGAAAAACCATGGGATCCTGCGGGCGACGCCCCGACGTAAAAGAAAAGGCGCGGCGCGCTGCTAAGGGGGGGAAAGGAGAACTAGGGATGGGGATGATCTGAACTCCGAAATCGGCTCTCGAAAAGAAAAAAAGGTCCGAAAGAAGAAAAAGAGGGAACCGGAAGGCGGCGCCGAACAGGCCGTAACAGAGAAACGAACAAAGAATCAACATAGCGTATAGAGAAGCAACAACAACATAAACGATAGGAATAGAGTAAAATCATCACATCTTGAGGCCTTCTGCAAACTTGTTGGTGGGAAAGGGGGGGGAAAGTTGAAAGCAACATGTTCGTCTCGAGACCTAATGTGAAGGATCAGATCTCAGCGGCAAGCCGGCCTCGGCTGCCGCGGAAAAGTCGTCAAGGGGTGGGCGCGGGATACTTCGAAAAAAAAAAGTATGTCCAACACGCAAAAGCGCGAAAAGGGGGCGCGGCGTGTACTGCCGTGCGCCAAAAGGATCAAAATCACGGTGCATATCAAAATACGGGAAGTCGAGGATAGGTTCGTCAACGCGAGAGGCATGGCCAGGTCAGCCTCTTCCGGGTGGAGGGAAAAAAGAAATTTTGAGTAAAGAGAAGAAACCAAAAGGCGAAGAAAGGGAACGAGTGTCCAGACGGGGATCCCCCTTGGACCCACGCCCGAGTGGAGCGACATCCCCCAGCCCTAGTCCCTCGCGGTCGAGATCTCACGGGAAAGGAGGTCATCAAGGCGCATCACTGAGGCCGTCATGCACAGATTGGGCCCAACAAACCCAGGTACAGCACTTCGGGAAAAGTTGGCGATCGACGCAGAAGAAAGGATGCTTTCTTACAAAAGGGGAATGCAACGTGTGGGGCTTGGACCCCCATCCAGTCGGGAAAGAAAGGGAACATGGTCCATGGGAGGGGAAGGGAATCACGTCGCCTGGTGGACGTTCCACACTCGGCACATGAAAAAATCTTTCTTGGAGTCTCTAGGGAAAGGGAAAACAAACCAGTGAGGAGGAGGAGTGGGTGACTGGAGCTGAATGTATGGCTTCGTCACGGCGTCACCATATCGGCGGAGGAGAAAAGAAAGGCTTGCGCTTCTCGCTTTCCCAGTAAAGAGAGGGGGATCAAGGAATCGCAGGATGGGAACAATCGCCACTAAGGTCGACGAACACCGAAAGGCGCCCTACCCACTGACCCTAAAAAATCACGGAAAGGGAAAGGCACAACCTCTCGGGAGAAGATAGGCGTCAAAATGGCTTCGTGAAGGAACAGTACTCCTATAAAGAAAGGAAAATCTATATCCGGGGGGATGGGCAAAGACTGACACCAGAACAGGAAGGTTTAAGACAGTGAGGAAAATTCAACCATGGAGGGATATTAGGGGGTGGAAGAAGGGGGCGAAGGGCTTCGAGCCGGGGTTGAAGTCAAAATACATGTGAGCGCAGAAGGAGAAGGAAAGCAGCCGGCAAGATCAGATGGGAGTGACGGGGAAAGAACATAGGCTGGGTGGCCGAATTCTGCAGGGGGGCTAATAAGACACACATAAGGCAAGGGGGAAAGGGTAGTCGGCATAGGGAAAAACACATGAAAAGGCCGAACAAGGATAAGCAAGCAAAATCAGACCAAGCTACAAAATGGGGATAAGGTCCTTTGCCTTCCGAGTCTTTCAGGGTTTAAGCGGAGTAAAGAGAACCTGACGAGAGAAGATGCTTGGGTCGAAGGTCTTGGCAACGGAAAGCTCTCAGTCAGTTAAATTGGAATTTCCCCCAAAAAAGGGCGGTACGTCAAGGAGAGTGCTTCCTCACAGATAAGAAAACAACAAGGGGGGGCAGTGATTCCGGGGAATGGTCCGACGTGTAAGAGAAAGGAAAAAAAGACTAGAAATCATATTATCGTCAAAACGGCAGGAAAGGGGGAGTGAAAGAGCCGAGGGGAAGTAAATCGCTCTATGTCTTGGGGCCCAGAAAAACATGTGAAGACCCTCAGAGGAGAAGCAAAAAACCTGGGAAGAATGGGGCAAGACGTCAGGGGCTGGCACCCAAGCCAGCGGTGCGCAGCAAGAACGAACCAGCTGGCCAACGGAGCTCAGGGAAGAAAAGAATCCGAAAAAGTCTAAACAACTCATCAAAAAAGACGGAAGAAGCCTCTGAAAAAAATCACGCCGCGTCAGAACAACCGAATAAGCGTGAGGGGGCGAGAAGGTAGACGAAGGGCAGCTCACTCATTCGAGCTTGAAGGGGGAGAAAGGGGGTAGCTACAAGATTGTATCGCTGCAGGTCGTAAGCGAGTGACATGCGGGCAGTCTTAGTGAACACGTCATCAGGGGTGTGGTGGGAAGCTTTGGAGCTGGGTGAGGGAATGAAAGGAGAAAGCGAAAGGTAACGAAGGGGATCGCTTGTCCTTGACACCTCTGCACTTTAAAGGGGGACGACAATGAGAAAAGTCCATGAAAAAATTTTGGGAAGGCAAGTTGGGGGAACAGGAAGCAACCATGGCTTATCAACGAGGGCTGGTGACAAGAGGCACAAGGCCTGCAGAAAGAGAAAGCGGAGTTAAACCGAGCCAAGAAGGCATGAACGAAGCCACGCCGTGACTTGGTCCCCACGACAGGACGAGACGAGCGGGCCAAAGGTGGGCTCGACGAGCTTAAGGAAGAGAAAAAAAAATACCGTCAGGGGAACCAGGGTGAGGGAGGGCATAATAATCAACGCCATAAGACGGGCCTACGGGGGGGGGTCCTTATCGGGTGAGAAAGCTAGGGAAGCCTGGGGCGGGGAGGGTGCACTGTCAACATCAAATAAGTGCGGTTAAACTGACCAGCCTCTCGCTGTAGAGGTGAGGGACGAGTACGTTGGACTAAAAGCTCCGATCCGAAGGAGGGCGGAAGGAAGTAACTCTACCGCGTCATGTTCGACGGAATGCGGCGTAGAGAGAGGACGAATTCTCATGAAAACGTTGCTTCTCTACTAATGGCAAAAGGGGAAAGTAGGGGACAGGTACATGGGGAGGGGAAGAAAACGGGAAATCCCACGGGAAGGGGGGTAGGGCATTGAGAACACTGCGGCTCAACTGGCAACACAAGGGGGGGCTTTTGTGAAATCACCCAAGGACTCGGGGGGAGAGAGAAAGGCGACGGGAACAGAGGGGGGAAGAAAAGATGGACATGCACCAAACTCAGGGTTCCAACTCAGGGGACTAGTCCATTATGAATCCAAAGGACGAAGAAAACAGAAGCCAAGAAAAATAAGGGGGATTATAATAGTCTCGTCAAGACCGCACCCAGGGGTGCATGTAAACCCTAAACAACGCCTCTGGGGATAGAAGCGATGGGACGCGGGACCCTAATCTAAAGGGTCGGAGTTCCAAAAATCATCTTCACTTGTGTCAACACGCAAATGGGATTAACCGCGGCACTGAGTCCCAAACCCCCCCAAAGGGATGTTTCTGGGAGATAAAAGGGAAGAACCATCTTTCGGCGACGTGAAGAGGGGGGCGCGGAACTAGGCCAGACCCAAAGGGGGAGACATTCAAAGGAAAGGCCCAGGGAAGAAACGTCCTTGGTGGCCTGCGGGGGGAACGAAGACTGAAAAAACCTTCTTGACTGCGAGAAGAGACGCGGACCGTCGTGCACCTCTTTAAGGTCACAACATCGAAACGGAGTCGAAAGCCCGCCTGCCCCCCCTTTGGGGGATCCACAAAGAGTGCACGGGAAACCGAGGGATCGTGTCGCCACGGAAACGTCCTCATGAGGTTCGAAGTGAGGTCGAGGGGCGCCAAAAATGACCATTGGGATGATCTCTTACCATTAGAAAAAAAACAAAGGGGAACACCAAAAAAGGCCCGGCTGGTGGACGACAGACTGGGAATCACAAATGGTCGATGCAGCCAAGCAATATGACGCCCTCATCAACACTAATATTGATTGGCAGAGAAGACGTTCATTACAAACGAAGTGATGGAGACAGGGCTCGTGTAGGAGGACTTTTGGATCGGACTCCGCCGCCTCCTATTCACAGAGTTGCATAGCGCGAGATTAAAAACGAACACAGTTGCGTAGTGACATTCAGGGCGTCTCCTTAAGGAACAGGAAAAGAAAGGGCCAGGCTGTGTTCGGAGATTGCGGAAGTGGGGTACGAATAGCGGAGCTCAAAGAACGGTGAAAAATACCGGAATTCAAAAGAGGGGGCAGTTTGGCTCAACGGGGGGGAGGGGGGGAAGCAGCGGGGAGAGATATACGCAAATTTCTGGAAAAAGGCCGTTCCCCCAGTCAGGAAACTTGAACGGTTCCGTCAGGAAGAGATCGCGACGTCAGGAAACACTCCAACCGTTTGCTCAAAGGTCCAGAGGAAAGAGGGATCAAACGGAAAATCTACCAACAACAAACGGAAAAGGGATTTCGAATAAGTCCTCTCACCTCCGGAACGAAAAGGAATTGCAGGTAAAAAAAAGGACAGAGAGACAAAAAAGGGGGACAAATCCTACCCGAGCGACCCAGGCCGCCCGTTGAGGCGCGCTGATGACGACCAAAAGACAGCAATTCCACCCTTTGGGGGAAATGGACCGGCAAAAATTCACCGGTTGGGGATCCCGCGCGTTGAAGAGAACGAGGATCGTAAACCATTCACGAAAAACACCTTTCAAGGAGACGAGGGAAGGCACAAGGAACAATGGGGTGACAATGTCGTTAAAACGTGTTTCGCGAGGCCCCGAAGAGGAAAAAAAGGCTCGGCACTTCGCGAAAGAGACGACGACCAGAAGCGAGAGATATAATCGTCACAGGAAAGCTCCTGAGGAATTGAAGAAGTTTCATCACGACGGCGTGAACAAATCATGATGGGCGTGAGAGGAGGGGAAGGCATGACGGCAGAAATACACATCTGGAAAAAAACCAGAGGACGAAACGCCCGGGTGGTATTGTGCAGTGGAGAAGGGAAAAACAACAAACCCAGCACCTGGGAAATGGCGAAAAGCCGACAAAAAATCGGGAAAAAGCGGAACGACCGTCTTTCTCCCGTAGGCCAGAGGGGTCATGGGCTCGCAGGTGGGCTGGGCTCCAAAAAAGGGGGTGTGGGTCGGTCGTGAAATGCGGCTATAGCGTTGAGGGGAATGGGACAAAAGGCAGGAGCAAACTCGTATCAAGAGAACGACGACCGATTCAAAGTAGGGGCTAGCTGTACTTCTGTGCCCACGGCCTAAAGATGCGGAAGAGGACGGACCTGTGCGTCAGTCGCCTTTTTTCTTTGATATCGGAAGAAGAACTCCGGAACGCGTACGGAGACGACAAACGAGGGGGGATCTGCAAGGCGTTCGAGCGACAAGAGAACACGCCGGCCAGAAGAGTGGAAGGGATTATGGCCCGTTTCCAAGTGGCAGAATGAAGTAGAAAGACCAAAGCCGGGACCCTCTTATCGTCGTGTACATTAGGGGGGTGGAAGTCAAACCGAAGGGAAGGAACGGTAGTTTCATGCCCTCAAAAACGGGGATCAGTGTCTATGAAGAATAAAGGGAATTCTCTTATGTTAAAGGCGGCGGAGGGAATGGGCCTCAGAAGCAGATTCAAAGAAAGTGCTGCAGAAATGGAGCGGGGCAGGGAGGGAGATCAAAGCTGAATAGGGCGAAGGGGTAAATTCGAAATGCGGGGCCGCCTATCAATCACGATGGGAAACACCAGGGGGGGGACAAGAATCCTAAGGTGTCTTAATTCCCAACGACACGCATCGTTCAAGTGGACTCCTGGTGTAGAAGAGGGACTCCCAGAAGGCGTACGACATTCAAAAAGTTCTGAATGGACGAAAAGCGAAAAAGCCGCCTGTTTGAAGACTCGAACTCTCGTCGGCAAAACAGCGACCTCACTGAAACCGATTCTGTAACGGGACATCGGCCAGCAAAGCTGCCTAGAAAAAAAATAAAAGAAACGGGCGAGGGGAAGGAAGGTCAAATGCAACCAGATCACAAAAGCCCCGGCACGTTCGCCCCCGCAGAGCTAAGAGCCTCGTACGCAACCCGGGGTCTGTAGAGGGGAATGATTAGCCGACCGCACGAGCAAGTTTTTTCGTCAGGCGTGCAAGGACTCGTCAACCTTCGAGGGGGGAACGCTTAGGAGGGGGCGCAGTGTCACGGTAGTAAAAAAAACGCGGGAAAAGACGAAATGAGGAGGTCGTAAGGAAAAACATGAGGAAAGCAGACAAGTATGCGAACACGGGGGGGTACTGTTCAGCGCAGTTCGAAGGGAGACACCAGGGAGGGGCATGAATCCCAAATTCGATCGGACGGAAAAAGACTGGCAGACATTAAAGACTTTTCCTAGGAGGGGCTCAAAAGAAAAGAGACGCTCGAAAAAAAAAACCGAAAGGGTTCCCGAGAATTCAGGCCGCCTCAAGAGACAAAAATGCAAACCCTAATCGACGAGGAAGAAACTGGGGGCCAAAGCTCTGGTGGAGAACGGCTAAAAAAGGCGAGCATAAGAAAAGGGGGAAGAAATTAGCGAGCGAGCAAAAAACGCTGATTGAGTTTTGCGGCAGTAGAAAGGCAGAGAAGCCTGAAGTCTTTGGGTCTAGGAGCTAAGCTTCTTGTTGAGGGGAGAGTCTGACAAGGGAGCTCCGCGGGGCAAGATATACAAGGCGAGACTGGAGGGGCAGAAGGGTGGGAAAAGGGGAAACACCAAAACAGGACAGTGACTAGGAGGCCGTGGCGAAAGAGAGGGAGACAGAATTTCCAGACGACTACCGGGAAGAAAGACAGGGCGTCCTGATAGTCGAAGTCGCTACATGACGACTGAGCGCCTGAAGCAGCCTGTAGGGAGGGAAGGAGAGGACCAGCCGAACATAACAGGAAGAGCAAATTTTGCATTCTTGGAAAGAGGGAGCAAAAAAGACTGAGCAAACGACTTGCCGGAAGGGAAAAAACTCTGTGGGGACAAACAACTCGTTAGTCGCTTCCCGCGCAAAGAAACGACAGGGGGGGGGAAGACTCTTCTCTCATTGGTGCTTCATTGGAGCAAACCAAGGAAAGAGAGATGAAACAGCAGATTGGCTGGAGGCAAGGGGAAAGCTCGTGGAATTCAGAAGGTGTTAGAGTGTCTGTTTGTTCCACGGCCGTGTCCTCGTGACGAAATAAGGCAGCTAGAACAAAGAACGGGGGAAGGAAAAGACTCAGCCGAACGAAAAAGAAGTTGGCATAAAAGAACAGAGCGAGGGGAATGCCCTTTGTTCTTCTCGATATAAGGCAACCGTATATATAAAAAAAAAAAAAAGGATCGCGCACCTCGAAAAGGTACAACCCCCTTCAGAAGTAACCGAAGAATCACTGACTAACATTAAACGGTGCGAAAAACTCAAAGGGGTTTCGTTCATTTGACAATCTACAATCCACGGATAGAGGGCCGTCGTTGGGGTCACTCTACCATAAAAATCAAGAAGACGGTGATCTATAATCGGCTCTAAATGAACCGAAACGTGGGGGGCGCAGGACTGCATCAGTGTGTGGAAAAGGTCTCAAATGGTAATAGAAAGGTGGGTGGCCCATGATCGGGCAGCAAACGGTAACCGGGATGCCGGTGCAACGCAAGGCCCCAGGGGTCGGAACATAAGTTGACTCCCGTGGGAAACAAAAAAACAGGCCGATAGAACACACCAACAAAAGAACTCAATAGTGGCAAAAAAAATCAGAGCTACAACCCGTTTGCCGGTCACGCCCCGGTTGCCTGCTTGGGAAGACCCTAAGATAAAAAGCGCTGGGAACTTGCCCTACGAAATGGGAAATTGAGGGGGAACTCGCCCAACACTTCAGGTTAAAGGACAACTCAAGAAAGAAATGCTCCAGCGCCACAAAAAAAACGCGATGACGGTACGAGAAGATTCCGAGGAATCAGTGGAGTGGGAGACCCGGGATTTCTGTCACTCTTGAGGGGGGGGGGGGGGGGGAGTGGGTGGGTGGTGGGGGGGCGAGCAAACAAGACCTAGGCTTGGCGCGTACGAGGGGAGATCAGGAGTGAGTGCCACGCGGCGAGGAAGAAAGCACCGCCGTCACAGGGAAAGGGGGGAGTAAAGGCAGGTCGGGAGCCCTGGCTTCCCCTCCCACGATCAGACCAGGGCGAGGGAGGAGGGAAAAAAAACGACGCACTTACTGAACATACCACGAGGTGGTAAAAAGGAGGAAGAAAACGAGAGAAGCCTGCGAGAGTCCGATCTCTTATCACAACGGCGGGTGAACTGGTGTGGGAGAGGAGCGGCAAAAAAAAACTTGCGCGGCCTCGCCGAGATGAAGAAAAAAAGACCGGCAAAAAAGGCGAAAGGAGCGTGACAGTAGATAACAGGGAAGGCTCCGGCCGAAAATGGAAACGCAAACAAAGTTTCTAACTTAAAATCTCTCTCAAAAAAGGAGGAAAAGGAAGGTATACCCCTCGTAGCCCTGCACTAAGGTGGTGAGGCCGTGGCGACATGTTCACAAATCGGCCTACAGGGAGCTACGAGAAGAAAACGCGGAGGGGGAAGGACTCGTTCGGGGCCAACTGAAGAGAAATGTGATAATCGCAAGGGGGGGGAGAGGCGAGACTCAGACCACCACAAAATCATGTTTCTCGCTATATCAAAAGAGCCGGCGAAAAGGAGAAAAAGATTAGGACGGCGGAAGCTCATGTGGTCATTAGAAAAAAAAAGAAAAAAGGGAGAGGGTCTGCATCGGCCGCTGCTGTGGCCAAAAGCGTGGGGAAGTTTCGGCTTCGAAGGTTAGGTGAAGACTCAGGGCTCTACTGTGAAAGGGCCGCGTGTTCCTTCTCGCATACGGCCATACCGACGGGCAAGCAGACTGAGATACCCGCGCCAGAGGCCTCGAACGAGAAGATCTTGACCTGGTGAAAGCCAAGGTCCTGGTTGGTGGTTGAAAAAAAAAAGCATCCACTGTTCCTCAGTCACTCTTTGCCTCAAAAGGGGGGGAGGAAAGGGGTTCACGTTGTCGAACAGGCTATCTTGTTTTTCGGAAACTTTTCCCCTCATAAAGTGTGGACGTTAAAAAAAGAAAAAGGAGGAATTAAAAGATGGAAGAGGGGGAAAGGAAAAACTCGCGGCGAACCGGGTGTCCAAATGCCAATAAAAGGACAGAATCACTGCAGGAGGACAGACTGCGGGAAAATGTCAAAAAAATGAATGGAAGGGGGAAAGTGGGGGGGGAGTGGAGCCTTGTCTTTCGGTTTCAGGAAGAGGCACACAGAGAAGGGAGGGAAAACGGCGGTCGGAGGAAAGTCCACGGCAAGGAGTTAATAGGAATCGAGAGGGAACCATCGCACACGGGGAAGAAAAAAAGCTGGCGACCGGGCTACACCCACGAGCCGGAACGGGCCAATCCCATGGGTGTTAAACTCCCCGGCGCTACATCAAGCCGTCCGAGAGAAAAAAGGTCTTGCTCGCCCAGGTTCCTTAAAAGCCCAGTGAATCACAAAAAACGAAGCCAAAAGAATCGAAGAGGGGAGGTTCACGAACAGAAGTAAAGCACAGTTTGAAATGCATTGATCAAAGATTACGTGACTATAAGTGTTGGGGAACTTTTGGAAAGGTCTTCGAGCTCGGGTAAGAGTAAACGGGACGATCAAAAGACAACCCTCGTTAAATGCGTCAGATAATATGAATAGGGAAACACCTATTCAGGCTCAGGAGCATCACTTGCTTAGGCCTCATAAAAAGGAGATGGCTAGAGGGATAAAAAAAGAGGAAAGGGCAGGGGAAAACTATCAATAACCTTTCAAGGACAGAAAAGAAAGAAGAAAACTATTTCGTCTTCTGATGTCATGGGTGGCATACTTGAGGAAAAAAAAACACACGAGACAAGCCTGAGAACTTGTTCTCCCTTGCTTGGACGGCCCAACGAGGGTGTCCACTGAGCTGAATGCCAACCAGGTTTAGGAGAGCGGGCGTGCTACCTCAAATAGTGCAAGACCAGGCGTTCAAGGGATTCCGGTTACAGACGTGTGAAGACACGTAAACCAACTTCGCCCGGTCTTCTAAGGAAAAGAGACTAAGCAAGTACTCGCCCGTGGATTGGAATAATAAAATGGAGTCAGGTGACGATCAAAAACCAGGCCGAGGGGAGAGGCGGCTGCACCAAACCTCCACTAAAATCATAGCTCCTTTCTCCAGGATCAAGGGAAAAGAAGAGTACCAAAAAAAAAAAACAATCCTCGAAAAAGGAAAAGGGCCACAGACAGACCGAAAAAACACCCGTCACAAAACACAAATCAAGGGGAGGTCGCGGGAGTACCCGAGCACTCTCGCCTGTAAAGAGCTGCCAATATGTAGACTAGAGGGGAATAGGGGGCCAGCCACGGCCAGAGGTCGTATAGGGGGGACAATTTGAGAGACCTAAAGGAACAAGGGAGACCCGGGCATTGTACATGATAGACACAAGTGTCAACAGGGAAAGACGCCAGAGCGAAAAAGTGAGGGGGATACCACTTTTCATGTAAGAGTGAATTTGGGATCATGGCACGAACAGGGGGATTATCAAACGAAGAAAAGGCGGAGGAACAGGGTTCTCATACAGCGAGAAATCAAAACCGGGCGGCCGGAAAAACTGCGACAATGACAAAAGGGACACGCAGTACCGCTTGGCGCGGAACCAGCCGACAATAAAAAGGCAAAAACGATAGGAAGCCATAAAACGTGCAAAGTTCCCGGGAGGAAAGACGAAAAGAATCACCGCCAATAAGAGAAGATAAGGGGGGGGAAGACTCAGCGGGGAGCGAGTTCAAACTCCTCTTTGTGACGTTAGGCTAGAAAAAAAGAGACCGGGTTTAATCACATCTAGGCGATGCGAGACTAATACGTTAGATGTCCAAGGAAAGCCAGCGCAGCAAGAAAACTGGATTGTCGAGCAAGAAGAAGGGTTCAGTCCTTCAAAAAAAAAAAAAGGCGCTAGGAGAGAGGAGAAAGGAAATTATAATGCTAAATAGACGGACTGGAAAGACGGCCCTGGTCAGCTGCTAGCCCACAAAAAGGAGATCCACGGAAAGGCAAGGGTGTGGGGGCATCCTTCAAAAAGTATCGGGCGCAGACCATGGTGGGGACAATCGCACTCCCCCAAGCGGTCGCTGAGCTCAAATGCTACGAAAGTGGAGGATCTAAGAAAAAGGCTCCAAATCGAGTGCAAACTGCCCCGAATAAGGAGAAAGTCAAAGCAGCCGCCAAGAAAACAAAAAAAAGAAGGCAAGACTAGCATGAGCCATATCTGGAGGGGAAACTACCGTGATGAAAAAGACGGAGGGAGGACTAAACGATAGTCTTCCTATAACACGTTAATTCTGATGAGAAGAACCTCATGCACCAAGGGAAAAAAGGCACATTAGGGGATGACACGAGAAACGCTAAATCGCGGCTGAAATGCTGGATCTCAAATTTAGGCTCGCCACGGGGACGCGGAGTTTCTTGAAAATTAAAAAGCAAGAAACGAAGGCAAAACGGAAAGCCGGGAAAACCGAAAGGGAAGGGGAGGAGCTGTTAAGTCGAGCTTTCGAAGAGGAGTGACTGCGGAGGGGCGGAAAGAGATTAAAAGTTCCGGGCGGGGGATTCACAGAGGGACGACGTGCAAAAAAGGGGAAAACAACAAAGGGGGGGGAGCAAACGGATCCCAATACCGAGATGAAAGCAGACAGCGGGTCGCCAACTGCCGCTCAATTTTTGAAGGAAGGGGGGGAGGCGGCGCCCGTCCCAGTTAGGGGAAGGGGAAAAAGGGAGAACAAACACAATACCGAAACCCAGGTTGGGACGACAGAGTTAAACACGATGTGTCTAATCATCAAAACACCTTGAGAACAAAGGGAAAAAAAAAGAAAAAACTATTGAGGGTTGTCGAAAGGAGACTGAGAGAGGGAAGGGGGAAATTCAACCTGATTCGGGAATACGTACAGACTGGAGGGGAATCGTAGGTGTAGAGATTAAGTCGCGCCTCCGCGAGGGAGAAGGAGGTGAATTAAAAGACGCGACACATGTCGAATAAAAATTTGCGTGAAGGCGAAAGCAGGGAGCTCAACGTCACCGGGAGGGGAGGGGCAAAGTGGTCGAGGAGAGGGTTCGGAATTGGGGTGTAAAGCAGCGGGAGAAGGAGACAGAGACCGGTTTACAAACAAAATCTTCAAGCAATGAAGGGTTTGGGATAAAAAAACGGGGGGGAAAACGCGCCCGGTATTCTCCGCAGCAGGGTAAAATGGAAAATTCCATTCAAAGAAAAATAGGAAAGAGGGAGGAATACCTTGAACGGGTCAACTCTACTTCATAGGAGAAAAACAGTAATCACTGAAAAAGACCCGGTTTCGTTACCAATTACGTTAGAATAGAATGAGATGCCGCCTCTCTCTAAAAAGTAGGAAAGAGAGAGAAAGGGGGGACGCAAGAAAAAGCATCCCTGCGAATAAAAAAGGGTTGAGTTGCAGTGAAGGGAAAAAGGGGCGCGTCATGACTTCAAGCAGAGAATGAACCCAAAACCCTAGGCAACGTTAAAGGGACGCTCAAATGAGTAGAAAGAACGGCAAACGCTTCGTCAAATTCCAACTACCAATTTCAAAGGCACTAGGGGGAATTACGGAGTGGTCTCCCGTACTCAGGAAAACTCTATAGTAAAACCATTCAAATGAAAAGATCCGAGAAAACAGACTGGACCATGCTCGAAAAGGGGGGGTGACGAAAGAAAAGTAACAAACATGTCTTGTCGAAAAGGGGGGGAGCGCCTGAGCATATGTCAAAAAAGGGGTGGTAAAGAAAAAAAGGGGAGGAACCTCGCGGCAACTCGGAGGGAGGGGGAAGAGAATACAAGTACAAAAACAGACCCTGGCGTATTAGTCAGACAGGTTTTTCACTACTAGTAGAGAGAGAACAATTGCGGGTCGGAGATTGAGACGTAGGTGCGGGAATGGAGAGAGACAGCAGTTCGTCTAAACATGGGAGGAAACGCAGTTATGTCTTGGTATGGGGGAAGAGGGTCCGCGACTAATAAAACGCACTGTGCCGTACCCCAAAGACCATGGAGAAAAAAAAAGGGGGAAAGGCCATATTTAAAAGGTTAGACGCATTGGGGGGAGGCCCCCACTTTTGGTTCCTAGGAAAAGACGTCGTCGATGTGGCATTCAGGAACGAAAGGAGAAAAGGGACTCGAGCCACGCCTCCTATCAAAGAAAGGGAATTCGAGCGGAAGAAGGGCAGATGGTGCCCCAGCGGAGAAAAAATTTTCGGAATAAAAGGGAGGAAAAGTCTCCGAGGGATTGGCACAATAAATGCAAAAAAGACGAAAGGAAAAAAAATGGGCGACAAAAGTACTGTTCGCGAGATCCCGCAAGTCCAAAAAAGAGGGAGGCCGCGGGAATAAAAACTTGTTCAACGTGGCAGATGAGATTAACTCCCCTTCCCTTAGAGAGCGACAAAAGGATGGGCCAACGGCGGGTGGAAGACGGTAGTCCCATTCAAATCACAGTAGAAGGCTAAAGAAAGACAGTCACGGCTGCGCCAGAGGAGTCAATGGGATGAACGGACGTAAGGCCGGTGGCCTCAATCCGGGGGAAAGTGCCAGGCTTTCAAGAACCGGAGCAGGCCGAATTATCTAGCTTAGAAAAAGAATTGCAGAAGAAAAAAGGCGTTGGGCGCCGCCGAAAAAAACAAATGAACAAAGGGCCTGAGAAGTCAGTAAGACCATTTTGACGTAAAAAACCACGGATAAAGAAACGGTAAAAACGTCTTGTGGGAAGAAAAGACCCTGACACAAGGAAGGGGGAGGGCGAAGACCGACACGGTTATTGAATAAGGCAACATGGAAAGACCGAAGAGAAGTTTGCCAAGACAGAAAAGGTCGAAACTCTCGACCAACGTTGCTTAATGTGAACGAGCTTAAGGGGGAAAGAGGAAAACGGGTATTTCATGCCCTGAAAGACGGAGAGTCCTCTATGGGGAGGACGCAGACATCAGTGCCCGAGAAGCGAAAAAGAGGGGAACTACAAACAAATATGGAGAGGAAGGGAAGGAACGAAAGCTATAAGGGGCTTTTCTTCAAAGCCTATGGAGAACTATCGCCGGGCAAGCTGAGGTGGGCTGTTTGGAATCGAGAACAAAAAAATGAAGGGGAAAGCTTGAAAAATCAGTAACGTCGGAGGAGCCGGATAACAGGAGCAAGCAGTATTATAGGCCTTGGGGGGGAAGCGGGGCCAAGGGAGCCTTATCCCTTACGAAGGGGAAGAATCATTCAGCCTATAAAAAAGGCGGGGGCCGACGGTGGGGAGGAGAGGGGGGCGAAAATAAAACAAGTGCCAGAGGCTTCGCTCCACAGGGAAAAAACAGTTACGACGAGGGAAGTCGGAGA